>Ga0209756_1000422_pt1 | contig 41433 bp, 52 predicted proteins | sample ETNvirenome_6_85_FD_184071 | JGI IMG/M metagenome (GOLD analysis project Ga0209756, IMG submission 184071) | Marine viral communities from the Pacific Ocean - ETNP_6_85 (SPAdes) (version 3) | ecosystem: Environmental > Aquatic > Marine > Oceanic | place: Pacific Ocean | collected 2013-06-19 | reverse complement strand
GTTGATAAGGCTTTGTATTACCTTATGGTTTCGAGGTCGATGGTATATGGCTATGCCGTCGGCCTCTTTTTTTATTATATAGTCTTATTTGCCATTTTTCAAGACCCTAGACACCATGTCCTATAATAATCGTTATCGGACATTCTCGCCCTCTTATTGAGACTGAGCCGAAACCCGTTTCTGGCTATCATTGACTTGCCTTCCCTTTATTGAGTCTCAATTGCCAAAATTGATGTCCGATAATCATTTCGGCGGTGAAACGACAAAGACCTGACCCTCCGGGTCTTCAGCCAATAAACCTTTCAATTGAAGGGGCGGTCGATATGCCTCCGGCCCGCCTCCCACCAACAGGCAAACGCTATCTCTGGCCTTGCTCGGACAAATAATCCCCAATTGACCGAGGAGGACCTCCTTCATGCTCTCGTCCAGTTTTGGATGGGCGGCGATGATGACCACGGCCGATAATGGCATTTTTTGGCAAAATCCGTCCAGCCACGAATATAAAGTTCTTCGATGAACCCCAATTTTTTCTGCCAATTCCCCTGCCAGCCGATGTTTAATGATCTCGCTCTTTAATGCTCCAACCAGCTCTTCCATCATTTTCGTTTCCATATAAACAAACCCTCCGGATGTTATTCTCCCTCTCCATTTTTCACTGTCTCCGTCTTTTTTGCTTTCGGCAACTTGACTGAATTGCGCCTCGTATCCTCAAAGATAAGCAAATCATCAGCCCCGATCTCCTCCCAGCCTTGCTTGCCGTATTTACCTTCGCCCAACTCGTTTAGCACTCTGGCGAATTGATTCAACTCGTCCATTTTGAACGGGATAGTGCCATCCATCCGCTTGCCCCACATATTCTTGTGGATACCCAACTTGGCCGATAGGCACTGGCTCCACCCCCACTCGACGAGCCCTCTGACCTTGATATAGTCAATTCTAACCGTTTTCATTTCGCCTCATTTTAACCCTAATCGCTGTATTATAACACCTGTCCTGTTATAATACAAGCTAGGCCGACAAGTGTTGCCAGAAATGTTCCTTGTCCCTCCAATCCTGTTCCATTTCCTCCACCACGGCTGAAATGTAAAGGTAAATCAGGGTGGATAAGCTATCGTTCAGGTAGCCGTCTGATTCCATCTCTTGCAAGGGATGGCCTCGATACCACCTCTTGATGTCTTTGATTGGCTCGTCCAGATCAATGTCTGCGATCTGGTTGGCCATCTTGTCCCGAAGCTCAATTACCTTGTGGTAAGGGAGATTCTGGAAATCTTCCTCGACCTGCTTGGCCAGCTTGAAATGATCCATTTATGCCTCCTCCTTAATAATAACCGCGACACCTGACAGGTGGTGTCGGATGTCACGGTTTAGTGTAAGGTTATAGAAATGTAAAATAAATCGCACTGTCGCGCCTTTTGACGGCTAATAGTAGCCTTGATCTCGATGCAGATCTCGATACAGCATCCGGGCCTCATCGTCTCGCACCTCGTTGAAGATCAAACCCTCCAACTTATCCTCCCGTTCCAGATAGTTGAGGATGCGTTCAGTGACGTATCCTTGACCGGGTGGCCCATCAAGGAGGCTGATGATATAGTCGATCAGCTCCTCTTTTGTTTTCTGGTGCAACTCTTGGCGGAAAATCTGTTCTGCCTCAGCGGGATAGTTGACACCCCGTATTCTGGCCCTAGTAATCTCTCCGGGATGCAATCCCATTATTGCACCCCCTTGATTTCAGCGATCAATTGGTCAGCTTGTTCATCGCTCAATAACCGGGGATTCGTCACCTTATATTGACTCTCCAATTGCGCCTTCAACACCTCCGGCTTCATGACTGGTTTCGATTGATAGGTCTGAAAGATCTGAGCCAATTTTAGAACACTGGCTTTCTGCTGAGAACCGTCGATAGCCTGAAATGTGTCCTCTGGGATCTTGGCCGCATCCAGCCAAGTTTTCCATAATTGAGGGGTTAGGGTCGCATCTTCAGGTGCTACGATTGTATCAGCCACCTTCTTGACTTCGGCTTCAATGGCCTTGGCTTGTTCAAGTTTTCGATCCAAGTTCTCGGCCAGTGTTCCCCTCCGTTCAAGTTCCATTCGGGCCTTATCTTCGGTCTCCTTATTAGTTTGGCCTCTTGGGTCGTCCAAGCCGTTTAGGAGGTTGTGGTCAGCCTCTACCTCCCGCAACCTCCTCTTGGTTGTTTCCAATTCCTTTCGCATGGCCGTGTCGGTTTCTTGCCGCTTGGATTCGTTGATGTCCTCCTCCGTAGCATAGTCCATCTTCCCGCCATCATCCTTGCGAGTTAAGTATCCAGCGGCGGCTAATGCCCGTCCGATGGCTTTGGTTTCGACTATTTCGTAAAGGTTGTCAATGTTTTGTTCCGGCCTCCAGCCCCCTTTGCCGTCCGGTTTAGCTAACACCTTTTTGGCATGCCCATCATATTCCAGTTGATCGGGTAGATCAAGGTCTTTCGGGTAAATTGTGACCGTAGCCGAACATTCAACAATTTGGCCATAGATCGGATGCTCGGAGAAAGTTGGCTTGTCAGTTTTAATGCTGACTCGGTCTTCATTAACTTGGTGGATGCCGTCCACCCGGCTGGCTACATTTTGGTAGTTGGCGAACTTGCCAGTATCTTTTCGTTGATTCATGTATCCCCCTTATGGTTGCAGAGCGGAGAAGGTTAAGATGTGCTTGCATTGATGTCCTTGGAATTGAAAATCCGGACAACTGCAAACCCAAGTTTTCTTGAAGATCTGGTAAGATACGATGTATCCCTGACCTCCAAGTGTTTGAGAAAATACGCAATAGACCTCATACCCGTCTCGGACAAAAGGCATCTCCACGTATTGTTGATTGAAGCGGATCGAATTGGCATTTCCGATCCGTTTGAGGTTCGACGGTGAAGGGTTGATATTCAACCGTTTTGCCACCGCCAAACATTCGTTATAACTCAATTGAGGCTTGATCCCAAACTGGTTTTGCCTCTGCTGATATGCTATCATAAACTGTTTCTCCTTAAGCACCTTTATGGCTTTAGGTGTTAAAGTGTTAAATTGGTTGGGGTTGTGCTTTAGACACAGCCCCATTTTTCTATCCGCTACAAAATACTAATACCAGCCACAAGAACATGGCCCCGGCTAGTATTATCGTCTCCAGAAAATCTCTAATCATTTCCGGCCCATTATCTCCTCCAAAACTATCTTTCATCATATTCTCCAATAGTGGCCGTTATCTTCCGAATAGTCCGTCATTACCGCCCTTGCTGTTATCTCCCAATCAATAGCAATAAAGTGGGGGAGCAACTGCTCCAGGTCGTAAAGGTCATAAAGCAAGTCCATGACAAAATCCTTGTCACTCTGCCAGAAGCCTTGATAACTGTCCTCAATACTGTCGGCTTGGATGCCCAATTCACAAGCGGCTACCAGCATCTCGATGCCGTGCTGTTTGACCAGTGAATCGACTTCATCCCGACCTAGTTGCGAGATTAGTCCTTTGGTTTGGGTATAGGTTAAATCTGACATTATCCCTTCTCCTTCTTGAGTTCTTCCAGCGCCGATTTTAATGCTGGCGATTTTAGGCTCTCACCAGTAGCGTCTCTTTCCCTTTGGCTCATGTGCATTGTCCGACAGATCTCCTTACCCATCCCTACCATTAGGACTTTGGCTTGATGGCTGAAGGATTCTTGGATCACATTCAAGATGGCTTCTTCTATAATATCACCGATAACATCATCAGTAATATCACACCCGGTGGCTATCTCAGTGGCTATCATATGCCACGCCCGGTCTCGGTTGCTCTCGATTGTATTAGTACAACCTTCAACGGCCCAAGCGAATTTGGTCTGGGTCTGTTGACTCATCTTACTCAGTTTGCTTCTCAATTCCATTTCTCTGTCTTCTCCCTGTAGTTGAAATCTATATTGTGGTTTCCCACAACGCCGTCAGGCGTTTCGGCCAATTACCGGCCGGCCTCATCAGGTGGGCTACTTGTAATGTCCCCATATTTTATATTCCATTATCCCTTCTCCTTATTTTGTTATTTGGGCGTAATGGTTGCCCAATTTATTGATGTCGGACACGGCTTCTTTCAAGTCGTCGAGTTGCCCTTCCAGATCTTCCAGAAAGGTGTTGACCATGAGGTCACCGGAACTGGCGTCCTCTTTCAGTTCTCGTTGGTATGCGGTTTGGGTTTCTTTGTATAGTCTCTGAATCCCCTCTTGGGCCAACTGGATCGACTTGTTGATGTCGTAATACATTATTTGGTCTCCTCTATAAAAATTCCATTCTCATAAGCCTCATCAATCGAGGCTTGCCCGGTTAGCTCTAGAGCTTGGGCCAAAGTGAATTCCTCGATGTCGCCGTTGACATCGCGGACGTAATCGTGTACACCATGCCCTTCGGCTACGGTGTAATATGTTTCATCCAGCATATACAGAACTTCTATCTTTCGTTCCTCGAGCCAACTTGGAATTGTGCTTGCGGTTAAGAAATTCATCTCTATCTCCTTATAAGGTTGATTGCTTCATTTTATCGAGGGATTTGCGGATAACGTATTGACTGATATTGTCTAATCGGCCACTGTCGTCGTCGTCGTCGTCGTCATAGTTGAAAGTTTTGATGTTTGAGCTTTTTACCAGCATGACTTTGTTTGGAACTGAAAAACCTTTTTTCTCTGCCTGTTCCAACTCCTCCTTGGCTTCTGGGTCTGAGGTTTTCAAATATGTCGCCATTGTCCTCACGCATTGGGTGCTGGCTATCCCATGCTGGAAAGCCTGTTCGTCATCGCCAATTACCACGTCTGCTGTAGGATCCATGAGGGAAAGCCTGCTGATTAGTTGTTGTACTGTCATTATCTTGCCTCCTGATCACTGTAAAGTGTCCACTGAAGATCGTTGAGAGCTGTTCTCACGTCGTTCGAAGTGGCATCAAATTCGTCACCGTATATATACTGCCCGTCCTTCATTTCATATAGCTCGTCTCTTGAGATCCCAAAAATCTTCATCAGTCGGGATTCTGCTATCTGGTAAATGGCCATTTCAATCCTGTTCTCAGTTGATCCGGTGTATGGGTTAGGTCTGGTTGGCTGGTTGGTTAAGTTGTTCATCTCTGTCTGTATCCCCTGTTCTTTGTTGTTCCCTTCTCCTTATTTGTCTATCTCTTATAGGTATTGGCCAGTTACGAATTTGTAGTGGCCTAACATTCCGTTAAGGTCGCTAATAGCGATTCCAACTTCTTTATACTCTGCCTCAAGCCTTTCTCTTTCTTGCTTGTCCTCTTGGTTGAATATGGAATCCATTATCGACGCTTTTCGCTGTTCTAGTGCTTTCATCGCGAGGTCTAACGACCTTACTGCCGTTGGTTCGTGGCCTTTGCTTGATTGGGGTTGGTTGGTTAAGTTGTTCATCTGTCTGTCTCCCTTGTTCCTTGTTCTTTGTTATGACTATATAATAACATCTGGCATGTGATAATACAAGCTAAAATGTGATATTATGGCATTTTATTTGATAAATTTGCGGCTTTTTCAGAATAATTCCAGTTGTGGATGCTCCTTGTTAATGGCTATCGGTGGCGAAGGTGGCGAAGGTGGCGAAGGTGAGCCCCCTAATTGTCGATAAGCCTCTTTCGTTCCGATTAATCGGATTAGGTGTTGGAGGTTGATATTATTGTCAGTGATATTCTCAACTGGTAATGTTTTCAAATCTCGGATAATCTGCTCAGCGGTGGACAGGCTGGCATCCCACTGACGCCAGCCCTCCATTTTGACCATGTATTTTCTCAATGTCTCTTGGTTCGGATCCCAATAGACACTGATTTCTGGTTCCATTTTCGGTTTCCTACCAAGTCCCATCATTCGTCCTCCTTGTCAGGTCCTTCGAATCCGAACGGCTTGATCTCTAGCGTCGGGTAATCGAAGATCTCGCCCTCCCACCTGCTGAGTTCCTCGAGCAAGAGAATACTCAGCCCCTCACGCTCCTTGTTGAAGACCGGAGGAATCCATTGTAGATGGACTTCCCTCAAGTAGATCCCAAGGTCGTAGAAATGGCCCCGCAGGGCCAAATCCTTGGCATCAATCTCGTCGGGACAATTAGTATAAACCGCCTTGATTTGAATCAGATCCTGAGCCGATTCTTCATACACGACATAATTATTACTCATTATTTAACTCCCCAACCTCCATTTCTTGAAGCGTCTCTTCGATGTCCGAACCAACTTGCTCAAGCTCAGTTTTAAATTGCCGGTTGAAAACCCGTTGCAACTCCAAGCTGGCTTTGGTCAATCGGCGATAGGGATACCTCTTGTCCTGAAAGACTTGGGTAAAGGCTTGCAGGAAGCGGTGTAGTGAATAACCGTTTTCGGTGAATTCCTCATATTTCGGCATCCAATATTGGTGTTCAACTGCACCAATGGCAGAACCGGCAATTACCTTATTTCGGGTGGCTTCCATGATAAGATGATCCACTTTTATCTGGTGGTCTTTCTTGCTCCCCTCGTCCAAGCATATTCGTTTATAGGCGATATGCTGGATTTCTTGGTGTTTGATGTAGCCGCCGATTTTGCTAACGGCCTCACTCAAGAGAAGTGGAAGTCGGTCCTCAATAAATTTGGTGTGGCAGGTTTTATAAACCACCTCACCCGTGATGACTGAGTTGAGGCAGATGTGTTGGATCTTACCAGCCGCCATCTTGGTTGACGATGACTTATCATTGGCATTATAGAACGACACCGTGTTGGAATGGTCGGGATCCAAGTCGCTGAGGAATTGGTAAATACCGACCGCCCTCATACCGTCATCGGTCATGTGAAACTGTTCTGCTGTTATAGTATGGCCCAAATCTTCGACCACTGAGCGAGTCTGTTGATCCATTACTGAATGCGGTAATGGCCGGAACCGACCTTCGGGATCGAATTGGGGTAACGGTGCGGCCAGTAATTCTTCCAATTCAACTTGGTAGTGACTATCTGAATAAACATTGATTTCGTTCATTATTCTGTCTCCTTCTTATATTCGTCATAATATAAAGCCGACCAATTATCGCCCCAATCTTGGAATATCTGGCGGGCTTCTGTTCGATCGAAGCCAAAAGTATCTTGCAATACCTTGGGCGCACCGAACATATTGATTTTCCCACTGGCTTGAAGCCGGTAGAGGAATCGGTTGGCTTGTTTCCGTTCTCGGTTGGTCATCATTTCGTCTCCTTGGTTCGATTTGCGAAATATTGGTTTAGTTCTTCTAACCGTTTCTGCTCCATTGGTGGCAGGTTATCCCGCCCGTGTAATCGTGATCGTTGGCCTAGCAATTTCCATTCTCCCACCAGTGATTCGTGCTGAAGCCGTTGGTAAGCTGAAGGGAAGTCGGCCCGGAATTTCTCCCAAGCCGTTGAATTGATTGTTCCGATATTCATTATTTACCACCAGCAGGAATAGACTATCGTCCACCCCTCGGTTAGTGCTTTCTTGGCCTGTTTGATAAACTCAAGGTCAACCGGTTCATCTTGGTATTTGCTACCGGCTGGCCCGTCGGTATAGGAATAGGAATCGTGGCCGTAGAAAAACCCCTCTGTAAAAGGTAATTCTTGAGCCTTAATCACCTCCTCCAAATCGGTTATATCGTCCAGTGTCAATTCCATATCTTGGCAATTAAATTCTGGAGCCTCGTCACCTCGGCTATGCCATAATTCTTCCATCCAGCCTTGGAGTCTATTATGCTTGCGCCAGTAGGCTATCTCAGTTCTGGTGGTAGTTTTGGTCAATGTCTTAGAATCGTATTCTTCTCGTATCTTATATGCGAATTGGTCTAGTCCCATTATTCTGTCTCCTTATTCTTGAGTTCTTCAAATGCTTTGGTCAATTCTGGCGATTTGTAATCTTCACCATTACGGTCTTTGTCAAGCCCGTCATAGTGACCAACCCGATTAATTTCGTTGCCCAATCCCTCCATCAGGAATCTGGCATGATATTTCAGGACGTGGCTGGCTCCTTCCAAAATGGCCTCCTCTATCAAATGGCCAATGATGTCATCAGTGACATCCACATCACTGTTAGACAACCTTATGGCTATACTGTGCCAAGTCCGATCCCGATTGCGTTGGATCTCCTCGATGCAATCTTCAATGGTCTGGCCGAATTTGCCTCTGGTTTGTTCGCTAATCTCGCTCAGTTGGCTTTTCAATTCCATTATTCTGTCTCCTTATGCTAAAGTGTTTTGCTGTTGTTGCTCTTTGACCGAATCGCTTCCGAAAGTGTCTCTGATCTTGTTCATGTCCCACGACCCTTTGGATCGACTTCGGTACTGTTTCGGCTTCCAGTACCACATCAATTTCTTTGAGTGCCACCTGTAACTGGAATCTTTCAATTCCTGCCGGCAAGGTTTGGTGTTACCCGAAACCCATATATATATGCCGCAGACCTCAATATTGAGGTTGAGGTGTACGATCTCGTTGATGGCGTCCATGAACATCTGCTCACCGGCCCATGTAGCGGTTTCAGCCCATTTGCGTTCAAACCCGTTGTCGCTGGAGGCCGCTTTGGTCTTCCATGCGAACCAGCCCATCTCATACTGTTCGTTGACCTCTTGCATTATCTCTTTATTCCCACCTTTGTCCGGGTGGTGCAAAATAGCTAGGGTTTTGTAACGCTTCTTGAAATCCTCTAAACTTTCGCATCCTTGGAAATAGTTGTTCATCTTGTTTGTCTCCTTTTATCGACTGTTATTAGCTTGTGCAAATTCGTTAGCGGCTTCAAGGCTTTCGTGTCGGACGTAAATAAGAGAGCTGAAATCATCCGTTTGTACCGTTTTGGAATGCCCCTCCGTAAAGTCGATGGCATAGAGCCAATTGATGTCCGTAATCTCCATAACGGTGGTTTGATGTCCCGTTGGGTTTGCAACAGTTACGGTTATGACTGGTTGAGTTGTGGTTGGTTGGTTGGTTAAGTTGTTCATCTTGTTTGTCTCCATTTCTCATCGTTATGGTTGTATTATACCACCTAGGATGTGATAATGCAAGCTAAAATGCCATAATACCACATTTTATTTGATAACCCACCCCACCCTGCTATTCATGCCTGTTTCAAGATCACAGATGCTATAATTAAACAGCGGAACAAAGTGGGCATTTTAAAAACGGTCCACCAAAAGCCCGTTGTTAGATTTGATCAGCTCTTGCCGCCAAGCTGAAACTGATCATAACTAATATTAGTTATAGCCAATTCAAGTGAGGTGTTTCGCCTCGGTTGAGTTGGCTTTTTTATGTCTAAATAAAAAGCTCGGCCTCGCTATCAGACCGAGCTTTTCTCTACGGGAGGATCAGGATCAAAGTTTGGGTTGTTGGTGTGGGGTTTGTCAGTTACTGTCTGACATCCCCCGCCTCCCGTTTGAGTCTTTATTCCTTCTCTCTAATATGCCTTGTTGAGACGATAGACCGCAATTGATCGGCGGTAAAAGGCTTGCTCAGGTATCCATCCATCCCCGCCGCCAGACACCTGTCCTCAATATCACCAACCACACTGGCTGTCAGGGCGATTATCTCCTCCCCGTTTCCGCCTTCCTTGATCAGTTTGCAGGCTTCAAACCCGTCCATGACCGGCATTTGCAAATCCATAAAAACATAATCGTATTTCGTCTTCCCACATTCCGCTACCGCTTCGGTCCCACTCGCCACCGCCACCACCTCCAGCCCTAAATTCTCCAGATACCGGGTGGCGATAATACGGTTGGTTGGTTCGTCATCGACTATTAAAGCGGATTGGCCATGCCCAACTAATCCAAGGCTTGGATTAGGCTTGGCCCCAAGATCGCCCACATGACACAACGGCAAAGGGAGGCGAAAGCTAAAGGTGGAGCCGACCCCTAATTCGGAGTAGACCGCCATTTTCCCGTCCATGCCCGACACGAAGCGGTGGCAAATACTCAACCCCAAACCAGTGCTGGAGGTCTGATTGGATGTTCTATTGCTGGCTTGAGTGAACGAACCAAAAATAACTCCCAATTCTGAAGCTGGGATTCCGATCCCTGTGTCAACCACTTTGAACTCGACCCAATCATCATCAGCCTGATTAACTTCCAACCGGACAGATCCTTTATTGGTGAATTTGATAGCATTGCCAACCAAGTTGGTCAGGACTTGAAATATCTTTTGCCGGTCTCCTACTCGACAGTCCGGGCCATCACCAATTAACTCCAAGGAAAGGTCAAGCCCCTTCTCGTTTGCCAGTACGTCCATTTCTTGCACTAATTCTTGACAGACCTCATTTAAGGCGAAAGCCTCTTTTTGGTAGTCGACGGTTTCGGACTCCACCTTGGAAAACTCCAAGATCTGGTCAACCACCGCCAGTAATCGGTTGGAGGCGGTTACCGCTCGTTCAATATCTTCGGCCTGTTGGAGGCTCAACCCTTCTTTATCCACCAAGCCCAACGAACCGATAATCCCATTCAACGGGGTACGGATCTCATGGCTCATCCGTGACAAGAACTCCGTTTTGGCCTCAGTGGCCGCTTCCGCCGTGACCAGATCCGCTAACGCCACTTTCAAATCTTGTTGTACCCCACATAGCTGACTCTCGACACCAGACCCTACCATTTCAGCCGCTACATCCCGATGCTCTTTCAAGGTCGTGTGCAAATACCCCTTGACCTCCTCCTTGGCTTTGTTGACGATGGCCGTCATGACGGAGACTACTCCAACCCCCCAAACCACCCCTAACCCCAACGCACCCTCGACTGAGATCTCACCAAAAATCATTTGCTATCTCCATTCCCATTACCGGCCCGTTGGTCGTAGAGTGCCACCGTCGCTGATCCTAATATCCCCAACAACACCAGCAACAACCTCTCAAAAAAAGCTAACTCCTTCTCGATCCCGATGGTACCCTTGGGTGACCACCAGCTAACAATACTCATAGCTACCATACTGCCAATCAACAGGATCACGCCCATGAAAACCATCCTTACTACCGAGATCTGGCCTTGGGTCTTGGTTAGCCGTTCATTCTGTTTCTCGGTCTTGTCCAAATTGGCCAGCAAGTTTTGGACTTGGGACTCTAGGATCAGGATTACTTCGTGGTCACTTTTGCCAGCATATTCGTCCTTATGGTCAGCCGACACCATTTCTTGCCGCCTTAGCCCGCCTCTCGTCCCGATCTTGATCGTTGATTAAAACCAGCAAGATAGCACCAACCAGCCCCAAAACCAGCAAAGCTCCAACCCACTCCATCTTGGGCCAAAAGCCGATCAAGTTGGGGATCAAATCCAGAAACGGAAACTCGCCCATAATCGAACCCAAAACCGCTATTTTCAAACCCAACATCAGATGGGCCATCCGCTTGGTGCCAGCACCCCATTTTTGGATATTGTGTTCTTGGTCGAATTTTCCTGACTCTTCTTCTAATCGGTTCCGGTAATCCTTGATCGAGAGAAGTATTCGGATCAGGAATAATGGATTCATCCATCTGATTAACTGAGGAGCATTTTCGCCAGTAACCCAACCACCCCGGCCGCCGAAGCGGTACCGACCGCCGATAAGACTTTATTGGAAGTCTCTATCCGGGCCACTGACAATTGGACTTCAACCAGCGTTCGTTGAATCCCCTCAATAGCGATGGCGTTCTTGGCTTCTTGGTGTTGAAGTGTCCGAGAGAGGCTATCCTTAAATTCCTGTATCAACTCGTTACTCATTTCTGGCATGATGAAACCTTATCTCAAGATATGACGTATAATCCGACATGATTAAAAGAGGTGGGTTTTGGCTTGGATGACGATTGACGAGGTGGCCGACAAGTCAAGCAAAAGCCGCCGTACCATTGAAAGAGCCATCAAAGACCATTTCCTTTTGAGTCGTAAGCAGGGCCGGGATCGACAGGTCTGGTTTTCAATTTCCAATCAATTACCTCGCGATGATGACGGTCAACCCGACACCGATCAAATCCAGTTTCTGCGATCCCAATTAGAGGCCAAAGATCTGCAACTGGCTGAGATTCAAAAGGCTTTAGATCAAGCCCAGCAACTGCAAGCCCTCAACGAAAGCCGACTCCAAAACACTGAACAGAAGTTGCTACAAGAACAGAAAAGAACGGTTTGGCAACGGTTGATGGGTCGCTAAGACCGCAAGACGATCCGGGCTTGATCTACTAAGCCGGTGACGGCCTTGAGGTTGGCTATCGCCAGCCAAGACGGACACTTATTCCCAGCTTCCTCGATCTCGTCTACCGCTTGACGTATTTGGTCAACCAAGCTCAAGAATTTCCGTTTGCGTTCGCCTTCCAAAGCGGGGGCCAGGAAATCAGACATATCCCCATGTCGTCCATAGGCCAAGGTGCTTTCATTCACGATCCATTATCCAGCCTGACCCGTCTTGGCATCTCTCCCGTAATCTACTAGAACTGAAATGGTGACGGCGGTTATTATAAATAACCTCGATGCCAGAGATCTCAGATCCGGTAAAATCCTTGTTTCGATACTCCTCTGAAACGAACCGCCGGTCAGGACAGAAGGACAACAATACTTGTTCCAAATCGGCCTCGGTTTCATAAACTACTACCCGATCCACATGCCGCACACTCTCTAACTGGATCTGGCGTTCGAACAACGATTGGACCGGCTTATTCTTTTCTGACCGATCAACCGAGGGATCTACCTGCAAGCCCACGATCAAATAGTCGCAATAATCCTTACATTCAGTTAGCATTAGAATATGGCCGGCATGTAACAGGTCGAACGATCCGCAAGTGAAGCCTATCATTTACCACCACCCGAACAGCTTCTCACCCCACGATTTGGTGCCGTTGAGCAGTTCGTCTTTCCGTTTGGCTCTCTTGATGGCATCCTTGATTTGTGATTCAGTCAGCAAAATATCTTGCATAACCTCGCCAGCCACTTCCACCTTGGCATGCCAATATCGGTCAAGCTCCCCAAACACATGATCCGAATTCTTAACCAGTTTCAGTCTCATCTCCTTCGTTCCCTTCCCCCTTGCTGGGGCCGTTTAACCCAAGGCTGAAGCTGGTGGCCTCTTTCACCAATTGGGCATCGTCACTTTGGTTGTTAAACCAGAAATCGGTCAGCTTGGACATGCTTGTGGCCACGGCGGTGACGGTGATCGTCAAAAGGGTCTCCACCCCCGCGTCGATCTCATATTTCCCAGCCGCCATCACCAGCAAGCCCATGATCAAGGCCAACAGAACCGCCAACAAGGATGCACTCAAAGCATATTTCCTTTTCTGGCGATATAGGATCAACTCCAGCAGTTCGTGGTTGACCGAGTTGGCATAATCCAGTTCGGTTTTTGGGACGTTATTAGCCATTATTGCGAAGCCATAAATTGGTCGTAATAATATGAAGCATCCGAACCTGTCAGGCTGATCTCATAGGTGCCTTCATGGTCTGGATCGTTTCCATCCATTTGCCAACCATCCAAAACGATACCTGTACCTTTGACCGGGTCGTAAGGTTTCAGGTCGTTAAGTCCGTCAAGTTCGATTTTGTATTTTAATTTGCGGGGCGGTTTCTGTACCTCGCTCCCAGTATCCGCATCTTTGGTCATACCTATTGGGGTCACTTTGACCTGACTAGCATCTCTCACAATTACCGGCAAATCAACTGAAATGGTAGTAAACGATGACGGATTGGTAGCAGAGGCATCATAAGCCAGACTTGAAATAGTGGTAATCATGGTCTTGGTAACGGTAGGGAGGTCACGATCAACCGGTGTCTGGAACCCCTTGCACATGGCTTTGGTGATCGGTTTCAATTCATCGGTCAACTTGCCGTCTTTATTAGCATACATGGAATTGCAGAACCAGTTGGGCGGGGCCGACCGAACGCACCTCCGTTTTTCACTTGACCAGTGCATACAGACCGGAATGTTGGCTTGGATATTAGCGTTATTGGTTCCAGTTTGGGTTTTCTTGCCGGCCAGATCTTGCTTCAGTTGCAGTTGAGGCAATGAGGCCATCATATCCTCGGCATTAGAAACCTCGACTGTCATTTGGCGCGGATCGAACGGGTTCCAACTTTTCTCGATAATTCGCAAGCTGTTGCGAATCCCGCCTCCGTACGGCGTTGAACTCATGTTGGCTGGCTCAAATGCCCAAGCATCGACCGTTTCGTCCATCCTTTCAATTACGATTTGGGAATCAGTGTTAGCTACAACCGCATAGAATTTCATAAATTCATCTATCAAGGTGATGGTGCTACGCCCGAAGCCGAGCTTGGCCCCTCGATATTGGTTCTCAATCAAGGAAATGGTACCGCCGGCGATATTGTAGATTACGGTGAAATCAGTTGCATGAGCCAATTTGGCCGTGGCCGGGATAACGATTTGAAACTCATTAGGGTCGATCAGGTTGTCTTGGTAAGTGGCGGCGGTGGCCGACTCGTCATAGACATCGAATAGATCACCGACATTAGCTTTCTCGGTATCATAAAGGATGGGGTCGATCTCGTATAACTCGCCAAACTTGACCGAATAGCGGGTCTTGGGAATCGACGATTTGGCTAAGGTCTTCAGGGCTTTATTGGCTAGATCGTCAGGCCGATGGATCTGTTCGTCCGACACGAACCGGCTGACTTGCCCATAATTGTCGCTAGCCGTTTGGTCTTTGAACGTCACCGCCTCCACACTGGCAAAGGTGGTCGGATCACCAGTAGTTGGCTCACTGATAGGAGAAGGCGGAAGGATCAAATAATTATTGCTGATAGAGGTGATCCGGGTCTCCAGAACCTGTTTAACCGGGATGCCGATGGCTGGGTCTCCTGCCGTCAGGGTCGGTAGATACTCACTGATCCTGACCCGGCCAACATGGGTGAATTTGCTACTCTCTGACGCATCCACCAAGCTGACAGTATGGGCATTGGTTCCGCCCCGATGATAATACTGTAATGATGACCGGTAGTTGAACGATTTGCCGACCGTTAATGGTTCCTCAGTATCGACCTTAACCATCATGCTGACCCCTCCGGCCCCATATTGGCCGACGGTACTACCGCCCGTCTCGTAGGAGGCGCTAGAAGGTTGTCGCTTCAACTTTCCGACCTGCATAAAATAACTGCCAGTTCCAGTCGCTAGATGGTTGTTCCAGAGCATATAGACACTCGAACTGTCAGGGGTGGTATCCCAATCCGAAGCCACCGTGATCACGGTGGAGGTATTATTATAGACGGCCCGAACTTGGCCCAATCCGGTCCCGCTAGCAATCTCGATCCAACCAGTGCTGGTATAATCACCGAATGAGGCTCCACTATCGGTCAAGGTGTTGGACGTGCCAGAGGTGGCGGTGCCGGTCAGGTAATTGAACCCCAAGACCTCGGTTATCTCTGGGTTACGGATCAGCCAAATTTCGCCGCCAGTCGGATCTCCACCGAAGGCTTGGTCTAAAGTCACCGTCAAGCCGCCATTATCAACAATATTCCTGATCTGGCCAGCTTCAGTACCTGAATAAATAAAGGCGATCCCACCCCGATAGGCACTGGCTTTCAGGCCGGCATAAGTGGTGACGGTAGCTAACCCCGGCCCCTTGGTAGCATCCAAGGTCAAGGTCAACCTGTCCGAACTTTGGGAAACCACACCAGTAGCCCAGACATCATTGTAAACAGCTATCACATCACCGACCCGAAACTTCCTATCACCGCCGGCCCAATTATTGGCGATCCGTAACATCTGGCGCGAGGTTTGACGGCCCGTGCTGTAAGTGGCGGTATGGAAATCTTGGACGAGGCCGGTATAGGTATCTTCCCAGGCGGAAGATGCGCCAACCGGATAAATCTCGGTGGCTAATTCTGAAGCGTCTTGGTGCTTGCTCAAAGATTCCAGATTCCGGCCATAAATCACACTCATGCCGGAGTGTCTGCCTTTGAAATAGAGGAGATCGGCTAGCCCATCTTCATTGATAGACAGGTCACCTTCCCAAATGGGGGCCAAACTACGGGCGGCTCGTAGACACGAATCCGACCTAAAAACGGCCTCCTTGTTGCTAGTGTCAGAAAAATCGACCCGGCCGGCGGCGAAACTGTTGCTGAAAGGGCTTAAAATATCCCCTAATAAACTGGTGGGGTCTTGTTCCCAAGACGGGCGTGAAGCTCCTAACTGGTTTTGAGAATAGGCTATATCCGCTCGACCGCTAACAATAAAAGGCAGGTTGGCCATGTCGTAGCTGAAATGGTCAGCTTGGATCCGGGCCGATAAAATGCCTTGCTGGTCACGTTGGTATTCGACCTGCTTGATCCGATAGAGCCGATAATCGGTTCTTTGGATGGTACGGCCAGCATGGTCGGCCGCTGTCTTGACTTGGGTAGTGCCAGCCTCACCGCGTGACCATTGACGGATACTGACATTGGCGGCATCAATGCTGTTGACCGTGCTACGGTATACCGTGTCAGCTAAATTAACAGTCACCACATCATCTATAGCTAAATTGGTCAGGAAAGCCGGGCCGGTGGTAGCATCCAGCACTACGCCAGTAGAGGAATTTATGGCCGTGATGGTGGTCTCCAAAACATCGGTCCGTAAATCCACCAACCGCAAATAATTGAAGGCGGTCACATGCTCCAAGGCCGGATCGTCGTAAGCCGCCCGAAATTCGATCCTGTGGCCTCCGACCAAGTCCTCCGACACTTGAACACTATTAAAGTCAATACTGTCCAGAAAAGCCATTCTGAGGCCGTTAGGAGGGTATTCCGTCCCCCCAACGGTTTCAGTTTTGCCGTTCCAAACTTCTAGGCGGTAACTCTCAAGCATTGATCGGCCTATTGGAAGTTATTGCGGTAATAAATCTCAACACCAGAGGGTATCGAATTAGGAAAATACAACATCGACTTGGTAGGTGACAAGATCGGCATCTTGCTCTGGTTGATGGTCATATTGGTCAGGGCATCAGTATCAGTGCTGGCCGAAGCGTCCCACAGTTTGGCCCTAGCGATTACCTTGGTGGTGTTGGAGTCTAAGGTCAAGATGTCTCCCGCATCCAAGGTGGAAGCGTAAACCGCTTTCAGGTTCTCAAACTTGGCCGCGTTCCGTTTGGCGTGTTTTTCGGCGAACCATTCGGCGGGTTGCGATTTGGCCAGGATTTCGAGGTCGTCGATGATGTAGTTGCCCGTGTGATTTGAATAATAATCACTACCAAAGGCAACAACAGACATATCGTTGGTCAGTGGTGTCCCCACGCCGTTATTAGTTGCCCCCGCCCCTGAGCCGTTGACATAAACCCTTGACCCAGACGAGTCGAAGGCCCATCCTAGTTCTAGCTCCTCGTCTTGATTGAAATTCATCGCCGGTGTAGTTGACGTTCGTGTCCCCGAGGTCGAGTCGTAACTTTCAAACACGAATTTATCTGAACTACTTTGATAAAAGATTGACAAGCGACTATTAAGAACCTCGTAGGCCCCTACCAGATACTCATCTGAGCCGGTGGTTGACGGAAATTGTGGGCGGAAAACAGCCCTGACGCAAAATTCGTCAAGGTTGAAAACTTGGCCGACAAAATACCCCAGCTCGTTGTAGCCCGTTTTATACCCCCGCGTCAGCCTCGTCGGCTCGAAGCGGTAGCCGTTGGTCATGTTGTTGAAGGAGGCGGACAGGTCGGGGCGGTGGACTAGGGACACGTCGTCGATGTATCCCGACGTGGTTAGCTGGCAATCTATAATAGGAGCGAAGCCCACAGCGGAAGCAGTAAAAAAGAAGGATTTTCTCTCCCACCCGCTGGTCGTGCCTACATAGCTCAGGGGGAAGTTCAACCAGCCGTCTTGAAGCCTTATTGAGCCTGACGAGATGTTGACCCAAAGGCTGTATTCATAAGTTTGCCCAACTATTAAACTCGCCCCCCAAAACTTCACGCCGGTCGAGGGTGCACATGCTATAAATTGAACGCCCAAAGATCCGCTGTGGGCGGCTGTCGCATTGACCGCAATCGTGCCCGCGGCCGGCGACCCCTGAAGCCCCCAATTTAACGGATAATATGGGTCCAAGCCTTGAACTGCTCCTTCACAACCGCCGTTATCCACCAAGTTGGGCAGGAGTTTTATGTCGTCGATGTCGAAGTTGTCGGCGGCCGTGTTAGCGCCATAGCTTTGGATCTTAAAATTATCTCCTACACTTCCTCCACCTTTATCAATTTGGTAACTAGATTCGATAAAAGTCCAATCTGTGCCAATAGCCCCGGACACATTCAATTGCAACTCAGTCCGGAGAGTGCCCCCCTCGAAAGTTTGCCCGAACATTTGTAGGGGCGATGTTCCCGTCCGTTTAACCCACATCCGAGCTACATAATCCTCGCCATCGGCTACGGACATCGACGAGCTATTCCACCTATCAGTGCCGAATCCGGTGGGGCAGTGGACGTGGAAGGACTGAGCATCCTTAATAGCGGCTGTCGTTTTGGAGTATACACAGGTATCCAGCACGCTAACCCGCCCCCCAATCCCGCCATTTTCCATGCCCCCATCGGCGATCAGGTTTCTGCTGATGTAGGCCAGTTGGGTGCGGGAATGGGTGCCATAGTTGGTAGTCGTGCCGCCGTTAAAAGCAAGGTCACTGGTGCCAATTGCGTCATCTAAAGTCGTGGCGCTAGCGGCGTCAACCATTTTCCAATGTACCGCCGCGCCGGCAACCGATCCAACACCGGACACCGGATTAGTGGCTAAGGTCAAGACGTTGGCGCTAGTTAGGCCTGTATTCACCCAAACAGCAACATCGCGGATCGACCCATTTAGCAACCCACTGCCGGTGTTGCCGTTTCGGCCAATATTTGGGGTGCCAGTATTGGAGGCAGAAGTCACCCCTGCGACTGATGCTTGGGCGGAATAACCGCACTCAACCCCGTCAACATACAACTGTTGAGTCGTCCCGTCGCTAGTATAGGCTATATGGTGCCACTTCCCGTCATTGACAGCCAGCGTGTTTGCAGTAGCAATATAGTTGGTGCTACTCTCCCTTAAATATCCAACCAGAAATCCAGACGTGTTGATCTCAACAGCGACCCCGGCAGTGGCTGACTGTTTGTAAATAACGACTTGGTCACCCGTAGTATAAGTCGTTTTAACCCAAGCCGATACTGAATAGATCTTGGTGGTCGGGTTAGCCACAGTGTTGGTAGCATTTTGATACCATTGCGCCCCGTTGAGGGTGCCATAAACCCCGACTTTATCGGCGTCTGTTAGGGTGGCATAGGTGATGCTCGTATCAGCCGAGGTTGCTACTGTGCTTTGCACCTTGTAGCCCGTTTCATCGTAGAGAACAAACCGATCACTGGCCGAGAAAATCTTGTCACCATATCCGCCCACCGTAGCCGCCGTATCGCTGGTGACTGAAACCTGCGCCGTGTCCATGTTGGAGGAGGCGATTGTCTCGTCATCAAATACGGTGCCGACGGTTTGGTCGAAGTCCGAATAATACACCAACTCGCTGGAGGCTACGGTATCGGCTCGGACTCCTGTGCCGGAGTTGACAAGGGTGTTGCGCTCGGTATCGGTGAGGGGCCGATCCCAGATGGCCAGATCGTCGATTAGGCCATCGAAAAAACTAGAGCCGGCACCGTCGTTGCCTAACGTGATCGGGGAGTTTACACCGTCAGCTTCAGACGGGTCAGTAGTGACAGAAGCATTGGCAACCAGAGCCCCGGCCGTGTTGTAAATCTCGCCCAAAATATAGGACGAGGCAGAAGATGTTGAAAACCCCGTCCGTCTAGTATCCCATCGAAAAATGAAATAGAACCAGTCACCTGCTGTTAAGGTCGGGCTAACCTCACAGACTTGATCGTTGACTTGGAGGACAATGCGGTTACTGCCCCACGCCTTATTAACGAATAAGATTAGCCCATCTGAGGAACTATAGGATTTCAAAATATATTGATAATCAAGCTCCACCGCAGGGTCGAACCAATCGCCTGATTTCTTGGCCCAAAACCCCACTGTCCCCTGATTGTAATTTGCTCCCACCCCAATCCCCAATGATGGCCTAACGCCAACATTAGTAATACTGACGACATCCCCTTGCGTTTTGTCCTGATTGGTATCAAAAGCAATCGCTTGGTTCAGCTTGCCGGTCTGGCCGTAGAAGCCGGCCGCTGAGACGGTGGCTGATACCGATTCGCCCAAGATATTGGTGGCGTTATTGTCGTTGGCGTTCCAAACTAGCGAATGGGTAGCTTCGACAATGGTGGGGGTATTAGCCTCGCCTTTGATACGGTAAACAGGGTAAGTTGGGGCTGTGCCGGTATTGATACTCTTGAAATAGCCGTTGGTGGAGTTAGGCGTGAACTCGGTATTCTTGACATCACTAACCGCGAAAGGATACACCGCTTTGAAGGGTAAAGTGATGTTGGCAAATCCATGAGCGAACCACTGACGGGTCAACCGTTCCTCGTTCATGGTGCCGGAATAGTTGATCAGATGATACCGATTGTCCAGTATCCAAAAGGTGGAGGTGCCGTCTGGATTGGTAGACCAAGCCTTCCCGATTGTGACCACCTTAAAAGCGCCCAGATAATCGACAATATCCTGCACCTGACCGGCTCCAGCACCGCCGGTGATCTCGATCTGCATCCCATTGTAATGGTCGTTGTCGCTTGACCCGGCATCGAGGTCGGCCGTTGTGGCTGAAATATAACCGCCTCCGCTGGCCGCCGCGATATTACCGGTTTGAATCACGCTCTCGTCGGCAAACCATAAGGTCTGAGCCTCGACTTCACCATACAAGATTTCGTCCACTTTCAAACGGGAACGGCAAACCATTTTTAACTCATCCAAGGCCGAGGTGAATTGGTTGATGGTATTGGCGTGCAAGATGCCGCTAATTGTGATCCTCCTCACATCAGGCAAGCTACCGTAATCCCTAGCTCCAACATCGCCCGGGAATTGGAGTTGTCGGTCTCTGGTTGGGGCCAAGCCCCGGCCGGAGATGGACAAGGTCTCGAAATTCGCCCCCGTGCCAAGCCCGTCATATAAATTTCTGCCGTTGATCTTTACTAGCTGATTAGCCATTATGAACTCCTATCAATGATCAGGCTCCGCCCATTGCCGCCTGTTGTTGGAAATATGAATCTATCAAATTTGATTGCCTGTTAAAGCTGGTAACCTGTTCGGCCGCTGGTCGGCCTTGGTTCTGTTCCAAAGTATTCGACACGGACGGTAAGTATGTTTCGAGAGCCATTGCTGAACGTAAGGTGTTACCCGCTACTTGAGATAGTAACGACATTTGGCCACGGAGGACACGGGTCAAGGTATCGGCTTGTCGGGTGGTAATATTGCGAATAGCCACTGATAGGCCGGGTGTTTTTCGGTCTTCTTCCGGCCCCGCTTTTGAGGGGAAGATTTTCTCGGCATCTATCCCTAACGCATTGGCTTGCCCTCTCGCTTGCTCCAAAGCATACTTGGATGACCGGGCGATGTCATCCCGCAAAGAAGACAAGCCTTCAGCTTCGGCTTGAGTCAAGAACCCATCCCTGAAGGCTTGTACTGTTTTCACGGCCAACTTGTCCATTGATGGTTGGATTTGCTCATTCATCAAGCTGGCTTGCAAGATAGAATCCAAGAGCATCTTGTCAATTGAGGTGACGATCGCTTCTTCAGTCCCTGCCAAATTCACCCCCGAAAACCCGGCCCGGATCCCATCTAATACGGCTTCGCCTAAGCCTTGGGCTTGACCTCGGATTTGCTCTTGCCTGTTGGTAAACTCTTGCTCTAATCCGTCGAACTCTTTTATGTATGACTCTAAGTGTTGAGCCAAAATCTTTGGGTCAACTTTTTCTTCGTCAAAGCCAAGGATGCGACCTTGCGACAATTCTTTTAAGGCTTTTGTTAAACCTTCAGCTTCTTCCCTAATCTCGGAAAAAGGTGATTCCATCATTCCCGTAGAGATCATGTCCCATAAAGAAAAAGCCTGCTTTTTAATCTCATCCAGTTTAAGTTTCTTAAATCCGCCCAGCATGTCAAAAACGACATTCCCGATGGTGATAAACCCTCCGACCATATCCCCCGATGCCAATCGGGCGAATCCGTGCATAGCTTCAGATATGTCATTCAAGTTTTGTTGCAATTCGCTACCAACACCAAGGCTGGCCCCTAAATCGGCAAAGGCATCTGACACTTGGGAAATATCATATATCCAGCCCAACATCTGATCGTGCCGTCTTTGTGCCGCCTCTTCAAATGCCCGTTGGCCGTCACGCAAAGACTCTTGTTCAAAATGGGCTTCTGCCTCACGGCCTTTACGAGCATTAGCGGCTATCCTATCATCAGCCTCTTTTTGTCGGCGTTCCATTGCTGATATTTCAGCTTCAGATTCCCTGAAATCAATTTGTTTAGATGCTATTCCTTCCTCATGGGTTTTATTGCGAGCTAATTGCAAGGCATTAGACAGCTCGATTTCAGCTTGCATGGCCACACGTTTATCTTTCCAGTATTTATTGTATGCCTCCCGTGCCTCATCTGCCGCTTTAGCTTCTCTCTTAGCATCCCGTTCTTGTTTGGCTTTGAGCTTCTCAAGCTCTGCTTGTGTCTTTTTGGCTTCCTCTACCTTCTCCGCCTCAATCTCTTTCTCTAATTTGACCGCCAACTTCCGCAACATCTCTTGTTCCGCTCGACGGTCAGCTTCGCCTTGCATCTGACGGGCTTTAGCTTCTTCCCTAGCTTTGGTGGCATCCTCATCCGCCTTCTTTTGTTTGGCCGCTCGGTCTTTAGCCTCTAAAGCTAGTTCGGCTTCGCTTTTGCCTTTGGGCTTAACCACAGGGGCTTTAGGCTCAGGTAATTCGCTGGCTAATCGGATAAAATCGGCCAGCACCTTTTTATTCAAGCCCAAATTGGTGGCTAAGGTTTCGAGCTCTCGGTTCCAGCCAGCTAGTTGGCTATCTGTTTTGGCCTCATCGAAAGTCGAAATCAACCGCTCGAAACGACCGACTTCAACATCACCACTAACCCGGATCAAATTCTCCAAAGCCAAACTCAATTGGGCCATGCTATCACGGGTGGCTTGGATCTTGCCTTCTTCCTCTTGGATATTACCGCCCAATAAATCACCGACCGTCAGGCCGAGCTTTTGACCTTTCCTCAATTCTTTAAGGGTTTGACTGGCTAGCGTTGTATCTCCTTTCCAACGCTCCAATGCCTCCTCGAACCGTCTCCGGGCCTTGGGATCCTCCTCGAAATCCTCAAAGGTGAAGCCGGCCAGCTTTTTCCCGCCTAACTGTTGGGAGAAAGTATTGATTGCCTTCCGGTAGGCATCAATACGCTCTTCTGCACGTCCAATCGACAAGGATTGCATCTTAAAGGCTCGGGCCGATTTCTTTAATTCGGCCGTAAACTGGTCCCTGACCAGCCGTTTTTGTAGTTCCAACCGACGGGCTAAAGCACCGTTAGCCTCCTCAATTGAACCGCCCTCATCACCCCATAACCCGACCAAGCCGGGCAGTTGTTCCTTCAAGGATTTGACCACTTCCAGCAACTCGCCGTGTAACCGTTCGGACTCCTCAGTATCAATATTGGCATCAGCTAAAGCGGTCTGGATCTCGCCATATCGAGTGATCAAGGTTTCCGTTTCAGTGTTTTGAGCCTTGAAGTTGGTGGTCATGGTGGAGATACGGCTACCCATCGCTTCCAGCCGTTCGTTGGCTGGCATCAACATCTCGTTCAGTTGAGAGATCCTATCGCTCCAAGCCCCGGTCTGCCTCGTCACTGCCGGCAAAGCCATGTTGCCGATAGTGGTTCGTAACTGGTTGAGGGTATCACCGAAATTCTCGAAAGCGTTGCTGGCCGTTTGAGCCACCGGTGGGATCTTTAGCAGGGATTTATTGACACCAGAAACAAAGTCCTCAATCGAGATGCCCATCGCTTCGATGTCTTTGGGAATAGCGGTACCGAAGGCATCCTTCATTACCTGACGGATCTGTGGTACCCGTTCGGCGATCTGATTAATCTCCTCGGCTGATAGCTTCCCTTTAGCCGCCATCTGGCTGAGAGCCAGAATCACTCCGTCGAGTTCCGCTTTCCCTTTACCCACCGAGGCCAAAGCGTTACCAAAGGCCCGTAACGATTCTTCGGCTTGGCCAGCCGAAAAGCCGGCCGCTTGCAAGTTGGTTGAACCCTCCACCGCTTCCGGGAACCCTAAGCCCGGCAGTTTAGCCACTTCCCGTAACCGTTTAAGTTGACGGTCAGCTTCCGCCGCACTACCAGTTACCGAAGTCAACCCGGCTCGGAACCGTTCGATCTGAGCCGCCGCATCAATAAATTGCCGCCCAAAATCGAATACCGCCTTGCCAGTCCTCTGGAATAGATCAGAGGCTTCGTTGAGGCTGGCGAGGCGATGGAAATGTTGATCCAGCCGGCTCATTATTGATTCGGCTTTCTTGGCCCCTCGTTGCAGACCTTTAGTGTCTAGGTTAAGATCAAATTCGATGTTGCCGATGTTGGTGGTATCAGCCATTATATTTTGCCTCGTCGGAAATTTTCCGGCGCTTTACGGGACATCTCTTGGTGCTTGGATCTAACTTCGTCGATCTTTCGTTCTTGTTCTTCCAAATCCAGAATATGCAAATAGAGGAGCAGTTTCAAATACGGCATTTTGCGGTAGATGGTACCGGGCGGTATATGCAACCCTCTAGCCATATTCATTTCTAAGCTGGCATAACCCATCCAAGGCGGGATCAGGCTGGCTTGCTTAGGTTGAGGATCTGAAAGATTTGAATGAAAAAAGGGGTTGAGCCCTTGACTAAGGCGTCGATGACTTCGGCTGGATTTAGCAGTTTAATCACCTCCATCTCCACCTCTAATTTGGACGGGTCAGGATCGGGGAACGGATCCAAAGCTATTTGTAAAACCTTGTAGATCCGGTCCCGCAGATCTTGTTTACCCAATAGGCGCATGATGAAACGAGGGATAGCCGTTTCAGCCATCAAATCCTCGTCACCTTGCACCGATTCTAATAGAGCTTGAACCTCGGTCGAGATTAGCTCCAGTTTATAAAATGAGGGATAATGCAAACTGAGTTCGATCTTCTCCATCTCTCCGTTTCCGTCACGGCGATGGACGGTGAAAACCTCGGGAATATCAGCCATAACCTTACGCAGTTCTTCGGCTTGATCGCCGACACCGCCTTCTTTAAGGTTCTTGACCTGATTCTCAAGTTCTTCCACCTTGACTGTCAGGAAATTGAGACGATCTTCACTCATATCTAGGTGTCTGTAACCTTGCCAAATCCCCAATTAGCTCCACTGGCTATCGCCAGGCAAGTGAAAGTGACAGGAAAAATGGTTTCAGCGTCCTTGGTATAGGAAACATCTTGTCCTAATTGCGGAACCGCCGACGAGAAGTTATAGGTCACCAACCCGTCTGCCGCCAAAGCCGACGCGGCCACAAATTTGATCGGCACTGGCACTGGATCGGCCACTAAGAACTCAATAGAGGTATTGGCGGTAACCACATCGGTGTTGGTGCCAGAACCGTATAGGGAGACCATCAAGCTGTCTAGTGTAGATTCTAATAGGTTAGTGGTGACGGTAATTCCCATCCTACCTCGTAAGGCTTTAACAGCCCCACCTGCTTGGCCTTCCACCAAAACTTGGTCTTCTTCAAAAGCCATTGTCACCCCGTCACGAAATCCGCCTACATCATGCCAACCGGTTGTGGGCGTATCCGTTATATTGAGGCCGTACCATGAAAAGGTGCCTGATCCCAATAGGATATTGGCAGTTGTTATAGCCATAATTTTTCTCCTTTATTCTGAAGCTGGTGGAGACCATGAAGATTCAGCCACCGCTTGATCGTCGATTTTGTTATAAGCCGTCACCTTGACAGCTACGGTTATGGTTGGTTCAACTATTTCTACTGCATAATCCGGCAAGCCGGTGGTGATTGTTTCTTGGAAATCAACCCGAACAGTATTATCAACTTCGTTGCCATCCTCATCGGTGGTGGTACTAGGATCTCCACTACCGGTAATAGAAACCACTAATCGAGTCGTAGCCGAATCAGCTACCCCCGAAACTTTCAGCTTGCCATCACTGGCTTGAACCGTTAAGGTCGGAGCCGTTGGTGCGGTGGGTTGATTAACCTTGCCACCTTCCAGATCCTTGACCGATTCTTGGATCTCTTTGTTATGGTCGTCGATCTGTTTTTGGCGGTCGTAATCAACTAAAGCCACCTTGCCCCGCTTGAACATCTCGATCTCCAAATTCTCTTGCCGTTCGGCATCTGTGGCACCAGCCACCGAATAATGACCGCTAATATCAACCGTAGCCGTATCTTCTAACCTGATAATGCTCCCATTGACCTGCGGATACTGGATGGCACCAATATCTAGTTCTAGGTGCGACATTTAACCTCCCATGTTATGTTTGTTATGTTATTTTCCCACTTTCAAAAGTTTTTGGCTGGAAAAATATTTTCCAAATTAAAAATATATATACCGTCAGAAAGTTTACAAAACGGCCTGAGAAACCTAACAAATGTAACTTTCATAAACTAATATAAGACCGGAACCTAACTGTCAAATAATGAACATCGGCCTCTAAAGCATCCCATAACGGGCCGAGAGTGCCGAGAAAGAATTGTGATTTGCAAACGGTGGTGCCTTGTGTCCACCTCTCCACATTGGCCGCTGTTATGATCTGGCTTTCTATTGAAGACAGGGTGGCCACATCAGCCGAACCGTTATCCTCCGAAGCCACGAACACATTAAACCAGCCGTCATAATTCTGGATAGTGGAATCCATGCCCACATCATTAATAGAGGCCAGAACATTGACGCTGGGATAGCTGACACCATCCGGTCGTTTTGGCCCTTTGGTGATCCCACCGTTGAGTAACGATGTCACACCGGAAACATTAACCAAGGTGGCTAATCCGATCAGATAATTGTCAGTTGTTACCGCACCCATTACACCTCCTTACAACTTGAATTCCCGCATAGCTTTTTTGGCTTCGGCTTTAGTGGGTTTGACCAAGACTCGATAACCGTCACGGAAATGGACATGGACAGCATATTCCATCACCGCGAATATCTTGGCATATGGCCCGGCCGAACCCTCAAATAACCTATGCTCGATACTGGCCCTCAAATTACCGGAGCGATCTATCCAAGCACCGGGCCGATTACCGTCACGGCTATTATTGACGCTCTGCCGTCCCAAATAATCCAAGAAAGCCTCGCCTTTAGTCTCAATCTTGTCGATTACCCGATCCAGCTGACGGGCCACGAACTTTTCCACGTTCTGTTTGGCTTGCAACATCATTTAGCCTTGACGGGAGAATGAACGATATTTGCCTTGCTTGCGTTGTTTGCGACGCGGCTTCGGTTTTCGGCCGGGACGTTTCTTGATTTTGTAATTGCATTTGAGAGGCATATTACATCCGCTCCTGTAGAGAGGTCTCCATATGGCTGGCCCAATCCTCAATTCCCAATACATCAAAGGTGGTGCTACCCAAAACCACTACCACTCCGCCTGACGGATAGGCCGACAGAACATTAGCATATCTTTGGCTGTACATAGTGTGAGTCGACCTGTAGGCGGAACCTGTCGCATTGTCCGACATAGAAGCCACCGTCGGTTGCAAATCTACCTGAGCATCGGCCTGTAAAGCTGTCGGACTGCCCGTCACATAATTGAAGCTGGCATCTTGAGTAGCCGTTTCCTGTTGGATGGTAACGGTCGAAATATCGGTGGTATTAATGAACAGATTCATTTTGCCGCTACCTGACAAACCGCCCTCATCTGATCGCCCATCCGCATCATGTCACCCACTTCTTCCCGTTCCAACAATGACCATCGGCGTTGGAGTTCCTCGTTTTGGTTCAACATCTCTTGCCATTTCTGGTCCGAGATCTGCCCGGACAAGTAACAGATAATCCGCATACTATTAAAGTCTTTCATGCTCGATATAGTTTTGGCACCCGTTTATTGAGGCCCATGCCCCGATTGTAGTATTGCTCGATTTTATCTTTCCAAGCATAACTCTCATTGACACTTCCTCGACTGTTGCTATCCAGAGGCAAACGGCCAAAGTCGGGTGTCCAACTCAACAGATCGCCCGCCGCTCTCCAAACGTTATAACCTTTGCCGAAGAAATAGAGGTCAGTATCTGGCGTGGTGCTGAAGGTATAAGTGCCGTCGAATAGGTTGGCATCATCGGCCGTGTGGCTAGTATTGTCTTCAGTCCTACCATCCCGTAACGTGTAATCAGTCTCAAAGAAACCGACCTTGGTATAAAGGCTAAAATCCGGCACTTGGATCGGATAATTACTGCGCGGAATCCGATTCAATGACACATCATCGCCCCGCCATCCTCGGCTATAGTAATACCGGTAATCGCTATCACGATCCAGCAAGATATAGTCAAAATGGGTCCGATGCTGATCCAATACATCCTGCACTTTCTGATCAGTGAAAGTGGCTGAAGCCTCATCCGTTACCAGATAGCGAGTATAAGTTATCAAGTCAGCCATCGTTGCTCTGACAGCCATAATTTAGCCCTCCACTTGAGTTAAATAGGTTTTATCTCTGGTCAAGGTGAAGACTTGTTTCTCCAAGTCCTTAATTTGGAACTGTAAATGCTTCTCCAAATCGTCCTGATCCAAGAAGCGCATATCTTGACCGTTATCCGTTATCTGAACATCTATTTTGGCCCCGAACCCTACTTGTAACAGTTTCAAAGCCACCTGATAAATAGGGAATATCAGTTTGTAATAACGGCCCTCTGGATCAGCCAAATTAAGATCTTCATCGTGGAAAATGCGTAACACTTCCCGCAACCGTCGTTCGGAAGTCTGGCTTAAAGGTTGGTCCGGGGTTTCTTGCCGTTCCCAGCCCACCATATTAATATATTCCCGTGCTAACAAGACCCAACCTAACAACCTATCAGGATGCACAGCTCGATCCAGTTTTAACAGTCCGATATTCCGTTCTTTACACTTGATTTGGCGCACATCTTCCGTCACATAGCCATAATGGATGATGTCGGTCGATGGCAACTCAAATGACGGTTCTATCGGTTCGTTTAGACTCCGATGGGCATGTTCATGGATGCAACCATAAAACTTGAACCCGGCCCCGTTACGGTACAGCCTAACCGGGGTATCATGCCTTTGGTCAGCGTCAACCATCAAATGAACCTGACGCAAGACATATCCGTCATAAAGTCGGGTCTGTAGATACTTGCCCAACAGATCACCGTTACGCAATTCTTCGTCAGTATCAATCCACAGAATCCAATCACCGTTGGCCGGATCAACCGACTCGTTCCGCATCCACGAAAAGTTGCCCGGATTAGGTGCCCAATCCGGAGCGGCTGGCCATTTTTCTGGCAATTCGATGATCTTAGCCCCATACTGTTTGGCGATCTCCACCGTCTTGTCGGTTGATTGATTGTGGGCCAAAATAATCTCGTCAGCTACCCCTTTGACCGAATCCAAACAACGGCCTATATCCTGTTCGTTGTTCTGGGCAATCATGCAAACACTAATCTTTTGGTAAGGTCGAGTCAGCTTGGCTTTCTTGTCGAAATCTATCTCGCCGTATTGACCGCCCTTTTGGTGGCGGAAGACATAATGGCCCTTTTCCAAGCCCCGACATCCGGTGGAATTATTGATGCAGATATAACGGGCCTGATACCCGTCCTTCTGGCTAAAGACTTCTTCCACCGTGTTGTATTCCCAATGGATTCGGTGCGTCCGTTGGTTCCGCTCCCTGTCATTGGTGGCCATCTCTACGAATGGGCCGTTGGGGACTGTCCACACCAGCCAACCATCATCGGTTAGCAAGTCTTCCAAGGTCAAAACCAGTTCCATTGGTTCAGCATAGTGTTCCAATAATTCGCCACAAAAGATCAAATCATATTTCTGGCCCTCTAAAGAGAACCGGACATCACCCTCAACCTTGATCTCTTGCAAGCTGGATGCATCCATCAAATCAGCTTGGTGCAGATGCGGTTTCCGTTGCTCCCATTTCTGGTCGGCTATGAATTGGTTGCCCTTGTCCACAACACCTTGACTGAAATCTATACCCAAAACTTGGGCCGAAGGGAACATTCGTTGCAAGGCACTGGCAAAGACACCTCCGCCACAGCCATAATCCATGATGTTAGCTGGCTCCATTTGGCTTTTTTTGGGGTCGATCAATTGCAAGACCGTTTCTAATCGGCCATGATAGCCAGTTTCAAAAAAGGAGAATTCAACAGCTGGATCTTCTGTCCCATCTTCGTATTGCTGTTCAGTATGGGTTTGGTTGAGTTGGGAATCCAAGCGGTCACGTTGCTCTTGGCTAATACCGTCTTCCTCTTGCATATGGTAAGCGGTAACAAAATCGTCGTGATGTAACAGGTTGTCAAATATTTGAGGGGTATAGGTTTCAAATCGAGTTTTAAAGAACTGATCGAAATTCTGTTCCCATTCCTCAGCAATAGTGTGATATTGATAATTGTCAACTACCCACTCACGACCCGTTTTTTGGGCTTCACGGTAACGGGCAGAATCGTCCAACAGATCGAAGGCTTGGGCGATAAATTCGCGCTGGTAACCGTCACTATAAGCATCACCGTCGATCAAAGCACCAGCAAACGGCCATAAAGTCTCGACTAATCCTCCACGGTTGGTGGCTACCATTGGGGTTCGACAGGCTTGAGCTTCCAAAGCGGCGATGCAAGAGGTTTCATCGAAAGTCGGTACACCCGGATACAACATTAAAGCTGATCTGGAGATATGTTTATATAATTGGGCTTTGTTCAAATTACCCAAATATTCCACCCCTTCGGTATGAGCTACCATACGATCCGCTTGCTCACAAATCCGCTTCACGTCCGGGTTGTTCTCGTACATTGAATAGTAGCGACAAACCTTTAATTTCAGGTCAGGCCGTAACTCCCGCATCTGAGGAAAGATTTGTAACAGTGGGAACAACCCTCGTTCTGGCCGGCTAATATAGATCATCTGGTTGGGATCTTTTTCAGCCACCAAACTGTCATCGACCGTATCCAAATCAATGCCGTTCTTAGTAACAAAGGCTAGCTTCTCTATGCCACTAGGTAAGATAGATTCGTAATTTTTCCGTTGCCAATCACTGACATAAAGGATCTGATCTGTTTGCCATAAACTGCCGGCATATTCAGCCTTGATACCAGCTTCCAACACATCCTCAACCCATAAACCACGATACTTGGCCCGGACATTATTAGCCATCACTGGATAGTAGCGTTGGGAGATAAATATATCCCATTCGATACTGTGGCACATATCAGGGAAATACTGGCTATCAGCCCATTTGACCCCGTTATACCGCCCTTGATGATCTTCGTTTTGAAATTGAGTGAAGACCGTGACCTGATGGCCTCGTTGGGCCAAAGCATTGGCCATATAAACCAAAGCTGTTTCACTACCACCTAAAGATTTCTCCAGCTTGATAGTCTCTGCCGAAAAGGGTACTGATTGGCAATAGAAGGCGATATTATATTTCATTCTGCCGCCTCTTGCCCTTTGACCAGTTCCTTTTCCAATAGCCGGTTAGTTTTTAACAAAGCATCATTTTCGTAGCACAGTTTCTCGTAATCTTGTAATAAAACCGGTAACACCCGCCGAAACCGGATCAAGTATTTGGGGTTGAAGGGTTGATGGATATTGTGGGTCATAAAACTTTTCAGCACTTCAATATCAGCTAAATCGAGCATAGGCATAATAAACAATTTCCTGCGATGGGCAATTGTGTTAGGGTTAAGCGTCTGTGTCAACACCTCTGGCATGACCGGATTCGTTCATCACCGCCACCGTGTATTCACCGACCACTACACCTTTGGTAGCATGGCCGGTTTTGGCTAGCGATTCGTGTTGGAATGAGCGGCCTTGTAACGGCACCACTTCAATCCGATCCGAGGCCAAGACCATCGCCGATTTGTATGGCATGTGACGGTTAGGCGGTAAGACTACTTGACGACCGAAGCTAGACTCATAGTAGGTTACTTCGGTGCGGAAGGTATCCGCATCATCAGTCACTCGGATGCGAGAGTCAATGAAGCCGTCAATAGCTCGTTTCCATTCCGCATCAGCCACGATCAGGTCAACATCATCGCCACCGTTATCCCAAGCTGACTTGACGATAGTATCGCCCAAGAAAGTTTCGGTCAAAGCGGCGGTGGTGGTTTGTTGGTTGGTAGCGATTGAACGCCAGATACCTTTCATTGACCGATAGGCGGTTAATGAACCGAAGCTGTTACCCGAAGCCGCGCCCAAGATGACCGCTTTCTCCAAGTCACGCAAGATCTCCTTGGTTCTTTGCTCTAGCTGGTAACTGTATTCGTCGTCAATCCCGCCCAAGTTGTTGACTGAGCGTTGGGTGTCGCTAACCTCAATCGGCTTTTGGAACTGTTGCACGAAATTGTATTGACGGCTACGGTTGAGGGAAATATCGCCCGAAACATCGGCCCCCTCCAAACTGGCATTGCTAACCAGTTCCAAAGAACCGCCGACTGCTAGTGAAGATGGGCCAACACTCCCGAAACCTCGGCTAACAGTAATCGAATTAGCACCGGTCACCACTGTGACTTGCATCAATTCTTCGTTGGCAATCACGTTGCCGCCGACCATACGTAGAATATCGCCCACTTGCAAATTGTTGCCGGTGCCATTGACACGGAAAGCGGTATCAGCCGTGGCCGAAGCGATGGCCGATGATGCCAATAAAGTGCCGGGATTGAGTGAATCTTCCACCCATTCATGGAGGACATTGGTAGCTGATTGCGGGGCATCACCCAAGAAGTCCAGTAACGGAGTTTCGAAAGGTGAGATAGTAGATACCAGATCAGATACATCTTCACCGATCAGGGTATCGTTTGAATAGGTAGCCCTTCCTGAAAAGGCCATAATGTTATTCCTTTAATCGGCTATTATGCTTGCGCCGATTTGAGTTCACGCTGTTTTTTCAGCATGGCTTGTCGATCCCCCGACCGTCCCGACTTACGGGCTTGGGCTGTGAGGTCGTCAAGCTCTTTTTGTAAGGATTGGACAGTGTTCAAATTAGAGCCGCCACTGGCACCGGAGCCGCCACCTCGAAAGTTGGCCGGTTGGAAACTAGGATGACGGGCTACAAAGCCGGCCAGAGCCTCTTCCAGTGACATGTATTCGCCATTAGAATTGAAAGGTCGGTTTCCGTTACCGTCTTGGATTTGGATCTCCAAGTTGCCGTTATCAGTCCCGTTGCCGGTCTTGATGGCATAATAGGTATCGCTATCGGCCAAGATTGGCACCCCGCTTTTCAGCATCTGTTTGGCGATATGCACCATCTCAGGGATGATCCCGCCTTCGACTCTGGAGATGGCCGAACCCAATTGGTTCTCGACAAAATTGGATTCCCGTTCCTGTTGCAAACCGTCAGAGGCTTGTTGGGCATCAGCGATTGCCTTTTGGATTTGGGCATCCTTTTCTTCGATGATCCTTTTGTACTCGCCTTGCTCTTCCAGCTTTCGCTGTTCATCCAAGGCTTGTTGCTCGGCCTGCTCCCTTCGTTGGAGCCGAAACTGTTCTAACTCTTCCCGTTCATCTTTCCCCAACCCTCTGGCCTTGGTGTCGGCCTGCTGTTGTCGCTTGGATTGGGCGATGATCTTAGGGATAATTTGGTTATCTATCCAATGTTGTTGTTGATCTGTAAAAACAGGTTTTGGATCCTGTGCCGTGTTTTGCGTCCCTTCGGACGGGCTGGCTGTAGTCGTGGCCGATTCAGTTGATTCCTCAATTGATTCGGTGGTAACTTCTGCTGTTTCTGCCATTTGGTGTTCCTCCGTTTTCGATCCGTCGATCTTCGTTTAAGGCCCGTCGGCCATCCTATAAACTGACGTAAGTGTCAGGCGAGTCGGCCGGACTCCACTGGCTTTCTAATACTGGTCGTTCTGCTATCTGTCTCAATTGGTCTAAATTGTCGATCTCTCGCGGAGGCCAAACCTGAGTGAACGTCCATTTGATAAAACTGGCTTGTCCGGTAGCCTGTGGTTGGCGTTGCCCATCATCAACAAACCCTTGGCGTCGATCCAAAAAATTGACTAGAGTATCATCAAATTCGATTACAGCCGAATCAATTTTGTGGTCGTCCCCTCCTATCATTACGCCTACAATTTTCATTAGTATGTACCTGTCCCCGGTTTAGCCTCTTGATGGGTGATTATTTCAATATCATATTTCTCGCCTAATTCTCGCAACTTATCCATATCCACCTTCAACTGCTCTGGCCCCATCCCAAATGGGTCATCATCAGCATCATAATAAGGGATAGTAATATGAACAGCTTTTACGTCCCGAGCCAAATCTACACCACCCCAAACTTGAGCCTCTACATAGCGGTAGTAGCCTTCTTTCTTCCCTGCCTGAATATCATCAATCGCTCTTGAAGTATCCCATTCCTCCAAAACAAACCCTTTTTCCGCTTGGTTGACCGGCACGAATGATGACTGCTCTGCCGATGAATTACCTGCTACCATCGTAGTTCGGTCCTTGACATGATTCTCTAATTCTAGCCAAGAGTTATTATATCTGCCCGAATATTGCGTAGCCGCTCCGTCAGGGATTCTGCCAATGTTAAAGGCGCCATAAACAGGTCGATCCTCAATTGGGATAGAGTCATATAAACCTTCAACCGCTGATACCCCCAAAGCTCCTTTACCGTTTATGACCTGACTGCCTGATTTATAGGTCTGCATACCCGCCATTGAAGCTATAATGTTCCTCTCCCAATCAGATCGCTGATTCTGATTAGTTGAACCTTCGCCGGTTCCTGTTTCAAATAAGTTTTTCAAACGGCCATCTGTCAGCAAAGCATCTAAGACAGTCCTATTGAAATCTAGCGTTTTCCCCAAGGGGATATTCATCGAGATTGGGACTTCTTCACTTCGCAATTTGTCAGCCGCGGCTTCATATTTCGTTCTGACATCTTCTGGCAACTGATAATAATAAGTATCTAACTTATCAATGCCTTCTTCAAATCGGCGTTGTAACTTCTGCAACGGGCTTGAACTAAGCTCTGCCTCTACAACCGCCTCATCAGAGGGTGCCGGCAATTCAGGAACAACACCAGTGAAATAGTCGATGTTATTAGCTACCGCCTTAGCCGCTATCAGGGCGATCTCACGGCGGCTATCGCCCTCTAAAACATAATTTGAGTCCAGATAATTAAGTATTATCTCATTGAATTCCGGTGATCCGACATCTATCCCCACTCCATTATCAAAGTCATACACCAATTCAGCCATCCTGGCTAAATCGACCGACAACATGCCTTTAACATACTCGATGGCTTCCCGCTCATCAACGGTTATAGTTGTTAGTTCGCCCACCCATTCCGGGCTGAAATCTAAATCATCAACTGTTTTCTTGGGGCTTGGTTCTGAAGCTGGTGGTGGATCTGGGATAAATGACGCTTTAAAGACAAGATCCTCCAAGTCGAAAAATTCATAGCTGGCCAGCTTGGTATGTCCGTCATCGGTTTTGGCCCAAATGCTGGTTATGTCATCTATATCTAAATCGCCTCCCGACTTTTTGGCCGCTTCCACCATTTCCTTAAACAGCTTCTCAGAAGGAGCCTTAGAACCAAGCCCTTTTTGGACCTCCAGATAAACATTATCCACCGGCTTCGCTGGGACCGACGGTTCCGAGAGAACTGCCGGTGGTGGCGGGGGCGGTTCTGAAACCGGTGGGTCAGCCTCTACATCAACGAACATTTCGTTGGAGACAACCCGTACTAAAGCCTCATCTAACTTAAAAGCTCGTAGATATGAGACAAGCCCATCTCCATCATAAGCTGATAAAACAGAATCTATGGCTTCCCCACCCTCTAATCGGGTAATTATATCTATCATTGGCCCTTCTCCAATATGGCTTAATAAGGCACCGAGACTTTCTTTTTCACCCAAGTCTATTGGAAGACCTCTTATCCGATCATGGGTAATGACTATCTCCCGTCCTGCCGGCGGTTCTACGACTCCCTCTGGTGGAGGTGTGGGAGACGGTTCTTCAGCCAAGAATTTTGCCCAAGATGAGGAAATATGAAACTTATCTATCTCCATGGCCAACTTAGTGATGGTCGCATCCAGATCCCTGTGCTCCCGGTAAAGAGCTATCGCTGGATCCAAGGCGAAATGCGCATCCCCCTCCCAAACAGCTTCCACCGCAACGCCGCTCCTGATAGCATTTATAATGTCCATCATTCGATCCTCTTTGATATGGCTCATCAACGCAGATAAGGAGCCCTTTTCCGCCTCGGTAAGTTCGGTCGAATCTGAAAGGAATTGGCTTATGTCGACCCGTTCTTCTGCGGCGGGCGATGGTTCGGGTGTTGGAGTCGGTTCGGGTGTTAAGGGAGGCCGAGCGGCTACGTCCGCGGCCAAGCTTTTCATAACTTCCTGCAATTCCCAGCCGGTCGCGTAGTAGTCGACCGAGTATTTCGGGTCAATAAACCCCCATTCTCCGGATAAAGCGTCGATGTCCATGGTGTCGATAATCTCAGGGTTGGCCCGAACTGCCTGTAGCAAATCGTTATAAACCTTATCTGATAAAGAGAAACTCAACTTGTCTTTTAATTCAGCCGGCACCGGTGATGTCGGCTCGTCGGCCTCGGCTGATTTTTCAAGGTCAATATACCCTTTTTGAATAGATAATTTTATCCACCCATCCCTATCCAGCTGACGCAAGGCTTCCCACATTTGATCAGCCACCCACTTATCGCCGGCCGCTTTATCAGCCAGTTCGCCCTCCAAGAGCTTGTCTACCTTCTTCATATGAAGATCGCCAGCTAAATCTTTGGCTTTCCAATAAAACAGACTTCGATCTACTAACTTTTCAGCTGTAATCAAAGTCCCATCCGGCAAAAGGGCTGACATCCATCTCATGCCGTCATAATTACTCAGCTGAATAATATCTCCCGGAGATAATGGCCCTACAAAATCGCCATAAATTATCGGATGAGTGTGAACCAAATGCAGGTCAGCACCTTCTTTGACCAAATCAGGATGATCCGGGTGTTTGACTGAGGCGTCTGCCCCCATGTGAGGGTCACCCTTTGAGATTTCAGTCATTGCCCCATCTTTGTCAATCAAATACGATTGCTCGGCTTCATCCGCTAAAGTTTCCAGCACCATTTTCTTATCGGTTTCGTAGGTGTGCGGCGGCAAAACAGGAACTGCAACCTCGGTCTCTGCCCGCTCAGGCTGGGCCAATTGGTCCAGTATTGATTCCAGCTTCCCCTTGACGAGTTTAAGGGTCTCATTATCAGCTGATTTGGCCTTGGGGCTAAATCCGATCCACTGGTCGTGTAATTGGGTCAATGAATGACCGGGGTTATCTATCATCCAGCGAAGCAGGGTGGTGAGATCTTGATAACCGGTATCAAATACCTTCTTGACCGGAACACCCGCACCATCAAACACATCTGTATCCCAGAGTTGGGCCACTTCGGCTTCTTTTATGACCAGTGGCTCAGTCAGTGGTATTGGCTTAGGACTAACCACTACCCTCTCGTCGGCCTCGGCTGATTTTCGGATCAGAGCATCGAACATTTGATATTGTTTATTGATGGATGCTTCTGTCCCCACACCCTTAGGCCGAAATTGGGAAGGATCGCCTTTCAAGGCTATGGCCGGTTTCGGTGAATCCCACAAAACAGGATCTCGCAAATCATCCATCGTGTAACAAATACAATTCGGATGTGGTTTGGGGGGTAATTGCGCGGACGGATAAACGCCTTGTCCCATACCATATAAATCCTGTTCGGCTAATAGGTCGCAGACATCCCATTTCGGGTGTCGGTTACTTAGTTTCCATACCATCCCTTGTACTACCGGACTAGCCATAGCACTCAAACGGCGGCTTTCGTGGTAAGCGGTATTTATTTCCGTCCGAGCCAAGCGCATCGTTTTGTAGGCGATACTGTGGCCCATACCTATCGAACCACCAAGTACAAACTTCTCCAGATTTTGAGCTAGGCTAATAGCACTTTGGCCTCTGACGATAGCTGACATAACTTGGTTCTCGATCAAGGCTGTTTGGTTGTTGGCCCATATATCAGGGCTAATTTTCAACCCTTCGACATCCACCCGGCTAGCATAATCGGCCAGCACTGTTTGCGGGATTCCGGCGAAATTGCTCAAATCCACCTCTTGATCGTCCTCGCTAACCAAATCGCCAGTAACCAATTCCATCAAAGCCGTTGTTTCTTCGGTTACTGACTTCACTGAGTCCGATATATCGACACTAATACCAGTCCCCAATCGGGTCATCAGGTTTTGGATGGCAGTTTTCTTGGCTAAATATAATTCGCGATCTATCGCCTCCTCCTCACTCAATTCACCCGATTCTGTCATTTGAGTTATTAAAGCCGTCAACTGCGAGGAGGCCATTTCTAAGGCCATTAACTGTCGTTCTTCTACCGATTGAGTGGCTTTGAGGGGTATAGCCCTCGACTTAAAAATAGACTGCTGATAAGCCGAAATACTCATTCTGTTTCTGGTTGTCCGTTATCCCCGAACTCTTCCATCTCAGCCATAAAGGCCAAGGCTTGCGAATCGTTGGTAGCACTTCCTTCCAACTCTTCAGCGATGGTGCCGGCCACATCTTGTTCCAGTTTGGGAGCTAACCGTCGGGCCATCCGATGCAGATGTTCGCTGGTGAAGGTGGGAGATTTATCACCGAAAATTTCACGCACCAATTTGCTGTTGGCTAAGGCTTGACTGATGGATTCGATCTCGAAAGTGTCGGGATAATCTATCTGCCCTAACTCCAAATCCTGACCGGTCCAACGATGGTAGACGGACATTATCTGAGATTCAGCCATCTCCAGGTTACGACTGAAGCGGCTCAAAACATGGTTCAGCTGATGGAAATCGTACTGTTTGGCCACCCCTGACTGTTCGGCTAAAGCCCGATGATCCAGATGAGCGGCTCTCAAGATTTGTTGGATCAGGAAATCACTGGAAAAGCTCTGCATGAACTCAGCCGGATCGGTGGGCGGGCTAACGTAAGCTGGCGGTTGGCCACCTTGGGGATATTGAAAGACGTTACTGGCCGAAATAATGGCCTCTTCTTCCTGATCGTTAGCCGCCATTGGATTGTCACTAGCGGCCAAGAAAGGGAAGGCTTGCTTGGCTACGAACTCGTCAATATAACTGCTAATGTTAGTCAATAAACGGTTGATGGGTGCGATGTCCACTAACTGGCTCAACCCGATCAACGGGTATTGAGGATGCCGTTGAAAATAGGCCAAGACAAAAGGCACTCGTTGCAAACCATGAGTATCTTGTTCGATTAGCTCTCCCTGATCGTCATGCAAAAACCATTCATCACGGGTGAAAGTCCGAAATACGACCTCCTCCTCCGTCTCTTCAAATGGGTCGACATTATCGGTGACGGTTTCGCGTAACCTGACCCATAGCAACTGGCCGAACCGATCCAATGACCAGTTGACTATATCGACCGGCTGGTAGATACAAAGGTAAGGCCGGAGGCCGGAATCCTGTTGGTCGCGTAAGGTCAAGATGGAGTCATCACGGGGCGGCGAGTCGACCAAAATGCCACAAAAGCCATAAACTTGGGTATAGGTGGCGACCTGTTGCATGAAATCGTCGATGGTATTGCCGCGTAAATCCACGTCACGACTGAAATCGAGGTAATATTGATCACCTTCGAAATCCCGCATAACATGGGTTTCCACCCCAAAAATGAAGGAGGTATACAAATCAATCACCGAACGGCAATAATTGGTGTAGACCGCCCGTTTCAAGCGGAGGTTGAAATCCTGTTCGCTCTCCCGCAGGTGTTGGAACAGGTTGCTGTCAGTGATATAGGCGCGGCCACCGATATATGATTGGATATAGAATTGCCAATCGGCTTGGAAATTGGTGTAGTCCGAATGATAATCAGTAATGAAATCCATCTTTACCCCACTGAAAATATCTTGCGTTCTGCCGTTTCACCGTATTTTCGTTCTCGGAGTTCTTCCATCTTTCTCCGTTCGATCAAAATATAGAGGCAATAATCCGGTGCTACCAATTTGCGTTTGCCAACTTCATACAATTCGCGATCATAATCCGGCACACCTTGGATTAGGTCACGCCACTCTAAATCGGTATCGCATTGGATTTTATGGACGGTGCCGTACCGAGGGGACCAGTAACTGTGGAGGACGACCGGGTCTTTCAATTGGTCGTAATACATCGAGCGAGGTAGTCTAGCCATCTATACGCCCCTGACGTGCCGCCAATTGGCTTGTGGTTGGTGTAAACTCATTACTGCATATCGCATGGCATCCATGCCATGATCGTCTTTCTTGGTTGGTTGGTCTTTGGGAATACCAGCCGTAACGGCCCATTCGTATCCACCAATTTCTTCCAAGGTGGATTGAGGTCGAACCCGATTGACGGCTCCGGCATCATCCTTCAGTTGCCAATCTTGTTCCACCAAGGCATCTCGATAAAATAATAGCTCTCCATTAGCCAGCTTCTCATAAGTCCGTTCGATGCCTTGCCGCACCTCCTTCAAGGCCGGTCGTGTTTGGATGCCGTTCTCGGCCAAGGTTAATCGGTCGCTGACATCATGGTCACTGATCGTAACCCGAATCACCTCATTGGCGGGTTGGTGTTGGTGGATCATATCAGCGAAAGCCCGAACCGAAATGTTACTGTGATATAGTTCCCGATACAAAGCCATGCGGCCATCTTGATACACTCGCCACCATTGACAGACGTGAGGATTCAGGCCACCAAAATCAATCGAGCGCAAGTTGAAGCTGTTACCTTCTTCTGGTTGGTCAATAATATGTCGCTCAGGATCAAAGCAATCGTAAACCAAGCCAGAAAAGGCTACCCATTCGCCCAAGGCCATCCGGCGGTAGAAGTTGCCGGTCATCCTTTTCAATCGGGCAATATATTCTTCGCCCAGATACGGATTCTCAAAGCTGTTGGTGGTAACGCAAAAGGCGTTTTCACCGGCATTACGGAAAAACTTTTCATACAACCAGTGCATCGGACTGGCCGGGTTGCAAGCGGCCCACATCCGTTGTTTGTCAACTACTGGTTGGCTCAATCGGGTCTGGATCATGTTCCAATCATCAATTTCCAGTTCGTGAGCCTCATCAACGAAAGCTCCACCCAACTCCAAAGAACCGATCTTGCTGTTCTTATCCATACCCAAGAAAATGATCTCTGAGCCATTATAAAGGGTGGATTTCAGTTCCGATTTGCGCCACCGTTTAACGATGCCGGATTGAGGGTCATCTATTGAGGGCCAGCCTAAAACATCGCAAGCAAAAGTGCGGATGGTCGTTTCGTATAGCGTAGCTCGTACCTTACGAAAGACACCCAACCGGATGCCTGGATTATCAATCGCCTCTTGGTAACATTTCTCCATTAAAGCTCGACTCTTGCCGGCCCGTACCGCCCCGGAATACAAATTCTCTGCCGCTTCCGATTGCATGAACTCTTGTTGTTTAGGTAAAGCCATGAAAT
>Ga0209756_1000417_pt1 | contig 41594 bp, 38 predicted proteins | sample ETNvirenome_6_85_FD_184071 | JGI IMG/M metagenome (GOLD analysis project Ga0209756, IMG submission 184071) | Marine viral communities from the Pacific Ocean - ETNP_6_85 (SPAdes) (version 3) | ecosystem: Environmental > Aquatic > Marine > Oceanic | place: Pacific Ocean | collected 2013-06-19 | reverse complement strand
TGAGGGTGTTTTGTTTAACAAGCGAGGCATCGCAGAATTGTTGGTGCTTCCTGAAGAATATCGGATGGATTGCGATTTAGAAGTAGAGTATCGGATCGACGTACAAGCAACAGAGTTTCAGCTGGAGCGCCAGAACTTTCAAATCCGCTTAGACGCCCTCACTAGTGAGTATGATTTGCGCATAGAGCAGAAAGATATTGAAATAGTCGCACTTCAAGAGGCCATGTTAGCCCAATCTCCGAATAATAAATGGTGGTGGTTTGCCGGCGGCGTTGTTGCTGGTGTGGGCGTTACTTATGCGGCTTATCGAGGATTCAGTGAGTAAAGATCCGAATAAAATTGCTGCTGTAGAAAAAGCTATCGCGGAGAAGTATGGTAAAGAGGCGATCCAAAACCCCAAAGGAAATTGGGATGAAACAAAAGAAAAAGAATATCTCTCCCAGTCCAGAGAATTTTATAGAAAACAATATCAACATGATGTATGGCAAGAAAAAATAGATGTTAATGGGATTAAGATTTCAAAAAAACTACTTAATAGAGAATCTTTGAAATGTTGTCCTGTATGCGAATCTTTTGCTAAGAAATCGTTGGATGATATTTGCTTCGTCAAATTTGATTGTTGTAATACTTGTTATATAAAATATGTCGAAGGGAGAGAAGAAAGATGGAGTAAAGGATGGAGACCCGATGACCCGACTAAGCAAATTTCTTCTTAGCGAAATAATTCGAGAAGTTGTACATGAGGCGATCACCAACACTGACCAAATTAACCAACAAGAGGAAGAAGAATCTTCGGAGGTGGATACTAAATTTCAAAGCGGCGTGATGTCCACAGCCCAGCGAATGAAACAGGCTAAAGATAGGATTAAATCCGCCGGCGAGGAATTAGATCCTAATGAACAAAAGATCATTGATCAACTTGAAGCCAAACTAACACAGTTAGCGTCGATCCCCGGCGTTGACATGGTAAAACATCGTCCATTGCTCATAAGAGTGTTGAAGCTTTTAGTTGGTACTGTGACCCCAAAAGGAAAATAAATAATGGCAAGCATATATGAAATTATACAAGGATTAAATCAAGCAGCTGCAAATGCTTATGATGGCGCCCTGACAGAAACCGGAGAAACCTTAAAAGCAGGTCTCCAGCGCGAGGATGGGGATCCCATTCAAGATAAGAGAGTCATTGACGGATTCAAGGTTAAATTTTATGGAAACATGATGTGCCTGAGTTATCATTCAGAAGTTATGTTGCGTGAGGTTTACGCGTCTGGCTTTGAGTCGGATATGGATCAGCGCCTTGCTGACTTAAAAGGATGGCTTACTAAAGAGTACAAGAATATTACGGGAAATAGTGTAAGCCTAAGCGAGTCCGGAGAAATAGATGTGAGAGTGGAAAGCACGTCACGAGTCCGCAGCTGGGTAGTGGCCACGAAACATTATAAGATCGGCGGCTTATCTTCCGATATGAACGATGACAATAGCGGTTCTACGAATCCTGTAGAAGCCGGCTGGAAAACTTTTCTTGAGCAAGGCGGATGGGGCAAGCGCCCTCCCAACGATAAGCGAAAGAAAGAGAAATGAAAATCACCCTTGAAAGATTGCGCGAGATTATAACCGAGGAAGTTATTAAAGAGGCGGTGGATCCGGATGATGCCAAGCGCACTATCGTCGCATTATTACAGGGTACCGCTCAAAATGTAACCGGCGACATCATGGGTGCCGTGTATGATGAAATGTATGAGTCCGACACCGCGGATCCTGAGCCCGAAGAAGAAGATTTCCCCACAGAGTATCAGGGTGGCGGAGCCCACGGCGATCGCCCTAGGGTGGGCTTTGAATTAGAAGAAATCATCAGACAAGAACTATCACAGATTTTAGAAAATGATTAATGAGCTTTCAACTAGACAAAAAAGAACAAGTCAAAGAGATACTTAAGTGTGGAAAAGACCCCTCCTATTTTCTTAACAACTACGCAAGAATATCGCACCCATTACATGGACTTATTCTTTTTAACACTTTCGGCTTCCAAGATGACCTTCTCGAAAATTTTAATGATTACCGCTTTAACGTTATTCTAAAAGCTCGCCAGCTAGGTATTTCTACTATTACCGCTGGCTATATCGTGTGGATGATGTTATTCCACCGCGATAAAGCGATTCTTGTCATGGCAACCAAGTTTGCGACAGCAGGGAACTTGGTCAAGAAAGTTAAACATATCATGCGCAATGTTCCAGATTGGCTAAAGATTGCGACCATTAGCGTAGACAACCGCACGTCGTTTGAGCTTTCTAATGGCTCATCAATTAAGGCTGCTTCTACCTCTGGCGATGCTGGTCGTTCGGAAGCCCTGTCACTTTTGGTGCTTGACGAGGCAGCGCACATCGAAAACCTTGAAGATTTGTGGACCGGTCTATATCCTACGCTATCGACAGGTGGGCGATGCATTGCGCTTTCTACGCCCAATGGTGTGGGTAACTGGTTTCACAAAACTTGTACCGATTCTGAGGCAGGCGTAAATAATTTTAACCTCACAACGCTGCAGTGGGGTGTCCACCCAGAACGAGATGCAGAATGGTTTAAGAAAGAAACCAAAAACATGTCTAAGCGACAGATTGCTCAGGAGTTAGAATGCAATTTCAATACATCTGGCGAGACTGTTGTTGATCCCGAGTGTATGGAATGGATGTTGGCTAACATTAAGGAGCCCAAACATCGAGCCGGCTTTGATAGGAATTTTTGGATCTGGGAAGAATTTGATCCTACCTGTAATTATTTAATGGTGGCCGATGTGGCGCGTGGCGATGGGGCAGATTTTTCTACCTTTCACATAATTAAATTGGAGACGCTGGAGGTGGTGGGAGAATATCAAGGTAAACCTACCTTGGATATGTATGCTAATATTCTTAACCAGACAGGAAGAGAGTACGGCGGCTGCATGTTGGTGGTAGAAAATAATAACGTAGGCTACTCCATATTGGACAAATTATTGGAACATGGATATCCAAATGTCTATCATTCTATTAAGTCTACGCACGAATATATTGAACAACATCAAGCAGAAGTTCGCAATTCAGCAGTTCCAGGATTTACAACATCTATGAAGACGCGCCCTCTCATAATAGCCAAATTAGAGGAGTTTATAAGAAACAAACTAATTACCATATATTCATCTCGCACCGTTAATGAGATGAAAACTTTTATTTGGAGGAATGGTAGGCCGCAAGCAATGAAGGGCTATAATGATGATTTGATTATGGCGTTAGCGATCGGATGTTGGGTAAGAGACACGGCATTACAAGCAAACGCGCGAGAGTTAAACTATCAGAAAGCTTGTGCTAATGCGATTTATATAAGTAAAACCACTATGAATACACGAGTTCAGGGTCAAGAAGGGTATAAAAAAGATAATATCTTTGATAAAATGACACAAGCGGAAAAAATGTACCAACAATACAAATGGATTATAAAGTGAGAAAATAAATGCCAATGGACAAAAACCCCATCAACCAACAAAATGACCTTTTTAAGGCGTTAACTCGTCTCTTTTCGGGCCCTATTATTAATTATAGGTCCCAGTCCGGACGTAGGATTAGGCGCCAGCATTTAGACAAGTTTTCTTCACGCTTTAAATCGGCTTCCGGTCAGCAATTTAAGAAGTCTATTTTTAATCCGCTCGACTCTATCGCCACCAATGCGGTGGCGAACCAGCGCCGAACTGAGCGTTATGTGGATTTTGATCAGATGGAATACACTCCCGAAATTGCATCGACCATGGATATATATGCCGATGAAATGACAACATATTCTGAACTCCGACCGATGTTAAACGTTAAATGTTCTAATGAGGAGATTAAAGCTGTCCTGGTTATTCTTTTCGAGCAGATTTTAAATCTTCAATATAATTTGTTTGGTTGGGCTAGAACCATGTGCAAATATGGAGACTTCTTTTTGTATTTAGACATCGATGATAAATACGGCGTTAGTTCTGTGATTGCGCTTCCTCCTCAAGAAATTGAAAGATTAGAAGGCATGGACTCAACGAACCCTAACTATATTCAGTACCAATGGAATTCCGGCGGAATGACTTTCGAAAATTGGCAGGTCGCCCATTTCCGTATTTTGGGAAATGATAAGTACGCTCCGTACGGTACTTCTATTTTGGAGCCAGCCCGACGTATTTGGCGCCAGCTAGTTCTTATGGAAGATGCCATGATGGCTTATCGTATCGTGCGCTCTTCTGAGCGCAGAGTTTTTAAGATTGATGTTGGCGCTATTCCTCCACAAGAAGTTGAACAATATATGGAGAAAATTGTTACACAACTTAAAAGACATTCGGTCGTAAACCCTGATACTGGGCGAGTCGACTTGCGTTATAATCCGATGTCGATCGAAGAAGACTATTATATCCCAGTCCGTCCCGGATCTACAACAGATATCGTTTCTCTTGCCGGCGCCCAAAATATCACGCAGATTGATGATATTAAATACCTACGAGATAAATTATTCTCCGCATTAAAAATTCCCCAAGCTTATCTTGCCATGGGAGAGGGTGCTGCCGAAGATAAAACTACGCTAGCACAAAAAGATATTAGATTCTCTCGTACCATTCAGCGCTTGCAGAGAGTTATTATTGCAGAGCTAACAAAAATAGGCATCATTCATCTATATACGCTTGGCTTCCGAGGCGATGACTTATTAGCATTCAAGTTGTCACTAAACAATCCCTCGAAAATTGCAGAGTTGCAAGAGATCGAACATTGGAAGGCCAAGTTTGATATTGCTGGTGGGGCGACAGAGGGATTTTTCTCTCGGCGCTGGGTATCTGAAAATATCTTTGGCATGTCACATGAAGCATTCATGCGGAATCAGCGGGAAATGTATTATGATCGTAAGCATGATGCTGCGTTGCAGCAGGTTGCTGAAGCTGCAGCCGGCGGCGAAGGCGGCGGTTTAGGGGGCGGCGGAGATCTCGGCGGAGATCTCGGGGGAGACTTGGGTGGAGACCTCGGGGGTGACCTAGGCGGAGACCTCGGTGGTCCGGAAGAAATGCCCGCGGGCGATGCTGGCGCCGACGAAGGAGGAGGAGATGACTCCGCCCTCTTGGCCGTACCACCCGGATCTAGAAATGCCGACAGACTTACGCCCGGCTCTAAGGGAAAAGTTTATCGTCCCGTCAAAAGAGATCACCGCAAACAAGGTGCCAAAGTGCGGCACGTGCAGAGTCAATGGGCCAAAGAAAAATCCTCCAACACCCTGAGAAATACAGTTCCCGGAATGAGAGACATACAAACGCTAGCAAATCCTCCCGGAGCCAGAGGTATTTATGAGGAAAAGGAATCTATTTATAATATTAGCGATCAGACCGAGGAAGAGAAACTGTTTTCTATTAACAACTCTGTGCGAGTGTTATTAGAGGGCTTGGAACAAAAAGATAAAGTATTATCGGAGCAAAAAGATGAGAATTAGACATAACAAGAAGAGAAACACTGCCTTTGTGTTTGAGTCGTTGATCCGCAGCGCCACCCTAGCCATTCTTAAAAAAGATCACAAACGCAAAGAAAAGATTATTCAGATCGTCAAAGAACAATTTGCTCCCGAATCGATCCTAAAGAAAGATTTGGAATGTTATAAATCTTTATATGCACAGCAAGCTCTTCCTCCTCGCTTGGCCGAAAAGATCTTATACGAAACACGGCACCAGCGAAATCAGATGTGTGAAAAGAAATTATTTGAAGCCCAAACCGCATTGATTAATATCATCAATAAGCAATTAGGCTCAGAGACTTTTGGGAGTTTTGTGCCCAACTATAAAACCCTCGCTACCATTTCACAATTCTTCTCTTCTAAGAGTAGCCCTAAAGATAAGGTTTTATTAGAGAATAAAATCCTTACAGAAATGATGATGCGTCCCCCACAGGAAGCCGCAGGCGAAACAATTGATAAGAATGTATACAAGGTTTTTGTAGAGAAGTTTAACGCTAAATATGATGGAGCGCTGCTGCCTGAACAAAAAGAATTGCTACACTGTTATGTATCATCTTTCGCAGACAACGCCTTATCCCTCAAGGTATTTTTAAACGAAGAGCTTGGCCGACTCAAGAAGAGCCTTAGTAAGGTTTCCACAGTTAAAGAGTTTAAAGAGGACTCTGCTATGTTAGCCAAGGCAGAACAACTAGCATCTAAATTAGATGATTACGCGCGTACCCCGTGCGACGAAGAGGCTCTTCTCACTATCTTGCGAACACAATCTCTTATAAAGGAAATACAGACTGATGGCGATCGTAGTTAAAGTAGGCCCGGGCGCCAATGACGCACGTGTGCGTCTGGAAATGGATATCCGCAAGAGCCTTAACGGCGACTTGATGATTTTTGATCATGGTGATATCGATATTGTTTTGTCTCCAACTAAAAACAAAGTTATTGCCTTTCCTAAAGAGACAATGAACGATTTGGTATACGGAGCCCAGAACCGCTTGTTTGCTTATTTGCGCAAAAAGGGTCTTGTAATTCCGGAATCAATTCAGGCCGGCTCGTATTATGGCTCATTTGAAGCATCAATGGAAAAGCCGCTATCAGAAGAAATTAGTGCCCCCAAAATGACTTTAATTAATATTGCCGAATTTATTAACGAAGAACGCCCTTATTTCGAATCTACTGAGGCCATTATCTCTATGGCTGATGATGAATTGATTCACCCCGACAAGGCTGACTCTACTGAACTTGGCGAGGTTCCACAGGAGGTCGAACAGGGCTCCATTCGTCCCGGCTATATTGTTGATCCTTACTCATTGGGATATCTTTATACTATATAGGAACTCTATAATGTCGGAAATGAAACTCATAATGGAGAATTGGAGAAAGAATCTCGCGGAGGCTCCTGCGCCCGAGGGCCCAGATGCGACCGGTGTTTCAAAAATTAATTCTCCCGCTGATGTTAAAACTATAGGCGACTTAAAGGCTTTAATTCAAACAGCTCAGCTTAAAAAAAGAGGAGATCAGATAAAAGGGGGTGTTGTTGATGCAGCTAAAAGCGCCGTGGTTGATGAGTTGGTGGGAAAAATCCCCGGCTTGGCAACAGCTAAATCGCTGTTTGATTTTGCAAAACAGGCATACCAACTTCCAGACGAATCAAGAACTGGCACAGCTTTAGATTATTTAGATGTTGATGATGATGTTTCTAAGATAGTTGATGACCCCATTGAGAATGCGTTTTTGAAAACTTTGGGCGCTACATTAGAAAAAATGGATGACAAAACGCCACTCCAAAAGGTAGATATCACCAAGCTGCTGCAAAACTACATCTCTCAAAATTTTAACAAAAGAACCGTATCGGGAATCCAATGACAGAACTTTTAACTTTTATACTTTGTGCCTACGGGCTCACACAGATCCTTGTCTACGGCAAGGTCTTTTCGAGATTAAGGCCAAAGAAAGGCAAGCTTGGAGAACTAGCGAACTGCCCAATGTGCATGGGTTTCCATGTCGGATGGATTTTAATGCTACTTTCTCCTTTTACTGAACTATTTAGTTTTGATGTAACTGTGTTTAATTTCTTCCTTTTGGGAGGGCTATCTTCGGGAACCTCATATATTTTAACAATGCTCTTCGGAGATAATGGAGTGAAACATGACCTCAACTTGGACTAACAAATGGATGTTGCAGCCGGTTAGACGCTGCTGCAAAGGATCTTAGCTATGAAAGTAACAAAAAAAATATTAAGCGAGATTATTGACGAAGAAATTAATCTCATGATTGAAAACGGAGAGCTTGATGAAGGGTTTCTCGATCGCATGAAGGCGCGCGCATCCGGGGTTGGCACTAAAGTGAAGGGCTATGCTCGTCAAAAAGTTCAACAAGGTCTCGGCGGGATTGCCGACATGGCCGGCGAAGAAGAAATGGGCAAATCCATGAGACAGAAGGCCGCCGCTACTAAAGCCGGCGCTTATGATAAATCTAAGGCCCAAAAAACTCTTTCAATCCTAAACTCTCATCTCAAGAATCTTACTAATGACCTGCAAAAGCTTGGAATTGATTTAGAAGGCTCTGAGGCCAAGGAAGCTTTGCACGGCTTAAAACGAGCAGTGGCGGGGTCTATTAAATCACAGGCGGAAGGGTAGGTCGCTCCAAATGGGCAAAAAGCTTTTACGAGAATACTATGAACTATGCGAAGGCGGTGTCTGTCAAGATCTTTTAACCGAAGAGGAAAAGAGATATGTGGCAAACGGCGGCATGATCTTGAGCGGTAAGCTCCAGGAAGCAGATGTTCAAAATGGCAACGGCCGCATCTATCCTCAGCGCGTATTGATGCGAGAGATGAAAAACTATCAAAAACTAGTAGAAGAAAGAAGAGCGCTCGGCGAATTAGACCACCCAGAAGATTCTGTCATTAATCTCAAAAATGCATCCCACATGATTACTGAGGTATGGTGGGATAACAAAAATGTAATGGGGAAAGTTAAGGTTCTCAACACTCCTTCGGGACAGATTCTCCGACAACTTGTAGGTGACGGTGTTAAGTTAGGTATCTCATCTCGCGGCATGGGCTCCGTTACTGAAAATGCGGGGCAGACAATTGTCGAGGATGACTTCCAATTGATTTGTTTTGATTTTGTGTCAGAGCCTTCTACACCTAACGCATTTATGATGCAAGAGGCTAAGAACTTTAGCAACCAAGTGTTTACTAAAGCAGATCGAATTAATCGAATGCTGAATGAGATTTTACAAGATGACTAAAAAATGGAGTAGCTTTGAATCTGATCAGCAGATCATGAATGAGTGGCGTGATTATGTTTCCGGCAATCAAGTGGATGGCTGGTGGGGCCTTGTTAAAGAAGAATATGAGAAGCTTATCTTAGAGAGTGGTGAACCCGATCCTCTAGAGGTTTTATTAGAAAGTGGAGATCCAGATCTTCTAGAAGAAGGCCCAATTTGGGATAAGGTTAAACACTGGGGAGCTTGGCTTACCTCCCCACTCACAACACGCGGCGGTAAAATACTTCCGTGGAAAAAAAAGAAGGCTCTCAAGAAAGCTCGTGCCAAGATTCAAAAAGCAATTGATAGTGCTAGCGATAAGACAATTTCACAATTAGACAACAAGATTAGAGAAGCGCACCCAGACTTCCCCAATATGGAGAAGCAAGAAGAGTGGGTGGGCGCCCTCCTTATGCTAGCTGGGGCTTATGATTCCTTCGTCCATGCCGCCGAGCAATTTGATCCTAAAGATCCTACCAAAGAAGGCGCAATGGATTGCGCTAGCGCCAATGCCCTAATCAATACTTTGCGTGCATATGTACGGCATCAACTTGATTATGAATTAGATCAGCTTTACAAGTACCTTAAAGAAGATGAGGGAGAGGGCGAGAAGCCCATTTTAAGTGAAGAGCGTATGGAAGAGCTTTTTGGATCTGATAAGCGCAGACAGGCAAAGTGGGCGAAGATTGCGGCCGGCGAAGACGAAGGCGGCGGCGGAAGCAGCGGCCGCGGCCAGCGCGCCCAACGCAGCGCCGATCAGGGGAGCCTAAAGCACGGAGCTACAGATACTCAAGATTTTATGCAGCGGTCTAAAACTGCCGGCCGAGATGTGGCGTATACCAAACGAGGTCAACTGGGAGGCCGCGAAGAAACCGAATCTATCACGATCCAAAAATTACGCTCTTGGCTTCTGCCAGCGCTTTTAGTCGCAGGTGGCACCACCGCAATGGTGGGGAGCTGGCTTCTATCGAAACCCGGCTTTTTGGATATGTTCAGGGGCCCCGGCGGCATGGAAGGCGGCGCCGAGGCAGTCGAAGAGCAAGTAACCCAACTTCAAGGAAGATCTGCCACTGAAGTCACTGGCTGGCTGACCGACCAGGATATCACCAGATTTGGCCCTAACGCAACTTTGGGCGACTTTAAAGCGGCTATAGCCGAATTCCCCGCAGACGCAGCGAATGACATTCCCGGCGGCTTGGATGGACTAGCCCAGCTTGGAGACGAAGGCCCGGCTGCATTTAAGGAAGCATTTAAAGCGGCCATAACGACTCCAGGCGGTGCGGCTGTTCCCGACTCGACTGCGCTTGTAGATGTGTTTCCGATGACCGGAAACTCTGTCGGACAGCTGGGCGCCGGCGCCGGAATGGCCGGCCCACTACAGGTGTCAGTGCCCATGAAGATTATTACTGTGGTGGGCAAAGCGGCAGTTAAAGGTAGCGTGAAAAAAGGTGCTCTCACTGCTGTGGGGGCAGGCTTGGCCACTCTCCAGCCATGGCTATTGCCGATAGGAATCGCACTTTTCACCGGCGGCGCCTTGCTTGCCATGGCTCGACAGAAAGGACTTCGTTCTTCGCGCGCTAGTATGATGAAGCAGATGCTAGAAGAAATGATAGATGTGCCTTGCGAAGGAGGAGGCGAAGATCCGGATCCTGAGTGTGAAGAGCCAAAGGTTCTCGATGATGAAGGCAATTGCGTTTGTCCTCCCGGTATGAAAGAGGATGAAGATGGTAATTGTATTGACGATGATGACGATGATGACGATGAAGAAGAGTGCCCGCCCCCGCGCACTGAGCGCGATGAGGAAGGCAACTGTGTGTGTCCCGAGGGAACCAAATGGGATGAGGATGCGCAAGATTGTGTTCCTGGCGAAGATCCAGTGCCTCGTCCAGAGTGCCCACCTGAGAAGCCGTTGTGGGATGAAGAAAAACAAGAATGTGTTCCGTGTCCCGATGGCAGCGAGTGGGACGAGAAGAAACAAAAGTGTGTTCCTATCGAAGGTCCCGATCCCGAAGTTAAAGATAAGATCAAACCAATCTTAGTTAGATTTGATGACGAAGACCTTAAGGTATATGCTCCTCGTGTAAGCGGAAAAGGCTGGGATAAATCATTCTTAAAAACAATGAAAAAAGCCCAAAAGCAAGGGCTTGTAGGTCAGCTAAGTGAAGCTTCTGAGTATTTTGATGGGACGTCACCTGAAAAAACTTTAGAGGAGATATTCACTCATTTTCAAAGCCAGGGAGTAATGGACGATAATTTATTTAGTGGCGTCTTAGAGGAAATGTTTGGAAGCGAGAATACTGGATTATTGTTTGAGGTAGATGATGCTGATGATGGTGAAATGAGTATTGATTCGCTAGAGAATGCTTTGAGAGGTTCGCGTGGTGTACGCTGGGGAAGAGCAATAGGCGCCCCAGTCGGCGATCTTTACAAAGACTTAATGAGAAAATATAAAAAGAAAACAAAAAACAGAAGGACCGGCGCCATAACTAACAATATTCCCAAAGTGTTCTTTGTTTTTGACAAGACTCTTTTAGACAAATTAGAACCTTTGGGTATCGACCAAGCACAAGCCACACAGTTAGCACAGAAGCTCACGGCCAAACTTGCGCGAATGAAAAAGGTTCAGTTGGCGCCTAAGAAAATTGCTCAAGTCATTAAGAGTATTGGATTGGAAGATAAAGAGACAGAAATTCTTGATGCCCTGAACTATAAGAACAATTCCGGGAACCATATTGGCCCCGTTAAAGATACCTCTGGTAAGGATCCATTAGGACATCTTAAGCGACCCATCAAGGAAGGCAAACGAAAGAGACCATGTACATCTTGTAAGAAAAAGAAGAAGGTTCTAAAAGAGTCTCGTAAAGATGATCATTGGGAAAATGTGAAAGAAAGATGGAAAACTTTATCGGGAATTAAATGAAAAAAAATGATTTAAAAAAATTAATTAAACCACTTGTAAAGGAATGTATACACGAAGTTCTTTTAGAAGAGGGATTGTTATCTAATGTGGTGGCAGAAGTGGCCAAGGGCATGCAGGGTAATCTGGTTGTTGAAACGAGGCAAAATTCTTCGCAAGCCCTAGTTAATGAAGAACAATATATGAAACAGCAAGCTGATGCCACCCGCAAAAAGCTTCAATCTCGTCGAGCAGAATTAATGAATACTATCAATGCGGACGCTTATAACGGCGTTAATCTTTTCGAGGGCACCGAGGCTATGACCCCCCAAGAAGCGGCTGATCCCAAGCCGGGTTCTGTCGATTTGGGAAGTCCTCGCGATGCAGGAGTAGATATCTCTTCTATTATGAGTGGCGCCAGTCGTTTATGGGATGCAATGAAGTAGGAAATAATGGCTAATAAAATTAATGTGAAAGTACACGCGCGAGAGTGCAGAAATAATAACGAAAGACTTATTCGCAAGTTTAATAAGAAAGTAAAGAAAGAGCGAATTATAGAACAAGTTAAAGACAGAAGGCGATACAAAAAACCTTCGGTTGTAAAGAAAGAAAAACGTGCCCGAGCAGAGCGTACGCGCCAGAGAGACAGTCTTAAAAAACAAAGAGCGCAAGAAAGACGCAATAGAAGAAATAAGTGACTATTTATATTGAATGCATTTAATTTAGGAGATTTGTAATGCCAGCAAATTCATGGACAATATCCCCCGGCTTAAACAATGTGGGGTCGTACCAAGTCAGCGGCGCCCCATTCGCTAGTGGTTCTATTGTGGCACACGCTAGCGCAAGCGGAGGGATAGTGGTTCGCTTTCCCTATGTTACAAAGTGGGTGCAAATTAGCCCTCGAATAGACATGGCACCCAATCGAACACTCAGAGTTGCCTTTAGCCAGAACGGCTTGCATGGCAAGGGCGCCTCATTGCCAGCTGGAGGCTATAACTTTCATTTAAACATTAGCTCTAGCTTGTGCAATGCGATGGACATGAAGGTGAGCGAGTTGTGGTTCATGTCAGATGACGCGTCCACTTATACTTTTGATATAGTAGCTGGCCTTACAAATCTGCCACCTTCACGTACAAGTACCAACTGCAGCGCGTCGGTTAATGGGCATTGGAGTGTGGATGGTGTCACTGAAGCTGGTGGTCCAAACTGGTCGGGCTCTGCTGGAGTAGGCTAACATGGCGAAGTTCGGCTGGGCATATGTTGACTGCACCGATGTAGGCTCTGACGGCTCGGGATCCTCGGGCCCTCCCTATTCGATCCAGTTTGTTACGGAGTCGGGCGGTGGCACGACAGGCTCCGCGTTTCTATTATATTATACTGCGTCTGGCCACGGGTATGTTCCAAGCACGATGATTTTGTCGGGTAACTTGACGGTAACCGGTACAATCAGCGCAAGTCACTATCATATTGAAGATATCGCGACTATCGATGCTACTGGTTCAACTTACTTTGGTAACACTAGTGATGACGAACACATTAGAACGGGAAGTTTGGTGGTTATCGCCAATGGGGTCTCCCCCACGGCCTTTGCTTTAAGTTCTTCGGTAGTGGATGGGTGGACACAGACACGCGGCTTTGGCGGTAGATATCGTCAAATCACGGCGAACGGCACTATTGCTAAAGATGATTATATAATCGGCTGCAGTGGCAGTGGCAATCAAACCCTTCAGCTACAGAGCGGCTCTAGTGTTTTATCAGGCAGTCTGTTAATTATTAAAGACGAATATAAGGAGAGATCGGGAACTAAAATTTATATCTCGGCATCTGAACATCCAGCCGTGGGGGGCTTTCATATCGATGGAGAGGGTTACTATATAATGGATGGAACATTGTCGGCCATCAGCTTATACTGCGATGGCTACAACTGGTTTGTATTCTAGCGGAGGAAGTGTGATAAATGGCCTACAATATTCTATCAGGCACAGTTATCGCCGCCCAAGAGTATATCCCTGGCGATATTGTGCGAGGCAATATAGTCTCCGGTAATTTAAGTACCTCCGATGGTTCCTCTATCATTAATGTTCCCCGCGTTTCTAACGCGACCAATAATGCTATTCTTACTAATGTAGGTGGAGACGCCAACACATTAACGTGTGAATCTAATTTAACGTTTGATGGTAGCGCGATGGGTCTCACGGGCGAACTCACCGCCAGTACCGGGGTTTCTGCGTCTTATTTTATGGGTGACGGCAGTTTGCTCACGGGCATTGAAGCGTCTGGAGGCGGAAGCCGTTTTGATATTAATGGCATTGGAAATGCTGATGGAACCTTAATAGCAGGATTTAATTATGGGACAACGACGTTTGATGCCGCTAGAGTTTGGACAACTCCTGCTACTCCTACTGTGGGCGATGTGGTGCGCGTGAAGGCTCCCGCTGGAGTAAACAACAGCAATACTCTTACGATTGAAGGATACGCCAACAACACCCTTGATGGAGCACCTAGCATCATAATAGAGTCTCCGTATGGAGCGGTGGAGTTGTGTTATGTTGTGTCAGGATCGTATAGAATATTTTAGTTTTATATGCAGTTGGTACAAGGGCGCCCTTTCTATGATCGGTCACCAAAAAAGGCGATCGCAACCGAGATCAGTGTGCTATTTATAGGTGAGGGCAAGCTTTGTCTTGTCCTTATGTATGGATAGGTGTGTTTGCGCTTATCCATTAAACCATAAAAAACTATTATATGGAGGGTTTTATAAATGGCTTATAAATTTCAATTAGGTGACGCTCTCATGAGCGGCTCCTTAAATCAGGAAGACGGCATTACAAGTACAACTATTGATGCTACTACTGATTTCACTATCGATGGGTTAGTGATAACCGCAGATACTATCACCAACGATGCAGCTCTGTCAGTTGTGGTTAGTGCTGGAGATCTCACTGCTAACGTTGCTGGAGATATCGCACTATCTGCTGATGGCGGAAACGTTACGATGGATGATGGTACCACTACTGTCTTCGATTTTAATACTGACGATCCAGAACTCAAAATCATGGATGACGCTCAAGTAGCAAACTATTGTTCGATTGCCGTAGGCGCCAACGGGGCCACGACCATGACAACTGTTGATGCTGATGCTGCCGCTGCTCATTTAATCATTACAGCTGACGGTACAGTAGATATTGATTCTACTGGTCTTCTGACGCTTGATTCGGGCGCTGGTATTAACCTTGAGCCGGCTGCTGGTTCTAGTGTCTTAATCGACGGCACGGTCAGCATCGATGGGGGTGCTGTGGCGGGTGTTACAACTCTCGCTGCTTCTGGCCTGCTTAGCATCGCATCTGTCTCGATGGATGACGGCTCTACACTTGGCCCAGATTCTGTGGCTGACTTGTGGACCTTTAGTGCTGATGGTGATACCGTTCAAAAGGATGGAGCATATGACTTCAACCTTGCTTCGCACGACGGGACCAATGGCCTTAAGCTTGCAGGCACTCTTGTGACTTCCACAGCTGCAAAGCTTAACTATACCGACATTTCTACACTTGGAGCTGGTGAGGCTTCCAAGTTCTTGTCGCTCGATGCTTCGGCTGACGTTGCTTCGGGACTTCGTTCCTTGACCGGATCTGGTAACTTACGCGCTGGTGGCGTTTTCAGTGATGGCGCTCTTCACGCCGATGGAAATTCTTCTTTTCTCGGCCATGTCAAGCTTGGTAATGCTGCTGGTGATCTTATTGGATTCAGCGGTAGTGCTGGCTCTAGCCTTGTTCCAGATGTAGATTCCATGTGGAATCTTGGTTCTGACAGTAAGCGTTGGAGTACCATTTACGTTGACAGCATTGTCGGTGCATCTGTGGCTTGGGACGTTGTTATCTGTGACAGTGCCGATACTATCTCGGCTTCTGCTGAGCTTGCTGTTGTTCGTCAAGGTAACGGAATTACCGTTAACTTGCCTGCTGCTGTCGCTGGACGCAATATCCGCGTCAAGCTTTCGGGTGGTGTTGGTGATGTTCTTGTCGCTCCTGCGACTGGTGAGATTATCGAAGGCCTCGCGCCCAATACTAAGATTCGTCTCGAATCGACTGGTTCTTCTGCTACTTTCGTCGCAATGGAAACTGACGGTTGGGTTATCCTCTAAGCCGAATATTATTTCGTCTGGAGCTTATCCTTTAAACTTAGGCACCCCTCCCTGTGGGGGGTGTCTTTTCTTTGTGGGTCTTCCTTTTTTTTTAAAACTACTTATTTACGAAACTAGGATAAATCATGGCATATAATCTTCACAAAGGGACCGTATCTGGATCCGTTGATCAGCATGGCGATCAAGAGATAGAAGGAGTCAAGGTATTTAAAAATGTAATAAGCGCTAGTGTTTTTTATGACACTGATGCTGAGAGCCCTTGCGCCACTGAAAATAGAGTGGCGATCAGCACCCTCGTTTCAGAATCACCAAGGGGTCTTGTGACTTATGAGGGAGACAAAATAGCCAAGAGCCACTACAATCTTACGTTTGATGGTAAATCTTTTATTGCCCCGCGTATTATAGCCGGCGCGTATAGCGGATCCGCGGGGGGCCTTAAAGATCTGTCTGCCATGCATATAGCAGGGTTGGTTCCCGCGCGTTCAATTAATTGTGGCCATGGCCTCTATGGAGATGCTGACGGATTACAGCTGAGAGTAGAAAATGGCCCGGGCATTAAAGTAGATTCCAGTGGGGTCTCAGTATATCCCGTCGTAAATGGAGGACTGGGTTTTAAAAACAACAGGCTTACTCTTAATTTTGAGAAATCTTTAGATATTCAAGAGAAGGGGCAAAATATTAGTGATGGGGATTTAGTAATTCTGCAAGATATGAGTCGGGGCGATCCTCGCCATTCGACTATGCAGAATTTGTATGAGGGATATATTAAACAGAAAGTACCTCACCCTGCCGGCGTACGCAATAGCTTACAATATAGGGGAAATAAAGAATTTGAGGGAAGCCCTCAACTAACTTTTGATCCTCGTAGCTCCACCCTTTCTCTTAAGGGTGATCTTGTCTCTTTAAATGTAGATATCTCGACGCGCTGCACCACTCACGGCGACTTGGAAGTGAATGGCGCCCTGTTTCGTGCCGTAAAAACCGTCTCGGTTTCAAAATATAATTTTGATCCTAAAGATAATACCGTGTTGTTTGATACTGGTGATAATAAAATTATAGCTGTGCTTCCTCGCGCCAAAGATTGTCCCGGCCGGGTGTTAACTATAAAGAAAATATGTTCAGATAAAGACAAATATAAAGTAAAAGGGGGGTACGCTCTTGTTGTTCGAAGCCAGGGTGAAACAATTGACTTTAGGACTGAATTGAGTCTCACATCTAACTATTCCGTGCGAACTCTACAGTCGGATGGAAATAAGTGGTGGATTATAAACCGAAGTGGCTCATAATATTGGCGTTTTAGAGTGAATGTCACTATTTATTTTGAATTAGTATTTTTTTTAGGAGCCCTTTAATGTCTGATTTATTGAAAGAAGCAATCGTGGATGCCAAAGCACTACGCGAAGCTGCGTTAAAGAGCGCTGAGACCACTATCATTGATAAGTATTCGGTAGAGGTACGCAATACCCTAAACAGCCTTTTAGAGCAAGATGAGTTGGATTTAGGAGGCGATCTCGGCGGCGAAGAAGGTGGCGGCCTAGGCGACCTTGGCCTTGGCGCCGAAACAGAAGCCTCCCCCGCCGCTCCACTCGGCGCCGGAGAGGATGAGCTTTCTCCCGAAGAGACTGAAATTGTTGAAGACATCCCCCTTGCGGCTACAGATGGCCTTAGTGGCGCGTCTGGCACCGGTCTCCGGGGCCTCCCAAAATCGGGAGAACCCGTAGAGTTTAATGTAGATCTTGACGCCCTCCAAGAAGCAATCACCGAATTGGAGACCGAATTAGACGAGAACGAGCAATTTGAACTGGATATGCAAGATATTGCTGCCATCTTAAATGAAGATGATCAAGAAGGAGCCGAAGATCTCTACGATGTAGATGAAGATTCGGAATCTGATGATGATGACTCTGAAGGATCCTCTTCTGCTGGGGCTCTCGCTGCATCCGCCGCCGCAACCAAATCAGAAGACGAGGCTCAGCGCGGCGCCTTCCAAGAAGGAGTCTACAGCGAAGAAATGATCGAGGCTATCGTAGAGAAGCTTACCGTTGATATGGGTGATTCCCTTTCTGGGTGGGCCGGCCGCTCTCAGTATGATATGAAATGGGAGATGGAGAAAGAAATGGCCCATCGCCGCAGCACCGATATACAAAAAGATTTAGAGATTTTGAAAAAAGCTCAAGAAGAGTTAGTTTTTGAGAATAAACAACTGAAAGAGCAAAACACACAATATAAGCAAGCAACTATACAGCTGAAAGAGGGATTACAAGATGTAAATCTTTCTAATGCTCGCTTGCTTTACACGAACCGTGTATTGAGAAATACCTCCTTAAATGAGCGACAAAAAGAAAAGATTGTCGAAGCTATTTCACGCGCCGGTTCAGTTATGGAAGCACGTACGATTTTTGATACGCTTCAAAGCACAGTGCAGTCTACGCCTAAGCGCGGACCTCAATCGCTGAGCGAGGCAATTAATCGTCGTTCTAGTTCTTCTATAATTCGCGCTTCTCGTCATGAGGAGCCCTCTTCTGATCCCTTTCAGGATCGCATGAAGAGATTAGCTGGAATAAAATAAAAATCATTATATTATATAAGGAGGTGATTTAAAATGGCTGGTATTGTTGAAAGATTAACGGAAGGTATCGTTAATCGTGATATGCGCGCAGAAGGTCACGCTTTGATTTCAAAGTGGGAGCGCACCGGACTCTTAGAGGGTATCGGAAATGACCGTAAAAAGAATGCTATGGCTCGTTTGCTTGAGAATCAAGCTAAAGAGCTTCTCCGTGAGAATAGCACAATGGCCGGTGGTAGTGTTGAGGGCTTCGCAGCTGTCGCATTCCCTATCGTCCGCCGCGTTTTCGCGGGTCTGATCGCTAACGATCTTGTTAGTGTTCAGCCGATGAGTCTTCCTAGTGGACTCATCTTCTTCCTGGATTTCACCACATCTACGGATGGTGCAGGACTTCCTCGTTTGGGTTATGGCCCTGATGAAGGCTCCCTGTATGGTGGACAGGTCGTTGGATCTCAGATCACTGGTGGTGTGAATCTTGCAGGTAACTTGAGTGGTGCTGAGGGTGGCCCCTACGCACTTAACAATGGTTACTCCTCGCCGACTGGCTCGACTCCATTGTCGCCGGCTGGTACAGGACTTGCTGGTTGGGTTCTCATCCAGACCGGTGTTGCAGGTGCACAGCCCGGCGTTGGCGCTTGTCCTTTGAGTGTTACTGCACAATCTACGCTTGACAAGCTCACGCTTTACGATGTGGACCTCTCTGGTTCGACCGTCGCAGTCTTTGAGCAGACCGGATCGGCTCGCCTTGCGCAGCTTAACATTCAGGATCTCATTGCGATGCGTGTAGACAGTATTGCTGGAGACTCCAGTCTCAACACCACTAATATCGTTCGTCGCTTGACTCGCGTTTCTAGCGGTTCGACGGAGAATGATCCTTCGTCCTCTAATTATAAGTTTACAATGGTGTGGGCTGGAATTAGTGGTTCGGCTACGCTTCACGGCACCGCTGGTGGTGACGGCACAGATGGCATCTGCTCTATCTCGGCTTCGACCAACGTTGGTGTCTCGTTCGCCATCGATGATAACTTCACCACGAGCAACGCTCTTGGTTCTATCATTGGTACGACCGAGTGGGGTCTTGAAAACAACCCACGTATCCCCGAGATTGACATCAAGGTGGATTCCATCGCTGTTACCGCGATGACCAAGAAGCTGAAGGCTAAGTGGACTCCGGAATTAGGACAAGATCTTAATGCCTACCACAACCTTGATGCTGAGGTCGAGCTTACTAGTATCCTTTCGGAGCAGATTGCTCTTGAGATTGATCAGGAAATCCTTGTCGACCTCATCCAGGGTGCTAAGGCTGCAACCTACTATTGGTCTCGTGCTCCAGGCCTCTTCGTCAATCGTGAGACTGGTCAAGAGATTGGTGCTAGCTCTGCTGCCCCTGACTTTACAGGTACAGTGAGCGAGTGGTATGAGACTCTTGCTGAGACCATCAATGATGTGTCTGCACAAATCCACAGAAAGACTCTTCGTGGTGGTGCTAACTTCGTAGTCTGCGGACCCGAGGTTGCCAACATCCTTGAGTTCACTGCCGGATTCCGTGCAAGTGTCACAGCTGACGATGAGAAGGGCTCCATTGGCGCCGTTCGTGTCGGAAGCCTTTCCAAGAAGTTTGACGTGTTAGTAGACCCCTACTTCCCACGTTCGCTTGTCTTGGTTGGACGTCGCGGCTCCTCTTTCCTTGAAAGCGGATATGTGTACGCGCCTTATGTGCCACTGCAGACCACACCTACCATCTTTGGACCCGAAGACTTCGTGCCCCGCAAGGGCGTGATGACTCGGTACGCCAAGAAGATGGTGCGTCCCGATATGTACGGCCTCGTTGTCGTGCGCGGTATCATGGGTGAAGCTGGAGCAACTAGCTAAACACTAGTAGCAATATAAATGTAAAGCCTCCGTCTTTGACGGGGGCTTTCGTTTGCCTGAAACTACTTACCTGTGAGCCCTTCGGGGCTCGTATTATTTTATGATATGATTACAAACGGAGGATTATAAAATGGGAACAAAAAGAGTAGGCTTGGCTAGAACCCAAGCATTAGTTGAGAATTTGAAGAGAAGTTTGACGATGGGTGGCTCACGCTTTATCAACGTTAAGGGAGTGGAGATGAATGTCTATTCGGACGAGATCTCCTACGATGGAACCGGTGGTTTTGGAGACAGCACTGGTATGGCTGTACCCGCAAATAGTATCATCACTGGCCTAGGCGTTGTGTGTACATCCGTCTTTACGGTATCCACCAGCGCGAATTTGGGAGTTAATTTCGGAACCGCGGCGGCAGGACATGAATTGAATGTTGTAGATGCCAACGGTATCGATGATGGCGTCACCACACTTGCGGTAGGAAAAGGTGTTAGCACCCATTCTCATGAGACCACAGCGATGGGCGGCGATGCCAGCATAGTATTCGATCCCAATGTAGCTTATAGTGCTTCGGCGCGAACCGTTTATGGCACCATAACTACTAGCGCGGGCAACATCACAGCTGGCGCAGTGAGATTCTGGGTTACGTATAGATTGGTTGCCTAAGTTATTCTTGTTGAAGATTTTATCTTCACTTTTATGCCTCACCTTTTCGGAGGTGGGGCATTTTTTTGAAAAATGACGATCTGTCACATTTTTTCGCCGGTAAATTTTTGAGATTTTCGCTTTTTTAGACTATTTACTACACAAAACAGGAGTTTTTTATGGGTAGAAAAAGAAGGCTGAATTCAGCCAAAACAAAGTTTAACGCAAAGCACGCTAATCACCCGCGAATGAGGCTATTAAATGCCGCGACTGACGATGAAACTATTCAGGAGATAGTCGAGCCGGAAAAGGTAACCGTTCCCCCCACAGTGGAAGTGAAAATACCGCCAACTCCGGATCTGCTCGAATCTCCAACTTTAACACCAACGCCGCGCCCTAAAGCAGCGAAGGTCACAAAAAATAAGAAGCCGTCGACCCCTCGTAAAAAGGCACCATCATCGACTCGTAAATCCACAAAAAGAACTACAAAAAAGACAAGTACCTCTAAAACTGCATAAAAGAGCGTCTCTTCTTGTAAGAAGCCCCAATGTTGGGAGGGGGTTTTGTGCGTAAGAAACTAATTACGAAGAGGAGACTTTTTTATGCCTATAGACTTAAACCCCAAATCCCAAACGAGCCCTATTGTTCTAACTTCTACGGGTAGCTCGACAGATGTGGCGTCTGCCGTCCCGTTTGGTGCATACACGGGGTCTATCGATTTTTTGAGTGGTGCCTCCCTTCAGGTTAATTACGTATATAAGAAGCTGGGAGGCGATGTTGTTGACATTGAGCTAACCCCTTCTAATGTTTATGCAGCTTATGAAGAGGCAGTCTTAGAATATTCTTACATTGTTAATTTACATCAAAGCAAGAACGTTTTATCGGATACGCTTGGTAATACGACGGGAACTTTTGATCATGTTGGAAATATTAAGGGCGAATCGAGCCTGTCCTCCAGTTTGGGCGGTCAATTTGTTTCTTTAAAATATCCCCGCTATAAATTTGCTTATTCGCAACAGGTAGGTGATGGAGTTGCGGCCGCCGCAGGGTTCGGAGGTACGATGGCTCAGTATTCTGCCTCGTTTCTTCCAGAAAATGGAATTCAGGACTATGATCTACAAAGTATCGTGGAAACGGCCGGCGCCTCGGGCATAGATACTGCTGGTAATCTTGTTTCATTTGAAGGAAAAATTAATGATAAGCGCGTTATAGTCAATAAGGTTTATTATCGCTCTCCGCGTGCCATGTGGCGCTTTTTTGGCTATTATGGGGGTGTAGGAGTGGTAGGGAATTATTCCACTTACGGACAATATGCGGATGATGCGACATTTGAGATTGTGCCTACATGGCAGAATAAATTGCAAGCAATTATGTATGAAGACTCCATTGTGACGCGCACTTCTAATTATGCATATGAGATTATTAATAATAAGCTTCGTCTCTATCCTACTCCAAGTAATTGGGATTTAGCGGAATTCGAGCGCATTTGGTTTCGATTTTATGTAGATGATGATGCGTGGCAAGAAGATGAAAGTTATAAATCCGGCGTAAACGGCGTTAATAATATGAATACGCTTCCTTTCGCCAATATTCCTTATGAGAATATTAATTCTATCGGAAAGCAATGGATCCGGAAATATGCACTAGCCCTGTGCAAAGAAATGCTTGGGCAAATTCGAGGGAAATTCCAATCGATACCAATTCCAGGAGAAGCAGTGACGTTAAACTATGCTGATCTTCTCAGTCAAGCTAAAGCGGAACAAGATCAGCTGCGCGACAAGCTGCGAGAGCTTCTGAAAGAAATGGAGTATGCCGAATTAACGAAACTAGATCAAGAAAAAGCAGTCGCAGCCGCGGAAACATTAAAGTTTTCGCCGTTGCCAATTTTTGTAGGGTAATATAGATGGGTGATGAATGGAAAAAACCAGCTGGCCCCCCGCCTCCGCTTTTCTTAGGCAAAAAAGAGCGAGATCTTGTAAAACAAGTCAATGACGAACTTATTGAAAAGGTTATCGGCCAACAAATTCTTTATTATCCCATTGATTTAGAAACTACGCAGTTTCATGAGTTATATGGCGAAGCGGTAGAGAAGAATTATATGGCCCCTGTTCGTGTTTATGCGCTTATCGAGTTTACCGATTACACCACGGACTATATGGAAGGATTTGGTATTGATAAAAGTTGGGAGATTCTGGTTCACTTTCATCGCCGGCGCCTAACTGAAGATCAAAACTTATATGTGCGAGAAGGCGACTTTGTTTTATATGGAGATTTTTTTTACGAGATAGTTAAACTATCTGAACCAAAAAAGCTATTTGGCCAAGTGGATCATAGCTTTGAGATTGCAGCAACTTGCAAGAGAGCAAGAAAGGGACTATTTGATGCTACCTGATAATTTTGATTTCGCGATGCTTCCGGAAGGAGAATCCAAGCTTACTTTAAAGGAAGTAGGAATGTTGGCTTCCAATATCGAAACGATCGATATGGCCATGGCCTCGTGGGTGAAAGAAGACATAAACATTAGCACACGCACCAATGAAGGATACGATAAAGTTCCGGTGTTGTGGCAGGTTCCGGAAAGGTCTTTCCAAATTAAGAACCGCAAGCAACTGCGAGATGACGCCGGCGCACTTAAGCTCCCCCTCATTAGCATCGAGCGCACTGGGATCGCTAAAGATCCTAATCGCAAAGGATCGTTCCAGGCCAATTATTACTCAGACAAGAAGAACGGCCGACCCGGCCGGTGGGTCATCGCTCGCCGGGTGATACCCTCTAAGACCAACGCATTTGCCACCAATGCCATTAGCCAAACCGCTACGGAAACCGATGGTACGCTGCAACAATATTCTCCACGCGCCAACAAGAAGATTGTGGTTCAAATTGTTTCGATTCCTATTCCCGTATATATTAATGTTACGTATAAGATCTCGCTTAAATCAGAATACCAGCAACAGATGAATGATATGCTCGCCCCTTTTATTGGGCGCACGGGCCAAATAAATGGTTTTGTGATGCGCCGCAATGGACACCTCTATGAAGGTTTTATTGAGCAGGACTTTACTCATAGTAATAATGTGAATAACCTAGCTGAAGATATGCGCATGTTTACGAGCGAAATTACTATTAGAGTAATTGGCTATTTAATTGGAGAGGGGGATAATTCCGATCGACCCATCGTGAGGATTGATGAAAATATTGTGGAATTCACGTATCCCACCGAGAGCCCTGTGCCTATGCCGGGAACACCTAATATATTCGGGGGCGCTTTTGACGTTCTTCCCGAGTAAAGTCTGAAGGTTTTTATCACTTCCTGATATCCTTTTGAGATTAAAAATACTATTTAATTAATGATTGCGCTATCATTTGCGAATTATAAGAGGAAAGCAATATGTCAGTAAAAAGTTTTAAGTTTGTATCCCCCGGAGTCTTTATCAACGAGATTGATAATTCTTTTGTTGCATCGAGTCCCGATGCTATTGGTCCTGTAGTAATAGGACGTTCAGGTCGCGGTTTATCCATGACCCCCATTAAAGTAAATTCATACGCCGATTTTGTCACCATGTTTGGTGATACTGTTCCCGGAAGTGCGGGACGAGATGTATATCGCGACGGTAACTACCAGTCGCCCATGTACGGAACTTATGCTGCTAAAGCCTTCTTAAATGCAAATGTGGCCCCTTTAACCTATGTTCGACTTCTCGGCCAGCAAACTAGTGTTGGTTCCGCTGCCGGCGGGACTGCCGCCGCAGGGTGGAAGACCCTTTATGGCCCAACGCAAGCGAACGACACTAATGGCGGTGCTTATGGGTTGTGGCTGTTTACTTCGGGTGCTGCAACTCAAGCGATGATAGGAACTGGAAGTCTCGCGGCTATTTGGTACGTCGAAGATGGCCAAATCAACCTGAGCGGTACTATCTATGGAGGATTGGTTAAGTCCCATGAAGGCGTAGACGGCGCTGTTACTGGTGCTAACAATGCTGTTATTGGGCCAGACGCTGACACGGGCCTTTGGACGGTAGTAATTAGCGGATCGCAAGGATCCTCCGAAAAGATTACTTTCAGCATGGACGATTCTAGTGAGAACTACATTCGCAAGAAGTTTAACACTAACCCGCAGTTAACTAGCGGTAGTACTTTTTACGGCCCTGGAACTGGTCAGACTTATTGGCTGGGTGAAAGTTATGATCAAGAAATTCGAGATCGCGGCCTTCATACCGGTTCTACTATTGGTTGTATGCTGGCTATTTCCAAAGGCCCTACGGCGGGCCCCTGGGACATGGAGTCTCAGGCTTCCCGAGAGGCTAATAGTGGTTGGTTTATTGGTCAGGATATGGGAGAACCCGCGAATTATGTATCCTTCCGTCAGCAGAGACTTTTCCGCTTAGTTGGCCGCGGCCATGGAGAATGGCTTTTTAAGAATGTCAAAATCTCCATTGAAAAAATTCGCCAGTCGACGAGCAACACGAATGATTATGGAACTTTCTCCTTAGTATTGCGGAACTTATATGATACGGACAATGCTATTGAAGTGATGGAAAGATTTGATAACTTGACGCTTGATCCTACTTCTCCCAATTATATTGCTCGTCGTATGGGCGATAAGTACGTAGAGTGGGATGCAACCGAGAGGCGCCTCCGTACTTATGGTGAATATGATAATCAATCCAAGTTTGTTTATGTAGAAGTTAATGCAGATGTGGATGCCGGCGCGACAGACGCCGCACTTCTTCCGTTTGGATATTTCGGCCCACCTCGTTTCCGCGGCCTCTATGATTTGACTGGCGAGGCCTTCAACGCGACTCCCGGCCAAACTGTCGACCCTGACGACGGCGAAGGAACCGGTGTTTTTGGCAACGTATTTGTTACGGGTGGCTTGGGAATCTGTGCTTCCTCCTGGGGCCACCCAGGCGATACCAAGGCACAGATTGCCCCCTACCTCAGTGGAGGAATGGGCATCAGCACTGACTCTACAGGTTCCTGTACAGGCTCTTTAGAGTTCCCCGTGGTGCGCCTTAGAACATCGGCTTCGGATGGAGGTATGGCAGATTTTACTAAAGCCTATTTTGGAATGCAGACTACACGCAACGCAGATGGAACGACCCCCGATCCAAGTATCGCTGATTTCCACCGCCTTCTCTATTCTGGATTTGATGCGGGCGGAGGCTATAATGCAACCAATCCGTATGCTACGACCGGTGTTGAGGACTATGCCTATGTTTTCACAATGGATAATATTGTTCTTAAGGATTCGAGTACTGATGGATGGTACTATTCTTCTGGCTCTCGTGCGCGCGGCAACTCCTATACTTCGGGTGCCTATACAGATTTGCTCGATGCAGGAATTAACCGGTTTACATGTCCTCTTTTCGGGGGTTTCGATGGGTTTAATATTAAGAAGCCCGATCCTGTTTACAACGACGCACTGGGCGCCGCATCTACAGAAGATAACAGCTATGTTTATCACACCTACAAACGTGCGATTGATACAGTTGCCGATCCTGAGTTTGTAAACATGAATCTTCTTGTTACGCCGGGTCTCACCAACGACGCTCTTACTACTCATGCTATTCGGACTTGTGAAGCGCGCGCCGACGCGCTAGCTTTAATTGACCTTCCGAACGTTTATATTCCGACAGCGGAAGCTTATAAGTCTAGCAAGAAAGAGCGCATTGGCACTACACCGGTGCAAGCAGCTAAAGCGCTGAAAGATCGTCGTATTGATTCGAGTTATGGCGCCACTTTCTATCCATGGGTTCAGACACGCGACGAGAACTCAGGACGTCTTCTGTGGGTTCCGCCTAGTGTGGCTATGTTAGGAGTGTTAGCCTCTTCGGAGAAGAGATCGTTCTTATGGTTTGCCCCTGCTGGATTTAACCGCGGCGGACTTTCGGATGGTGCAGCTGGTATTCCGGTGACGGCCGTTACCGAGCGCTTAATCTCCCGCGATCGAGACACGCTTTACGAAGCTAGCATCAATCCTATCGCCTCCTTTCCTTCCAGTGGTATCGTGGTGTTTGGACAAAAGACCCTACAGGAGCGTCAAAGCGCTCTTGATCGGATTAATGTGCGGCGCCTCGTCATATATCTTAAAAAGCAGATTTCCATCCTTTCGACTAAGATTTTGTTTGAGCAAAATGTTCAATCGACTTGGAATCGATTTACTGCCTTGGTAGAGCCTTTCTTGGCGCAAGTTAAGACTAATTTTGGTATCACAGATTATCGTCTCGTGTTGGATGACACCACCACGACTCCTGATCTTGTTGACCAGAATATCTTATATGCGAAGATCATGGTGAAGCCGGCACGGGCGATTGAATATATCGCAATTGACTTTGTGGTGTTGAATACGGGAGCATCTTTCGATGATTAATAAACAAGCAGAGAAAAACTCTCCCAACACACTAATTAAACTAGAGACATTATAGGAGTTCTTACCCATGGCATTTTGGTCCCAAAACTTTGCTCAACAGGGAGCAGCAGATACATTAAAAGATCCCAAAAGACAATTTAGATTTATTGTCGAGTTTACCGGCATTAATGCCCCCGAAGGTGGCGGTGCTATGTGGTATGCTAAGACGGTTGCAAAGCCGGCTTTTCAGATCAACGCTGCAGAGCACAAATATCTGAATCATACTTTTTACTATCCCGGCTCGGTGACATGGCAAGAGGTTACTTTAACACTGGTCGATCCAGTGAAGCCCGACATGACGGCTACATTCGCAGACTTGGTGGCCTCTGGTGGATATAATCCTCCGAGCGACCCCAACTCTCTTAAAACTATGTCCAAGGCTAGCGCTGCAGCCGCAATTGGCACCGTTTACATTATTCAGTTCGATGCCGAGGGCAACGAAATTGAAAAATGGACTCTTTGGAATTCGTTCATTAGCGATCTTAAGTTTGGAGACTCGCTCCAATACGGTGAGGACAACCTAGTTGAATTGTCGGTGACGCTCAAATACGACTGGGCACGCCTAGAGGTTCAGAGTCCAGATGGATCGGTCGGCCCCGACGCTGGCCAGAAGACCTTTTATGGGGTCTAAATAAAACTATACAATTAGAACGAGAGGTGTATATTGTCTAGAAATAGTGAACGACTGGGATCCAAGGGTAGTGATTCCAGCCCACCCCCCAGCTTAACCCAAGGGGATAATGGTGGCTTTTCTTTTGTGGTGCCCACTGAGTTTGTGGAGCTACCATCCCAAGGAAAATACTATCCAGAAGGGCACCCCCTTCACAACAAAGAGAGCGTAGAAGTTCGGCAGATGACGGCGAAAGAGGAAGATATTCTTACCTCGCGCACCCTTCTTAAGAAGGGGATTGCTTTAGATCGCCTGTTAACCAACATCATCGTCGATAAATCTATTGATCCGCATGAATTACTAGTAGGCGATCGCAATGCGATCATTATCTCCACACGTGTGTCGGGATACGGAAGTGAATATTCCACTAAAGTATCGTGCCCAAGCTGTGGCACAGCGCAGCCCTATGTCTTCGATCTTAATGAAGCTGAGATTTACACGGCGGATGATTTAGACTTGGAAGATGTGACTGATAATGGAGACGGCACATTTAGTACTATACTCCCCAAAACTCAACTAAATGTACGATTTCGCCTTTTAACGGGCCTTGATGAGCGTAAGATGCTTAAGCTCGTGGACCGCAACCAGCGCAAAAAGAAAGTGAATTCTGCAGCAGACCACCTGATCACCACCCAATTAAAGAGTATTATTGTTGAAGTCAACGAACATGGCGACCAAGAAGCGATTAAATATGTAGTGGAGAATATCCCCTCCATAGATGCTCGTCATCTGCGACTTCTTTATAAACGCGCAACCCCCAATGTCGATCTCACACAAGTATTCGAGTGTAGTTCTTGTGACCATGAGCAGGAAATGGAGGTTCCGCTCAATGCGGACTTTTTTTGGCCTGACCGATGATTATATGTTGCAGGTATACGAGCAGTTTTTCTTTCTGAAGTATACGGGCAACTGGTCTTTTAGCGAGGCTTATAATCTTCCGATCGGTCTAAGAACGTGGTTTGTGAAAAGGCTTATTAAACAAATCGAAACTGAAAACGAGGCAGTCAAGCAAGCGCAAGGAGGCTCGGGACAATCGTCTCAAACTTTAAGCGCTCAGAATCAGCCGCCTTTACCTTCTAGATATAAAGATAAAATGCCGTAATTGGGTTTTATCTTTTTTTTTAAAAACTATTTACTTAGAAGAGTGCGAGGATTATTAAGTGTCAATTGATTCTGCCATTGATGAACTAAAACGAGCCATTAAAGCTGCGATTGGCGGTGATGGCGGCGATGGCGGCGATGGCGGCGGCGGCGGCGATGGCGGCGGTGGAGGTGCGAGTGCCGATGACAAAGCGGCCGAAAGGCGCATCGAACAATTAGATCTGCAAAATAAACAACTTGAACGCCAGCTGCACTTGTCTCAACAGCGCAAGCAGACCGATGAAGAGGCCAAATATCAAGCAGAGCTTCGGCGAGGGATCGCGGAACAGCAAGGGCGAATAGAATTCGAACAATCTAAGCTCCGCGGAGATGATTTAGGGGTAGCTAAGGAAACTTTGGCCACTCTTCTGGCACAGCTAGCCGAGGAAAAAAAGGTTTCCGAACAAAAAGAAAAACAGCTAGATAAAGAAAAGAAAATTGGCGCTCAACGTAAGAAGAACTTTAAAGAAGGGATGGATCTTACTAATAAGTGGTCAACAAGCCTCACCGGCATAGATAAGCATGCTATATTTAATACCGACACACTCGTAAAAGTTGGAAAGGCCGTGTCGGGCCTTTTTAAAGGGGGTGGAGGCTTCAAGGGCTTTGCCACCTTTATAGGAGGCATGTTGACAGGAGTGCTTACTTCGTTTATCAATATGACAATTAGTCTTATATTCCAGATTGATAAGTTTGAGAAGGGTATTCGTAAGGCGACCGATGGTACGGGTGCTTACGCCCGCGCCGCCACTAACGCCTACGAGAGCGGCCGCGCCTACGCTATTTCCATGGAGAATACAGGTGCGGCCGCAACGGCGCTCTATAGCAAGATGACAAATTTGTCTATGGAGAGCGAGTCCACTCAGACCGCCGTTATTGAAACTAGTGCAGCCTTAGTTCAAATGGGCGTGTCTGCTGACGACGCCGGCACCGCAATGCAATTTGCCAACAAGATTCTTGGAGAAACCCCTACGAGCGCCAATGCAACGTTGAGAGACTTAGAGGCTACCGCTCGCGACTTGGGGGTGCCGGTTGATGAATTGTTTCAGAACTTTAGTGCGGTATCGGGACAATTAGCCAAGCTGGGCCCGACTGCAGTGGATTCTTTTAAAGAGCTGTCGCGCGTATCTAAGATCACTGGTCTCGATGTTAAGAAGTTGCTGCAGCTTACAGATAAGTTCGATACTTTTGAAGGCGCCGCAGAAATGGCCGGTAAGCTTAATGCTGCGCTAGGCGGCAACTTTGTTAATGCCATGGATATGATGCAGGCTACAGACCCCGTAGAACGATTTGAGATGTTGAGAGGCGCCCTTGATGAAGCCGGCCTTACGTTTGACAACATGAGCTATTATCAACGAAAGTTTTATGCAGAACAGATGGGAATGAGCGTAGAGGATTTGGCTCTAGCCATGTCCGGCGATATGGGAGAGTTGGGAGAGGAAGTAGGCCGCACATCTGCGGACTATGTAGACATGGCCGAGCGCGCCCGAGAAATGGCCGGCTTTCAAGAAAAGCTGCAGGCGATATTTGCAAAATTTATTCCTATTTTAACGCCCTTGATTGATGACATAAACAAGTGGTTAGATGCTCTCAATGAAAACACCACCGGGATTGAAACTACAATGCCATGGTTGCAAGATTTGGGGGATATTTTTAAGTTTGTGGGCTATGTGATTAGTGATATTTTGCTGCCTCATTGGCGAATTTTCCTAGTGTTAGGGGTCTTAAAGTTGACTGGCCTCTTGGGCCCGCTTATTGCCATGATCGGCCGCCTCGCGATGTCCCTTATGACGAAGCTCATCCCCAGCTTGGCCACGATTGGGACCACCACGACCACTACTTCTGCCGCCATGAGACCCGCGGTACCTGTCATTTTAGCTGTTGGCGCCGCCTTCTTAATGATGGGCCTTGGTGTTGGTATCGCCGCTTTTGGGGTGGCGATGTTGGTCGTATCACTGACGCAGGCGGGAGACTTGCTGCCTATGATTTTTGGGATTTTGGCCATGGGCGCCGGCCTGATCGTGGTTCTCGCTGTCGGCTTATACTTCCTAGCTACAGCGCTCATCGCCGCCGCCGGCGGAGCCACTATCGCCATTGGGCCCCTGTTGGCAGTAGGCCTCGCATTTTTGATGATAGGCGGCGCCATCGGCTTCGCGGCTTTGGGGATGGGGTACTTAGTAGAACAGATGGCGGTTCTCGCGAATCCGGAAGCAGGCAGTAGCTTGGGTGCGGTAGCTACCGCCATTACATCGATCGGCGGCGCCTTGTTTTACGCCGCTCCTGGTGTCTTGTTGATGGCCACCGCCCTCAGCGCCTTGATGCCCTCCCTCATGATGCTAGATAGAATGGGGGTAGATATCGGAAGTATGCTGGGTATCGATAAGGCCTCGGCTAACGACAGTAATACCGCTAGTATGGTTGATATGGCGGCGGCTATGGAGAACATCGATCCCGAAGTTCCAGAAGTAATGGCTGAATCGATGGACAAGATGGTTAATTCTATTAATATGCTGGACGCATCCAAAGCTAAAGATGTCACTGAGGTATTGGAGAACGCCATTCAATATAGTGCAGGGGTCACCCGCGCCCGTAGCGCAGCCAGCCGCGGCACTACGGGCCACGGGTCAGCGCCAGGGTTGAGGGAGTCATTCTTCCAGTCGAAGAAGTCCCTCGAAAAAGGCGGCGCCGGCGAACGCCCATACGAAGTAACGATCAAGCTCCAACTTGATGGCGACGTCCTTCAAGAGAAAGTGGTGTCGCTAATGGGAGGAGCTTCTGGGGTTATTTCCTAATTCGAAGTCTACAAATTTAGAATGAATATAGTTATAATATAGGAGAGGAGAATCATGAGCGAGGAGAGTGATCAAGATGCTGACCCAGGGTCCATTTTTTCGGCTAAAAAGTTAACAGAAAAACAACCATGGACATCAGCAGAGTCCCGGGATGCCGTCCGCGGCGATGAAACTTACCCCTTCCCGGGTTTTTTTGATGCTACGGATGGTCTTGCGAATCAGGGCAAAGCCACAATTTGCATTCAGCACGTTCCTAGTGGCAAGCGAGCCTATTTCAAGGCGTTCATAACTACTTTTACTGAAAGTTATAAAATGGACTGGGCAAGTGAGTCTGTTTTTGGTCGAACCGACCCCATCTATCTTTATAAACAAACCACGCGCCAGATGACATTAGGGTTTAAAGTCCCTGCGGCGTCTCCCGGGGAAGCTTTTGAAAATTTAGCAAGATTGCAAAGTCTTATTCAATTCTTCTATCCTAACTATGCGAACATTGGCAGCGCTACGTCTATTGCTCAGTCGCCCCTCTGTCGAGTAGAGGTGTTAAACCTGACTCCATCGCGAACCGTGTCGGCCCAGACTTTTAATCGCCAGTATCGGGGAAATAAGGGCGCCCTATGCATCATTCAGGATTGTAACATTGCTCACAATCTTGAGAATTCCGAAGCAGGCGTTTATGAGCATGGCGGGGGCGCCTATTTGCCTAAGTTTATGGAGGTGACGCTGAGCCTATCTATCTTAAACGAAGAGTCGCTGGGGTGGGGCCGCAACAACTTTAGCGATCCTCATTTCCCTTACGGGGTGGATCTGGGCGGCAGCGAGGGCGCCCAGAAGTCACGCCGCTCCACCGAACAATCGACCTTCGGAAATTACCCTTCTCCTTTAAACACCAGCCGAAGAGAATTGGCCGATCCTAATTCCGAGACCAATCGCGCTATCGCCGCAGAACTAGAGCGACAGCAAGTTTACGACGAAGCGGAAGCGCGCTATACTGGGATTTTTGGAGAGCTGCTCTATTCGCGCGATCAACGCATTTCAAGCGAAGGAGGCCGCCTTGAACGCCGGCGCGCCAATACAATCGAGCGCGTCCATTCCAATCTCGACAGCGGATTCTCCATGGATTCCCGTCGAACACAGCGCTCTCGTGCGGCCGCCTCGGATGCCCTGGCTCGCAAAGAAGCCGTAGCTGGACGGGTAGATGCGTATGCCGCATCTTTCATTGATGAGGTGGACTAATGAGTAATAGATATATCAACTACCGCAAACTAACGAATAGTAGCAAATATTATGCCCCTATTCGTAGAGGGCTAAAAGTCTTAACCCACTACCAGACCCCGAAGCTTCGCAACCCGCCACCGGCAGAGCGCGCCAGTCTGAGTACTACATCCCACATCTGGGCCTATGGCGATCGCTTTTATAAGCTAGCCCAGGACTATTACGATGATCCTGAGTTTTGGTGGGTGATTGCATGGTACAACGGTACCCCTACGGAAGCTCAGCTTCCCTTGGGCTCCCTCATCGCGATTCCCACAGACATCCAGCAAGCTTTGCGAGTATTGGGGATATGAGAGCGATTAGACGCATCGAGGGAGAAGTCTAGTGGGTTATACTGAAGAAGAACTGCAGCGGATGGATGAGCTAGAGGTTGCGATTGAGCAGGCTCGTGCATCAATTATCGAGAATATCCCCGGCGCCGTTGTAGAGATGAATGCTGCCTTACGTAATCTGAATGCAAGATGGGATGCTCTTTATGCTATTCGTGTGAGGTCTCGCGCCTACAAGGTCAGCCAGGCAAGGCTGGTGGAGGGTACCCTAGAGAGCAACAAAGGCACTAAGATCGATGAGACGAACGTCATCTTCCACCAAATGATCAACGGCGGCGACCTTACTAAAGGGATGAGAAAATGGCAAACGTGGATCAATAACTACCTAGGCGACGGCCGTCAGCAGGGAGGCTTTCCTACCGACGACCAATTCCGAGAACGATTTGATTCCCAAGATCTCAATCATCGCCAAACTATCATAGCAGACATATTCACTAAAAACCATGGCCTGAACTTTAGTAGCTTCAATGAAGCCGATGCCCACCAAGAGGCGTTTATGGTACCCCATTCTACGAACTGTCTTCAGACTTTTGCTATGGGAAAATATAGTTACAATGCTCGCAAAGAACGCCATGACTCTCCCGCATTCCCTTCGAATTACCAGACCCTCAGCGATGGTTGGAAAACCGTTCTCAAGCGTTATACGCTAAATTTTTTAGAAGGCGAGGGCAAACCTTTTTTCGGCGGTTCAGCCTGGGAGCCCTTTTTCTTGGGCCGAACGCCGGCGACATATACAAAGGGCGACACTGGCATGGCCGGCCATGCCTATGCCGAAATACACTTTGACTTCGAAGGCGCGGAGAATCGCCAGCGCCGCGGCGACTATGGATATCGATGGGGGGCGTTCTGCGCAGATACCGCCCAAGCTGTTCTTTTCGCGGGGGCCGCGAGAAAGCCCGGCGGCCAGGACGGGAGATCCAACTGCGAGGGGCGCAATCCTTTTAATGGCTATAACTCCACCCAAGCCCCCTCGATCCGCGCCCTAGGGGCTCGAATTTGTCGCGTGATCAGTGCCGCAGGCCGCGGCAATTTCTCGACCGGTAATCCCAGGGTTTTCCACAATGTCCCCGGGGAGAGGCAGGCCCGCTGGGCAGGTTACATGTTCTGGAGCGGAGACCACAATGGAACCACCACTTTCGGCTTTACTGACTCTGAAAGATTTTACGACGCCTTCAATGCTGCATGGCACGCCCTCGATCGCGTGTCCGCCGCCAGCAATACAATTGCGGCGCTAGAAGAGAGTTGGGTGCGACAAATTGACTCACTGCAGCGCGCTATTGAAAGAGACATGCCGGATTGGAATACCCCTGCCGGCATATGGGCGCTGTATACCACGGACTATGGTTTTGACTCAGATGTCGCCGAGGAATCAATACAAGAGTATAAAGACCGCATTGCTCCTACTGGAAATGTTGTCGGCGGCGCATGGCAAAGGCAAATGTTGTTCAAAGAACAGTGCTTTATGTTGACTTATATTCAGCAAATTGCTTCTCGTGCTGCCGATTTAAAGGGTATTAAACGCCTCGCATACCTTCCTGGCGTACGGCCCCCCGGATATGGCATTTCGACTAATACCGCCCAGGGCCCGGGCGCCCTCATCATAGGGGCCATCCAATCTCGCATGGACGCGCTGGGGATTGAGAGGACTGATACGGCCGCCGCGGCCAATACTGGCGCCGGTACCTCCACGGCGGGTAGTTCGTTTGCGTACGCCCAGGACAATATTACCTGGGATGGTCAGGCTTGTATTATGGCAGATGGAAGGCCCTATGCTTTCGTTAATCAGTTAACGCAGGATCCAGATGAGAATGCTTTTTTCAAGATGAAAACGCAGGAGATTAGCTCCTTGCAACCAATGGTACGTCTTTACCGGGTCCCAATTAAACAGCAGGATGCATTGGCCAAGTCTGACACTAGTGTCGGCGAAACCGAGATCGAGTATGAATTTGATGATGTTACTAGTGAGGTGAATCGTTTAATGCGTACTCATGGTCAGCGGGGTGTAGGAGTGGGAGTTAAGAAATTCTCGTTTACATACGACGGCTCCAATCCGTTTGCGGCTAAAAAGAGCATTAAGGCCACCCTAGAGATATTTGCCAATAGTTTTGGAGATCTTCTCAAGCCGCGCCAAAACAGCGCCGGTCAGTATTATCGCTATGCGGAATTAGCCATGAAGACGGCCACCAATGGGCCTAGAATGGCCTCAGCCGATGGCTCGGATGCAGATAGTAGCATGGATCCGGCGGATCATCCAGAATGGCTCACCAACAAGTTCGGCCGGGTATGCAAGGACGATACAGGTCGCTCTGCAGAGGGGAAGGGCCCGGCCCAAGGCTCACCGGACGAGGTTATAGCACCGACCGGCAAAGCTGAGCAAAACGAGTGGGAGAGTAAGTTTAACTTCGTCTTAAAAGCTGTGGTGGGGTGGGCGATGCCCACTGGGAATAACACGCTCTTGAGTTCGGCCGTGAGGCGGGGGATTTACAATTCTTTCGTCACCCTACAGCTCACTCCGACTGTGCATGAATTTGATATTGATGATCAGGGTCGAGTTATATTTCGTATTAATTATTTAGCCTTTACTGAAGATTTCTATGCGCAGCCACTCTATAGTATTTTTGCTGATAAGACGATCGTGGCCAGACAAACGCTTCGTCGGCTTTTTTATAAATATCACGCTAAATTGTGCGACTCTGAGGAAATGAGAAACATCAAGGAGAATGATGCAGAAGTGATTATGGAAGAGAAGAGGAGAAGTGTTCAAAGTTTTATTCAAGCTCTTTTTGATAATGATAAGATATTTTATATTGATAAACCTTATCCTGATTTGCGGGCATGGATTTCGGAGGGCCCTTTCGCTGAGAATATGGAGGAGGTAACAATTTTAGATTCCGACTCGTTAGACGCCACTTTGGGCGCCCATGTTCATGAGGCGATCGCCGCTTACGACGGTGAAAATGCCGAGGAAGTGGCAACTGCATTGGGTTCTTCTGTGAATGCGGGAGTTGATCCCAATGCAGTTCAGGTGGGATTTTTCTTTATTAGTGATATGATAGATATAGCTTTGCAGAATATCGAGTACTCTCTCTCCAACCAGAGAGGCGGCACTAAAGAATTGAATTCAGTGGTCGAGAAGTACCCTTTTCATACGGGCATCCCGGGCGAATCCGGGGTGTTCCAAGTAGATCCTTGCGACTTCAGCGCCGCTCTGGACAAGGCCTCCGACTCCGCAAGAGAACTCAAAAACTTGCGCATCGTCCTGGGGCCGTTAGAGATAGTAGATCAGGGTGGTAATACTTCTCCCATTGTTGTTAACATTGGAGATATTCCTGTGTCGGTAAAATATTTTGCTGAATTTTTAACGAAGAAGCTGGGCAGCCAGAATGAGGTTGTTTATCCTTTAACAACTTTCCTTAACGACCTAGTTAATGACCTTATTCGAAATTTCTTAAATAACGATACGTGCTTTAATACTGAAATTAAGCAAAAAATTCGAGTCAATTCTGCTGCAATCACCTCTTATAAGAATAAAGGTACGGAGGGCGCCTTCGCGGAAGTGGATACTCTCACTGAAAAAATTGTAGGGTCCGAAGCAGGCCGCCGTCATCGGCGCTTAGATTTGCGGAATGTTCCTGTGTCCGATCGGCCATTGCTTAACATTTCGGGTCTCCGAGATATGCCGGATGGTGGTAATCCGGGTCGCGCCGGTCAAATTAATTATATGGTTTATTTTGCTGGACGTACATCACCTCGCGAAGAAATGAATGCTAATGCTGCTGAAGATGCGCAAAAAGGAATCCAACATTATATTTTAGGAGAAGATCGAGGGATTGTGAAAAAAATTAAACTTTCCAAAACTAATTCAACAGGTCTTCAAGAGGTTCGCTATGAATCAGCTGGTTATGATGCTTTTAAGCAGTTACACATTGTTTATGACGTGGATATTGAAAGCTACGCTAATGTAAAAACCTTTCCTGGGTCCTATGTATTTGTGGATCCCCGCGGCTTCGCACCTCAGACCAACTTAAAGCAGGGCGACCAATATAACTTAACTGAATATGGAATTGGAGGATATTGTATGATTATTCGATCGACAACTGTTATTGAGGCGGGGAGTGCTACCACCAAGCTTCATACTAAGTGGGTCCATAGTGCTGAAAACGTGCTCGATGCTGAACAAGAAGAGGCCGACACTGAAGCTAATCGCGGCGATAACGAAGATTTTACTGAATGTCGTTCGCTAGCCCGATCGGCCCCTGCTGCACCATCCATGGAAGCCCCGGTGTCTGAAATGGGTTGGGGTGACGCCGCATCAACGGTTCTTACGCACGCCACCGATACCGTTGGAATTACTGACCCAGCAACCCCTAGCGAAGAAGCAGAATAAAGAAGGAAGGAGAGACAATGGGAAGCTTTGACGCTAAGATTAATGCACCACGCACCTTAAAGGAAAAGAACGATGAAAGCACTCTCATGTTGTTTAATGAGCGTGTTAATTATAGTTCGATGTTAGGAGATCAACTTAAGCGCCATCCTAATTTAGTAGATTTTCAGTTCGCGGAGAAATCCTTGTATGGCCGCGTAAACAGATCCTTTGTTCCTATCAAGCCACGCATGCGCCGAATTGTATCTATCCCTCAAGCCACGGCGCCGCTAACGACATCATCGCGCCCCTTAGTAGTTTTTAATTTCGTTCTTCGGGCTTTTGAAAAAATGCAACAAGAGTTTGCTCGATGTAGCGCCCAACGTACGATTGACCCGACAGACAAATATTTAAGTACCCTAAAGGTGTATAAAGCCATGTCGCCTATAGACAATACTTATGGAAACTATATCAATATTTATAGTGGAGGGTTTACCACATTTCTTAAGAATTCAAGCCTTCCCATTAAAAATTTCGCTGATTTTCAACAATTATTAATGAAGAGAATGCAAAAATCCGCGATATCGTACCCCTTCACTCAGGCGGGGTATGTAAAAGGCCGCCACTGTACCGTGATGAATACGGGTCTTGCCTTGGAGATTGCTGATCTCCCCTATGATGATGATCTTAAAAAGAGAGACGAATTTTTTAAAAGCCCCAATTGGGAATTTTATATGAATACCTGCAATAAGTTCGGGTTTATGGTAGATCTGAACGTACCATGGCGAATTGTGGCGGATTTGGATTCGGAAGCAATGAAGAAATATTCGCGACCTTTGGCCAATGGCACTACTATAAGTTCCTTGTTTACCTTAAATTTTAATCGTGTGGCTCCCTATAGCTTCTATAATTTTAAACTAAAATTATTCACGCTCTATAGACAATGTAAGAAAAGCTCTTATTTAGAAACACAATATTGTGGGGGAAAACTGGTTCACAAGCATATTGTTCCAAAGTCCTATTCTCTTAAAAGCTTCTTGGAAGAGTTTGATGACACCTATTTTCTTAAGTTATATATCCAGATACGCTTTTGGGAGAATGAAAAAAAATATACTATAGCTGAACAAGACCAAATCCAAAAATCCATTTTAGCATATGCGAAGCTAAAGGGAGTTTCTTATGGAATTAATGTTTTTGAAAAATTAATTGCCAAAACGTTTGACTATTCAGGCTCACTGAGTTATATTAAGAGAGTGGGAGATGCATTGGCGGCAGAACGTGCCGATGACTCAGAGGACGATTCACCAATCGACTATTCTGAGATGACGAATTCAACTTAAAGGGCGTAATGATATTTCAAGCACTTGACGATAAGTCAGAATGTATTGGAATTTATGTAGACGGCAAGCTGTCGTTTGAGGATTTTCCAGACAATTTAACAAAGACATGGCGTTATAGCGCATCCATTACAGACCCAGCGGTGGAGTATGCCTGGATACGGGCTGGAGGGCGCAATATTGCTGATTGCTGCCCAGAAGATTTATGTAATGAACTCCAAGCTACCCAAAGAAAAATGAAGGCTTATTTAAAGTCTTTCAAGATTGCGAAGGTTAATATGGCAGATCATTGTGTATTTGATTTGATTCCTCACGATTTTCTTGAGCAGTTCTGCGAGATCAAAAACAAAATCACAGAGCACGTGTTCGACACATACGAAAAGCCAGACAACTATGAACACTTAAATGCTGTGTATAAATTGCTTCACAAGATCCGCTACCAGAAGCTTAATCTCAATAGCGAGGACTGTAAGCACCTGTTTTACTCTTCTATGAATCGCCAAAAGATCCAAGAGCTAATGAAGAACTATAGTCGCATTGATTATAATATGTTTGGCACAATCACGGGCCGCCTAACGACACATCCAGAATCATTTCCTATGCTTACGTTAAAGAAGGACTTGCGGCGTATAATCAAGCCTCACAATGACTTGATGATGAGTCTTGATTATAATGGCGCCGAGATTCGCACGCTGCTGGACCTATGTGGGCAAGATCAGCCTGAATACGACATTCATGAATGGAACGTACAGAACATTATTAAAGATATGGAAATGACCCGCGAAGAAGCAAAGCTTTACTTTTTTGCTTGGCTTTATAATCCAGAATCTAAGGATATTGACTCCGAATATTATGATCGTGAAAAAGTTCTTGACAAATATTATAAGGACGGTTATATTTATACACCATACGGGCGCAAAATCAAAGTGGAGCAGAGAAAGGCGTTGAACTATCTAATACAAAGCACAACAGCCGATCGCGTTTTAGAGAAAGCGGTTTTGGTTGACAAGATGCTTGAAGGCAAGAAGTCGTTTATTTCTCACGTGGTTCACGATGAGATCGTGATTGACTATGCGGATCAGGATCGGGACATAGTGATTGGAATCCGAGACATTTTTGAAGATGGGTATATGGCTAATCTGCGCGCAGGCAAGGATTATTATAATTTAAACGAGATAAAGCTATGATTTCTATTGTTGGAATCGGAAATGGAGCCTCTCAGATCGCTGAGAAGTTTAGCGAAACAAAGAACTATAACGTTTATACGCTGAATAGCAGCGTGTCTCGACGTTCTAAATATAAATTTAAACTAAAAACGTATGATACCGCTGAAGAATATGAGAAGAACATTCCCGATGTGGTTAAGTTTTTTGCTGATATTGATGAGCATGTTCAGGTGTTTGTGATGGGTTCGTCCTTCAGTTCTAATTATACATTAGGAATTTTAGAGCAAATTAAAGATAAGAAAATTGATGTCTTCTATATTCAACCAGATGCAGAGCTGATGACTGGGATTCCTAAGCTTTTGGATAAAGTGGTGTTTAGTATACTTCAACAGTATGCTCGTTCGGGGCTTTTGAACGCCTTCACTCCTTTGTCTAATGTATTCATCGAGAGATCGCTTGGAAACATTCCTATTAAGACTTATTATGATACCATTAATCACTCTATTTTTTCTACGGTTCATTATATTAATTATTTTACGTACGCTGAGCCTGAGATAGGAATGGTCGCCGCTCCTCTTGATATCAATCGCATTCGGGCGTATGGAATTTTAAATCCCGACAATTTAGAAGAAAAATGGCTTTTCGACCTTGACATGGCCCGCGACATATGTTATTATTTATGTATCAATAGCGAAAAATTAGAAACAGAAGGAGGATTGCACAAGAAGATTGTTGATATGCTCAAGAAGAAACCTCGAAATGCATTTCGCAAAATTTCTTATGCAATTTATGAAACAGAACACCAAGACTTCGGGCTCTGCGTTGCCCACACTAACGCAATACAAGAATACACTTGACAAGCTACGTTGAGTGTTATACAATAGGAATCAAGGAAAGCTTGATTTACTTTACCCAACAAATAGGAGAAAATAAAATGGGAATTGATATGGAACTGATGCGGCAGAAGCTCGCATCCCTTCGCGGCGAAGGAAACAAAGACGCAAACTCACCATGGTTCAAGCCAGATGAGGGAGATACAGTTATTCGGATCGTGCCGACCAATGATGGCGATCCGTTGAAGGAAATGTTCTTCCACTATAATGTGGGCGAGCATCGCGGAGGTATCCTCTGTCCAAAGCGCAACTTTGGCGAGCACTGCCCCGTGTGTGAATTTGCTTCTTCGCTTTGGCGCGAGGGAGTTGACAACAACGATGAGGAGAGCAAGAAGCTCGCGAAGAGTCTCTTTGTGC
>Ga0209756_1000410_pt1 | contig 42058 bp, 40 predicted proteins | sample ETNvirenome_6_85_FD_184071 | JGI IMG/M metagenome (GOLD analysis project Ga0209756, IMG submission 184071) | Marine viral communities from the Pacific Ocean - ETNP_6_85 (SPAdes) (version 3) | ecosystem: Environmental > Aquatic > Marine > Oceanic | place: Pacific Ocean | collected 2013-06-19 | reverse complement strand
GCTGATCGATTTATAAATCTGCACGTTACGAGAGATACTTTTTTCGGCACTTCTCATCCATTAATCCTCAGGAAGACAGCAGGTAACATCGGCGGCCTGGATAAAAGATTCAAGGGTCCATGTTTTGACAGGGACTATTTTTTGCGTCTGTATTCTTACAAAAACATACCTTGGAAAACCGTGGAGAAAGCAAAGATTGCTGAAGATATGGATCAGCAATTTCCTTCACTATGCTGGGGCAAGAGAGCATCAGTAAAATATACAAGTCATGACTGGAATGTTGCACAAGATATATGGCAGGTCAAATTAAAAAAATTTGATGGCAAAGTAAAAAGAAAAAAAGAAAATATTTTCTTTGAAGATGATAGTCTATTATATGAATTAGGATAAAAATAAAATGAAAAACATATTAATCTGTGGTGCATCTGGATTTATGGGGAAAAATATTGCAAATAGTTTTTTAAAAACTAAGAGATACCACGTATATGGTGTAGGAAATAAGCGTGCAGTAGATAATGTTAGTGAGTATGAATTATTCTATAATTGTGATTTGACGACTCAAAAAGGCATAGACCATGTCTTTAGAAGGGGCGGCATCAAATATGATATAGTGATTCAGGCTGCTGCAAATACTTCCGGATCAAAAGATATTCTTGAAAGACCATATCTTCACGTCACAGATAACGCTGTTATGAACTCTCTTATCCTGCAGGCATGCTATGACCATAGTGTGGGTCATATGCTATTTCTAAGCTGTGGAGTTATGTATAATCATGACAGATCACCTGTTAAAGAGTGTGATTTTTATCTTGACGAAGATATTTTCAAAAACTATTTTGGAGTAGGATGGACAAAGGTATACGTTGAAAAAATGTGTGAATTCTTCTCTAGGCTGGGAAGAACAAAGCATACAGTGATAAGACACAGCAATACTTACGGCCCAAATGACAAGTATGATCTTGAAAAGTCTCATATGTTTGGAGCTACAATTACAAAAGTAATGAAAGCAAATGAAGGAGATGAGATAGTAGTCTGGGGAGACGGAGCTACTGAGAGAGACTTGCTATATGTAGATGACGTAGTAGATTTTATTCACCTTGCTATAAAAAATCAAGAAAGACAGTATGATTTATTTAATGTTGGAATGGGTAAGTCTTTTTCTGTAAATGAGATAGTTGAGAAGATAATTTATCACTCAGGAAAATCGCTGACAACAAGACTTGATTTGACAAAGCCAAGCATAAATACAAAGCTTGCATTAAACTCTGAAAAAGCAATGCGTCAACTTGGATGGGAGCCAAAATTTTCTCTAGATGAAGGGATAAAAATGACAATAGGCTGGTATAATAGAAATATACTGGGAGACTAAACTATGTCGCTTTATGTACCTGAAAAATTTATTGGAAAAGAACAAAAGGAAGTGAGCCTGACAGAAAAAGATTTGGTCAATTTTGAATTAAGAGTAAAAGAAGAATATGAAAAGGCAACTATTACAGGACCTGTTCATCTTTCAAAGAACAATGAACTCCAGCTAATTGAAATATTTAAATACATTCACCCAGAAGATTGGGTTTTTTCATCTTGGAGAAATCATTATCATGCTCTTTTGCACGGAGTTCCAGAGGATAGCCTGTGGGAACTAATAACTTCAGGAAAAAGCATGAGCGTGTATTGTGAAAATCCAAAGCTTTATACTTCTTCTATTGTGGGAGGTGTGATACCGATTGCTCTAGGAGCTGCTCACGCCCTAAAGATAAAAAATTCAAATAGAAAAGTCTGGTTATTCGTAGGTGACATGACTGCTGAGACAGGAGTTTTTCATGAGTGTTATAAGTTCTCAAGAAGGCATAATTTACCTCTCGAAATCGTTATAGAAGATAATAATATGAGCACGAATACTCCCACAGATGAGACTTGGGGAGGTAAAAAATCAACTCACCCTAACGATGTTTTCTATTACAGTTATGAAAGAGGATATCCTCATCACGGCACAGGAGAGTGGATACTTTTTTAAAGAGGTTAGCATGAAGTATGTAGATTATTTAGTAAAATCAATGGAATTTCTTGCTGAAGACAGCAGGGTAATATTCTTGGGACAGTCAGTCTCTTATAGTGGAAACTCAATATATAATACGTTAAAAACAATACCGGCTGATAGAAAAATTGAAACACCAGTTTTTGAAGAAGTTCAAATGGGATTATCAACCGGTCTTGCGCTAGAAGGATTTATTCCCGTTACGTGTTATCCAAGATTTGATTTTTTACTCTTGGCTGTAAACCAGCTTGTAAATCATCTTGACAAGATGAGTGAAATGACAAGAGGTGTTTTCAATCCAAATGTTATAATTAGAACATCAATAGGAGCAAAATCGCCGCTAGACGGAGGTGTACAGCACACACAAGATCACACTGATGCCTTTAAAAAGTTGCTATCACATATAGATGTAATAAGATTAGAAGAAAAAGATCAGATATTTTCAGCATATCAAAAAGCTCTAATGAGACAAGATGGAAGACCAACTCTATTAATAGAGTACGGTGAGTATTATAACCAATGAATCTCCTGGTCGAAGAAATAAGTAAAAAAGCAAAAGAGCACAGAAGGACAATACTAAAAGTCATTAATAAGACAGGAAAAGGTCATGTCGGAGGTGCGTTTTCATGCATAGACATTCTTTGTGCAATATATTACGGCGGCATCGCAAATATTTCTTTAGAAAGCTTCAATAAAAGAGATAGAAACAAAGTAATTTTGAGCAAGGGACATTCTTGTATATCTCAGTATGTTATTTTTGAAGATCTTGGGCTAATAGAGGAAAATGATCTCTATTCTATGAATATGGGTGGAATTCTAGGAGAGCATCCAGATCCTAGAATTCCAGGAATAGATTTTATATCTGGATCTTTAGGCCACGGCCTGGGAGTTGCAACAGGAATTGCGCTATCGTCAAAGCTAGATGGAATAGAAAATTCAACTTTTGTAATACTTGGAGACGGAGAGTGCTATGAGGGATCAATTTGGGAGGCAGCTATGCTAGCATCTCACTTAAAACTAACTAATCTCATAGCAATAGTTGATAGAAATAATTTATGCATTCATGGAAATACAGAGGATATAAATCAACTAGAGCCTTTTTCTGATAAGTGGAAATCTTTTGGCTGGAATGTGCTACAGATTGACGGACATGATATTTCTGATATCGTTTTATCTTTAGATAAGAGACACAAGACGATGCCAACAGTTATCATTGCAAATACTATCAAGGGAAAGGGTATTAGCTTTATGGAAAATAAAATCTCGTGGCATCACGGCGACATCGACGATGACACTTTAAGGATCTCTCTAGAGGAGCTTAATGGTGACTAGTAATGTCGATATGAGAGATGCATTTTTTGATTCACTGTACGAGTATGTTTCAAGTGATAAAAATGTAATTATTCTAACAGCAGATCACGGAGCATTTGGATTGAATAAAATACGTGAAGAATTTCCTGAGCAATATCTTAACACGGGTGCATCAGAGCAAAATGCAATAAGCGTCGCCGCCGGTCTTGCATCTTCTGGAAAAAAAGTATATGTTTATGCAATTAATAATTTTGTTTCTATGAGAGTGCTAGAGCAGATCAATATTGATATTTGCTCTCAAAATCTAGATGTAAACATAGTAGGTGTAGGTGCAGGGTTTACATATAGCACAGACGGTCCAACTCATCAGGGCCTACAAGATATGTCTGTAATGTCTAATCTTCCAAATATGGAAGTATATAATGTCACCGATGAATTCAGCACAATAGAAATAGTAAATATTTCATATTTAAAAAAATCTCCAAAATATCTTAGAATTGAAAAAGGAATTTTACCTAAGCTTTACAATAGCAAAAGCTTTTCAAATACTGGAATTTCTAATTTGATAGAATCAGAATCTGATTATATTGTTATTTCTACTGGATACATGACACAGATTTGTAAAAAATCAATTGATAGGATGAGAAAGGGTGGCGGACTTTTTCCTGGTCTTTTTGACATGTATAAAATAAGCCCAATAGATCAAGATGCATTATATGAAGTGTGCAAGGGAAAGAAGGTTATAATAGTTGAAGAAAACCTAAGATCAGGAGGAATAGGAGAGAAAATAACTTCTATTCTAAAGCTAAAGAACCATAGCCACGCTTGTGATGTTTTTGCAGTTAAAGATGGATTTTATTTTAAATTTGAAACTTCAAGAGATAATATTCATAAAAAGCTTAATATGGATGCATCTGGAATTTATAGAAAAATAGCAAGCTTTATAGAGAGATTTTAAAATATGGAAAAAAGTACAGACATACCATGCTATTCTAATAAAAATGAAATTGATTCTAGAAAGTGTATGCTAGATCTAATGCACACTTGTCCAATACCTGAAGATCAAAAATTAGAAAATCTTGGGCTATTCTTGAATTCAAAAAATTTATCAAGAATATTATTTATCAATCACATATACCAGAAAATAGTTGATGTACAAGGACAGGTATTTGAGTTTGGAACAAGATGGGGGCAAAATGTGTCTCTTTTTACATCCTTAAGAGGAATATATGAGCCGTTTAATAGACATAGAAAGATAGTTGCATTTGATACTTTTGAAGGTTTTCCTGACATACACAAGAATGATGGCAAGTCAAATCTTATGAAACCTGGACAGCTTTCATTAACACAGGACTACGATTTGTATCTAGAAAAAGTTTTATCAGCTCAGGAAAATGACAATCCTCTATCACACATTAAAAAGTTTGAAATTTGCAAAGGAGATGCAACAAAAACAGTTAAAGAGTACATTGATAGAAATCCACATTCAATTATCTCTTTAGTTTATTTTGATTTTGATCTATACAAGCCAACTAAAGAATGCTTAGATTTAATACTTCCAAGATTAACAAAGGGCTCTGTTGTGGGATTTGATGAGTTAAATGATCCCGATTCACCCGGAGAAACTTTAGCGCTAATGGAATCAATAGGCTTGAACAATATAAGATTAAAAAGGTACCCATACACTTCTAGAGTTTCGTATTTCGTTGTAGAGTGATTAAATGATATTTAAAAATCTAGGAAGATCAGAAAAAAAGATATCTGCAATTGGGTTCGGATGTGGCATAGGCGGAGTAAATGCTTCGACAGCTGATTATTCAAAGCTTGGAGAATCTCTTAGGGAAGGATTGAAAATGGGAGTAAACTTTATTGATACGTCTCCCGTTTACGGAAATGGACAGTCAGAAGAAATTGTTGGAAAAACTGTATGTGATCTAAATATATCTGATAATATCGTCATAGCAACTAAAGTGCTGCCTGGAGAGACTCACTATGATGGAGTTTTAAACTCTGTAAATAGCAGTCTTGAGAGGCTGAGTTTAAAAAAAATAGATCTTATTCAAATACACTGGCCAAATCCTTCTGTATCTCATAAAGAAACTGTATCTGCCATAGAAAAGCTAAAGAGTGAAAATAAAATAGATTTATTTGGAGTAAGTAATTACTCGTTTAAAGAAATTAAAGAGATTCACGAAGAGTTAAATATTAACAAGACTATAGGCTTATCGTCAATTCAAGTAGAATATAATTTTAGTGAAAGGTCTGTAGAAAAGGATATAATCCCATTTTGCATAGAAAATAATATAACACCGATAGGATACACTCCTCTGATGAGAGGAAGGATGGCACCCAACAGAGATCAAAGAATACTTCTTAGAGATATGTCAAAAAAATATCAGTGTTCCATTCCTCAATTAATACTGAAATGGATATCAATGAATGATAGAATGGTTGTTCTTACAAATACTACAAAGATGAAAAGAGTTAGAGAAAATTTTTCTGCAATAGATGTCTATATAAGTGAGCACGATAGAGATATAATTTCAAATAAGTGCATACCTCCAGAAGAGATGGTTGGTGCAGACTTAATAATTGATCAGAATAAGGAAATGGGCTTAGGATACACATCTGTAGATGAGGCTATAGAAAACCACCTTGGGTGGACGCCAAGCCCACTAGAGCTGTCCAGGGAGATACTAGATGGCAAAATGCTTAAGCCCATTAGGTTAAAGAAGTATACTATTAAAGGTGCAACAAGATATCAAATACTAGAGGGCAAGCTTAGATTTTGGTCATGGGTTGTAGCTTTTGGCCGGGATAAAAAGATACCCTCTATAATATGGGAAGATTAAAATGAACAATATTCTTGAAAATTCAAATGTTCTTGTTACAGGCGGAACAGGCATGATTGGCAGATATCTAGTCGACATGCTAATTGAAAAAAACTGTAAAGTAAGAGTTGTCTCTCTGGACAGCCCAGAGGGTCTTCCTGACAGCGTAGGCTTTATGAAGCTTGATCTGACAGTTCTTGATAACTGTATTTCTGCTTGTAAAGATCAAGATTATGTTTTTAATCTTATTGGAATAAAAGGCTCTCCCAAGATGTCTAGAGAGAGGCCAGCAAGCTTTATGGTTCCAATGCTAATGTTCAATACAGCAATGATGGAAGCTGCAATGCAATCAGGTGTAAAATGGTATCTGTACACAAGCTCAGTAGGCGTATACCATCCATCTGAGACTTTTAGAGAAGATGATGTCTGGAAAACATTCCCGTCAGAGCATGATAAGTTTCCAGGATGGGCAAAAAGAATTGGAGAGCTACAGGCTGAAGCATACAGCGTTCAAAATGGCAGCAACAACATATCAATAGTCAGACCTGCAAATGTTTATGGAAAATGGGATAATTTTGATCCTGAAAATGCAATGGTTGTACCATCTCTTATAAACAGAATAGTCTCTGGTGAATCTCCTCTAACAGTATGGGGAGACGGAACACCCATTAGAGACTTCATACACGCAAAAGACTGTGCAAGCGGTATGATACATGTAGTTGAGAACTGTGTAACTGAGCCAGTAAATTTAGGATCCGGATCTGGAATAACAATAAAAGAGCTAGCAGAGACAATAAGAGACCAGTATGATTCATCAGTTGATATAGTATGGGATACTACTAAGCCAAAAGGTGACAGGAAGAGAATTATGGATACATCTCGCGCAGAAAGCCATGGCGCAGAAAGCCATGGTTTTAAGTGTCAGGTTAGCCTAGAAGATGGAATTAAAGAGACAGTGTCGTGGTTTGTTAAAAATAGAGATGCGTACAAGAGCAGAAATAATTATTTTAAAAAATAGGACAGTTATGGTTAGTACAGAAAAAATTGCTCAAAAGATTAGAAAGCATGGAAACCAGTGGAGATAGCTAATGAATAAGCAAAGTACTCTATTTGTAATACCTTCTTGGCATTACTGGATAGATCCGCTTAAGCACCAGCCCTACTGGGAAGTGTATTACGCAACTCATTTAAAAGATAAGGGCTATAACATAGGCTTATACGACATGAGAGATAGTGACACTAAGGATTTAAAGGTTGCCGTTGAAAATATTCCAGAAAAAGATTTTTATTTCTACTGGATATTCAAAACAGGAGACGCAGCTGAGATTTACGCAATAGCAGATCTTCTAAAAAAGAGGTACCCAAATTCAATACATGCAGCAGGTGGAACACATGTTGATATGTGTCCCGATGAGTGTGAATCTTTTTTTGATTCAATTGTTGTCGGACCTGGAGAGACAGCATTTTGCAGAATAATCGAAGATAATAAATCTGGAAACATTAAAAAGAGATACACATCTGATTATAAAGAGACTCAATTTAGAGACACTCTAATTCCCGATAGGTCTTTTCTTCCTACAGAAAAAGTAGTAAATAACAAAATATTCTCTCAGTATGGTGATATACCGGGTACACTTACTTACTTCTCTAGAGGTTGTATTTTTAAGTGTGCATATTGTGTATATAACGTTCCTAATCAGCTGCAGGTAAGAACACCAGAGTCAATTAAAAATGAAATAATGTATTTTAAAGAAAACTACGACGTAAAAGGAATTCTTGTAAAAGACGAAATTGCTATCCACCCGAATAAAAAAATATCGTCAGCAACATTAAATGCAATAAAAGATTGTGATGTTGTATGGAGAGGACAGACTATTAGCATAGCATCTAGGGAACAGCTAGAGCTAGCAAAAGATTCAGGGTGCCTTGAGTTGTCAGTAGGAATTGAGACTGTTGATGACAATGTTATGAAAATGATTGATAAGCAATGGCAGTCTCAAAAGAAAATTGAATCATTTATTTCAAACTGTAAAGATCTAGATATAAAAGTAAAGATATGTTTGATACTAGGTTTGCCTGGAGAAGGACACGATATTGCAAAAAAGACAATAGACTTTCTTGGAAAGGTAGAGCCAGACTACATAAGTGTTTCAGGATTCTGTCCCCTTCCAGGGTCAACAATATACAGGAATCCAGAAAAGTATGGAATAGAGTATATTGATAATAACTGGAACAATCACTCTCACTTACTTTATAGATTTTCTGATGAGGAAGAAGTCGGACTTCCTTTTAGATATAAAAATGAAACACCGTGGGGAAAGCCCCTCTCTAGAGATCAAATAAAGGAAGGTATAATTGAGGTTCAAGCCTGGGGTAGAGAAAATGGTATGCTGTACTAGATATGAAAGCAAATAGCACTAAAGAAAAAATAATTGTTCTAACAGGGACATCTTCCGGCCTCGGTAAATACATTTATTCTCGTCATCCTGAAGGCTATGTAATCAAGACAGAGTCATCTGAGAGAGACATTCAAAACATTCAAGATCATAAAATAGATGTATTGATTCATTGTGCTTTTGACGCCAGTATATTTGTTTCAAATTATGAAAAATATTTGCAAACCAATGTGCTATACACATCTAAGCTAATAGATCAATTACAGCCAAAAAAAGTGATATACATATCATCGGTGAACGTGTATCTAGAAAATGATACCAATTATAAGTTATCAAAACTACTATCAGAAAATATTATAAAAGATAAGGTTGATAATCACCTAATATTAAGGTGCAGTGCCATCACAGGTCCTACTATGAGAGAGGAATCAGTGGGATCGATCGTGCCAATTTTTAAGGACAAAAATCCTAATGTGAGACTATCAAATAAGTCTTTATTCAACTACATATTGCAGGAAGATATTTGTGATTTTATAGACATGTCAGTTATTGAGAAAATAACTGGAACTTTTAACTTTGTGTCTTCAACCTGCATTGAATTGGAAGAAATTTGTAGAAGATACGATAAAAAAGCAACATTTGGAGAATTTGTCTATACAACACCCATAGTTGATAATAAAAAAATTAAGAAAATATTTCCTCAAGCAGATAGAACATCTGAGGAAGTTCTTGATATAAACTATATGAGAATAAATAATGTAATTGAAGTTCAAAAACCGGGAAGAGAAAAAGTAATTCTATACTAGCTATGATGATATCAAAAACAAAAATAGAGGGCGTGATTCAAGTCATACCTGAAAAATTTGAAGACTTCAGAGGGTCGTATTTAGAGCTTTATGATTCTAAAAAGTTTAGTCAAGTTTCTGATGTGAAGTTTATTCAGGATGATATTTCGATATCAAAAAAGCACGTTCTTAGAGGACTACACGGAGACTTTAGAACAACTAAGCTTGTGACTGTTTTAAAAGGAACCGGATACGCATTGATAGCAGACAATAGAAAAGATTCTCCAACATATAAAACATGGCAGTCATTCACACTAAGCGATAGCAATATGAAAATGCTTTTACTTCCTCCGGGAATTGGAAATTCAATTCTTTCTATGGATGATGAAATTATCTATTATTACAAGCAAAATACACATTTTGAAGAAGGAAGACAATTCACTATTAAGTGGAATGACCCAGAGTGGAATTTCTGGTGGCCAATTAAAGATCCTATTCTATCAAGAAGGGATTCATCAGGAGGCTATGTTACATGAGCAAGTCGTGTCTTATAACCGGAATTACAGGTATGGTAGGATCACATCTTGCAGACTATCTAATTAGCCAAACCGATTGGGAAATATATGGATTTTGTCGGTGGAATGATGATCTTACAAACATTAAGCATCTTTTTAAGAGGATAAATGATAGCAACCGGGTTAGTCTAATATATGGTGATCTCAATGACCTTTCATCTCTTTCAAGGGCAGTATCTGAGTCAAAACCAGATTACGTCTTTCACCTGGCAGCACAAAGCTTTCCACAGACAAGTTTCATAGCGCCGATTGAAACACTGCAGACAAATATAATAGGAACAGCAAATCTATTGGAGTCTATACATCTTTCCATGTTTGATCCAGTAGTTCATGTATGTGCTTCTTCAGAGGTTTTTGGAAGAGTTTCAAAAGAGAACATACCAATTAAAGAAGATTGCAATTTTCATCCTGCTTCACCCTATGCGATATCAAAAGTAGGGACTGATTTGCTTGGTAGATACTATTCTGAAGCTTGTGATATGTCTGTTGTTACAACAAGAATGTTTACTCATACTGGACCAAGAAGAGGTGATGTTTTTGCAGAATCTACATTTGCAAAACAAATAGCCATGATTGAAGAAGGAATACAAGAACCGATTGTAAAAGTTGGAAATTTAGATTCAATGAGAACATGGTCCGATGTGAGAGATGCAGTTAGAGCATACTATATGCTTGTAACAATTAACACAATTCCAGGAGAGTATTACAATATAGGCGGGAGTTTTTCTTGTTCTATAGGAGAGATGCTAAGCTATCTTTTAAGTCTTTCAAGTAGAGATGATATCGAAGTCGTAGTAGATGAATCTAGGATTAGACCAATCGATGCAGACCTTCAAATACCATGTACTAAAAAATTTGAAAATCATACAGGGTGGAAGTCTGAAATATCATTTGAAAAAACTATGAAAGATCTTTTAAATTACTGGAGAGATCGTGTCAAAAATGAAAAGATATTTTTATCAAGATGATTGTAGAAAAAATAAATGATAATTTCAAAATCAAATAAGTTTATTTATTCCGCTATCGGAGGAACCGGAACAACAAACATGATGGAAAATTTAAAAAATTATCATGATACTGATGTATATCTAGCCTACCCAAGGCATGCATGCATGTTTGAGCTAGAAGATCAAATAAATTTAGATGATTTTTATAAGTTTTGTTTTTGTAGAAATCCATATGATCTGGTTGCAAGAAATTTTTGCTTTTTTGGTCACAAGGTAAAATATGGAAAAGACATAAGGAGTATTCATCTCAAAGATGCAAAGGAAAGATTCAAGGAGTTTGTTTTTTCAAATGACGTATACAATCAGAATCACCATCATTCCAGATCAGTACTTATGAAAAAGGGTGTAGGAGCTCACGGAAGGACATTAAGATATCCCAGACACGGAAGTCACGGTCCACCTAGATTTCAGTTTGTTAAAGAAGGGGATGAAGAAGCGTGGTTGAAATCCTCTAGTAATTCTTGGTGTCACCCAGGATATCTTCTTAGATATGTCAGCGACATGATAATGTCTCGTGATGGAAAGACACTATTAGTGGATGAAATATTTAGATTCGAAGACCTAGCGAACGAGAAAAAAAGACTTTCAGAAAAGCTCTGTATCTCTATTAACAGCAAAATTCACAAAAATACAACGTCCAAGCCGCGCGGATGTGAATCATATTCTGATATTTATGATGAAGAGTCCAGAAGAAAAGTTTATAATGATTTAGAAAGGGATTTCCAGATTTTTGGATACTCTAGTGAGATTAGATAAAAAATGATAACTGTTAAAGGAGGCATACATGTCGGATCCTCTGAGACCCAAATAGAAGAATTTTATTATTTAACTGTATCACATTTCAATCAAGCCAGACTAAACAGGATATATGAGATGGACATTGACGATCTCTCTATTGAGAGGTCTGATTTAAAAGACAGGATAGATAAAATAAATGATCTTAGTGATAGTGATGTTAAAATTCTAAGACAGAAACACTTTGATGAAAATGTTGAAAAGTCTATTAATGTTGCTGGCGGAAGATATAAGCACAGGGCTGAGTTAATTTATACTAACGGAATAAAAGAGACTGTAAGGTCTAACCCTGATGCAAAAATTTTAAACGTAGGATGTGGTGAGGGCCAACTAAATTTTTTTTACTGGATTTACAAAAATAACCTACCACTAAAAAATTGTTCAGCAGTAGATGCAGTACCGGAGTATCTAGAGACACACGCCCTTTATGGTATAGATACATACATGGTTCACTTTGAAAAAGAAGACATTTTAGAACATATTACAGATAAGTTTGATATAATAATTTGTTCTGAGGTTTTAGAGCATATATCCCAGAGAGCTGAAGATAAGTTTATTAATTTTTTTAAAAACGCTCTGAATGAAGGAGGCGTGATACTTTTAACATACCCATTTCCTAAAGATTGCCAACCATTTGGAGGCGCTTTTGGTCATATAAGGGCTCCCTCTTCTTCTCATATTGAAAATCAGCTTTCTTCGTATTTTCAATCTTATGAGACGGGTGAATTTTTTCTATCTGACGTGCTCGCATCCAGACTGCCATCCACAGGCAGGCCCAAAAAGCCATCTGTATACCAGAAATTTTCTGGATTTTTAAAAAATTAGAGTGAATAAAATGAAAACAGCGATAGTTTGTGGAGCAGGAGGATTTATTGGAGGAGTCCTTACTAAGAAGCTTAAATCTGAGGGCTATTTTGTGAGAGGAGTAGATTTAAAGTTTCATGAATTTGAATTTTCCGCAGCAGATGAGTTTGTGAAAGGAGATCTTAGAGATCCATCCGTGGTTTCAAAAGTCATAGATGATGATGTAGATGAGGTATATCAGCTTGCTGCAGATATGGGTGGCGCAGGATTTGTCTTTACGGGGGAAAATGATGCAGATATCATGCATAATTCTGCGTTAATAAATTTAAATGTAGCCAAGGAGTGTGTAAAAAAAGGTGTTGGAAGGGTGTTTTATTCTTCTTCTGCGTGCATGTATCCCGAACATAATCAGCTTGATCCTAATAATCCAAATTGTTCTGAGAGTTCTGCATATCCTGCAAATCCAGACTCAGAGTACGGATGGGAGAAGCTTTTTTCTGAAAGAATGTTCCTATCTTTTATGAGAAACAAAGGGTTGAATGTGCATATTGCAAGGTACCACAATATTTTCGGACCATCGGGAACATGGGAAGGCGGAAGAGAGAAAGCACCCGCAGCTTTTTGTAGAAAGGTGGCAGAGGCCAGGGATGGAGAGCGAATAGAGATATGGGGCCCAGGAACACAGACAAGATCATTTCTATATGTAGACGAATGTGTTGAGGCAACATTTAGATTGATGCAGTCAGATTTTTCTGGACCTGTAAATATAGGATCTGAAGAGATGATAACAATAAATGATTTTGCACAAATGGCAATAGACATTTCAGGAAAAAGCTTGTCCATATACAACATTGATGGAGATGAGTTTATAGAAAAATATGGGCATCCATGTCCTATAGGTGTAAATGGTAGAAATTCTGATAATACGCTTATAAGAAAAAAGCTAGGGTGGGATTATTCACAAACACTTAGAGAGGGAATGGAAAGAACATATAAATGGGTGGATTCTAAAGTCAAAGGTAGAGATAAAAAATAAAATGTCTAAAAATGCTCAAAAGCATATAGTAATAGGCGGATGTAGTTTTACACAGCATGAAAGACTCGAGACGTGGCATCATAGTGTTAAAAGAGATTTTTCAGAAAATACAAGGCTTCACAGTTCTGGGATCGGTGGAGCAGGAAATTATGTCATATCTACGATGTGCATAAATAAAGTTTCTGAGCTGTTAAAATCAGGAGCATCTCCAGAAGACATATTAGTAATAACACAGTGGAGCGGTGTATCTAGAAAATCATTTATAGGAGATAGTAGACCGTCTGTTCTTTCCGTAGCATTTCATCAGTGTGAATCAGAAAATGAAATAAAAAGTCTAGCAAGTAAAAACGGATCATCAAAGTTTTGTTGGGACATAGGGAAGAAGAATAATATTGGATATTGGACAAACTATAAAGACAATTACTGGTCTGATGAGGCTGCTTTTATTGAGACATTAGAAAATATTTTGAGAACACAATGGTTTTTAAAGTCTTCAAATATTAAATTTCTCATGTTCTTAGGGTGGGATCTATTTACCAATTCTGATACTGGAAGTCACATGCACACTTCACCAAGAGGGTGGTTTAAGGCAAACGATAGTAGGGGACAGTGGGACAAAAACACCCCTTACAGAAATAAAGAAAATGATCTTTTGAAGGATTTATACCCTTGGTCTGCTCATTTGTGGAATATGATAGACTTTTCACATTTTACATTTTTTGAGAATGAAAGCGTAAAACTAGGAGGAATGATACAGTGGGGTCAGTACAATCTAGATTCAAAAAAATGGTATTGTGGAGATAGTGATCCACATCCTTCAAGATATGTCCAGGATGGGTTTTATTTAAATCACGTAAAGCCATGGGTTGAGGATAATATTAAAGATGATAGTTGATTCCAATCAAACAGAATTTGGATACGAATTAATAGCATGTCTACCATTTGCTTATTGGCTCCACAAAAATAATCAGCTAGAGGGTGTAATAAGTTGTCGTGATACAAAGTGCTTATATTATTTCACTGAAAATCATGAAGAGGTTTATGATTCAAGATCTGAATTTAAGAAACCATCTGTGCCAAACGGAAATATTCATGTTCCCATGCTAGATTTAAGAATGTGGGAGCCGCCACCGATAAAAAATCACTATAGAAATGATAGATTTAAATGGGATAAACCCACGCTTGTTATTTGTAATAAATTTAAGAATGGAGGAAGAAATCCAATGGGAATTCCTATTGATGCACTCGAAGAATTATTTTCTTATTTCTACAATGATTACAAAATAGTCTATAATAGACCACTTCACAAGAACATAGCTCATGACGAATCAGGTCAAATTAACATAGGAGATTTTGATCTAATCGGTAGAAAATTTCCTGATATTATTGATATCAATAAGCTTTATTTAGAAAATCTAGATATCACATGTAATCTTCTCCAGATAATGATTATGTCTAATTGTGAAAATTTTATTTCTATGCAGGGAGGGTCTTCCATACTCTGTAGCTATTTTGGTGGAAAAAATTTAATTTATGCCTATGAGGGTAAAGAGCTTCAGTGTGGATCGTATAGCAATTGGTACAACAAGCTATCAGGTTCTCAAATTCTACACTCACCATCTATAGATAATTTAAAAATAGATAGTTTAAAGATTTTTGGAAAATAATGGTGATAAATTGAAAGTCATGATAACTGGCGGATTAGGTCATATTGGATCCTGTTTAATTGAGCGCATACCGGAAAGTTTTGATATCATTATTGTTGATAATTTATTAACCCAGAGATTTTGCTCGCTTTTTAATAGAAAAAGAAAGATAGTATTTCTAGATGAAGATATAGAAAATATAAAAGTGAGTCACTTAGCTGATGTCGATGTAGTCATTCATCTAGCTGCTATAACAAATTCAGTAGAAAGCTTTAAGAATAAAGAAGAAATGGAAGTTGTGAATATTATAAAAACAGAAAAATTTATCAATACATGTAAAAATGCATGTATACCAAGACTAATATTCCCCTCCTCAGCAAGTGTTTACGGTGTTGATTCTGATTATGTTTATGAGGATGATAATAGCTTTATTAATCCACAAAGCCCATATGCTGAAGCAAAAATAAAAGTTGAAAATACAATTAAAAGATCTCTAGGTAATGACACAAAATTCGTCATATTGAGATTTGGAACGATATTTGGAATAAGTCAGGGTATGAGATTTCATACTGCGATCAATAAATTTTGCTATCAGGCTGCAATGAATAAGCCACTAACTGTGTGGAGACAAAATTATAATCATATAAGGCCATATCTTGGAATAAATGACGCAATTAACAGTATGATATTTTTTATAGAGAGCTGCGATAGCACATGGAATGAAACCTACAATGTTTTAACTTCAAACTATTCTCTTCACGATATCATTGAAATGATTATGAGTATTGATAATTCTGTATCAATTGATCTTATTGATTCACCTCTGGTCAATCAGCATTCGTATAGGGTGTCTGATAAAAAAATTAAAAATATTGGGTTCATTCCAAATGATGACATGGTTGAAAGCATAAAGGAAACTCTTTTACTTCTAGGACACAGGACATGAGCATGGTGTCCGATAAAATCATGGTGGGGTGGCTATCATACGTAAATGATTTTAATTCTGGCAGGAGAAAAGAAATTTTTGAAAAAAGCATAGAGGGCTTAAGGCTTTTAAAAGATCAGCCGGCATATATTGTAAATTTTGATAACAATTCCTCAGATGAAATAAAAAATATAATTTTAAATTCTAGGATATTTGACAAGTGTATTCATTTTGATGATAATTTTTTCGATATATCAGTTTTGCTGGGTTCTGCATATCTTGCAAATAGGATGGGATTTAAGTATTGCATGTACATGTATGATGACTTCACTATCTATAGTAGCAATTTTATAAATGATACAATTTCATTTTTAAATAATAATGATGATGTTCATTGTGTAAGAGTAACAGAGTATTCTTATTTAAATATGGATAAGTATGATTCTCAAATAGTTCCTAAAAATAAGAATCCTGACTCTATCCGACATTATAATACAGTTACTGGAGACAGTCTTTCCTGGTCAGATGAGATTAGAGTAGGAGATAATATTTTCTATAAAAATAATTGGCACTATACATCTAGGCCAACTGTATGGAGGACAGATGCTCTTCTTTCTATTTTTGATGATATAGAAGAAATTCCTGTTATGCAACCTTTTGAAGGACATGCATGTAAAAAACTTCAAGATATACCTCTAGTGACAGGAGTTTTAGACGGCGGGGCAATGAATACTTTTAGGCAAAGTGAGAGAATGATAACCAAAAAGGAGCTTGGAAAAGACAGCCCTGCAAGATCTATTAATTCAAAAATAGACAAAGGCTTATTTATTAAACTCTTGCTGGAATTAGCGTAAAATTAATTGAAAAAAAAATTCTATGCAGAGAGAGAAAATGAAAGGAATAATTCTTGCAGGTGGAACTGGTACACGACTTAGTCCGCTTACAAAGGCAACTAATAAGCACCTTCTACCTGTCGGCGGTGTTCCCATGATATATCATCCCCTTAAAAGGCTGGCTGAGTCTAAAATAACAGACATCATGATAGTCACAGGCACAGAGCACATGGGTGATATGATAACAACACTCGGCAGCGGTAGAGAATTTGGCTGTGAGATAACATACAGGGTGCAGGATAAGCCTGACGGAATTGCAGGAGCACTTCTATTATGTGAGTCTTTTATTGGTGATAGTTTGTTTGTTACTGTTCTTGGAGATAATATTTTTGAAAATAGCTTTTTAAGCTATGTGGAAAAGTTTAAAAAAATTCAAAGTAGTTCTGGATTTAAAAGCATGCTTCTTCTTAAAGAAGTTTCCAACCCAGAAAGGTTTGGTGTGGCAACTATAAGTGATGGAAAGATAGTTAAAATAGTTGAAAAACCAACTTCTACAGAGTCAAATCTATGTGTGACTGGTGCATACTTTTATGATAAAAATGTATTCCAGTTTATTAAAAATTTAGAGCCATCTAGAAGAAATGAATTAGAAATAACAGATGTAAATAATCAGTATATTGATTTAGATTCATGCTATCATGATGTACTTGATGGGTGGTGGACAGATGCGGGAACACACACCTCTTATAACAGCGCAAATTTATTTTTTATAAATGGTGAAAATAGCTCATGAAAAAACTAGTCTTTGGCGGTGGAAAGGTTTCAGTTGCACTTTCTAGATTTGATAATTCATATATGATTATTAAAAAAAGCGAGTGTGACATATCCAATATTGATCATGTCACCGATGTGATAGATGAATATGATCCAGACATCATAGTGAACGCAGCAGCAATTACAAACTTAGAGAGATGTGAGGAGGACAAGTATGGAGCTTATTTGTCTAACACATACGGAGCTTTAAATCTTTTAAAGGCTTGTTCAGATTCTTCAATAAAACTAATTCATATAAGCAGTGGATGTCTTTTTGATGGAAATAATTCAGAGTTCACTGAACTTTCACTTCCAGATCCAAAAGTCTGGTATACAAGAACAAAATTGTGGACAGATGATATTATATCATCATTTGGATATGAAAACTATCTTATTCTTAGGCCGAGGCAAATGATATCTTCATTTTCACATCCAACAAATATGATTACTAAATTTCTTAAGATGTCATCTATTTCTGCAATAGATGAGCCTAATTCTTTAACATGTGTTGAAGATTTTTGTGAAATGATAGCACATTTGATAAAATATGAACAGAATGGAATTTTTAATTGCTGTAATTCAGGCTATATTACGCCATATGATATAGCATGTAGAATTAGAGATAATATTAAAAATAGCTTTCATGTCGAAAAAATAGAATATGAAGAATTCCTAAAAACAACTCCCAATAAGAGAGTGAATACACTTTTGTCTATAGAAAAATTAAAGTCCACCGGATATGATCCCAGATCTGCATCTGACGCTCTTGCCTGGTGCCTAGAAAAATATGAGAGTTATGAGTAGTAATACAATATTATTAACAGGGTGTGCTGGGTTCATAGGAAGCCACGCAACAGAAGAATTTTTAAAACATGGGTATACTGTGGTGGGAGTAGATAGCCTCACATATGCTGGAAAAATGAAAAATATGAATGGATTTATAGATCATTCTAGGTTTTTCTTTTACAAAGAAGATATTTGTAATTTTTCTTCAGTTTTAGAAATTTGTCAAAAACATGGTATTGTGTGGATGGTAAATTTTGCTGCAGAAACCCATGTGGATAATTCTATAAATGACTGTGATAACTTTATTCACTCTAATGTAGCCGGAGTAATGTCTCTTCTTAATGTTTGTAAGAAGATAAAGTGTAAGATTTTTCACATATCAACTGACGAAGTATATGGATCCACGAAGTCAGGATCATTTTCAGAGAATGATATTCTAAATCCTAAAAATCCATATTCTGCAACAAAGGCAGCAGCAGAACATCTTGTGAAATCATATTCTAACACATATGACATAAAATATCTCATTGCAAGACCATCTAATAATTTTGGTCCTAGACAGCATAATGAAAAATTTCTTCCTACAATTGTAAGATCTTTAACAAATAATAGAAAAGTTCCTGTTTATGGCAACGGAGAAAATGTTAGAGATTGGTTATTTGTTAAAGATAATGTTAGGGCAATAAGATACATTATGGAGAGCTCTCCTGAATGTGAAACTTATAATATTACATCTAAGAATGAGATGACAAATTTACAAATTTGTAAGTTAGTATGTGATATTCTTGATAAAAAAATTGATGAAAATATTAATTTTATTAACGATAGACTTGGACACGACTTTAGATATTCTATTAAAAATGCAAAGCTCAAAAGTATAGGATTTTCTAATTTTTCTGTATTTGAGAAGTCTATGCATGAGACTGTTAAAAGTCTGGATGGAGAAAAAAATGAGTGATATTAAGATAGGTGTTATTGGGCAGGGATTTGTTGGTTCTGCAGTTAGAGAGGGTCTTCAAAATTTCTATGAGACGTTAACATATGATGTAGATCACACAAAGTGCAATAGTACACATGAAATGGTCTGCAAGGAGTCGGATATAATATTTGTATGCATACCTACGCCAATGAAAAGATCAGGAGAGTGTGATATTAGGCTTCTTGAAAGTGTTATAGAAAAGATTCAAGTAGAGTGTAGAAGGGTTAATAATAATCCTACAGTTGTAATAAAGTCCACTGTTCCTCCAGGAACAACAACTAAGATTTATAATAAGGGATGGCTGGATATATGTTTTAGTCCAGAATTTCTTACCGAGGCAAATTCATTTGAAGACTTTAAGAATCAATCACGAATAATAATTGGAGGAGCAGGTGCAAAAAAAGTCAAGCAGATGTTTAGAAAGGTATTTCCAAGAATACCAATCGTCGTAACAAAGTCAAAAACTGCCGAAATGGTAAAATATTTTACAAATTGCTTTCTTGCAACAAAGGTAACATTCGCTAATGAGATGTATGAAATATGTCAATCATCAGAGATAGACTATGATAAAGTTTGTGAATATGCGTTGCATGATACAAGAATAGGAAAGAGTCACCTGGCTGTTCCCGGTCCTGACGGAGACAGGGGGTTTGGAGGTCATTGCTTTCCTAAAGACCTAGAGGCGATGATCTATTTTGCAGAAATATATGACTGTGAACCTTCGATTTTAAAAAAAGTTCTTGATAAAAACGATAATATTAGAGAGAATAGAGACTGGGAGGCCATGAAAGGTCGAGCAGTTAGTGAAGACTAAGAAGTCTACGTGTTAATTCTTAAAAAATATGGTATAATTGTATTATGAAAAATGAAAGTAAAGTAAGTTCACTATCTATTCTTCCAACTGGAAAATCTCATATTTCATTTTCTGAGGTCAAATGTTGGAAGGAGTGCTCATGGAGGCACAAACTAATTCATATCGACAAGGTTGATGTATTTGAACCATCTCCCTATTTAGATTTTGGAACTGCAGTTCACGAGGGGTGTGAGTCATATTTAAATACCAGAACTATAGATGAGAAAGGTTTGTTAGATGGTGTTAGAGATGCGTGGAAAGATAATGGGTTTGATGATCCTGAGTGGGTAAAGAAGCAGCCGGGATGGTACAAGTATGCTCCTGTTGAAGAGTGGTGTAATTGGGCAAAAAATATGTGGAGTGAAATTCCAGATTTTTTAGATGAAACATTTCCAGGGTGGGAGTGTTTTGATGCCGAGGAACGACTATACGAATCCATAGAGGGAAAGGATGTCAACTTTAAAGGCTTTATTGACGCTGTTATAAAGGTACCAGATAAGAAAGGGGGATACAAGTACTGGATAATTGACTGGAAGACATCTCAATCCTACGGCTGGCGAAGACAGAAAAAGCAAGATATTTTAATGACAGCTCAGCTAATTCTCTATAAGCATTTTTGGTCTAGAAAGCACTCTGTTGACTTGAAGGATGTTAGATGTGGTTTTATATTATTGAAGCGCGGGGGTAAACCAGGCAGGGTCTGTGAGCTTGTAACAGTATCTGTTGGGCCTAAATCACTAGATAGAGCAAGAAAGATAGTCAATAATATGATAGCTTCTGTTAAGAGAGGCATGTTTTTAAAAAATAGAGATTCATGTAGGTACTGCCAGTTTAAAGATACGCCTTATTGTACATGATTAACTCTACACAATAGATGAGATACAATCACCTTGGAGATACACTGTGCCAGATAAAAAGAAAGTTATAATACTGTCAGATCATGCACTTTCAACTTCAGGTGTTGGAACACAAACCCGACACCTTGTTCAGGGATTGCTTGAAAAAAATAAATGGTCATTTAGACAATTTGGCGCAGCCCTAAAACACATAGATTACGACACTGTGGTAGTTAATGAGGACTTCATTATCAAGCCCATAGACGGATTTGGAGATAGAGATCTTATAAGGATAACTCTTGCAACTGAGAAGCCCGACGTGTTATTTATCTTCACAGATCCTAGATTTTTTATATGGCTATTTGAGATGGAAGATGAAGTACACCAAATGTGTCCAATAGTTTGGTGGCATGTTTGGGATAATTATCCTTATCCAAAATATAATAGTGTGCTATATGAATCTACAGATATGATTAATTGTCACTCATTTTTAACATATGAGATGATTAAAGAAAAATTTCCTCAAAAAACAAACTTCATACCTCATTCAGTTCCTGAGGACATTTATCATCCTCTTCCAGAAAGTGAAATAAAAAATTGGAAAAAACAGATCTTAGGAAAGGATAGGGAGGATCACTTTGTTGGAATTTGGACAAATAGAAATGCAAAAAGAAAGAGACCGAATGATCTTTTGGCATCGTGGAAGTTATTTTTAGACTATCTTGAAGAAAATCACGGTCATAGAAAAGCTACTTTAATAATGCACACAGATCCATTTGATGGAGAAGGGCCCAATCTAACAGTCGCATCAGAAATGTTGAACATTCATGATAACGTATTCTTTTCATCTGAGAGAATAGAATTTGATAATCTGAGAGAATAGAATTTGATAAGATGAATATACTTTATAATATTTCAGATTTTTGCATAAACATAAGCTATGCTGAGGGATTTGGCCTTCCTACTCTAGAGTGTATGCAAGCTGAAGTTCCCATTATTGCTGTCAAGACAGGTGGGCTTACGAGACAGGTTGTAGATCATAGAGATGGAAGTGAAAACGGGGTTGCTCTCGACGTCGAGGTTCAATCTCTTGTTGGATCACAACAGGTCCCTTACATTTATGAGGATTATGTTTCCTGTAGATCAATTTCAAATGCTATGATCAAGTTATACGAGATGGATCCAGCGGAGATGAAGAAACTTAAGAAAAAGGTAAGAGAGTATGCATTAAGTGAATTTTCATATCAAAAAACAGTAGATGACTGGGACAATCATCTAGAAGATATTTCTAAAACTTGGAGAGAAAAATATGAGCGGTGGAGTTGCGTCACCTTTTAATTTTAATCCCACAATAGGTGGGAAAAATGTCGTGATTCGAGCGCCATTGCTGTCTATAAGTGGGTATGGTGTTCATTGTAGGCAGATATTTAAATGGGCAGAAAAAAGAAGAAATTTTAATCTGTATTCTCAGATAGTTCCGTGGGGAAATACAACGTGGATGATAAATCCTGAACTAGAGGGCGGACTGATTGGAAGAATCATGTCCACATCTTCAGAAAAAAGAGAAATATATGACATATCTTTTCAGGTTCAACTACCTGATGAATGGGATCCAAATTTAGCTAAATTTAATGTAGGTATATCTGCAGTCGTCGAAACTGATCACTGTAATCCAGAGTGGATAGAGAGATGCAACATGATGAGCTGTATTGTTGTTCCGTCAAACCACATTAAAGATGTTTTATTAAAAACTGGTGAAATTAAAGTTCCCCTCTATGTAATTCCAGAGTGGTATTTTGAAGAGATAGATACAGGCTCGGAAGAAAGTATCGATTTAGATTTATCTACAGATTTTAATTTTTTGCTGGTAGGTCAGTTTACTGGAAACGATCCCTGGAATGATAGAAAAAATATATATTTCACAATCAAGTGGTTTTGTGAGACATTTAAGGATGATCCTGATGTTGGCCTGGTACTAAAGGCAAATCATGGGAGAGGAACTAGAATAGATAGAGAAATAACTAGAAATAAAGTTCGACAAATACTCGGGGAGGTTAGAAAGTCACAGTTTCCAAAAATTCATCTGATTCATGGAAATTTAACACCAGGTGAGATCATAAGTCTCTATAAAAATCCAAAGATAAGATGCTTATTAAGCCTCACAAGGGGAGAGGGATTTGGACTACCGCTCCTAGAGGCATCTGCTTGTGAGCTACCAGTAATAACAACAAATTGGTCAGCTCATCTTGACTTTTTAAATTTAGGAAAATTTATACCAATTCAGTATAATTTAGAAGAAATTCCAGAAAATAGGGTGGATAATAGGATATTTCTTAAGGGAATGAAGTGGGCTCAGCCGCTAGAAGATGACTTTAAAAAGAAAGTATTAAAGTTTAGAAATAAGTACAATATACCTGATCAGTGGGCTGTCGAACTATCTAAAAAAGTTAAAGATGAATTTTGTGATAAGTCTATAATGTTAAAATATGATAAGATGCTACATGATATGCTTGGGATTTAAATGAGCTCTATCACTATTTTTCTTATATCTGTATGTTCTATACTGTTAGTTATGTTGTGCATATCTGTTTATTTTAATGTAAAACACGGTATTTTAATTTTAAATACTATGGATAAAATTGAAGAATCTCTTGATGTGATAGATCAAAAATACGCAAGTGTTAGCAAAATATTAGAAATTCCCATATTTTTTGATTCTGTGGAGGTGAGAAAAGTAATATCCGACATAGAGTCTGTCAAACACACCTTTTTAGAGATCGCAAGAATTCTTACTGATGAGGATAAAAATATAGATCAAGAAGGAATCGATGCCTAAAAAAGCTAGAAGAAAAATTAGAAGAGCTAAAAGATCTACAAAGCCGTATTTTGATAAAAATACACATGACGCCATTGTAAAGTTTCAAAATACAGAAGAGACAGCTGAAAAAGAGAAGATATATGTAAAAGAAATTCTTCCTGCATTTAATAAACTAGCTGAAAATTTGATATTCATCCACGGATTTGCAAAACCTCATGGTCAGGGAGCATATGAGGGATTAAAAAGTGACTGTGTTACATTTCTTTATGAAACTTTAAGAAAGTTTGATCCTTCTCGAGGAACAAAGGCATTTTCTTACTTTAATGTCGTAGCAAAAAACTGGCTAATAATTCAAAGCAAGAAAAAAATTAAAAGTAATAGAAGACATGTAAGCATAAGCGACACAGGATCTCTGTCGTCATCAGACATGTCTTTAATTGAAAATTTTAAAGTCGAGCCGTCACAAGATGATGCTATTATTAAAGCTGAGGCAATATCAAATTTATTTGACCTCATGGTGGAGATAAGATCTAGGCTCAAGAGTGAAAATGAATTAGCGTGCATGGATGCAATACTTACAATTTTTTCGAGAATAGATGATCTAGACCTACTTAATAAGAGAGCTGTATTTGTTTATATGAGAAACCTTTCTAATTTAAATCCAAAACAACTTTCTGTAGCCATGTCGGTTATAAGAAAGCACTATAAGGAATTAGTTAAGACAGGCGAGTTTGATATTTTCTTCTAGGGGGTTGTATGTCTAAGACAGTCGAAGATCTGATGGACAAATTAAAGACAAAGGAAAAAAAGATAGAGAGATTTTCAGATCTGCTTGATTCCTTAGAGTCCACAGAAGATAAGAAAAAACTCCTGTGGAGAGAAGTTTATGAAAATGCACTAACAGATAGGGAGAGTGCAGGAATTTTATTTACAGACTTGCTAACACAGTCACAGGGAAACGCTGCCAACCATTCTATGTTCGGACCTATTATGTCAAAGTATCTAGAGAGAATGGCGAAGTCAAATGACCAAATTTTAAGACTCGCAGAGCTTATAGCTAAGGAGGAGCAGACTTCAATAAATCCCGACGATATATTTAATAAGATAAGGGATTGATCATGGGCAGAGAAAGCAGAGGTGATGGAGTTCTCATAGGAACACTTAAGTCATCCGCAGCCAGAAGAAATAGAACAAGAGTTCTTAGAGAAGGAAATGTTTCAAATAGGGTCTTTTATTCTGCAGTTGTATTAGACTTTATTTCTAATCCAGCTGAGGATCTAGAGGAAACGCGATCTGATGACGAGGACCAAACGTATAGAGAATCTCTAAGAGATGGAGCAAATAGAGTTGCCAATCCTCAGTTCGTAGATAGAATGCCCAGAAATAGCATAATAGGCCAGGTAGTTTCAGATAATGGAAAAGAAGGGATGCCAGAAATTTTTTATCCATTCTTTTCACCACATATGTCTCCTCCAGTCAAAGCAGGAGAGCAGATTTGGGTATTTTTTGAAAGAGCAGGAGATAAGGATTCTCTGGGATACTGGATGACAAGAAGGGCGACAGACCTCCAGGTAGATGATTTAAATTATACACATCAGGATAGAGCTTCAGACCCAGCTGTTGTGAAGACAAGCCAGTCACTTAAGTCTTCTCACAGCGGCGAGTCAATTGACGAAGAGGCAAATGCTTATGGTTTTCCCAGTGGTGGAGGATTTTCAAAGCAGGACAACACGCTGCTGGGTGACACTCCGTATGAAGGTGTCATAAGCTTGTCTCACACATACCAGCATCAATTTACAGGCGAGCCAGTTCCAAGATTTAGTAAGAGATCTGCAGATTTTACAATTCAGGGATCAAATAATACCCTAATATGTCTTGGTGAGGATAGAGGCAGAAATTCTGACGGTGAAGGAGGGGGAACAGCAGCAGACAGAGCCATCACGGGAAAGGGTGCAATTGACATAGTCACAGGTCGTGGAGTATCAATAAACGCTGATGATGGATCATTACAGTATGAAGATGAAACATCTCCTCCGATAGTAGAAAATACTAGAGAGTATGAGGAGACAGATAAGACTCCTGCTATTAAGAGTGAAGCTGATAACCTACTAGAGGGAGATCCTGATTTCATTAATGACCTTTCTAGGGTGTATGTCACAATGAAGTCAAATGGTGATGTGAATTTTGGAATATCCGAGTTAGAGTCAGCGGGTGATACTGATGTATCTGATCGTTCAGAGGAGCCCTTTGTCATAGCTAAGTCAACTAACACACGTATAATAGCAAAGGGTGATGGATCAATAAAGATAGTTAAGATGCTAGATTCTGATGCTCAGTCTGAAGGTGATACATCTATTGGAAACGAGGCATCCATAATAATTGACAAGGATGGAAATATACAGATCAGGACTGGTGGAAAGATTGAGATCGCAGGAGTAGCGAATACTTTTTCAGATTCTGCTGCGGGCTCTGGAACGACCCCAAACGGTGCAGCAGACCAGCCGTACCTGAGATGGGATGAGTTTTCAGCGTGGGCAGATAAGCTTATAGATACACTAACAGATTACTTTGATTCTGTAAGAACAGCAGTCAACGGTAATGGTGACGCGATTAACATGTGCGGAAATATGGGCTCAAGTGGCGGAGCTACTCCCGGATGGGGCGCACCAAATGCTGTTCTAGGCAGTGCGATCGGTCAATTGATAGCACCCGGGGGTGACACAGTATCCACAGCCACCGACACAAGCTGGAACAACACGACACTAGATGATCTAAAAAGCGGTGAATCAACAGGCAACATAGCTGGAACACCGATGAATAATATCAAGTCAAAGATAATTTTTGGAGAGTAGGAGAGAATAATGAGTGATTGGAGTGACTTTAAAGATAATCTTGTTGATGCGTTTTTATACGCTGCAGAGAAGGCAGCCATAGATGCGGGAGAGCCTATGACAAACACACAGAGAGTGAAGGCAGAGGCTAATATCGCTATTCTTGTGGACGGCGACGGCAGCGGCAGCGATCATGAAGGCCTAAGAAGAGCAATAAGAGACTACATAAATTATAAGATTGATAATCACACCTCTAACGAAGATCACGATTAATTTTAAGTCAGCATTTCACTTGCTGAATATTTAATCTTCAGGAGAGTGTGATGGCAGAGCTAAGTTTTAAAAGTGTCGGAATCAAGAATACCAATCCAACACTAAGAAGGACTATTGATACCCACCCTATTGGAATAAAAACTCCCCTCCAGCTGGGCAGAGAGAGATCTGGATTATTTGATATGCACTTTTCTATCGCGGATCAGATTCATGACAATCTTAGAAATCTTATTTTAACAAACTATGGTGAGCGCCTTGGGAATTATGACTATGGCGCTAATTTAAGAGAGCTTACAACAGAGCTGTCATCAAAGGAAGATTTTGATGCTGAGGCTATGCTAAGAATAAAAGGCGCAGTTAAATCTCACCTACCGTTTGTTGAATTAGAGACGTTTGTATCAAAGTTCGATAGAAAGGTGCTCAACTCAGGTGTTGAATCTGTTGCGAAGATACAGCTCATGGTAAAATATAGCATACCAAAACTTAGGATAACAGATCGAGCAATTAGTGTATTTTTATATGTAATAGGATAGTAGTTATATGGCTTCAAAAATTAAAAGTGTTAGACCGAGATCATATCTTAATAGAGATTTTGATTCTTTTAGGGCAGAGCTTGTAGAGTATGCAAGAACATACTTTAGTGATAAAATAACAGATTTTTCTGAAAATGGAATGGGAGGTCTTTTTGTAGAGATGGCTGCGTATGTCGGTGACGTCATGTCTTATTATTTAGATCATCAATTTAATGAGCTAGATATCCAAACAGCTGTTGAGCCAGGAAATATCGAGAGGCTTGTTAGAATGTCTGGAGTAAAGATACAGGGTGCAGCTCCTGCAACAGCTAAAAGATACAGGGTGCAGCTCCTGCAACAGCTAGTGTAGACTTTTATATAGAGGTTGATTCTACTCTTAAGAATACTAGCTACATTCCAGATGTAACAAAGATGCCAATAATAAAGATGGGAACACTGGTTTCATCAAAAAATGGAGTTAAATTTGAATTACTTGAGGATTTAAATTTTGCAAAAACAGACTCACAGGGCAATGTTATTGCCAGCTATGAGACAAGAACATCAGACACTAGTGGAAATCCTTCTACATTTTCTGTAAAATTAACAGGTGTGTGTCAGTCTGGAATAACTTCCGCCGAGTCATTTATTGTTCCAGACACAGTCCAACCATTCAGGACAATAACTTTGGGATCACCTAATGTCGTAGAAATAATACACGTATCAGATTCAGATGGCAATACATACTACCAGGTAGATGCCCTCACACAAGACGTCGTTTATAAAAGAGTGGTCAATATAGATGAAGATAGTGATCTTGTTCCTGAGAATATTGAATTGATACCAGCACCTTATAGATTCATATCCACCACTAGCAGACAGACGGGTATGACAACTTTAAGATTTGGCGGAGGAAGTGCTGATACGTTTGATAATGATATAATTCCTGATCCAAGCGAGGTTTCTCTTCCGCTATACGGAAGTAAAATGACATTTTCAAGATTTACAATCGACCCAAATTCACTATTAGAAACTAGAACGCTTGGAATATCTCCTAGAAATACAACAATAGCGGTTAGATATAGGGCTGGTGGCGGAATTTCTCATAATGTTTCTGCAAATCAGATAGCTACTGTTTCAACACTTTTAACAGAGTTTTCATCAACAACATCAGCTTCAATTGTAACATCTATTCGTGCATCTGTCGAGATAGACAACCCCCTTCCCGCATCTGGGGGTGAGGCCGCAATGACATTAAATGAATTAAGGGCAACAGCTCTAGCATTTAGAAATTCACAGTCTAGAATAGTAACCAAGGAAGACTTAGTTGCAAGAATATATACTATGCCATCTAATTTTGGAAGAGTTTTTAGAATTGGAATAAGAACTAATCCCAATAATCCCCTTTCAACAGAGTTAGCAATATTAAGTAGAAGCTCTGATGGAAAGCTTATAATATCTCCAGACTCTCTCAAGGAAAATTTGCGATTATATGTAAATCAATTTAGATTAATATCTGATGCAATAGACATAATTGATGCCCAGGTATTCAATGTAAAAATAGAGTACGGTGTCGTTGTAGATACAGTTGCTAATAAGAATTTAACAATTCAGAATATTAATTCATCATTAAAAGAGTATATGGCAATTGAAAATTTTCAAATCGATCAGCCCATAATGACATCAGACCTTGTTAATCTCATAATTAATACTGATGGAGTTTTATCTTTGGTAGATTTTTCAGTATTAAATATTGTCGGAGACATGGATGGAAGAACATATAATACTAATTCATTTTCAATAGCCTCAAATACAGATAGAGGAATGATATACGCTCCTGCTGGTGGAATTTTTGAGGTAAAGTACCCAGATGATGATATTATTGGAAGCGCGAGGTGAGTAGCCATGTATAGGATTTTAACCGCCAGCAAGGATTCATATGTCACTAATAAAATTATTGATAATAGTTTCAGAGCGACTGATGCAAATGTTGGAAAGGCTGCCACTCTAGATCTTTTTAAGCTATATGCCGAGTCGACATCTGGATCTGATACATCACCTATTGAGCTATCTAGAGCTGTGGTTAAATTTAACTTGAATGCGCTAAGATCGCTAACAGGGTCTATACTAGATATAGGTCACAGCTCATTTAAGTGTACATTAAAGCTAACCGATGTGTATGGTGGTCAAACTTGTCCTTCTAATTTTAAATTAATAGTATTTCCTCTTTCTAAGTCATTTGATGAGGGAATAGGAAGGGATATAGTTAGATTTGCAGATGTAGATTCATGTAATTGGTTGACATCATCAATTTCAAATTCAACAACGGCAGTTACATGGTCTCTGGGCGGTGCAAATCACCAGGGACTTTTAGGATCATCTAATATTGATATTATTTCTAGTGGAAATCTTAATGATGGAAGTGGAATAGTAAATTTGTGGAAGCAGCAGGTATTTTCAACAGGTGAGGAAGATCTATCTATTGATGTCACAACAATTGTTTCTGCAACATTAAAAAATATAATTCCTGATCACGGTTTTAGAATATCATACACAGGATCAGAAGAAACAGATACAGTAACAAGATTTGTTAAGAGGTTTGGTTCAACAAATGCATCGAATCCGAATTTAAGACCGCAGCTAATTGTAGAATATAATGATGCCACACAGGATCATCATAGATCATTTTATTTCAATATAAGCGGATCTTTATTTTTGAATAATTTTCATAGAGGGGTGTTTGCAAATATACTTTCCGGAGCTTCTGCGACAAAAATCACTGGTGATAATTCTCTAATTCTAAGATTAACGTCTGGATCTACTGGGAGAAATACATTTTTCCAAAAGATAATAACAGCGTCACAGCATAGTGTTGGAAACAACTCTATTACTGGAGTTTATTCTGCATCATTTGCTGTATCTCAATTTTCTGCTTCTAATTCTGGAGAAACTAGACAGTCCACAAGGCCTCTGGAAAAAGAGATTAAAAATGCAGGCTCGGCAACATTCACTGAGATATGGGAGTCTCTTGATGGTACAGTTGCATTTTTGACATCAAGCTTTGTCGTAAATAGTGTTCAAAGATCTTCATTTTCTAATCAGCCAAAGAGATTACTGGCAAGCATTACAAACTTACAATCAGAATATTCTAAAGACAGTAAAATAAAAATAAGAGTTTTTGTAGAAGATGTTGATAGGCCCATTAAGTACAAAAAAGTTCCATTTGTAAATGATGGAGAGATTTTTACTTCGATGTATTACAGAGTTATCGACTCTATGTCTGGAGATGTTGTTATTCCATATGGCCTAAGTGGAAGCACACTTTTATCTACAGATTCAGATGGAATGTATTTTAACTTTTATGTTGATTCATTACACAAGGGAAGATCTTATAAATTTGAATTTTTGGTAAAAGATATGGGAGTTGATCAATATTTCGATAACGTTGCGTCCTCTTTTAGTGTGATTTAAATGGCAAGAGATATTCAAAGACATAAAAGACCAAAACTTTTTAGTCCAGCTGTAACTAGGCAGGAGCAAAAGCTTGCAGTAAGTGATCCAGTTTCATTATCACGGCTATCAGACACAAATGTCTTGAGCACATCTTCATTTAGATACGATCAACCAGGAACTGGGCTAAAGTCAACACAGGAGCTTCCAGTCGAGTGGTCCAAATTTGAAAAGCATACATTTTTTAATTCTGCACAGTCTAAGTTAAATATAGCATTTGATAGAGTTGTTAATCACTACCCGTTTCAAGGAACAGAGAAGCAAGTTGAGGCATTCGAAGATTCTCTTACGGGATATGAAAAATATATTTTAGATATATTTCCTAAAAATAATGGATATCTATTTTTCTCCGGAACATCAAAAAGTGAAAATCCTGAGGGCGGGTTTAGTGAAAAGCTTGGGACATATATTTCTGTTATAGACAGTGCTGGGTCCCAATTTCCCCTATTTTCAAAAAATATAACAGGAAATGCTGTAATAAATCCTGGTACAAAGTCAGTTAGTTTAGAAATGCAGCTATTTATTCCCAGTAAATTAAATGATAATCAAATAGTATGTCAAAAAAGAGTTGAAAATAATCATGCAATAACTCTTGCAGTATCTGAATCACAGTCATCACGTAATTGTAAGTTAATTTTTTCTGTTAATTCTGGCTCTGCTATGCTCTTTACAAGTGCATCAATTGAAAAGGGAAAGTTTAACCATGTTTGTGCTACGTTTGATAGAAGGTCAGGAGTAAATGGATTAAAACTATACTTAAGTGAATCACTTGTATCATCATCATCTTCAACCTATGAAATGGGAAGCCTATCTACAAATAACACCAGGTTCATAATAGGTTCAGGATCTTCATTTAGTGTAACAAAAGGCAAGCTTCCTGCGACAGATACAGGAGACATAGATGTATTTACTCCAGTTCAAACTCTTTCAGGAGCCCTGGATGATTTTAGATTTTTTCATGATATAAGAACACTTGATCAGCAAAAACAGTATGGAAATAGATCAATTTATGCATCTAAGGATTTAAAGCTATATTTTAAGTTCAATGAACCAACTGGATCATTTAATGTTGATAATGTTGTTCTTGATAGTTCTGGAAATTCTCTTCATACAAGAATTTCAAATTTTAAGTATAGCTTAAGAAATACAGGATCAGTTTCTGGACCTATGACTGCTGAAGATATTAATAGATGTCCTATTCTATTTCCATCATATAAATCAGTTAAAAGTTTAAATGTTCATCTTTTGGCTTCTGCAAGTAATTATGATAATAATAATCCGAATCTGGTAACTAAATTGATACCAATTCATTATCTTTTAGAGGGAGAATGGGAGCAGGGACTATCATCACTTCATGGACAAATGAATGATGCATATACGGGCGCATCTATTCCAGGTTCTGGTAAGATCGGATCTGCACAATATTTGACGGCATTTTTATTGGTGTGGGCTAAGTTCTTTGATGAGATGAAGCTTTTTATAGATTATTTTTCTAATGTAACAAGTATAGACTATGACTCGGTTAATTCTGCACCTGATAAATTTCTTCCATTTATAGCCAGCTACTATGGATTCACTTTACCATCAATATTTTCAAATACAAATCCGTTACAATTTATAAGGGGTGAGAATATTAAAGATTCCTATTCTAGATCTGTTCATTCATTGTCCTATGTGCAAAATCAGATTTGGAGAAGAATTCTTATAAATTTGAATGAAATAGTCTTATCCAAGGGGACAGTTTATAGTATCAAGTCTCTTATAAGAGCGGCAGGAATAGATCCTGACGGAATTCTTACAGTAAGAGAGTATGGAGGTCCCACAAAAAGAACTCTTAATAATAGCAGACAATCAAGAACAGAAGTAGCTTCTATTCTAAGCTTTTCTGGAAGCCTAGCCAATATGCCGAAAGGAACATTATCTCCCCAGGGATTTTCTAATAATTATCCGCATATAATATCTCCGTTTTTATCATCTTCAAGAATAGAAGTGGGTTATCCTAAAATCGCAGGATCATTTGTAAAGAAGAAAGAATACTATCCACATGGAATATCAAATAATAAATCTGATGGACTTCACACCTCAGGATCCTGGACATACGAGGGAATTTATAAATTTAAAAGTTTAAGAACAGGATCTTATGGTACATTTCAAAGCGGAGCCAGAATTCACGTGTCAGGATCCGGCGCACCCTCATCTACACACTCAGTTTTAGCTAATTTAGTGATATACTCAGGATCACAGAACAGTATTACTTCGAGTGGCTCTGAGTTAAGGTTGTATGTCAGACCTTCAATTTCTACTACAAACGAGCCTGTTTTAAAGCTAGCCTTAACGGGTGTTCATATTTTTGATGGAAATCTTTGGAATGTATCATTTGGAAGACAGCGTTCAGATGAGCCCATTACAAATTCAACGGGATCTTATTTTGAAGGAACTGTAGGAGTAGTATCATCATCTTATTTCTTACGTTGTGCAAGATCATCTTTTGGTGAAATAAAGGAGATTTTTAATACATCAAAATACTTTAAGGAAACAAGTGACGGAAATTCATCTAATGATATGTTCCAGTCTATAAATAGCACGTATAATACATCTGGGGCATTTACTGTGATCGGATCACAAAGCCTTAATAGCACCCCTCAGTACTTTTTAAATGACTCATCTTTGTCAAACATTCACAGAGAGGTTAATTTTGAAGGAGATGTTTCTCAAATGAGATTTTGGTCAAAAGCTCTAGACCTCAATGAATGGAGTGAGCATGTTAGAAGTTTTAAGTCTTTAGGAGTTAAGGATCCTCTAGTAAATTTCAACTTTGAAACATATCAGACAGGATCATTTCAAAAAATTAGATTTGACGTATCAACTGATCAAAAAAATACTGACACAGATGCTAATGGAAACATTATATTAAGTGATTTTTCTCAAAATAATCTTAATATAACTGGATCAGGATTTGAATCATCTAAGTCTGTTATAAAGCCAGAAACATTCTATTATAGTATATTTTCACCTAGCTTTGATGTCGCTCAAACTGATAATAAGGTTAGGATAAGAAGCTACCAAGATCCCAAATATTTTAAAGATAGAGATTATGCATCAACAGCTCCAGTATATGAGGTTCCTAGAAGCGAAGAACCAGATGATGATACAAGATTCACAGTAGAGTATTCGTCTGTTAGAGCTTTAAATGAAGATATAATGAGGCTTTTTGGCGATTTAAATTTCTTTGATGATGCTCTAGGTCGACCCAATCTTTTATTTGATGAATTCTATCCGGATCTTGATCAATTGAGAAAAATATATTTTAAGAGATTGACAGGAAAACTAGACATTCAAGTTTTCTTCAGTATGTTTAAATGGTTTGATACAGCATTAGGATCGCTTATAGAGCAGCTTGTTCCCAAAAAAGCTAAATTTCTTGGAGTTAATTTTGTTGTTGAGTCGCATGTTTTAGAGAGAAATAGATTTAGATATCTATTTGATGAGATTTACTTATTGGCGCTTGAGAGAAATACTGATAGAGGGAATTTATTTCTCTCTCAGGTTGTTGGAACAATGAAGAAATATTAAGATAAGGATGAAAATATGTCAATAGCACCATTCAAAGATGTTCCTAGAGTTGATGTTGGTCAAAGTGTGACTGTTACGCCCGTTACAGGCGGAATGGACACTTCTGCAACTGCACACTTAAGACAGGGTGTGAGTGTTAGAAATATGTCTGACTATGGTCAGACAATATATCCAATTTTATCCAATAAAGGCCCACAGCCAAATGGAACATTTGATCACACAATGGATAATACTACTTCATTTGGAACAGTAAGACTTTTTAATATAGTTGCAGAGGCAGGATATTTTAATGGAAGATTTCAACCTTTTGATGACATCGTAGGTAGTTTTAATCCCGTTCAGTTTATTAAAGATCCAGGAACACAGCAGTATCCAGTTGTCTGGTGGGGGGATACATTTTTAGATCCTGGTATGTTTAACGGAATAATTGAGCCACTTGCAATAAGACACAAGATGAGCAATGTTAGCAATGATGGGCCGTTTCCAGCTCATGATATCAGGGCATCAATTAGTCCTGAATCAGGGCCAATGATAACAGGTAGATGCACTTTTATAAAGCAAAAAGAGTGCTTCGAACCACAAGACGCTATTTCACCGTTTGAGGATTCACAGGATACATTTTATAGACCAACAGGTGTAGATGGAAGACCAGTAACGCTACTTGGCTATGATGATCCTGAGGAAAGGACCATCAGGCCCTTTGATGAGTCAACTGCAGATGTAAATCCTACTGAATTTTCAACTTTAGATGATTCGTTTAATGATTTGGGTCCATATGGAAAATATTGTAGATCGTCTGAATCAGGATTTGTATATCGTCTTGGAGATTATAATGTACAGGCTGGAACAGGAAATAGAAGGGTCAATGGAACTGATTCTCTGGCTTTTGGAGGGCTAATTAAGTAATGGCTAGAAGAAGAAGATCTCAGTTTTTTAATCCGTCTAATAACTCAGTTTCATATGAGGGTCCTACAAATGTTCTCCAGTCTGTTGCTACTCCTGGAAATATAGCTCTCGGAGAGAAAAGATACACAGCGAGTGACTCACTTATTGGATTCTGGAGATTTGACACAGACGTCTCTAAGAAGGGAGACAGCATTGATCTTTCTAATAGCAGAAATGATGCAACTTATGCGCTAGATGCAGATAGACCTGTGTTCATGGGCATAACACCATCTTATCATGTTCAGAGTGCAGCTAATATGTGGAATGGCTCTGACACAATGGCTCTTGCTGGATCATCTGAGTTTTGGAATAAACAGGTAGGGCCCGGTGATAAATCAGGATTGGGTGTGGCTGATCCTAACTGTTTCACATTTGCTGCATGGATAAGATACTCAGGCTCAGGTGAAGGGACATATCCACGAATATTCGAGATTGGAAATGATGATTTATTTGTAAATTTTGATAATAACAATTATCTTACTTTTACTAGAAGCTTTTCTGCACAGGCGGGAATATGGAGAAACGGGACATCATTTGAGGATAATAGGTGGTATCACATCGGGATATCATATGACGCTAGATCAATCTATAACAACCCTATATTTTATATAGACGGTGTGAAGCAGGCGTTGATCTCAGAGACACTGACTCCCGATGGCAATGCTATGCCAATAGAAGACTACGGGCTGCAGATCGGAAACAGGTATGCACAAGATAGGACCTGGCATGGCAATATAGCCTCAATAGGCTTTTGGAATGAGGTCATAGATCAGACAAGCATAGAATCCATGTATGCAGCTAGGTTTGGGTCATATGAGGATATGTCTGGGTACATCAGCCTTCCAGCTAGAGTAAGGCTTAGAGAGTGGGATAATATGACAGGATCTTATCCCACAGTTCTTAGGACTACGGGAATAAAGAAGCCTCCATTTAAGAATTACTTTGATGACGAGAGAGCGATAGTATATAAGGATACACTCAATGCTGTATATCCATTTCTTCTTAATGTTAGTGATTTTGTAAAGTATGGCAGCAACTGGCAAGCAAGACCGTCAGGTATCGTTGCAACAATCGGAGCCGACTCCAGTGTTGGACAATCAGACGGTATCAATACGACTGGAAGTGTAAGACCGTTTGTTTCTGACCAGTGGCTCAAGCCATCTGTATATCAGGAGGGTGAAATCACTCCTTTTGATGAGAGCAGGGTGTATCTTGATTATTCATCTCAGTTCTACTTGACAGGTACAGCAAATAATGTCACACCTGGTTTTTCATCTGGTCTTGGAAGCAAGCTTAACATTAAGATTTCTCTAAACACAACAGATGAAAAGAAGATGACCAGGTGGTGTACGAATGGATATTCCCCCGATGAAATCACTAGCTTTGGAGGAGTTGACCGTAACTCTGGATTTTACTATTTTAATTTTGATAATCAGGTGTGGGAGGATATAGGGCTCAATGATCCCGTAACAGAGGTGGAATACGGGACAACATTTTTCTATGTGGGAACGGGAGCTTCTTCTGCGGAATCGCCTGCACTTCCTGACCACACAGTTAGAGCACACAGTGGGTATTACGCTGATGACACCGGGCAAGATGCAGAAAGGTGGCAACCCTTAAAGTCCTATCAGTTCCGTATGTCACCGCATACTGGGCATAGAGCATCAGTGTTTTCACAGCTAAAAGATGATTTTGGATATGGTTCTATAGGAGCGGTAACAATGGCTGGAGCAGCTCCATATGCTCCCAACTATCATGCCACCGGCAGTCAGGTCATAAAGATGTCAGACTATATATCTCACCCAATTGCTTTGGAGAAGGCAGTCCTTAGGATGCCCGTTAGAGCTCAGATGAGATTTGGCAATGCTCACAGAGATATATCAGGAGATGAAGACGCAGCTGTAAAGCTCGGCGGCGGCGCTCCAGACGGAGCGAAGCCGTATGGATCAACAAGAGACTTTGATAACTATACGTTCTTTGTCTATAGACAGGCAAGACCCGGAGCTTACACTAGAGACAGTATACATGATGTTTCTGGAAGCAAAAGATATCTCGTAATGAGCGGTTGTGCGACATTTTATAATGCAGATGCATTTAATTCTAATATCATAACTACTCTTTCAAGTAGCGCTCTTCCTCATAACCCAAACTTTGCTCATAACTTTTCTATAAACCCTAGTGCATCTTTTTCACCCGGATTAGTCGGAAACTATACTGGATCATTAGTCATAGAGATGACGCCTGCTGTTCCCGCTGGGGGGAAATGGGGCTCCACAAGATTTGCTTTAAGAAGCCCTTCCGCCGTTGGAGACTACGGAGAAAATATAACCAAGACTCCGACAATATCTGTGCAAGATTTTTGGGCAGGTGGAACAACATCTCCAAATCTTTTTCTATCTGGAGTGGTCCCAGTAATAGGAGCACCTGATACTAATGAGTATTCTGTTGGAATGGGAAATCTTTTAACCGGATATTTTCATCGTTATGATCCTGCACTGCCCACTGGTCCTGCTGTAAACACTGCCCTTATAGCTGGGACCTCTCTAGATATACCGATGCCAGAAGGAACGAGGCCATTAGTGGGATTTCCCGGTAGAAGCCAATTTGTAAATTTTAAGCAGGATGTAATTACAAAGGGATGGCTGGAGGACCCCGAGGGCTCTCCCTTTGTCGGACCCATCGCTCCCACATTTACAACAAATGCAACAAGTCATTTGTCTCCCTATATTTTGCTTCCTGAGGATGAGCTAGTGATAGGCGTTGATGTAGGAGTTTCAACAACTGTTACAAGCGGAACATATAGTGGTGGCTCCTCTGAAGATGACTTCTACGGTAGAGACGATCCTGAGCTATTAGGTCAAACAAGGTTTTCTGCACAGAATATCATATCTGGTTCACATATGATAATTGAGTCAGGTGAATCATCTCTTACTTTGTTTGGATCTCTTGTTAGGCTAGGTGTGGAGAAGTTGCCTGAGAGCGGTCAACCCTTGACATCAGATGCTATTCACGAGGCGATTCACTATGATAATCCAGTTGTTGATCAATTTGAGATAAACGCTAGATCTGACTACCTTAGCGCATATATAGATGAGTTAATAACAGGAAGCATAAAGGTAAATGATGGGCTATCAGGGGCAGGCGTCAGAGGCGTCGCTGGAAGCTATTCTCTCGGAACAGCAGATAACACAGCTGGTGCTCTTCTTAGAGCAGTAAGAATGCGGTGCACAGACGAAACATTCTTTGACTCTTTGATGCCAGATATACGTGATTTTGGTAGAAGGTCAGGATTTACAGTAGGGACTGATAAAAAACAAAACCTTGAGCTAGTGGGAGCCTCTATTGTTCTTAGAGGAATAAGACGAAGGGCAGATCCATTCCAGACAAGTGAAAAAAGATCACAGACCCAGCAATATTCTTTATACCAGGATAATTTTAGCGATCAAGGCGGAACGTTTATATCATCTATTAGATCAAATGAGAATACAACTAGAGACATAATGTTTGGTGTGGGGTGGAAATATACAATATCAGATGGAACTATCCTAAAAGAGTCTCATTACCAGACCGGATCAGCAAAGGGATTCCTATACGGAATAATGAATACAAGAAAACTAAATTCATCAGCTGTGTTTAGATACGATAGATACGGCCAGTATAGAGATATGCTTGAGCAGAGAATGGATGGAAAATATATGACAATATCTAGTCCACCGGAGGAGAGTGAATCTAGTGTGAATGTTAAGTTTGTTAGCTCTGAAGATGGAACAACACCGGTTTCTCCGAACACCACAGACTCTATAAACCTAAGTACTGAGTGTACATCATCTGTTCCATTTAGAGAGGCTATTGGTGTTAAGGTTCTTGCTGGAATAGTTAGGCTAAAATACGACAAGATAGATAAACTCCCTGGCAAACAACAATCAGGTACCCGCACATTCACAGCCAGGAAACCTGCAAGCCGACTGTGGTGATCTATGTCAGATTTTAAACTTCAGCACGGCGGGTTCGCATTATCAGACTGGAAAAGGGCTGATAGTGCACAAATTAGAGACCCTGCAACTGATGAAGTAAGAAAGACAATATTTCCAACTGAAATACAGATTGGATACGAAGATAACGGACCTCTAGAGAGCGATCTTCGTGCAAATCTTGTCATGCATGGAACACTATTTGTCTCTCAGAGCTCTAGGCCCGGAGTTATAGCCCAGCTTGGAAAAGATATTAAGATATTTCATGCGACCAGCGGAGAAGTGGGCACAGTAAGCAATATTGGATTTGGAAATTCTTCAGATGCCAGTGGGGGACAATTTGGAGTTAGAAGCTTTGGCGGAACTATGCAGTTTAGAGATATAGCTGATGCAGATTGGACAAATTTAAGCTCTGCAGGAGGGTCATCTGAGTGGAGTGAAACAGTTGTCGGTGGGCATATCTATCCAAAGAGCAATAATGGCGTGATACTTGGAGACAAAACCACAGCAAAGGCAGCGATATTACTACAGTGGTCAGGTCAGGCAACATTTAATGATCAGAATAACACTGTGGACTTTAGAGTCGAGTCAAATGCTCTTCAATCAGCTATTTTTGTAGACGGAACAAATAACGCCGTAATGCTTGCAGAGACCTCAGATGCACCGTCGCTACCAGGTGTTGACACAAACCTCTCTGTTGCAGGAACAGTGGCATCAAGGGGAACATCAACAAGAGGCACTAGTGTATTTGGAGGAGATGTAGCTGTAAGCGGATCCTTAAATATTCATAATTCTGTAACATTTCATGAAGAATGGGATAACGGAAATTCTGGAGCCACAGCGACAATACCATGGTTAACACAGAAACAAAAGATAACACTAACATCTGCAACAGTAACACTAACATTTACAGCACCCGTGGGTGTTGGAAACTTTTTATTAAAGGTTGTTCAAGACGCATCCGGAAGTCGAACAGTCACATGGCCGGCAGCCGTATTATGGCCTGGAGGATCAGCACCAACCCTATCCACCGCCGCAAGTTCAGTCGACATCGTTAGTTTTTACTATGATGGTTCAAATTATTATGGTGTAGCATCACTAGCATTTGCGTAAGGCTAACATATGGCATCAATATTTAGAGCAACAACCTACTATATAGAGAAATTTTCCAATAACGGTGATCAGTTTGGGGGCCAGACATATGATCTTGAGCTCACACAGGATCTAGTTGCTAACTATTTTGTGTTGATATCTGGTGTTGGAAGCGGAACAGGTACACGACCTAGAGACCAGATGGTAAGGGTAGAAGATGATCCATTTGGAACTGGAGACCTTGGAACATCAGGATCTTCAGATGTGATAACACTTAGAAGACAAGATTCAGACGGGTATTGGGTCGGAAATATAACGGTCATAGAGTGTCTAGAGCCAAATGACCCTAACGGGTTTAAGCTGGCCGATGTGAAAGCTGCCGAATTTGCTGATGATGAGTATTCAGCCACATTTACTGCAACAACAGAGTGGACAAATGTTAATCAAGTGGTTCCATTTGGAGGTCTTTACGGGGGAGGTGTTTCTACACCGACTTCGTATACAGGAAGAGCAAATTCTGTATTTGCAAAGATAGTGCTATCTAGTACAGATACATACACACTTACAAGGCTACAGGTAGATCCTGTAGAGCTTATAGATGTGGCAACTTTTACAATCTACGCTGTTGAGTGGGGAAGTAATTGGACAATTCAAAAGTCTGATCTAACAGCCACGCTTACATCAGAGGCATCAACAAGCACATCTATCACAACAATCGATGATGAAAAGTCCTGGGTATGGCAAAATGGATTTTCAGGTCCAACCTTTGGAGCTGGTGATGGTCCGATAGGTATAAATCTTTGGATGAATACTGATGGTGATACCATATATAACGAATTTTGGGGGTCGACAGCGACTCCAGCAACTACACTTGATGTCGAAATGAGACGGTATATAATGACACACGATTCTCTTGTTGTTGATCACGACTCTCAAAGTAGCGGAGCATCTGGCGATGCAATAGATACATACGCAGTATCATCACCCATAGAGACAGAGACTAGGGGATATACTGGGCAGGGGGCGGCGGGTGCCAAGGCTGGAAATCAATATACGCTAGGGTCTAGGTTTGGATTCCAGTGGCACGATACAAATGGCCTGGGATTCACAGCGATAAAGGCTGGTGTGTGGTATGCCAGGCACACTGCCGACACCACACTTACAGTAGAGAGGTTCCAAAGCGGTCAAGAGTGGAATGGAAGAGCACAAAGCATTGATATGGGAAATATAGCAGAGGATGCGGGACAAGAAGGTGGCTCTATTTTCTTTGGATCAAACTTTTAGGTGTTG
>Ga0209756_1000405_pt1 | contig 42331 bp, 38 predicted proteins | sample ETNvirenome_6_85_FD_184071 | JGI IMG/M metagenome (GOLD analysis project Ga0209756, IMG submission 184071) | Marine viral communities from the Pacific Ocean - ETNP_6_85 (SPAdes) (version 3) | ecosystem: Environmental > Aquatic > Marine > Oceanic | place: Pacific Ocean | collected 2013-06-19 | reverse complement strand
GACAGCCCGCATGAGGGCCCGTCTTATGGAGGAGGTAGGGGTCAAGGAAGTCAAAATCACTACTAAGAGAGGGAAGGGCAACTATTCCAGCTTCAATGACGGTGTAGTCAACATTAATATCGACTCTACGGCCAGCAAGACCTGGTTTGATAGAATGCCCAAAAGACTGAAGGCGATCGAGGTAGGATCTGCGACTAATCCTATCTATGCCAAGTTCCTGAAGGCAGCATTCAAACCAGGAGTAGACCAGAAGGAGGTATGGAAACACTATGAGACTTACGCTAACGAATACCTATCCAGCGTCACAGGTCAGTTCACTAAGAAGAAGGCCGAGGAGGCCAAAAGAGTTCTGGTGCAGGGTTTGTATGACGTCAGTATGTCCCGAGTTACAGGAGGTGACCTCAAAGGTTTCCACGAATTCCTCAAAGAAAATGGGGGAGCGAAGAAGTTCCACGAAATAGTAGCGTGGCACGAAGTGGGCCACGTCCTTAACAGAGGGAAGCGAGCCCCGAACGATAGACCGAGCTTTCTAAGCGGATCTCCGACAGGCCAAGAGAAAGTGGAGGAGATGGTAAGTAACTTGGTCGACCAATTCAAAGCCGACCCAGCGCTGAGAGGGAAGGATAAAAAGTCAGTCCTCAATTTTCTTAGTCACGCCAAAGCTCGCGCCTTGATTGAAGGGGATGCTACCGAAGCAGGTAACATTGCGGCAGGAGCTGGATGGAAGATACCCACGAATCCACATAAGGTAGTCAGAGATACCATTGATCTTCCTCGTCGGATAGCTCTTATTAGAGATAATAGGACGGGAAAACTCGTCAAGATCCCTTTGGCTGTCACGGGTAAGGATATGACGATGCTGTCTGCCGGGATCGGCCCAACCCCTTCTCAGGCATTCACAAGAACACACCTCAGAGGTAACGCGTCTAGCGAAGCAGGTGTCCACCACTTCCTTGAGCCAACCATGAGTAGCGAAGATATGGTTAGCCACTTTAGAGCTAGGAAGGCGGAATCGGAAAGGCTACGGAAACTTGGTCATGATCCTACTGATGCCCGTATCCAAGTAATTGCTGGTGAGAACAGACACGTATCTAGTTTGCTTGAGAATGTCAGGCAGATGGAAAGACAGGCTGGAACAGAGCTGCACCTATTTGACAGTGTCCATAGGCTTATGAAGATGGGGCTGACTTCGACTCAATTCGCCTTTCATGTCCACAATACATTAGGGGCTGCTCCCATGCTTTACGCTAATGGAGCTAACTTACCTGCCATTTCCCGAGGCCTCATGACTACCATACGTTTGATAGGGAAGAACCCTGTTGGGTATGACGAGAAGGCCCGATTAATAGATAAACTACTCCCTGGAACTCAGATGGGGATCATCCATAGTGGCCTCACAGGGAGTCAGGCTAAGAGGACGTTACTTGGTTCGGCTGCAGGTGCGGGCTTAGGCGCGTGGCAAGCAGAAGATGACCAGGGGATCATGGGGGCCGCCCTAGGTGGCCTGACAGGGGGCTCCATAGGTGCCCGGCCTAAGACAGCAGGATTAGGGGCCGCACTAGGCTACTCTTTGGCGGGGGCAGATAGCCCAGAATTTATGGCGGGAGGAGCTCTATCAGGTGCTCTCCTAGGTAGGAGAGGTTTAGCCCCTTTCCGGGAAGCTAAGTTAAACGCAGAGAGAAGAGTATTTGCCGACACCGTTATCCAAGTGGGTGACATCCAACTGACCCAAAAGGAGTATTGGGAGACGTTCCTCCATGGCGGAGGGTTCAATACCATGGTAGGAGAGGGGGTAGACGATATCAGGAGAGAGACAAAAGTTCTGCGGGATATGATTATGGAAGGAGAAGGAGGCTCCGAGAAGTTCATGGATGTCCTCGGCGAGTTTGGTCAGCAGTCGGAGATTTTCGCCCGCGTTTGGGGATACAATACAGGACTAGCTATGGGCTTCTCCCCAGAGAATTCCATGAAGAAGTACGTATTAGGGACGTTCTTTGATTACGGTGACCTATCTCCGACATCTCAGAATGTGATGAAGAGGCTCAACTCTTTCTGGACTTTTGGCTCTAAGATTATGTCTAATACATACGACAACTTCACTAAGAACCCTGCTAGGTTCTCTACGGGACTTCATAGTATGCTGGCGCTAGATAGAGGTATGGAAGTAGGAGATAGCCAGGTATCTACCGACTTCGTCTATGGACGACCTCATGCTCACTGGAACGAACTGTCCGTTAACTTAGGGCGCTTAATTCCTGCAACTGAGGGACTTCAGGCTATCGGCATGTTCTATGACATGCTTCCTGTATTAGATTCCCCAGGCAAACTTCCCGATGAGATTAGGTCTGTATCAGCAGGCAGGAAGATAGAGGCGCCGGGCTTTCTGCAACTCAACGTCATGCTTAACCCTGTCTCTACCTCTATAGATAAGGGCATCATGAACGGCTTAGTAGAAGGGCTCGAGCAGACAGCTATCATCCAGCGAATAGCAAAGGACACGGCGAGATATTCGGGGTTCGAGGAGCTGGGAAATAACTTAGAGGATGACCAGTCCTATGAGGATTTTGTTTCCGCTGGTTTCTTTGGGGCATTCAAGGCGGCTGGTGGTAAAATGCTGGAAGCGGAAAAGAGAATTGAATACCTGAGGAGGCTCCAACTTAGAAACGAGTTTGCGTTCAGGAGAGCGGCTGAGCGAGATCCTACTCCGGAGAATACGAATGCGCTTAATGTCGAGCTAAAGCATATGCGAAGCCATTTTCAGCGTGAGATAACTAAACTAAAGAAACATCAGTGATGAACTATACAATAGTAAAGACTCTTTACGGAGGATCACTGGCAGGAGGGGCTGTTGCCTCAGCTGCCTTAGTGAAAGCCGCCGTTCAAGGAGGCGAATCCTCATCCTTACTCGAGTTGAGTGTGGGAGCAGGCGTCGCTGTCCTAATTCTGAAGGAGGTGTTCGCCTATCTTCGTCTCGCAAAGAAGGATGACAAAGATAAGCTCCTCCATAAAATACACGACCTCCTCATCCGAATAGATGAGAGGCTAAACAAATGAAACAAATCCGATTACTAGCAGTAGCAGCATTAGTGGTGACCTCCTGTAGCATTCTCAATCCCTTCTCTGGAGCGTCCGGAGAAACATCTGATATGCCTACAGTTGTCCCCGATTTCGTCGGCTCTCCAGCAGAATCTCTCTGGAAGTTTGCGTGGCTAAGTGTCCTACTCGTCTTCATCTTTCCTGCCGTCCGGGCTCCCTTGACTACACTCTGGACGACGATTCTCAACCTTCTTGTTCTCCCCTTTTCTGCTCTGAAAAGCTGGTTGGAGGCCAAACTAGGTAGTGACTCTGATTCTAGGAGTTGATCCAGGCTATGCTAACCTCGGTCTCGCCGTTGTGGATGTGGCTCAAGGAAAAGGTGAGGACTCTCTTAGGCGTCTTCTATTTTCTAAGTCCATATCTGTGGGTTCAGCGTCTTCTCCGATGCGCTTCGCTGACCGTCTCCATCCTGAGCTGGACAAAATCTGGGCTACTTATGGTCCTTTCAAGGGCGTGGGAGCTGAGTCGCCGACGCTAATCATGAGACGCGTCCGAACTACTGCTCTTATCTGGCATGTAACAGGTATAGTGACAGCTTGGGCTAAGGACAAGAACATTCCATTCAAGCATCTTCATCCAATTTCGCTAAAGCGAGTGGCCATGAGGTGCCTAGATATCCCTCTCTCGAGTAAGAAGTACCCCAAGAAGAGGGAGATTAAGGAGTTAGTGGCTACTTGGATAGGGGAGGGGAATAGGACTAGCCATGAGAATGACGCTATCCTGGCGGCGGTAGCTTGTTATGGCTTGAAGGCAGGGACGGTTGTATAATGGAGCCTGCCCGCAAGAAGAAGAAGAGCGGATTTCAGGGAGTTATGAAAGGCCCCGAAGAGCTAGCCAGAGAGCATTTCGGGGAAGTCGAAGGGCTACTTGTCGCACGAGCGCAGAAAATCGAATTAGCTAGACATTACGCGTCAAAGTACGGCTTAGCCCTCGACGACCCTGATGTATCTACTACGGCCACCATGCTAGCGTGGACCAGGTTCCGTGAGTTCGCCCTTATTCAGGCTGCAGAGAAGAAGGTCTATGATGTCGTAGCTCAGTCTGGAATCGATTATACGGACGCACTATATAGAGTGATCCAAAGTGAGACGCAGAAGAGAGTCCTAATCGAGATCCGGCGTCTACACGAGCAGGCTAGGACCCTTACGCAGGACCTGGGGGATCTCCGAGACCAGCAAGATTCTTTCGATAAACCTTAAGGGCGGCCCTCACATCATGCTGTTGCTGGATAGTTAGTATGCCAGCAAGGTAAGCCTTCTCTGCCGCTATGGCCAGCGACCAAACATGGGACTTACCTCTTGGGATGGGAGGGGACTGATATTTCCCCTTCTCTTTGAGAATCTTTACGATAGTCTGTCTGCAGCATCCGAAGGTAGATGCCAAGCTATTGATGTATGCCCCATCTTCGTAGAGCCGAATCATCTCAGCTAGCTTCCTAGGATTTCTGAGAGAGATGCTCTTGACTAAGTCGATGTCTAGTATCCTAGCCCAAGCTCTTACGGAAGTGGTGCTCACACATAGTTTCCTGGCTATGGCTGGGCAGGTCAATCCTTCTGCAGCTAATTCCTTCAGTCTTCTTCTGGTAGTTAGGTCAAGCTTCATCCCATATCTCCAGTATATTTTGGGCGTAGCCTTGAATGTCTAGGATGGTATCAATGTCTTGCGCTCCATGCTGAGCGCGGGAGATCTTCTGCAGAATATTCATCATGCAGACATCTTCTGGAGTCAGTAGCTCTCCCGATGGTCTAATGAGGAGGTAGGCTGTCCATAGTTTAGCTGTCCTCTGGTGGTTGTCGGAGGGTGAGCCGTATGTCTCACCTCTGTCTTTGGTCAGGTCGTCTGCAATCATTGTGGTATCAGGGTTATCTGGAGGTGGTAGCCTCGTAGGTTAGCTAGTGTATTAAGAGTCTTGAATGTAGGGAATCGTTCCCCTGTAGCTAGTCGCCAAAGTGACCCGCTGTTAATTCCAGTCTCGTCAGAGAGCTGACGCAACGGGACCTCGTCAATTAGTTCCTTCACTATCTGTTGGACTTGGTCCTCTATCGTCTCCAGCAATTGATTTCTTGGTTTTTTCATTTATCTCTTCAAGTAGCTGTTCTCTTAAGCGAAGGATGTTCTCGGCTACTGTCAAGGCTCCTTCGGCTTGGTGTTTATGTTTATCGCCATAGCCCTTAGCCACATTAGTAGCTACTTCCGCTGCTCGGATTAGGACCATAGCAAATGAGTCGCGTAAAAGTTCTTCTCCTTTGTCCATGTCAAATTTTGTAGGTGTCTTTCTTTCTCTTCTTCTGACATTCTTCTACGAATCCGCAGTATCCCTTCCTACCTGAGGCTCCACAATAGAAGGCCGTCTCCTTTTGCCCGAAGGTGTCCATGAGCCATGGTCCTGGGTATTCCGTAGTTCCTAGGACAATGTCTAGTCGCTTCTTCGCTTCGGCTAATACCTTAGGGGATATCAGCCTGGGCGCAATCCCCATCTGAGGGGACTCTTTGTTCACCCCTACTAGGAGTGCTCCGCTTTCCTCAATTTTAGGGTACTTTTCCTGCATGGAGGGGGAGTTGGCGTAGACAGCGAGTTGGGCTATATATCCCCAGGCATCTACTCCTTGAGAGGTGAAGTCTGATTTCTTGTGCGACCTGAAGGAGAATCCTGTTTGAGTTTTGAAATCGCCCAGAATGTATTTAGGCGCGGATTCGTCTACCCATTCATGGGTGGCATCTCCTTCTTTGCTGATTACGAAGTCGCAGGTTCCTCTTTGATTGCAGTCATCAGGGAATCCTGTATCTACCTCGAGCTCCTCGTCTAGACTAATCTCCTTAGGGAGAGCACTCAGGAGGGTAGCGTAGCAGAGTTCGTGCGCGAAGTGCCCCATCACAAAGGTAGCTTTGATAGTAGGGGGCATAGGAGTTCGGCTAGCACCTGTCCTCACAAAGTAGGCTTGAGCTGGGCAGGTTAGTCCAAAACTCGGGCGAATCTTAGGGGTCATGTCTTGCTCTTCGCAGAGTGAGCGAAAGAGCTGATCGGAGATTCGACTGGAAGCTACCTTCAGGATGTTCGGGTCCATATTCTGGATGCCGTGCTCCCAGGCTGCTATAAGGAATCGACTCCAATCTGGGTAGGGTCGACCTGGTTTTGGTAAGGGATTTTTAGGTGTGTAGTCTTTCATGGTGGGTGGGGGGACCGAAGTCCCCCCTATTGGGTTATCCAACATTAGTGAATTTGTAGTCTGCGTACTTGACAGAGTCAGCTCCATCAGTCCATTCGTGGGTAATGAAGATGTTCACCTTGATTCCCGAAAGTTCTTCGGGGGTGTGGTCATTCATGGTATCTCCCCAGACAGCGTTCATTAGCTTCCAAAGTGTTGATCTACGAGAGAGAGGCTTTTTGAAGTTAATGCGTTTCACTAACTCTCCGTCGTAATCAGGGCAGGTAAAGGTTGCTTTCAGAACAGCGAGGACTCCGGGCTTTGGGTAGCGGTCGGAAGGAGGGAAGACCTGGAGGTCGACCAGTTCGCAGTTAGGGTAATTTCCTTCTGGTGGGAGAGGAGAGCGGCCAGAAGCCTCTTCCTCGGTGGGTCGGTACTGCAAGATTGCAGATGGATCGAATTCAGTCATTATCAGTTAGTAGTTGGGGTCCTTTCGGACCGGTTTCTTCCTCATTCATTAACTCTGCCAACCAGTTGGTTGAGGACGAGTTACCTTCGAGGTTAAGTGAGAGGTAGAGTTCCTTGACTGCTTGAGCCATGAACACTCTTTCTCTCGGGTTAGCTTCTCCCATGTCGTCGAGAAGCTGGTTAATCCGTATGCGTATTTTTTCGGGTATCGGGATGTCACTCATCTAGTTCTCCCCAGGAGGGACCTGAGGCTCCATCTGCAGGAAAGCATACAGTATCTAGTACCTTAGGGAAAGCTTTTTCTGCTGAAAGTTGCATGATTTCTGAAAGCTCTTTGTGCTTGCCCGCTCCTTTGCAGACGATCTCGTCATGGATTGAAAGGATAGGCTCAAGGCCAGCTTCTTCCGCTCTTATTAGAGCGTGCCTCATTAGTTCAGCAGCCGTCCCTTGGACTAGGACAGATAGCCCAGGCCGAGTGTCCTCATAGCCAGCGAATACCCTGGTTCTTCCGCTAATGGTATTAGATACCTGACTCTTCTCGAAGAAGGCCCAGTGTGTGTCGCACCATTTAGCTAGGCTCGGTAGCCCTCTTTTATAGTTATCGAAGATACCTCGAGCTTCTGTCAGGGGAATCTTTAGTTCTGTCGCTAGTCTCTTAGGTCCTGCTCCGAAGAGGATTCCAAAGTTCACCGTCTTAGCTGCGTGCCTCTCAATGTCGGTCACTTCTTCGGCCTTCTTCTTGAAGACTGCTGCAGCTGTCTCTGCGTGAGGATCTCCTCCACTAGCAAAGGCATCTAATAGGACAGCTTCTTCGGATAGGGCTGCGGCTACTCTTAATTCTACCTGGGAATAGTCGGCTACAGATACTCCTCCTTCGTGTGTCAGGCATTCCCTAATCTGCTTCCCTAAGGTAGAGTTCCTTCCTTTGGGTATCTGCTGTAGGTTAGGGGAGCTGTAGGAGAATCGTCCTGTCGATGTCCTCGTTGAGTTCACATTGGCATAGATGACGCCATCTCTAGCCATGTCAGGCAAGGGCCTCAAGAAGGCCTGGATTAGCTTTATCATCTTCCTCCATTCGAGGAGTTTCCCTGCGAAGGTGTCCCCGTTGTCGGCTAGGAAGGTGAGGACTTCTTTGCTTGTCGATATACTTCCTTTGGGCGTCCTAGGTAGCTTTCTTCCATTCTCCTCTAGCCAAGCTCCAAGCTGCTTAGGTGAGGTCAGCATCCCCCGGTATCCCATGGACCTAAGGGAGTATTCTAGTATGTCGGATTCTTCGGTAGCTCTTTCTCTTACCTTGAGTAGCTTCTTAATATTAAGGTGGACCCCTCTATTCTCCATCTTAGCGATAGTCCTCTCTAGGTCGAAGTCTAAGGTGAGCTGGTCTACTTCTCTTCTTTTCATTTGCTCCTTGAATAGCCTCTGAGTTATGATGCAGTCATCAGCGAGGTAGTGGTAGAGGACTTTCTCTTCCATTCTCAGGATTCCCCCATTCTTTAGCTCGTCTGGGGTAGCTATCTTTTTCCATCCTCTAGCTGCGGCTAGGAAGTCCAGGCTTTTCCTTGATGTTGTCGAGTGGAAGTAGCTCCAGACAGAGGTGTCGTGCATCTGGATATCGGCATCAGTAATATCAAGGGCATGAAGGTCAAATCTAAGGTTGTGCCCCACGATAAGGGCTAGTTCAGATAGCTTTGGCCTGACGATTCGGTCAAATTGGTCCCTGTTCATGACTATCGGGACAGCTTCTGCGTCAGGAACCATGCCTACATAGTAGGCCCTGTCTGGACTGTCTGGTCCTATTACCCCTAATCCAGAGGTCTCTGTATCTAGGATCCAGGCGTAGTCTTTCCAGTAATCTAGGGCTGAGCTTAGTTCGTGGTCTGTTAGCTTAAGGTAGGGTGCGGTATGGTGTTCAGCTATTTTCATCTTCTATCCATTGATCGTAAGCGGCTTGCTCTGCTTCATTAATTGCATCGTAGACATCTAGTTTTCCTGCCATCTGTTGACTGGCCTTAAGAAGCGCTGCGCACCTCACGCGCAGCGACCTTAATTGGGTAAGTGCTTCAACCATGATTGTAGATGAGTTGGCTCCACATTCAGGGCAGCCTCTTTCTACTGATTGAGCTCTTAGCGGGGTGTCACATACTGGGCAGTTCATTAGAAGTATTCTATTCGGCTTTGGATGTTCCAAGGTAAGTTGAGTGTGTTCTTTGGTCGGGTGAGAGCGACATACGAAGTTCGTAGTTCTCTTGGGTCAAAGGATTCCAGCCTGTAGAGTGCTGCCTTTGACCAGGGTAGGAGGTAGACATCATCTGCTTCAGCTCCTTTTGCTGAGTGGATGGTGCTGAGGACTAGTTCTTTGTCGGGGTTTCCTTGCCCGGGAACTACGCCTCTGTTTTCTAGGTCCCAATTCTCTAGCCAGTTTGCGACATGAGCTCTTGAGTAGCCTAGGACTAGCCCCCTATTTGGAGCTCCTTCGTCTGGCTCCCATGTGTTGACCTCAGTCTCTCCTGAGGCGAAGGATTCAGCAGGTCTATCGAAGAAGGGCTTCAGGACTTTGGAGGCTAGGGAGGCCACCGGATTTCCCACTCGGAATCCTCCAACCATTCGATATCTTTTGCCTGCTTTGGCCCATGCTGGGGCTAGGGAGTTATCTTCTATGCCCTTCGCGTAGCTGAAGATAGCTTGGCCTGGGTCCATGTAGGCTATTGCCTGACCTCCTTTGGCTAGTAGTGCTAGTGTTGCGCGTAACTCTAGAGAAGACATATCTTGAGCTTCATCGATTAGGATTAAGTCGAATAGATCTTCCTCTTGAGCTGGCGCCCCCATCTCTAGCCATTTAGCTAGGGCCAGGGGATACTTAATCGCTCCCTTGGTAGGGAGTGAACTTAGGTCTATAGGGATTTCGCCTGCTTCCCATGCATGTAGCATTCGGGCAGCCTCCATTGTCTGTGAGGGAGGCATAAGACTAGGGGCTGTCTCTCTATATTGAGTTAGGGCAGTGTCCCAAGAGTCTTTAATCTTTCTCTTTAGCCAAGGGCCTGAGCTCTTCGGCCCTCGTCCTTGCTTAGTGTTAGTGAATGTCTTGATTGGGTTCCAGCTTAACTTGTAGATTGTCCCTGCAGCTATTGATAGCCCATCTAATCTATCCTTTACTACATCTGCTGCTGCGTTTGTGTAGGTGATGACGGCTACACTCCCCTTTGATTCTCTTGCGGTAGCTAGGATTGCCGTAGTTTTCCCTGTTCCTGGCGGCCCGTCTATTGCTGTCAGGTTCTTGTATTGACCTGGGGCTTCGTCAAGAAGCTGAAGGCGTTCTGTTTCCATCTATTCGTGATTGAATTCGTTTCTCGTATGCGAGTCGTAGGTTATTTCTGGTCCCGTCGTCGAGTTGGTCTAGTCCTATTGTCCATCCCGATGCTCTGCCTATTAGGTTTTTCTTTAGGAGAAACTTTTTAGCTAATTTTCTTGCTTGAGCTATATCTCCTAGCTGTCTAAGTAATCTTTCATATGCCCTTTCTGGTAATACAAAGGCCACATCGTCGCCGTCTGGCGGGTGGACGAAGAAGGGCATTGAGGTATCGAAGGTCCTCTTCTCTGACCATCTCTCGATTAGGCGTAGATCAGAGGCGGAGCTTCTGGCCCAGGAATTCAGCTTTTCTAGGAAGATGTCTTCTGGTGGTAGTCCCAGTGGTTCTATTGTCGACCTTCTTTTTAGGATAAATTCGAGGACTCTCTTCCATCCTGGCTGGACGAAGAGTGGGGAAGTCACTACTACATCAGGGTTTACCTTGGCTGCTTGAGCTAGGTAGGGCAGTATCTCTTCGATGTTGAAGGTGTCTAGTTGAATACTAATTTCAGCTTCGTCAGGTCTCTTTTCAGATCCCCCTACTCCAATAATGAATCCTACTGTCTTTGCTGTGGAGTCTATGAGCTTCTTCATCCAGAGTCTCCCCCCGAATACTGTCTCGGATTCTACTTCGACATCTGTAGCGGTAGGGTTCTTCTCTCTTTTATTGAATTTGTTAGCGTTAGTCCTGCCTGTCCTGAACCCTGAGTTGATGGCTTTGAGGAACTCCTTCTGATCAAATCCCTTCCCTAGTTTAGGGCCTAGGATTGACCATGTGGCATCGAGGATACTGAGGCTTAGCTTTGATGATGGGACGATTCTTCCCATAATCTGCCCGATGCGTGATATCTGTAGGTTCCTCTCTCCTTCTTCTAGTTGAGTGACTTCTAGGACAGCTAGGAGGTGAGCTATTTCCGTGGGGATTCCCTCAGAGTTCACTTCCTCTTGGGTTGATTGACTTGGTCTCGAGGATAGTCTAGCTAGTAGGGATGAGGGAGGCTCAGGTAGGCTATCAATGTTAATGTCTAGGGCTATCGTGTAGCGCTTGACTTTGCTCTCCTTATTAAGTGCGATTGACCCAGGGAGCATGATGAAGGTCTTAGGTCTATTACTGGCTCTGATCTCTCCCGATAGTCCTGAGCCTAGGTCGAATTTGTCTGGTAACTTGGTTCCTTCAGGTAGCTTGAACCATAGATGGAAGCCTCCTGAGATTGATTGCGAGACTCCCATTCCTTCTGGTATAGGTAGCCCAGCTGAGATGCGCTCCCATAATACTTCATAGGTGTAGTTCTCATTAGGGTCTAAATCAAAATCAAGGATTAGAAGGGAGATTTCATCTGTTGGGTTTGGGCAGAGACATGAGCCGGTCGCTGGGGTAGTGGTCAGCGTTGTAGCTAGTGTCTCAGGGTTACTGTTTTCTAGGTGCCATGACCATGGTCTGCCCAATACTTGACGGGCTCCCTTCTGTCTATTGTAGCAGGGAAATATCCAGTAGCCTCTCTCCGCTAGGTATTCGGCGAAGGCTAGATCTGGGATGAATTTGCTCATGGCTGCTTTAGTTTGATTAGAGGTTTTCTGGGGCGGCTACAGTCGGCGAGGTAAATAGTGCAGCCCGACGATTTTAGTAGGTTAGCCATGGCTTGGAAATGTTCTTGTGCTTCTTTCTTTGAATTGGTCCCCTTGATTTTCCGTATTTCTCCTACTTCCTTGATTAGGACGGCCCATCTTGGCCAGCATTCGGGATCAGCCATTTCGTTGACTAGGATTTTCTTGATTTCCTTGGTGGCGAGGTCTGCTTCATAGGTTACTTTGTCTTTCTTGGGCATTTTTAATGGAAGAGGCGGAGTAGAGTTAGTGTGATGGCTATGCCTAGGAGTGGACAGAGGATTATTACAATGCCTAGGCTAGCGATGATTAGGGAGAAGTGATACCAGCTTACTCCTCCCTTATTGAGATTAGCCATTATTTCTGCGCTTCTTTAGTCGGCGCTCTCTGACGGCTGTGATGAAGGGGTTGGTGCTCCTCATTGGGCGCTTCCCTGTAGGTAGAGCTAGCTTTAGTTCGATTAGCTCGTTCCAGGTAGTCACTTTGTTCTTGATGAGGTTCCAGGCTGTGACATAGTGTGATGGGCAGAGCCCCCTAGTTCTTGGCTGTCGGGAGCAGGTCGGGGTCAAACAGGTTTTTCGGAGTTTCTTTCTTGGCTTTGTGGGCATGGGTTTCTCTGGTTTCTAGGAAGTTGGTTAGTTCTAGCAGATTAGCTTGTTCGCAGGCTTCTCTGAGGGCTGTGTGGAATCCCCCCATGGATGTGGAGGGTAGTCTGTCATAGGCATTAGCCCATGTCTGGAGCATTAGGAGCATTTGAAGGAGGTCATTCATTGGTAGCGGGGCAGTTTTAAGACATGCCCCTAGGTCTAATCTTTGAAGATTCCAACTAGTACAGCTACTAAGCCAGCCCAAAAATAGGCGAGCATTTTTTTAATTTCTTGTAGGTCACTGTGGCTTTTTCCCATTTGTAAGATTCGGTATTTTAGTCTAGGGTAAGTTATTAAAAGGTAAGGACTTATACCCGAATCGCAGATTTCGTCTTCTCTCAGATTTCCATTAGGGTCACTCTCCTGTTACTCCAGCGGAGTCGAAAAATGTGCATTCAGTCACAACTGGTTGTGCCGTCTCACTTTCGGTAGGTTTGAAATACCGAATTTCACTACTAGGGTGAGTGATTAGGGTTGGATTTTCCCCGAAGAATCCTAGTTGGAAGGCCAGGTTTCTCGGGGTGTATTCGTCAGCTGTCGCCCATTCGTCTAGCTCGTAGAGCAGTCGGCTGAATCCTAGTCCTGCTATGGTCATCGTATGTCCCATTGAGCCCTTTGAGCCGCAGGTCATTTCCTCTGCTATGTCGGGCAGTAGCTCGGATGTGAATTGGGTGGTGCCGATTGCGATTTCTCCTCCATGCTCTCCTGCTCTCATGTCGAGGCAGCAGATTATGGGGTTAATCATGCTCATGGCTAGTCGTCTGCTTTCGATGTTATCGGTCGCTGTAATTAGGACATCGCAGTTGACGAAGGGTTTTATGCTCTCACCTTGGAAGTCTTCGACTCTCCTTTGGAACTGCTCGCTGCTAGCTTTCATCCCGCCTGATTTGGGCCAGATGTTATTGAAGCGATTTCTCTGCGTCCAGGTGTCGTTGTCTATGATTGCGATGTCGGCATCCTTCCCGAATGCTCTCTTCAGGCAGCCAGCTAAGGCGCTTCCGAGGGAGCCTCCTCCTATGATGAGGTATTTTAGGTCGGGTCTGATGTTCTTGATGAAGTCCCAATCGGGTCGGTCTCTATTAGTAGCCATCTGTGTAATCTCCAAGGGTGGTCTGGTAAATGTCGTTAGCGATGGCAGCTCGCTCTATCTTGGCCATGTCGATGATTTCCTTCACTCGCGTTTCCTTATCTGAGCGGGTAGTTCCTTCGCCTACATAGCTTGCGATGTCTTGCTCTAAGTCCCACTTGTCTGTCTCCGTTGTGTAGCCATAGCCGTAGCTTGTGCCATAGGATGTGGCGGTCGTCGTCTTTTTGGCGGCGTAGGTGATCTTGGGCTTAGCCATTTGCTTGAGGGCTTCGGCTACCTTTTCGCCTGGTTCTTCGGCGTCGGATTCGAGGATGTCGACATCGGGGAAGTCGAAGTTGCGGAAGTGGACTACTTGGTAGGGGCTGTCAGCTTTGGCGTTATGGCAGCTTCCGAAGAAGAAGGGGATTCCTTCGTCGGTGAAGATTTCCCATGTATCCCAATCTGTCCCTGAGTAGAAGGTAGACATACTTCCGTGGGAGTGACCCCACCAGATAATCTTCTCGTCGGTAGCGTGGTCCAGCTCTCCTGTAACTTCTGCTACGGATAGCTCGTCCATGTCAGTGCTAGACCCTGTATTCGTCTGTTTTGGCCAGAAGATTCTGGAGATGACGGCTTCTCCTATCTCTTCGTCGAAGTGTCCGGCTCCTAGCCATGAGCATTCGCCTAATCCTTTGCTTTGGGCAGCTTTGGTGACAGCGTCAATTTCGGTGAGGATGCTAGTCGGGACGATTACGGCGAGTGATTCAGGTCCCGTCGTTCGTAAGGGCGCGATGGCAGCTGAAGATGTCGTGGAGTTTGAAGTTGCAGTTGTTTGTGTAGTCGTAGCCATGGGCATTTGCTAGGGATTGGAGTCGTTCTTTGATGGAATCGTCTGAAGGGTGTGAGTGGGAATGTTTCCATGTATCTCTTAGGGATATTCCCTTTGGGATTAGGAGAGATGACCAGTAACTGTAGGTCTCGTTGTCCCGTATCTCTGTCTCTATGTGTCCCTGTGGTAGGCCGTCTAGAGATCGAGCTATCTTCCATACCAGGTTATTTGGGATCCAATTTTGCTTAGCTCCAAGTGTGGCTAGATGCGGTTGGTGAGGCATGGACATGTAGGGTGGCTGAATTGGGTTGGTGATTCCGGTCATCAGGAGTTTCAGGAGCTTTATGGCGGGGTTTGTATCGGGGTTCGATATTTGTCTTGCTGCTGAGGATAGTAAGGGGATGCTGATTGGACGGGTTGCTGTTAGGTTCTGGTGGAGCCAGGACTCTAGTAGCTTTGTTCGTCTATCGTTATATCCATCAGGGGGGGAGTTGATAAATTCTTCGTATTCCTCTCCCATCTTGTTGATTGGGCTAGGGAAGTGGCGGTTGAAAGAGAGAACTCGCAGGGATACTCGAGAGGAGCTTTCTACTTCTCTTCGTCTTTGAGAGTAGGAGTAAGCTGCTTGGAGTATGTCTGTGTTGGTTACGAATAGAAGTAGTAGGTCCCATAGCCAGCCTCCCGTGTTAGGGTTGAAGGATACTGGGGCTAGTCTTGAGCCATGTGGTGCGATATCAATCCTGCAGATTTCTGTCCCTCCCCATACTGAGGGTCCTGTCATTGGGGATAGGAAGTTGACTCTCTTTTCTAGTATGTCCAGGGTTTGGTATATCTCTAGCTCTTTACTAGGTGTTGGGTTTCCTCCGTAGCATATCTGACCTACTGAGTTGGTGTTAGGATGCCCAAAGCAGAGAGGGACACCTCTTCCTTCGGTGAAGAAGACATCAGCTCTTCCCCATGTTCTGATTCTTAAGTACCCCCCGTGTCCCTTTGTGATGTTGATTGCCTTTTTGAATTTTCCATAATGCTTGGTGGTCATTAGAGGGCGGAGTTTTTCCAGCATTCGTAGGGAGCTGTGGCTATCTATGTAGTTATCTCTAGGCCACCAGAGTTTGTAGTGGAGATAGGTCTCCTCTTTTTCCTCTTCATTGAGGACGACGATAGGTCTAATATCAGCCCCGTTTGTCCTTAGGTCTACTCTATTTATGTTAGACTTGATGGTGTTATTGGGGTGTCTTAGTTCCTGGTAGATATGGTCGTCGCCTTCTAGTCCATCTATTAAGGGGAAGTATTCATCCCATTCTCTTGTCGGAGATACTTTGGCTACGGTAGTTACGGAGCCAGTGCCTAGGCAATAGGGTAGTTGGTCGCGGAATTGATTGTAGTCTTCAGCGCTTAGGCAGTCAGGTCCATCGTTTCGTATGGTGTCTAGGACAGACTTGGGAATGAAGGTCAGTCCTTTCCTGATAGTCTCAGGTTTAATGTGGACTGGTGTCTGGCTCATCGGTGGCTGTTGTCGTGGTCGCATGGTGTGGGTGGGGAGATTATTAAGCTAGCAATGAAGTGAGTTCCCAATAAAGGGGTGCCCCATTTCTGAGGCTACTAGCTATCTAGGCTCTCCCCGAGCCTTGCTTATTCAGCGGGGTCAGGCGACTTAGCAGCCACCTTTGAAACCGTGCGATACGGTAATCGTCTGTCCTGGTTGGACTGTCTCACCCGGTTGGATGGGAGCTGGTCCATTAGGAGTGTTCGCGAAGAAGGAAGCGTCCGATCGGTTATAGGAACCCCCGAGCATGCTAGTAATTTGATTTAGCGTTGGCGGGTTGTTCGGGTCGAAATGCTGGACGGCTTGCCCTTGAGTTGGTGACACAATGGTCACTGAAGACTGGTCGTTATTCATGATTTACGGTTTTAAGGGTGGGTGGTAGGTTCCCCTTTTCGGAATGGGTGGTAGAGCGCGATGCTATGTGACCGGGATTCCGAAAAGAGGCGGTTGAGTGGGACGCAAGAGGGATAAATGAAGGGGTTGCCATTGGAAGTGCCTAGAGCTAGCTGAGAATCCCAAAGGATTCGGAGATGTCGTCTCTACTACTTGGTCTGCTTTCTTATCGAGTCTCAATTGCCCGTCGTCGCCCCGCACGACGGCCTTCTTAGTCTGTGTAATCTTCTTTATCGGCACTGCTTCATAGGTAACTGTTAGTCCCTGCCCCCTCCCCCGCCGCAGGCGGCAGAGATTCCAGCGAAGCGGATGAATCTCTGGGGTAGGGTCTGCGTTAGCAGATTGTCCCGAGGTGCAGACATAAAAAAAGGGTGAGACACTCCCGAAGGAATGCCTCACCATGAGGGTTAGCAGTATGCCACTGCCAGTAAGAAGAGAGATACCCAGAGGAATTTCTCTATTCGTTTGCGGTGATTAAACTTCACTTTCCTCAGCCATTCGGGCGAGGAGATTAGTTTCAATCCAGTTCTCTATTTTGCCCTGGTCTAGTTTCCAGCCAGCAAATGCTACATTGAAGCTTTCGGTGGTGCCGCCATTCTCGAAGGTGTAGCTTTCCCTTTTGCCTGTGATAGTCGCAGGCATACCGACGAAGGCGAAGTAGAAGTTGGAGAGACTACCCGGCTTGGCAGAAGGCTCATCAGTGCGATGAGAAGAGATTCCTGTAGGGAATAAATTCTCTGAAAGGCTCTCATTGAGAATCTTTTCGTAAGCATCTTCGTCGAGTCCGCCGGAAAGGAACTTCAAGAATGTTGTCCAGCGACCGAGGCATTTGTCGTTTACCCAAAACTTGTCGAAGATGAAGCATCCCTGAGAAGTTCCGGATTCGACCTTCCAGTGAACCTCAATTGCCCAAGTGCCTGTCGCGGCTCTCGAGCGTTCGATGGAGTGGAGAGTGCAGGAGTGTGAGCCATCTTCGGGCAAGTCAAATGCGACAGCCTCTTTGATACGCTCGAGAATTGATTTTGATTTAGTCATGATTTTTTCTAATGGATTAGTGAATGAGAGAAGAGAGAAGGATTCCGCCCCCACTTGTTTGGGCGGAGTTAAGATGTTCTGGAAGGTGTCCAAGAGTGTGCGCAATGAAAGCTGTCTCGAACTCAGCCGTGTGGTATTCGTGACGATTAGGGCAGCCTCCCCTGTGCTGGTCCAATGAGTCGCGACTCGCGCAGCCGACGGCATGATGGCGTCCCTCGTCGATTACCCGAGGTGCTGTCCTCAGGCTAGAGTAGGTAGGCATGATTATCTCTTGGTGATGGATGCGGCGTCTCGTTTCTGTTCGTGCGTAGTCCTCATACATGTGGATGTCTGAGCCGCAGTTACATTTGGTGAAGAGGTGGCAGTCGCATTCAAACACATCCTCGCCCTCTTTGATGGCGATTAGATGGTCGAATGCTTCTTGCGGGCTGAAGTCCAAGCCGTGGATTCGCTTCTCCGTGTTGAAGAGGATGAAGACCCAAGTAAGTCGTTTCTGTTCTGACATTGTAATTTCTCCTAAAGGTTGAGGTTGCCCCCGACACCGCTGCCGGGGGCAGTAAGGTTTAGTTTGAGAGCCAGGATGGTGGTTCGTTGAAGTATGAGCAGTCAGGGCAACGGAACCAGTCATCGAACTCCTCTACCGGAAGGACTTCGCCGCAGGAGTCGCAGAGGTGGCAGGTCAATACCTCCTTCGCGTGAGCCAAGTCCGCCTCCAACTTCTCCTGCTTGACCTGCTGCTTCTCCTCCCGCAAGTCCTCCTCCACGCAGCTGTAGCAGATGATGCCGCAGTAGTGCACGAGCCCCGGGAGCGTGTTTGGCACTACCGACTCGAGCTTCTTCCCGCAGTTGCAGCAGTGTGTGAATTGGACCTTGTCATTTATGTTATCGCTCATAGTCCTCTCTCCTCCCACTGGCAGGCGGGGCAGATGGTTCTAGTAGGGTTGGCGCGAGCGTGCTCGACCTCCTCTGTTGCCACGGTCTCAATGATATCGCCTCCGCACAACGCGCAGGTTATAATGATCTCCCGTATCGAGTCGTCCGTGTAGCCGAGGTCCGTGAGGGAGCGTCTCATCGCCTCCTGCGCGACCTGCCGCTTCTCCTCCCGCAACTGCTTCGCCATGCAGCTCTTGCAGATGACGCCGGAGACCCCGGGGACCAAGTCCACCACTGCCAACTCGAGCTCCCCTCCGCAGCAGCAGCAGTGGGTGAATTTCTGGACCTTGTCATTTGTGTTATCGTTCATGGTAATTGTTCCTAAAAAGATGTAGAAAGAAAGACGCGGATAGAAAACACCACGCCCCTTTCGGATGCCACATTCATTCATAAAGTGATTTATTCTCCGTTTCGGAGAGCGAGACTGTTGGTGCTATTCTGACCTCCCCTATGAGCGGACGAGGAGGCGCCGCGCCGACCGTCGCGTCAAGGGTTATGGTCAGAGCGCCTACAGACGATGTCAACCTCAGGTGTCAAACCTTTTCTCGCGTATTTGATTGCCACAGCGAGTTTATTTTGCGCTAAGATGGAGTAGCCATGCTGGATTTAGGGTCTCTCTAACCTTCGGGAAGGTTAGGGAGACGGGGGTGAAGCGAGAAAATGATGGCATTTGACACCTGTGGCCTCCATCGCCGCCGAGCACTACGAGCACCATTAGTATCTGAGGTTTATGTTGAAATCCCATTGCGTCTCGGCTTAGGCGCCGAGGATGAGGCGGTTCCTCCGCCCATCTCGGGTTGGAGCTTTATGATAAAATTGGCATCCGCTAAGGGGTGTGTGTGTGTATCGCCCGGAGTCATCTGCGTCGACCCTTTTTGATGAATCTGTGAAACATGAGCGCGCGCACATGTAGGATTTTTAGCGCGCCATACTTGATCAGGGAGGTGAATCAAAAAGGCTCGTTACGCAGACTGACGGCTAGAAGAAGCGGCATTGCGGATAAGACCCGAGGTTCGGGGAGGGTCGGGGGGACTTAGCGGTTCTTGGTGTCGAAGATGGGATAGCGACTGGAGTTCGATGTTCCCTGCAGGTTGAGGGGGAGCCACTTTCCCAACCACTGCTACCTGAGCCTCGCCGTCTGCCACGAGGCACGCTATCGACTGATGGGGTGGGGGGTATGGGGGAAATGGGTCCCCCTCCCCCCAGGAACCGGGACTCCTAAACTGATATAGTGAGCCTCATATGGAGAATGCCCCACCCAGCAAGGCCGAATACAGGGATCGGCTCCTCAAAATGCTCAATATCCTGGAGGTAAAGCTTCCTTTGCCCTTCTCGGTTCGCCTTGTCATCAGGAAATTAGAAGAAGAACACGGATATTCCGACTTCAGGGAGACCCCAAAGCGGGGACGGTCCTTTATAATAGGGATCTGCACGGGCATGGAATCAGCCCAGGCAGAGGATACGCTAATGCATGAATACGCCCACTGCCTTAGCTGGTTCTCGACTCAGGAGGACCACGGCCCCGAATGGGGGGTGGCCTTCAGTCGGGTATATCGGGCGATAATCGACGAGTGAGGATATATGGAGACACTATCTATTCTAATTTTGTTCCTGCTAGGGTATGCTTTAGGGCGCTGCGACTCCAATGACGATACCCCAACCGATAAAGAGACTTTTTGACGACCCGATAGCACTTGGGGAGGCCCTCGGGTACAAGGGGGATGCATCTGGCCGAAAGGTCTTCGGAGATCTGCACCAAAAAATCATAGCGCATGCGCAGACTCAGCCTTGGACTTTCTGTCAGGTCCCTCGGGGCCATGCGAAGAGTACCCTCCTATCTGTAATACTACCTATATGGAAGCTTCTCCGAGATCCCGACCGCCGAGTCCTCGTCGCCTCGGCCACGCTGGACCTAGCCAAGAAGCTAATCGGGGAGATCCGAGACAGACTGAACGGGTCCCTCGAAATCAAGCCTGGTCTCTATGTCCCAGTCAGTGAGGTCTTCCCTCATTTGGCCCTCGACGCCAGCGACAAGAGAAGCCAGGGCCCCACGGCCAAACTCAACGTCATGGGCCGGACTGCTTCCGGTGGCCGTGAGCCCTCCATCTTCGCTGGCGCAGTGACCAGTAACCTAGCGGGAAACCACCCCACAGACGCCCACTTCGACGACCTCTGTAACGAGCAGAATTCCAGGACTTATGGGCAGAGACAAAAAGTTATTGAATTTGTCCAACAAGCAGTCCCCCTGATGCGCTATCCTGATAGCCCGATAACGGTCATCGGGACGCCTTGGGCCTTCGGGGATATCCTCGACTACCTCAGGCATCACGACGGTTGGGCAGGGATGAGCCACGGAGTCTGGGACGGAACAAATCCGAACACAGGGGATGATGACGGGGAAGGACCAGGTCCCGACGGAAGGTGGCCTCTCTGCCCTACCTTCTTGTCAGCAGAGGAGATAGTAGGGATTCAGCGAGACGTGTCGAAGGTCTTCTTTGCCGCCCAATATCTCTGCGACCCAATCCCCTCGGAGGAGGCCCTATTCGACACCTACCTGACTTCCGAGGCGAGCGACAGAGACATGAAGCTCCCCGGCGACGACAGGCTAAGGGAGATTCTCCTCTTCGACCCAGTCCATCGACTCGAGGGCGACAGGTCTGGCAAGCAGAGCGTGAATGGCCTCCTCATGGTCGCGCCAATTCCGGCCAAGGAGCTAGGCCTAGTGGGATTCGAGCCAGATAGAAACATCTTCGTACCTACCGGCGCCTGGGAGGTGCACGGTGGGACTGACGAAGCTGTCTGCTTCATCGAGGATCTCGCTCAGCGTCGGCCAACTATGGCGTCGCTCTGGATAGAGAAGAAGGCAGCGCAGGAGACATTGGCCCCATGGCTTGAGGAACGCGGGCGGATGCGTGGGGTTAAGATTAGATCTCAGTCCATCTCCTCCACCGCTCTCAGCAATAGGCTAATGGGTCTAGTGACGGCGATGAGGAAGGGACTGATCAGATTTCCGGGAGAATTTGAGGGAAAAGAACTTCTTTTTAGGCGACTTCACGAATTTCCCCTGTCAGATTCGGACGATTTACTTGCAGCATTCGCATTATTGTCGACAATGCTCGAGCGGAGGGGATCCCTGCCCGGACTAGAGGCCCCCGCTCCCATTACAGACTACGGGACCACAATCTGGAAATAATTAATGAGCTCAAGACACTACCCTCAATCTCACTACGATCGGTACGATGGATATACCAAGGCAGTTACCACCAATCGTAGACAGTATCCAACTAAGATCTACGCTAACGATGATACCTGCAAGATCCAGCGCTTTCACTACTTAGGCTGGGGGGGATACGGAGGGACCGCGGTCATCGATACTGCGGGATATGACTATGTCCGGTTCTATGGCTACTCGGCATACTCGAGATATCACAGTGCATTCGTCACAGATCCCGACGACGAGATAGGCTCCACTGGTGTCTTTTACCGACTGGCAGGACCCGGAATTGAGCATGACCGCGCCTATGGTCCAGGCGGAACTAATAGCTACTCTGGCTCCAACGAGGAGCTGTTCCTGCCCGTAAAAGTACAGAAGATAGTCCAGCCTACAGCTAACTCTTCTGCAATTGACACAAAGAATGGGAACCACGACCATATGCTCGTCCTCAAGAAATGCACCCTTTCTGAGTTCATCGATAATTTCTGCCAGGATGTTCCCATTAAGATTCATACTTCTGCGGATGGCGAAGCTATTTTCACCGTAGACCCCGATAGAAGCACAGGGTATGCTAACGTCTTCCCTCACGTAGCGGGATATGGAGGCGATTTCGGTAACACCGACACCGCTGAATCGGCTGTGGGACTAGGCAGCGCAGAGGGGCAGCATAGAGACGGCTTTACGACGGGAGCAATCGTAACACTAGCCGGAGCAGATTTACCCGACGGAATTACCGCAGGGACCGAGTATTACTACTCCTATCAATCTACTACTAAGGGCGCTCTTTCCGCAACTCAAGCAGACGCCGACGCCGGAAATTACGTCGCTATTGCTGACGAGGGCAGCGGCTCAGACTGGACGATGAGCATAGTAGTCAATAAGGGACGCAATAACTATAAAGGTGTGTCTTTCTGCGCCGCCCCTGCTATGCATATGAGCTACTTCAAGAGTGGCACTCTTTGGCCAGCTAACGGGTATGGAGGCGTACACGGAGGGTTAGAGGATACGCCCTACGCTCCTGCTGTTACTTTAGGCGCTATCGTCAGCACAACCAGTAATACGCTAACAGTAGCGGACCACAAATTCACCCTAGGCTCCAGGGTTCAGGTATCCGTCTCAGGAGGCGGATCAATTCCTACGGGCCTAGCTGCCGCTACGAACTACTATATCGATCCAGTAGATAAGGATACGATCAAATTCTGCGCAACGAAAGCGCACGCCACAGCTGCTGGTTATTCCAGCTCCAACACCAGTGGCCACACCCACATTAGTCTCTCTTCTCAGGGGTCGGGAACTCTCACCCTTACGTCCGTTCAGGCTAATATTAGAGTCGGGTGGAATAGAGCCAACCCCAATATGAGGTCCGTAGGAGCATCAGGCTTCGAGACGAATACATACGGAGAGACAAGAGGTTACCCAGCTTGGGTGGAAGAGGAGGGGGTGACAGGACTAAGCACCTATGCTTTTGGCAAGTCAGACCTAAGGGTACTTTCGAGTTATCCTAAGATGACGGATCTCTATGACGGGGGCGATCACCAGATCGAGTCTACGCGCTCCGTCTCTGGATACATATCCAACGCTTATGACGACGACATACTCTATACCGGCGAGTACGACGCAGCTAAGTCGCTAGCCCCATTCGGAATTACTACTGGATACGTAGATTCTAACAACGGTAGCCCTACTGCTCCCACCTACCACAATTTCGCGGGCTACGTAGTGGATCCACCTAGAAGTATGAGGATCACTCTACAGCCTGTAGACGATAACTACACCTATGCATGGTCTCTTCTTGTCGAGATGCACAAAAGAGGCTCACGAGGAGAGGCTAGACCATTCATTGAACATAACAAAGGCGCCTAGGAGATAGCAATGCCAATTCCAGCTGTACCAGTCACCCAACTCGATTCCGACGATGTCTTCGGCCAGAGAACTCTTGACCCCGAGGACGCCGGGGCAGAACTCGATGGCACAGAGAGCAATTACGTCGACGGGTCCAATAACACATACGATATCCTGAAGTTCACACTTGGCTCTGGGGAATCATCTAGCTACTTTAAGACCTATCGATATAGCCGCATCGTGGTCGTAGCCGCAGGTGCCGTCCAGTTCGACGTCCCCAACGACGATTACACTGCTACCAGGAAGCTTGATGCCACAGGAGTTGCAATGGAACCTTCCGCAACCAAAGCAGGCATCCTTCATGGAGTGGCCATCCCTCATATGATGCGAGTCACAGACACTAGCTCCAGCTCCAATGTAGTAGTCCTGTATGGATTCAAATAATGGCCAGCTACAGCGGTGGCCCCAGATCTCAGCCAGCTTCTGAGAAGATCTACCAAATTAAGGAAGAGGCCGTAAACGAGCTCGCTTCCCTGGTCCAGGATTCCTTTGGAAAGTTAGACGCGGTCTACTCTGCTACCAGCAAGGAGATCTCGGATCTCTACGCTTGCCGAGACATTGAGAATAAGAATCGCTGGATTAACGAAATCCCTGAGGGAGGGATATCGATTAACGACGTCCCCCATCCGACTAGAGTCTCGGAATGGCATCCGCCTGAGACTACGGCCAACTTATTTCTCTCTCGTCTCAGGACTATCATTACGGCACTCGTCCCAGGCAGTCCGACTCTGGAGGTCAAGTCCAGAACTCCGGGTGCGACCTACGCAGCCGAGCACCAGAATGAGCTGACAGAGTGGGTCACAGATCACGGCGGCCTAGAGAAGGCGATGCGACGGGCGGCCTTCCTTGGGATGGTCTCTCCCTACTTTGGCCTCAAGTTTATCCCCAAGCCAGACGAAAAGGAGCTAGTTGACCGAGCAGAGTTCGAGGCTCTCGAGCCAACTCAGTGCGGCTATGAGCCCTTCCATCGACGCTTCCACTATCACCACTACGAGAGAGATTTCGGGACTCTCCCTAAATCCTGGCAGAAGTCTCAGGCCCTCAAGGACGCCGACCCCAATGATTGGGACCACGTCGCAGTGACCGAGGTCTACCATCCAGGATTCCTCTATGGCGGAGCCAAAGGCCCCTGCCCTATGAGTATCTTCGTCGATGTAGCTAGCAAGAAGACTCGCAGTAGACGGAAGAGAATGGCTCTCGGCAATTATGTCGGGACCGAGACTCTCCCTATCTGCCCTCTAGTCATCCGCTCATTCTTGGATGCGCCGCCTAACGAGGACGTCGCCCCAGCTGAGTGCCTCTCTTGGATTCCCCTCATGCGAATGATCATCGGAGTCCTCGGTCAGATTGACAGAGAGATTCAGACAATCAATAACATTAACCTCTACGATAAGCAGGCCATCCGTCAGGAGGTCATCAGGCAAATCGTAGAATCGCCTCGCGGCTCTCGCCTCTTCGTAGGCGTGGACGTTGACGATGCGCAGCGGGGGGTCAATGCGACTCTTCGCCCTGTCGAGATGAATGCGACTCTCGACCAATACCTCTCGGCCCTTAATACTTATATCGCCCTTTTCGATGACGTCACGGGAGTCTCCGCTATGGAGAGAGGGACACCCCTCAATCCTGAGAAGAGTGCGACCGAGGCAGCCGCCATCACGCAGAATGCGTCTAGGCGGAATAAGGATAGGCTCGAAGTTATCTCCGACGCCTGGGGAGAGATTGCCAGGGTCCACCATAAGTGGCAGCGCAAGCTCTATGGCAAGAAGGCTGAGATCCCTCTCGCCTCAGGTCTTACTCGAGTCATCGATATCCCAGACCCACGCGTCTGCAGCTATTCATTCCGAGTGGACCCAGTAGACCTGGAGCATATCAGCCGTAAGGGAGAGATTGAGTCACTCCTCACTTTCCTCCAGCAGGCCACTCAGACGGTCGCTAACTTCCGAGGCTCCATTCCCAAGGTCATCCGCGAGATTCTTCGTCGGACTGGCAAGGCGATGGGCATTACGGATATCGACCTACTTCTCGAAGCCCCAGCTGTCGAGCAGGGCCCCGAGGACAGAATCATTAGGTACCTTCTCACAGGAGATCCTATTCCAGTCAGCCCTGGTGACGATCACGAACTCTACGTTTCTTACTATCAGAATCTAATACTCCAGGGGACAGAGAATGGGTTCATGCCTGCTGAGGCGGGTGTCGGGATTGGCGCCGCACTGCAGGGGCATCAGATGGAGACACAGAAGGCAGCTATGGAGCAGCAAGCCAAGCTAGCTGCAGGAACACAGGCCGCTGGCCCAGGAATGGGAGCCATGGCTGACGAAGGAATTGCAGCTCCCGCGCTTCGCGGAGGCCAAGTTCCGCTACTAGGACCACGGGGGGGAGTCTAATGCCTAATTATGATTTCGCCTGCAAGGAGTGTGAAGGATCCTCTGAGTTCTTCTTCACCATGTCTTCCGTCCCAAGAGAGATTGTCTGCGCATGCGGATCGACCATGACGCAAGTCATCAGCGCTAAGAGCGTATCAGGGAAGGTCCCTCCGGGGTGGTCAGATGGCAAGGAGGTTTTCCATCTGCACCCAAGGGATCCAGACAGACATGTCACATCAGAAAAGCAAATGAGGGAAGTCTACGATAAAGCAGGCATCTCCATGGATACAGGCGAAGTACGCGACGAGAAGAAGTTCGAGGCGCGGAAGGCTGCTATCCTAAATTCCCCAGGCAAGCGAGCTCATCAGGGCGCCGTCGATAAGGCGACAAAGAGCAAGTCTGGGCAAGGCAGAGTCAAGACCGATTTCCGGAAAACTTGAACGATGTCCCCAGGAGAAGAAAATGACTGAAGAACAAGAAACTACAGAGACACCCGAAGCCACCCAGGATACTGCGCCCTCTACGGAGGTAAACCTAGATCTTGACGCTGAAGCGGCGACTGCGGCCACAGGAAAGGAAGAGGTGAACTTTAATCGCCTCGAGGACATTCAGGATCCCGCTTTGCGGGAAGCTGTTCGCTCCTACGTTTCCCGGTCCGTCAATGATGCCAAGTCAACGTGGGATAACAAGGCCGCAAAAGATGCGGCATCATCTAAACCTACCTCCAAAGGCGGACTATCACGCGACGAGGTGAGTCGGATGTTCGAAGCTCGGGACGCAGAAATGCGAATGAAGTATGAGGCAACTTCACGCCTCAAGAATATCTTCACGGATCTGAATATCGACGAGGGCGGCACTCAGCATCAGCAGGTAATCGAGTATTACTCTGCCGAGAAAGAGGCTGGCCGAATCGATGGGACGACCCTCTTGAGTGAAGCTGGAATCAGGAGTCTCATTCATGCCTCTGGCGCTCTCCTCCCGGATGCCCAAGGACCATCATCTGGCGTAAGTCAGATAAAGGAGGGCATGACTGCCTTCGATGTTCCCGAAGTTCCGGATGAGATCCAGTTAGGCGGTGAGGCCCCGACTGCAGAGTCAGCGAATGATCCGAGTCGCATCGCTCGCAGCAAGATGCGCGAGCTTATGGGGGATAACTCTTAGGAGAGTTAAATAATGGCTACACCTAGCTACAGCTACGATATCGATACCCTCGTATCGACTACTCTAGACGCCTATTCAGGCGACCCAATTAACCTCGTCACTCAATCTGGCGAGAAATTCTTAAACCGGCTGAAGGATAAGGGCCGAATCTTCTTCATCAAAGATTGTGAGAAGATCCGTCACCCACTCCTCATCGGTCATGGCGAAGATTCTTCGTACTACATCCCTGACACCATGGACGGGGACCCCGATACCGACAATCTGGGTTCTGTTGCTCAAGAGATCTTGACTCAGTGCAACTTCTCGATGGTCGCGGGAACGCGAAACATCAACATGCCTCAATCCATGCCCGTTGGGGACGTCATCAACTACGTAGACACTCTTGTCCGCGCTAACTTGATGAAGATCTGGAACGAGGAAGAGCAGCTTTGGTGGGCAGAAGCCACCCGAGGCTTAGCTCCATTTAGCGGAGATGCCCCCGCCTCAACCGACGGAGCCTCTTGGGTCGCTGGTTATCCTATGAACTGCCAAGGTCTGCTAATCGGCGGAACCAATTTCGATGGAGGTACGGACCTGAGTACCGAAGTCTTTGCTGGCGTGAAAGGGGCCGATATAGGGTCTGAGTGGTACCCTCAATACCTCAACTCTGAGGGAGATCCGGATAGTGACACTGGTAGACTAGCTTTTGTCCAAGACCTACAGAGCGTAATCGACTCTTGCGGTTTCTCGGAAGCGGAGCATTGCACTGATGTCTTCACTACTAAAGCAGTCTATGAAGGTCTTCTACAGTACCTACGCGAGATGGGGGCTCTTCCAGCTCCAATTCAAGCGAACATGGGAGCTAGCTGGGATCACTCATTCGACTTTGGTGGAGTGAAGGTTCACTGGTCTCGTTACCTGTCTAAGGATTCTGACTGGGATGTGCCAGGCAGCTCCGCCGCGTGCGATCCAGTCTTAGGTCTTAACTTGAACTCACTTCGTATGAACGTAGTGGCCAAGCCAAATACCCTTGACGGACAACTAGGCTTCATTCATCAAGTAGGAAGTACCATTCCACACGCTGCGAAGACTAACGTCTTCAAGCGTATCGCATGGAAGCGTAATTTCTCCGTCGATAATGGTCGTCGTTCCATGTTCTTAATGACAGGAGCCAATGACTAATGGCTGGTACGCTTCGTTCTGCTCTTAGGACCCGGCTCTTGAATCGGCTCGGAATTACTTCCGCGTCGACTATGCAGTCGAGTACGCTGAACGAGGCAATTAATGCAGGGATCAGTCGGGCACTCTCTGACGGAGTGCCCGGCTTATCTCGTCGGATAGTCATCGGGTCAACTCTCGGTGACTTGTCAGCTTCTGGAACATTCGATGTCTTAGCAACAAATCCCTTCTTCACCCGGAACTCTGGGGTCCAGGATTTCACAGGCGCCCAGATAGTATCGGGCGACATCATCACCTTTGGCGACGGCTCAAAGAGATTAGTAGATTATGTAGACCAGGATACGGATGGAAAAGTTAATTTTGGATCGCCATTAGGCTCGGCCCTAACCGGCACAACAGTAACCATCAGCCGTCGATCTATTTTCATTCCTTCAACTGGCCCAGTATTCAGGGTCTCAGATCCTGATAACACGAAGTCAGCTAGAATTCCGAGCAGTGGAAGTCACATCATGCACGACCCGGATTCAGCCGCCTTCAGCCCACTACAGACCTGCGGCGACCTATCTTCTGTCAGATCTTTCGTCCAGGGGTATGACGCTCGAGGGAGCGAGACTAGCTATGTCGGTCTCTATCCTTGCCCCACAGCTGCTACGGAGGCGCTGATTATTCAGAGCGACTTCTATGCGCAGCTTGACGAGGACACTGACGCCGCATTCTTCCCCGAGCCCGCACTCGACGCCATCATGGAGCGAGCGCGTTTCGCCTACCTAGCGTGGACAGGCGAGAACGATCCTGCTCGTCTCCAGGTAGCTCAGGCTACTGTCTTAGATACAGCAGATGAATTAAGTAATACAGCCAATCCCCCTCAAATTTTCCGGAGATAGGGGCCATGGCTATCACTAAGTCTAAGAAGGTCACATTAACCTCTTCGGGAGCCACACTTGAAGCGGACACTATAGATGTAGTATTTCTTGGGTTTACGGTCGTCAATACGCACGGGTCTACCGCTAGCGTGGTAGAGGTCGTAGACGGATCTGACGATACTATCGCGGCACTCCTCAATACGGCGACTACTCAGACGATCACTCCTGATTGGCTGACCAGGGTCCCCGCTACCGGCTTAGGTCTAACCCTTCCTACAGGACCTACTAGCGTAACGGTAATAATCACGTACGAGTTACCTACTGATGAGGACGATAGGGACGATATAGAGACAGGGGTCACAGGTAGGACATCTAATTCAACCAGGGCTACTTCCTCTAGAACAGCTAGGGGCTCGGATAAGTTTACTCAGCGCACTTCTGCGGGAGGCCCAGGCTTACTATGAGAAAGAGGCTAGACAAACTTCCTATGGACAGATCCTCATATGAGGAGTCCTCGTCCGTAGTATCCAAGAGGGAAGTGAACCCAGCTGCGCCGATTCTTGAGCGGCGCTTAGGGAGTGCCAGAGTAAGTAACGCTCTCCCTGCATCCTGTGGCATCACTAAGGCGCCCAATAGTACTGGCTATCTAGACTTCCAAGGTGGGACTCATATCGGCGACACCCCAGCTCTCCCAGATCCTCCTGGCAGCCTATATATGGCATTCAAGGGAGGGGCACTGGAGAGCTACCCGAGCGGCGGGACTAAGAAGGACTTCATATTGTGGCGAGCTGGTCAGATTAATTCGAGTGATAGTGCGGAGATTGTCCTAGGCCTCAGGAATGTGGACGGAGTTCACTCGATATTTCTGGACGTCAGAACGTGGGACGCAGCTTCAGGAGGGGCGACGGATTCAGTATCCCTATCTTATAACCTACCTAGCTATGATCCGGATGAGCTCCTCGTATTCGGCTTCACTCTTTCTACAGCAGGTGACGTCAACCTAAACCAGGTCGTCAATAACGATTCGGGTGGAATCGCCAAGACTACGCGAGACAACGGCTCCTTAGGCCAGGCTCCCTATTGGGATGTCAGCAACTCTGACCCAGGGACGGCTAATATCTGGAAGGAGTCTCTCTTAGGAGTAGACCCTAGATACGACCGAAGTACTAATTACGGCGTAGAACCCGGGGGCGTCCTACCTACAGTCGAAGCTCTTATGACAGGTGAGTGGAGAACTTCTGGGCAGCCTAGCGAAGACAATATCTGGAAGATTCTCGTAGGCCGCGACTTAGCGGGACAGTGGACGACCTCTAACTACAATAGAGTTGCCTGGTATTTCGACACACCTGCCCAGGTCATCGAGCCAGTCATATACGAAGGAACTACTCTGGTAGCGTCGCCGGAAGGCATGATGGCCTTCCCAGCTCCTCGACGAGCATCACGATCTAGCACGGCTTCGGGCCTGTATTTCGATGGCGTAACAGCTTTTGCCGAGACCGAACCCTCGTCGGCCCTAGACCTCTTCTTCGACACTCCGGATTACATCCAGGCTAGCGAAGATTGGACCCTAGCTATAGAGCTAAGTCAGCCTGACCACCTGAAGTCTAATATGTTCCAAGTCAGGGATAGCGACGGAGCTCTAGGTAGAGCCACTATAGCCGAGGTATCCGGAGGTGGCCCAAAGATCGAGGCTGTAATTATAACTACAGATGAAGACACATGGAAGTTGGTGGCTACGGTAGGAGATATAACCGTAGATCTTACTGCCACGGATACATCCTACGCAGGGATATCGGAGACATCTACTCTACTCCTATCGCGCAATAGTGCCGAGAGAAAGATATACTTCGAGCTATGGAAGAAGGATACTGCTACCGTAGTAGTATCAGGTAGTACCGCTTTCTCTTCTGCATTGGGTGAAGGTCGACCTCTCATAGATATCACGGATCCTCCTCGCCTCTATCTAGGCGCCCAGCGCTCATCATCAGGCGAGCTAGAGCAATATTTCGATGGATGCATCAGAAAAGTTGCTGCCTTCCCCTTCGCTCAACCTGCTCTTGGTTCCGACCAGACCCTTAGCAGCGGCCCCCAGGAATCTAACTTCTACTTTGACCTTACTACCCAAGAGGCACCAGGAGTTATTACTTCTAATGGGAGGACCCCCTTCCAACTAAGGACTGAGCATGGGTCTATTAGAGGCCAGAATGCCTCTCCTCCTTTCTTCTCGAGAGGAGTCACCCCTGATGGAGAGGCCTTAGCCCTGACATCTGGGGTAGTAGTCACAAGCGGTGGCATGGAGTTACCTGATGGGACAGAACTGACGGGTCAGCTTAAGACGAATCCATCGAAGGAGTGCTCCAGTGTAAGAGCCGGGGATAAGGTATTCATCTCTTCAGGAGATTCAGGGTATGTAGTGGACGAGACCGATAGGACCTACCGACCAATCGGGCTACCTAGGCCTACAGCTACGCCAGGTGTCCAGGTACTTTCAGGCGGCTCCGTAGGAGAGACTAGCTATTCGGCTGTCTCCCATGCGTATAGATTTATCAGCAAGGATGGGACAGCGTCTTCTTCTCGAGTTCTTTCGCCCTCGCTGGTCCCTCCAATAGGGACCGAGGGGGGAAGTCAATTCCTAATCGGGTCTTCCTCAGACACCTTGGCGGGCGAAGGGGTATCTTTCCCTGAGGGAGTATCAGGCAATGCGATGGCCTTCGTCCCCTTCTACAAGAGTAGTACTCCTACTGGAGCCACAGCTATTCAAGAGTTGTTCGCGGCTAACGACGACAAATACCTAATGACTGAGGTCCTCTCTTCGCTGTCGACTACTGTTACGGATAACGACATGAGAGAGCTATTCTTGGACAGAGGATATCAGCATCAGACTTACTCATCTTCGGAACCTCAACTGAGCTGTTACAATAACCGACGGCTCATGAGGTCGTCGACGACGTACCTGCATGCGGACAATATAGGAGGCATGGCTATTGGGTTACAAATCCCCTCTCTTAGTCTTGTCCCAGAGGAATCCCAGCAGCAGTGGAAAGATGAGACCATCGGTCTCGGGTACAGAGATTTCTGGTACGCCGGTTCTATGGGTAGTCCAGCCCTAAGTACCGAGCAGACTACAGCCGAGGACACTTTGGTTATCCTAGGTGCTATAGGAAGGGCCGACTCTCAGCAGTGCATTCAGACGACAGGTACAGGTCACTACTCGACTAACACAGTCAGGAGAAAGAGCAGCGACCTGATTATGGCTATCTACCAGGACAGTAGTAACGACATACACCCTGCCCTCATCGCCCCCCAGGATACCGACGACTATAATGGACACTGGTATTCGAGTGCTGATAACGATATCAGGGCTTACGCGGGATCCCCTAGGAAGTATGATGTCCAGAAATTTAGTGATATAGACCTAACCCCTGACAAGGATTATCTTATAGTTGCTGTCCGAGAGGACGACACCAAGATGAATCTCTGGGTATACGATAGAGAAGCCGAACTCGCAGGGAATGAGCCCTGGACTAAGTCTAGTTCTACCATGACTTCCACAGGGAAGTATGGCGCAGGTTTCAATCGCACTGATCGTCGCTTCATGATATTAGGGGGATCTACCCGAGAAGTAGAGCCCCATAAAGTAGCATGCACCAACTTAGGAGGGTCCGATCAGGATTACTCTTGGAGAGCGCTAGAGACTGATAAGAGAGTATACGGCATGAAAGTCCTCGAGCGAGATGACGCCCAGTGGACTGACGATAGAGTTAAGCTACTGAAGTACCGCTACTTCGACTCTAATATAATGGACGAGGATTGGGTAGATAGAAGGACTCAGAACGAGATACAGACATACACGGATGAAAAGAACGAATGGGTCACCAGGTGCTCCAGAAACGCCCCTGGATACGTAGCTGACAATGTAGATGCTGGTAGGACGGCATACGCTAAGGCCGGATGGGTAAACAGCAATAAAGGGGACTACGCCAGAGGTTCGGATGGAGCTTATCGGGTCTACTTCCACACAGATAGAGATATCCCCATCTCCTCCTTAGGGGGCTGCAGTACCAGTCAGGATTCTTTCGGATCAGAGGCTACAGAGATGGGCTACTCCCCTATAGGAGATTTATCGCTATACTTTACGTATAAGCCTACTGGGTGGGATACGGGAACATCGGCTTACAGGGACACCTTCGCCAGGGAGGAGAGAATATTCACCTACCTCAGAATCCCTGCGACCCTAGTAACGAATCAGGACTTCATCTCCTTCCTGGATGAGGACTCACCTTGGCAAAACTTCAATCCCTGGGAGCCTCACTGGTTCCAGATGTCATTTGAGACACACGACTCAGGTGTTTCCTTTGGCGACGGTTCGACCTCTAATACCAGGAACGACCTAGAGCTAGTTCCCGGGGCTGCCTATTTGGATGGTAAGTGGGTTGGTTTCTGGGCGGGGTTTCCCCAGTCTACTAACATAATTGGCTGGGGGCTAGGTAGTAGGATTACAGACAGCTTAGATCCTGAGGGCACGCTACATTCCGCTCCAGCTTCATCTTCCGCTGAGGTCGGTAGAAGAGGATCAAAGATATACGACGCGAGATTCTGGAAGAAAGATACATACTGGGCAGCCAGTGATTTTGCTCTCTACCTAGACAGAGATGTCCCAGTGGAAAAGAGGACCGACCTCCTCTTCTACTATAAGTTCACTACCGACGACAAGGGCACTCCGGCTGGCGGGGACTACGTATCTGGCACTACCCCAACGATGAGCTTCGCTAACCTAGGGACCTACGCAACGTCAGGGTTCACTTGGGATAAGCTCTGCCTAACCTTAGCAGACGTATCTCACAGCGTAGTCCAGGCTTCTCCTCTCTCCTTATCTCCGAGTAGAGAAGTAGTGGCCATCGAATTTATGAGGTCACTGGCTTACGGCATCGCAGATGAGGATAACACTACGGAAGTCAATGAAGCGAAGGCATCCTCTCAAGGCGGCCCCTTCTTCGTCGTAGGAGCTATCCCCATTGGAGCCAAGAAATATACTGATAATGCTCCTCAGTCCTCCCTAAGTAACTACGTTGACCAAGACTCAGGGTTTACCCCGAATAGAATATCAGGGATATTTACCTGGCAGGGATTCTTAGGTGTGTGGGGAGACGCAGAGGAACCCTCCTCTATTTTCTTCGCAGAGCCAGGGCCATTTGGATGGGAGTCATTTCCTGAGTCAATGCGCTACCGTCTTCCTGCAACAGAGGCAGGATCAATTACTGCTGCCATCTCCCTAGGAGAGAGCGCACTGATATTTAGTAAGGGATTCGCGGTCGTCCTCCGAGGTGACCCGTCTGCTCCTACTACTGTTACGATGGGAGGAGGTGTCGGCGCCCACTCTTCCAAGGCTGTAGCTACCTACTCCGGAGTGGCCTTCGCCTATAATGGAACCCTCTGGGCTGTAGATGAGTCAGGCAAGTCCTCTGACATCGGAGCTCCAGTCCGCGATTTGCTCCCGAGTGCGGCCAATGCCCGCCTAGCAATATCGTCTGCACTAGCCTCTCTATATGTAATCGACGATTCAAGCGGCTCGGCTCTACGGTTCTACTTCCCAACTCAGACTTGGTCAGTAGAGAATAGAGATATTGTCGGCTTAGGTGACTATAACGGAGAGACCTACTTCATCCATACAGGAGGTCAGGTATCGAAGAGTTCGGCTACTGTCTACGAGGACAACTTCCCAGGAAGCACTGCCTTAGGAGGCGGAACTGTAGATTCGGCGACTACGACGCAGGTGACCATTACAGGAGGCAGCCTAAGTGCGACGTCGTTCTATCCAGGGTATGACGAAAACTCCGACGCCTACTACCAGGACTACAAAGGGATGCTCGTCATCTCATATAACTCATCTGGCGGGATCACCACTGGAACGGCAGACTGGAATTCGGCTACCGCCATCAATCTTACAGGGACCTTCTCGAACTCGGCTCCTGCCGCGGGCGAAGAAGTCTACCTGGGGATTCCTGAGGGAGGATTTGGCCTAGATACCGGCAGTGTTTCTTTTGGCTCACTGGGGGGCGGCGACGCAGTCCAGTCTATCATCAGAGGAGTGGGCATCAGCGCCTCCTCTGGTGCGGAGATAGACATTCTCCACGCAGCAGCCAGTAAGCCTGACGATCCTAGGGACGCGTCTACTGTCGGAGATAAGATAGCCCTAGCAGCTAACCCTAACCAGAAGGTTGGGCTTGCAACTCGAGGTCGCTGGCATCGGATTAATCTCCGATCCCTCGCCCCGAAGAGCACCAAGGTTCGCCTACTAGATGTAGACGTCAATAGTTCAGGTGAGCAGGAGAGTGTCGGATGACCTCTCCCTCATTCGTAGCTAGATTTAAGGGAATCGGATCAACTTTCGGTGGGCTATCTTTGGATAGTAATGGCCTACCTAGATTCGGCTCTACCTGGAGAGACCAGGGTCGTGTAGTCAGATACTGGAGCTCCGCCGAGGGCGCAGAAGTAACTGTCACTAATCCACATCCTCTTGGCCGTTTACCTAAGCGGGTCAGGTCGGGAATTCAAGGGGAAGCTGAGCTGGTTACAGCCGCTACGGCAGAAATAAAGCTTAGGTCAAAGACATCAGATGACGAGATCATCGTAGTAATGGAGTATTAGCATGGTAGCATGGTTAGCACCAATGATTATGGGGACAGTTCTTAATAGGATGACCAAAAGCAAGTCTGGCTCTGGCTCTGGCTCTTCGAAAAGCATGTCCAGTATGATAGACGAGACGTTTGGGCGTGAGGAGCAGCTCCGAGAGATGCTCATGAATACGCCGGGTATAGCTGAGGCTTTAGAGGCCTCTTTGGGCCTGGTTCAGGAGGGACGCGACATGCAGACGCAGGCAGGGTATGCCCAGGCAGGAGCTGTCAGGTCTTCCTTGGCCCAGAACCGAGCAGACGTGTGGCGGACGGGACTACTAAATGCAAGGCCAGGAGCAGGCTACGATAACTATCTTCGAGCTCAGGAGGTAGGCAGTCGAGCCCAGCTAGGCATAAGACAGATGGGAGCCGAGACAGTAAAGGCTGGTCTTACCAACCTTCAGGGTGTTTCGGGTCAACTAAACCCAATGCCAGGACTCATGGGAATACTAGGTGCTCAGGTTCAGTATGAAAGCGCCAAGCTATCTGCTGCATCATCTAAGTATGCGGCTAGGAAGTCGTCCCAGTCTGACATTTTTTCAGCAGCAATCAAAGGCTTCGCAGGCGCATCAGGCCTAGGCGCGACCACATAAGAAAAATGACTACAGAACCCAACAAGAATCTTCTCCAAGAAGACATCGAGAAATCTATCGCCCAGGATCCGGTTCCGGTGTCTTCTCCCCAACCTAAGGAAGACTTAGACTCTCTATATCAAGAGGCTACTAAGGAACCAGAGGAAAAGGAGATATCGGAAAAGGACTGGTTCCTAACTTTCTTGGCTGGGGCTGCCGGAGATACTGGAGCAGGAGCTAGGCTAGCTAGGAAGAGATCCGATGAAGTAGAAGAGAGGCGGCGCATCCGAACTCATCTCACTACTTTGTGGGAAGAGGACAAGAATGCCCTGTCTCCCGGCTTACTCAAGGGAGTGGCTAGAGGAGACTACGACACTTATGCTGAATATAAAGAAGCGTGGGCTGACATTAAGAATACTAGGGTTGAGGGCAGTATATTAAGAGCCAACAAAGCTTCCCAAGGTTTCTCGAGGGGCATCATCCAAGAGGGACTCGAAAATTGGGCTAATCTGACCCCGGAGCAACGGAGAGCGGTAGATAAATGGGGAGGAGTCCTCCAAGCAGAGGGCGACATAGCTCCCGCCCTCTTGGCGCAGGCCGAGGAGGACCTATCCCTGGTTGCTGGCGAACTGGATAGGGACAAGGCTATGAGGGCACAGTTGAAAGCCCTCCCTGTGGCAGACATGATGAGGTTGGCTGATACCTTTGGAATACCAGAAGACCTTTCCCCTAAAGAAAGATTAAGTCAGCTCTCACGGAAAGCTACCCAGCAGACCTTCCAGGAAAGGGTAAAAAGCTATCTATTGGCCTTCCACGAGGCTGACCTGGGCAATTTACAGAGCTGGGAGAACACAAAAGCCCTGTTAGACGACGAGGGGATCCACCAGTTATCTAGGACCTCTCTCAGAGATCTCTCATATGAAGAGATATCAAGCGGGGGCCACGACTCGGCGACAAGGGCAAGGATAGCTGGGGCTGGCACCGCCCTACTACAAAGTAACGAGAAAGATAGCGCAGAGTTCGATCAGCTGCGGGGCCAGATAGAGGCATCTATAGGTGACTCATTTCAGTATGGGTCGCTGAATCAGCAATTTGACGTTAAGAAGGGGCATTGGGTTTGGAAATCATCCGATCCCGCGACTCAGGAGCAACTAGATGCCTTTTATGGAGCAATATATAGCTTCGACACATCCGGAATGATAAATGGAAACAAAGCAAGGACCAAGGCTATCGATCACCTCAACAATCGGCTAATGGTCAATAAAGCGAATGTGGAGGGAGAAAGGAACATAATCGCAGCCGAGGGGGCCTTGGCGAGTGGCGATATGGGTAAAGCACGGGATGTTATAGAGGCCATGCCCCCTGAGGAGAAGGAGGTGTTCTCTGATAGGATCAATGCAGTCCAGTCCACCATAACAGCGACTCAGGAAGTGGCTCCCGCGCTACTGGATCGCCTCGTGAATATACGTGGGGGAGAGGGTACTAAGTTGTACCAAACTATGGTGGATGCTATGGGGGTTAGTGGGCGGCGCCCAGTCTCAGCATTCCTCCACGCAGAGAGTGAAATGGATCCCTCCCTCTTGACAGAGGGCCCTAAGGCAGTCAGCCGAGAGCAGACAATCGCCTGGGAAAACCAGCTGAATATGCTGGAGGAGAACAGCAAAAAGCGCGAAAGCGAGATGGGAGGACGCGAAGAATTCGGCACCTTAGTTGCAGCAGCGTTGGGGGTGGACACTGTCTCCTCAGGCGTATCATTAGAGGACGCAGGTACCGCAGACTGGGATCGCGCTAAGGCTAGTTATGACGTGAGATTGCTAGAAATTATAGAGGGCGCGGTACAGAGTACCCTAGCAGATTTTATCGTATCGGGGGATTCCAGTAATATGGCAGACGTGGTAGGGAAATTAGGCATGCTCCAGAGGAGGACAGAGCTTAACCCATTAGAACTGGATTCGTTTACCGATATGATAAAAGCGGCCCAACGGCATATAGATGATCAATTGATGAAGAGCCTAGGAGAACGCGAAGCTACGACGGGAAGGTACTTAAGTGATCAGAAGATGGCTCCCCTCTCCCTCAAGGATGAAGACACCGGGGATTATCTCACTTTTGGCAATGTGCCTAACCTTAACAAGATGGAGGCGACCTTAACCCCTCAGGACCTGAGAAACAGCATTTTTCAGGGAGCGAGCACTTCGTGGAAAAGGAACAGAGAAAACATCTCAGACTCCCGTGATATATTTAATGGAAGAGCCCTGCATTCAGGCAGAGATAGGGCTCTAGAGACTTCAGACATAAGAACGATATTAGAAAATGAGATATACGAAGACGAGAGTATGGCGTGGAAAGATGACGCCACAATCCGAGGGCTCAATAGGGGCCTTACCACATTGTGGATTACGGGAATTGCAGGTGGAGGGGGTAAGAGAAAGGTAGGCTTTTTTGGCACCGCGGGATTTGACCCCACAGCTATAGGGTGGAAAGAAGCTATCGCAGAAGCTGTCGGCTTAGACCCAAATTCAGAGAATATGAAGGTCCAAAATGCGATAGCCGCTATAGCCAGTAACCCAGATCTTGCATCCTTCTTCACGTCCAGCATCGAAATGGGGGGTGAGGATGTCTGGGGTTCATCTGAAGACATGCCTAGATCGGTCTTCAAAAGCTCCTACCTAGGCCTAGTAGAGACAATCGCTGACGCAACCGTCAACGCAGGACTCTTCGACGAGGAATATAATAATTTACGTGATGATGTAAAGACTAGAGTGACACTACCTGACTTCAGAAAATGGAAGAGGGAAACATTTGCTGAGCGTAACGAGGAGAATGAAGCCGCCATGTTTGCCATGGGAGGCAGGCTGTTCGGTAACTCTACTACGACCAACGAGGACTGCATAAAACTCCTAGCAAAAGGAGGATTATGGAAAAGTATGGGGATAGCAATGGATGCTGACATGCATAACGTCCTGAAAGAGTTCGTGTCTAATGGAGTGTTTAGGCTACAGCCTTCGACCTATGGCGACATGTTCGGAGACCAGTGGACACTAGGGGAGTTTTTGGCCCGAATAGCGGCTTCGACGACACCGATGCCCAACAGATCGACAATCGACGAATGGAATAACATGTTTCCTGTGAATAAGCTGGTTGACTCAATCCAGGGCCGCCTGAATAGAGAAGGGAACCCGGACTTGCCTCTCGGCACAGTAACGGCACCTAAAGGGAAGGCAAAATGGGGCACCAAATGGTGGCATGCCTTACAACCCATGAGCTGGAAGACCCGAGCCATCTATCGGGGGGAGAAAGAAGCCGTCAGTGATAAGGAGCAGACGCCATGGGGGAAGCCCCCGATAGGCGGGCATTGATAGAACAATGAAACAAAGATACAACGATCTAGGAACTTTCCAGAGATTCTGGAATGCCACTTTGGGTCTGCCTCAGCAGGTACTCTACAGGGCAATGAGGATAGCACAGGGAGAGAGGGGATTACTAACTCAAGAGGGTCTCCTTGACTGGTCTCTTATTCCAGGTCTTAGCATGCTGTCGGATCGTCATCGAGACGTATCACCAGAGGAAATGTGGGGCAGGAGCGGACCCAACCAACTGCTAGGCGAGATTCTGACCGACCCTCTAACGTATCTCAGTGGTAGTCTCACGGCTTGGGGTAGAGGAGGCTTATACGGAGCTAAAGCTATTAACGCATCCGCTAAAGCTGCCCCAGTCATTAAAGCATCGCTCAAAGGTAAGTCGGTAAACGCCGCAACCGATTTTTTGGCTGGCGTAGTCAAGAAAGGCGAGGTAGTGGACGAGGCAGGTAACGCAGTAAAACTAGGAAGGAGAGAGGTAGCGAAACTAGGAAAAACTACAGACGACTTTACGGCTTTCGCTAAGAGGGAGGGGATAGGTGATGACTTACTGGACGACGTAATCGAGAATCAAGGGGAGATGACAGCATCTCTCAACCCTCTAGGCCTAGTGCCCAGGAGATTCCACCCTAAGTGGATGCGCAGTAAGGCAGATAAAGGGTACTTACCTCTTCCTAGACAGGGCAACTGGCGCGACCTACTGGTTAAACCATTTAGATCGACGCTGAGTGCCCCTCTGACTGTACCCTCCAAGGCTCTAGAGGGTATGAGCTGGGTTGCGAATAGCTTTGGGGCATCTAGTTCTACTGCTGTCGGAGAGTGGCTAAAGGTAGCCGCATCTGGAGTGCGGGCCCCCGTTGATTTTATGTCGTCCTTCGTGAAGGGGGGATCTAGGTGGCACCTATCTCTAGTAGCGTCCAAGATATTTAACTCGGATTTAGTTAATCCAGTTCAAGACGATTTTATTCGTTATATGGAGGGGAAAGCGGCTATGACGCCGACCAAGGTTTCGGATAAGGGGGATATTAACGACTTGGTCGCTTATTGGGAGCGCGTAACTGCTGAAGGAGCCTCCAAAGGAAAGCAGGCAAATATGGACCTTGCTCTCGACACCCCTGGACTCAGTCTCGACGTCCTTATTGGCGTATCAGGAACTAGAAGTAAAGGGCTAAAGATGCTTCAGGAAGCAGCGATGCTGAGTGGCGAGGCACGAGAGCAGGTCATTGAGCAGGCAGCCAAACATATAACTAATGAGGATATCCTTGAGCTGGCTAAACAGTTTCAAGGTTTGTCGACAGGAGATAGCCTACTAACTCACGAGGGTCTGGGCTACGTGGCCCAAAGAACAGCAGTTGATCCTGAATGGAAGAAGGCCGTAACTGACCCAAGCAAGGCCGGAGTCACTAAGATGTCTGCACTCGAGGCGGGCGCTAGCTTTAGACGCAAGGTAAATAAGGTCATCACAGGAGGGGCCACAGGGCTCAGAGAGGTAGATGATGTAGTCAGAGCAGACAGGGCCGCATCTCATGCGAATTCTAGGCATCTTCAGGCAACAGCTAAGAGAGTAGGCATTCTATACGACGCCCTAGCTAATGCTCTTGGGGTGGATTCCCAGGACATATCCGATAGGTTCTCATTCTACGCTCAAGTGGCAGGAGGTAAGGAGGATTTCATATCTATGGAGCAACTCCTACTAAGTGGTGACATCAGCAACTCAAATAGAATGGTTACCGAGATGGGAGAGTATCTCGACCGCTTGACCGGAGGGGCGCTGCTATTCGAGCATGAATCTGGATGGAAGAAGCAGGTATTCGGAGCATTCGAGGAAGCGGGTTTTGCGCGTAAGGCGGAGGACACTGCTGGGCCGCTGTTCCAGGACGCAGCTAAAGAAGTAGAATTCGCCGATAACCACTTAGCTATAGGTAGTATTAAGGGGTCGCTGGAGGAGATTAAGAGGCACATAGACGATTCATTTGTCTCTTCTAGTGGAGGTAGGGGCTGGAAATCTCCTTCAGGAGAGCAGGTCTATCACGACAATTTCGAGGGAGGACCGGCGCTGTGGGGTAGGATTAAAGGCGAGGTGCAATCTGTGGCAAGGCAGCAGGGAATTCTCCACGATCAGATGGTTGCCCCCATATTCGAGGAAGCGCGTAGAGCAGGGGCAGGAGCTATAGTCGACGAATTAATGGACATCAACGCTAACCTATCGGTTACCCATAGGCAACTAGCCGAGGAAGCAGGGTTAGTAGGAGATGTATCAATCTTCGGTTACATGCCCGGGACACTGTCGAGCAGCGCCTCAGAGTTGTATGGACGGCTAGAAGGAGATTTACAGAAGAATCCGGGCTTGGGTCACATTCTTACCCAGGTAAGAGCCAAACATCGTCGGCCAACGAAATTCCGTACCATCACGAGAGCAGAAGCGAATGATCTTATTGAAGGACTAAGCGGACACGATGAGGGAGGGGAGTTTGTCGACAAGATTCTAGATATAATCAGGGAGGAAGATCCTCGGTTGCTGGCATCGGAGGTGACCGACCCGTTCGTAGCTAGGATAGTCAGTACCTCTAAGCTAATCCGAGGCCAAGAGATATCGGATATCATCGATAACGTGACTACTAAGGGCGAACGCAAGTTCGTGTCAGGAGAGCTCGTGGGCTGGATGGAAGATATGAATATGTCTTCTATAGAGACAGTGGGCTTAGGGGATCCCATGACCAAAGCGGAGTTTGGCAGACTAGCAGATGAAGTAAGAACGGCCCAGAAATCAAGGTTACACCCCTCCCCTACGAGTTATCCAGCACCCGGAATAGGTGATACGACAGCCCGCATGAGGGCCCGTCTTATGGAGGAGGTAGGGGTCAAGGAAGTCAAAATCACTACTAAGAGAGGGAAGGGCAACTATTCCAGCTTCAATGACGGTGTAGTCAACATTAATATCGACTCGACGGCCAG
>Ga0209756_1000404_pt1 | contig 42337 bp, 37 predicted proteins | sample ETNvirenome_6_85_FD_184071 | JGI IMG/M metagenome (GOLD analysis project Ga0209756, IMG submission 184071) | Marine viral communities from the Pacific Ocean - ETNP_6_85 (SPAdes) (version 3) | ecosystem: Environmental > Aquatic > Marine > Oceanic | place: Pacific Ocean | collected 2013-06-19 | reverse complement strand
CCCACGGGTGTGCATACAATACACCCCCGACTCGTTGCCTCGGCAGCGAACATTAGTTCACCGATCCTGCCGACTTGCTGCCACTTAGATTTGTTGGCAGCTTTTTTCCGTCGAGTACCCATTCTAATATTTTCTCAACTCCTTTCCTAAGTTGTTCTGGTGTAGGGACATCGTTGAGGAGCACCGCGTCCGGCTTGCAGGTATCCACCCATGTCTCGGACGGGTGCTGATCCACTGGGTCATCGTGAGGCATGTCACGTTGAACCCGAACCAATACACCGCCACACTCCTTAATGAACCGTGCCTCGTTCTCGAACCGGATATCCGTCACGATAACCACCGATTCCTTGGGTATGAACTTGAGCATGGTAGCCAACTTGGATAGCCAATAGTTCTCATCGCAGAGGTTGCGGCGATACTCCGTACTCCACGCTTGGAGGAGTGGTCGGAGTTGCTCCTTGTGAGCCTCCACCCACACATGTGAGTGGTTGGTCACTCCCGCAACCTCATGTTTAACAAAGTCCCCAAGGGCGAGGGTGATGACTGAGTCATCAAGTTCCTTCGCAACCTTGGCAACCGTGTCCTTGCCGGAACCTCGCCGCCCCATAAGTCCTATGACGGCGGCGGGTTTCGACTCCTCGAAAGGGAACTCTAGCTGAGTAGTGTGCTCGCCCATTGGATGAACTCCTCGCTATGACGTTGTCCTTGTTTAACATCGGGGACATACACAAGGTTAGTCCCGAACTTCATCTTGTCAGCAGACAGGAGGAACTCCTGTTCAGCGAATGACTTGAGGTACATGGTCCGCGCAGATAGCAATGACTTGCCGACTGCGTTGTATGCGGACGGGCTGGCTATGGTGTACTGCGCAACCGCATACCGCTCACCGTCAAACGTGACGTTGAACTCCGGCGCATCAGCACCCTCGGGAGCTTTGGCAAGGACCACGCAGTCAAGTACTGACTTGGCGGTGGGCTTCTCGCCTGTCTCGAAGTTGTAGTTCAAGGTGAGTCCGGCAGTATCCACCTCCTCCTTGGTCATAAACACACGGGGGCGTGTCTCGGACCCGAAGGGTAGGTTCTCCATGTAGTACTTCTTGGCACTGACAACGGTGATAGGTGCTGGTTCCGAAGGCTTCGCCAAGATCACACGCTTGTTGAGCAGGATGGTTCCGGCAGGAAACTCTTCAGACAACTCGCCCACCTTCTGGACTACGGCCAACTTGGGTGTCGCGATATCGGACTGTTCGACCTCACCTATAAAGTCCGAGCCTAATGAACCCGCCTTGGCGATCTGGTCTGGTTGTGGTTGAGCCACGTCAGTGGCAGTCTCCGTGGCAATTGCATCCACGGCATCATCGAACGATTTTGTTTTACTCATTTTTTATTTATTTATTTTAGTTACTTCTTGCGAAGGTATCGGGTCTGCGAGTCCTCATCATCAGGGAGTAAGGTACCGAGACGCTTGTTAAGTTCTTCCACTGCTGCCTTCCCCTTCCCTCGGGGTGCGGATTGTTTGGCTACGCTACGCAGTTGGGCTACTGATAGCTTGGTGGCTCGCAGGAAGCCATCCAGTGGGACCATGTCTTTAACCTGCTCATACGCACACTCGACATCGTTAATGCTCACTGCCTTGGCTCGGGACACCAGTTTGTGGTGATCGAACTCATGTCCGTTGATAGCCAACTCGGTGGCCCTGCGCTTCACACTGTCACACCACTTGTCCAGTACACGGGCCAGCGGCAGTGCTACCGTATCGAGAACCTCGGGTGTCATCTCCGAAGGCATCGCGGTCTCGGGTATAACCAAGGGGTCAAGCCCCTGCTGTAAACTGAGGGCGGACCCCGTCAGTGCTGCACAATCTCCTGCTAAGTTGCAGTACTGACATGCAGATGACGGAGTCCGTGGAGGTGACGGTTGGGTAACCTCATCATAGAGGGTCTCCAGCGTCTTGCGCACCCGAGGCAAGTCCTTGCGGGAAAGGGTGCAATGGCTAGTCTCGTCTCGCCTCGGTAGCAGAAACCATACTTGTATCTCCTGTAATTTAGGGAAGGCATCGAACACTCCTACCGCATAAGCCATTGCCTGTAGGTTCTCACCCGCATCGGGCACGGAGTTACGTCCGAACTTGAAGTCCACCAAGTAACCAAGGTCACCCTTCTCGATGACCACATCAGCAGTACCGAAGGTGGTGTGCCTCCCAAGTTTTATGTTAACCTTTAACTCTGAGTGGACCTTCGCTGCCCCCTCTTCCATTGGCTTGAGGAACCGAAGGCACTTGTCAACGAGGTCCATCTGTTCCGCATCCAACGCGTCATAGAATTTAGTTTCAATGGCGGCATGCAGGAGTGTTCCCTCCTGCGCAGCCGCGTTGTCCGTGTGTGTAGGTTCATAGCTTCGACATTGTTTTCTGTAGTTCAGGGATGACGGGGAAATCTTTGCGTGACTCATGTAGTTAAATCCTTATCGGTTAGTTTATCTATGTTAGTGAGCTTCCTGCCCACGGTCTTGAGGACTGAGTCCTCGACAGTACCTGCGGCAAAGCAGATACGTTGGACTGCCTTACTCTTTGCACCGGACCGATGGATACGACCCAGTGCCTGTTTCAAATCCTGCGCTGACCACGTTGGTGAGATCAGGGATACACGGGCAACGCCCCTCGTATCATGGAGGTCGATGCCCTCGCCCCCTGCCTTGATGTTCAACGCAATCGGTATAGCTGTCTCGGACGCTTGGAACTCCCTAACGATCCGAGCGCGATCATCCTTGGGAGTCTCACCGTTGATCAGGTTCGTAGTACCCAACGACTCGGCGTACTCCATCAGGGGTTCAGTAAAATTAAAGAAGGCAACGGGGCTTATGTTCTGGGTGATCAAGTCCTCGGCCATGTCCACCATCGCGGGGACACGGTAACGCTCAATGATCATGCGCTGTTTAAGTTGCTCAGTAAGTTTGTTGGTCGCGTTCAGTTCATCATAAGCTGCGTTGAACTTATCTTTATCTTTAACCCGCACTGCCTCGGCATGGACTACGTTGTCGGGGAAGTCATCCATCTCGGACCACTTGGTCTTGACGGTGTACGGGTTAATGATCTTGTGTAGATTCTCGATGTCCTCATCCCGACCCTTCCACATCCATGCGTTGTGAAGGTTGCGGTTCTGGAAGCACCCAAGCTGCGGAAGTAATGAATACCACCGTTGCCAATCCCTGATTCCCAAGACATGCAGCAAGGCTCTCGTCTCCAAGGGGGTGGAGAAGGGTGTAGCAGATAGCAGGAGGCTCGGGTATTTGGGGGCGAGCCTCGCCAGCATCTTTGCTTGCTGAGATTGGGGGGACTTACAACGGTGGCACTCATCAAATATTAAAACCCATTGATGGTTGTCGGGCATCTTGAAATTAGATCGACGTGCCTTCTCGTAATTGATCCAGCGTCCGCCTCGGATACCCGCTTGCTTGAACTTGATGTCCCATGCAGGGCCGACAGACAGGGGGCAGATAACGAAGGGCTTGCGGTTCAGTACTTTACACACGGCCAAGGCAGTGAAGGACTTGCCCGTCCCTGTCTCACTGCAATCGAGTGCGGCACCTCTTTGTTCGACCGCATCCACTAAAGCGTGAGCGTTCTCAACTTGATGGGGGTATAGATTAATGGTTGCCACGATTGGGATGATTAGGATTCATTGTCTGTCTTATATACAGTGTTAACTAAATCGAAGAAATCATTGGAGCGGAGTATCACCAGCCACCCACGGCCATTGCGTCTGGTCGCTACCACGGGTACTTGGCCCTCTCCGACATCGGCAGTCGCTTGATCCATCCACTTGTAAGGGTTGCCCGCCTCCACTCGCTTCGTTTCCCAGTGGAAGGGGAGACCCTCCGTGATCACGTCCGGTGAATCCGGTGTCCCCTTGAACTGCTGGCCTCGGCGACTCGCCTTGCCTGTCTTTGCTTGCACCTCCTTTGCCCATTCCAGTTCCCCTCGCTTGCCTTTATCCCTTGAGTTCATTCTCCCGATCCCGAAGAGACCTCGTTTGATTTGATGAATGCTTGTACATCGCTGGGGTACAGACGGTACGTCCTGCCCCCTAACTTGTAGCCTTTGATCTTCCCCTCCCTGACCCAGCGTCTGCATGTGTGCATCGAAATGCCCATCATCCCCGCTGCTTGGTGGAGGTCGATTGGTTCGTTTGAAGTAGCCTGTTCAGGTTCACTGTCGCTCATCGTGGTTGCAGTTAAACACAGATGAATACAGTGGTCAATACCTTAGTTAGCTTATTGTATTAGTAGTTATTCACAGTTTGTTTATGACAAGATTAACGAACATTAATGATTGCAAAGGTGTTATTGTGTGTAACGCTACATAAAGCGTGCAATGGGTGTAGTCACTACAATAACTGTTCTACAATAAACAAAAAAAAACGATAGGTAACTAATGAACCCATTAGAAGATGATCAGGTCGGGCAGTCACAAGGCATCTCGATCCGCATCGGGCACGGTCTCTTTGAACGCATCAAAGATTATGCCGACTCAAGTACCATGAGTATGTCTCAGGTAAACCGCTCACTCCTTGAGGGTGCTGTTGATTTACTGGATGAAGGGGTGGCACACCCCAGTACCCCACTACCACGGAAGCTGGATGGTATCCGCAAGCGTATAGAGATAACCACCATCGAGCGTAGCCGCAAAGGTAGAGCCGACAAGCCCTCTCCCTCCACCCCTAAAGTGGATCAGAAGGTAAAGGCTCTTGAAGAAAAGATGGACCTCATCCTTGAGGCACTTAATAAGCAAACCGGATAGCCCAGTATGCGGTGGCCTGAGTTTTGGTCACTGCTCTCCGATAAGCATTGAATGTTTGCTGCGGAGAGTAATGCCCCATTTCAGTAGCAGTTTTCGCAGGATCACCAAACCCCACCAGATGATGCGACCCAAACGAATGTCGCAATGCATTCTTCGGCACCTCATAGCCCGCCGCCTTGTAAGTAGCCCGCTTGTAGCGCAACAGTGTGGAGTCAGCGCGGCCACCCATGACAAGACCGGATTCGGGGTGACGGTGGTACAGGTAGTCCAGTAAGGGGGGAGTCAGGTCAACCCATCGCTCCGCATTGCGTGTCTTGCCCTCACGCACATACAGTTGTCCCTCGTCTGGTCGTACATCCTCCCACTGTAGTCGGTCAACCTCACTGGTCCTGAGTCCGGCAAACGCACCGAACATGAGCCAGTGTCGGGTGATAGGGTGGGCGTGGTCGATGAGCTTTTGCAGATTGGCCGGAGTGACGATGGACACACGGCCCCCACACTTCGGACGCGAGACAAGTGAGACAGGGTTGGCAGATAGCAGTCCGTCCAGTACTGCGCGTTTACATACCGTAGACAGTAGTCGTAGCCAATTGCGTACAGATCGTGGGGCAAACCCCTCATCGAGACGGAGTGCAATGAATGCTTCAATGTGTCCCCGATTAAACCCTCGGATTAGGTGGGTGCCCAGCCACTTGGACAACGCTCTGGTCCTAGTCCTGTCGTCTCGGACGGTGGTCAAGGTTATGGCTCCACGTTTAAATGCTTTCTCCTGCGACTCCAAATGGGTAGCGAGCAACTCGCCCAGCGGGGGGTTTGCAAGGGAGCGTGAGGCAATGGCGTGGGACAGGGCGTGTTCAAACCCTTCAGCCGTGAACTCCGATTGGTAGCGGGACGCTATCAGGTGGATGTCACGTTGTAGTGGTGCAAGGGTAGCGGAGTCCAGCTTGGCTAAGACTTCCCGCCGATACGCCTCGGCCTTGGTCTTGGATGTGAACCGTTTTCGAACACGCTTACCGAATGCCCGAGCAGGGACAATCACTTCATGTGCGTAGCGTGGATGGGATGAGTTGATGATGCGAATATTTGTAACCATTCTGGTACCACTTTTCTGGTAACCTACGGTTATCTTAAATACAGTCAAGTCAGATTGTGTTCACAGGGTAGGGTGGGGTTGTGCTACTGCTAAATCAGGGTTGCCCCCAAGGGTGAGGGGGTGTCCACCCTCTGTCTGTCACTGTAATGAAGAAGGTTCGAAGCCCATCACTCGCTCCATTTTCACCCTTGTTTTTACGGGGAATTCTTGCTGTTAAAAAGCGTGTTACCATTTGTTACCACTTCTCATTTAGGGTGGGGAGGGGGTGACCCCACATGGAAAAGGCTAACATGGAGGTAGGACAAGGGTGGACCCACTAGGGGACCATCGGTCCGGTAGGGTCACCCTCCCCGCACCCCTAGAAAAACAGGGCGTTATTGATGTAGGGTGATGGGTTGCCCCTACTTCTTAATTAATAGTAATAATAATAATATAGGGTATATACCCCCCTTATATACAGGAGCAACTTGTATCTGGGGGTATGGGGTCACCCTCTTTTGATCGGCAAAGTATTTAGCCAATCATTTATGTGGGGTAGTGATCGGCAACTGAGTTTATTTTTACAAAGCATGTGCATCGACTCGTCGGGCAATGTCGGCATCGGTACCACGTGCCGCACATCCTACGCGCTCACACGATTATATACGCTTCGGTCCTAGTACTTGGGACAGGGGTTGAGGCAGTAAAAAACCCCCTCACCTTGCGGCAAGGGGGCGTGTTCAAGATCAGGTACAAGAACCACCCAGACCTGACCCATCCCACAAAGGGATCGTGGGTTACTCTTCAGGTTCCTTCAAGTCAGGGATATCCTTTGGCTCGGGTTGGATTGAGGCGACTGCCTCCACCCACCACTGCCGCTCCCGTTCCTCTTGGTAATCATTCCGATCCTCGTATGGTATTTGGTATTGTAAACGTCCCATGTTAGTGCCTTTCAAATGTGTGGTTGCCGATTACTTTGCCATTGCCGTTCGACCAGTATGGTTTCACGGTGCGGTGCGCGTAGTAATGATTGGCTCGGTACCGATTTGTTTTGGGGAGACCCTTGGGTACCGTCCATGTAGTTAGTGGTGGGAACTTGAGCAACCCACCATAGACTGACCACCAAAGCGGATGCCTCCGAGCCTTGGCGATCAGGTCATTGGGTGCCACCCCGTTCAGGGAACTGAATTGCTTTCGCTTAGTCAGCACCTTGACGTAGTCTGATTCTGTCTCAGACACTCGCGCCCAGATCACTTCGTACACTGCCTGTCTGCCTTGGGGTGATTCCCCTTTAGCTTCGGCAAGGATCACGGCGGCAGTCAGTGCCCGAGCGTAGTGCTCCGGTGCTTCGGCAGGTTCCCAACCCAGTGCAGGTAAGGTCAGTGCGATCAGCATCAGCAGGGCAAATGTCTTGTGGTACAAATCCCTGTCTGTCCGAGACGGTGCCCGAGTGCTACCCCCCTTCGGGGGCCAAGCACTACCGATACTAAAAGTATCAGCAGCATCGGCGTCTTTTTGCGAAACGCTACGGCACTTATGGAGGGGTGCTATTGTACCTGCACCTTGCACCGTTAGTGAGCGTAGACTAAGCGTCTCACCTGTATAGGTGTTAAGAGGCTCAACTCGCCACGTTTTACCAGCATAGTATGTGTATCGTCGTCCGCTTTGGGTTGCGATAGTTGTGTGTTTATTAATCATTTTTCTTATTCCTTTTTGTATTCAATTGTCTGTCTCATATTCAATGGTGCTCCCGCCCCTCCCCGTAGGGAGAGGCAGGGCACCGTGTCCTTAGCGTCTGCTCAAAGCGTGGTGCGCGATGTTGCGAGCGAGTTGATCCGCATTCCCCACCCAACCTTTACCAAAGTGGTGGATGATATTGTTGCGGTAGCGGTTCGAGTATTCAGGTTTGCTCAAGTAGTACTCATCGAGTGGCGCGGCACCGATCACGTCTACTCCTTTGCGTTTGATTGCAAGGTGATCCACGTCCCCGTCTCCTATGCACCCGTCAGTCCATGCGAGCAGGATACTGGAGTCTGCGATATCTTTCTGACACTCAGGGCGAGCGATGGTCTGCTTGAAGGACTCGCACCCGTAGTTCGGGCTAATGCGGCAGATGTCCTTGGCCGAGGTCCGAGTCAGGGGAACCCTGAATGCCTTCTTACCACCGGACAACCAGAGTCGGATATCAAGGATGCCTCGGCAGTGCAGTTGCTGTAGTGCCAGCACGAATTCCTGACCTCCGCCAGAGCACCATGAGGAACTCATTGATCCCGAGCAATCGACGATCACCGTGATGGTGCGCTTGCCACTCACCTCGGTCAGGCGGCGAGCGAATCGATCTGATTGGGCGATCACCTCGGGGAGGTGAAGACGGGTACCACTAGTGCCCAGTTGGTCCCGATCAATCCCGCCGCTTTTGGTGATCTGCTTCAGTCGATTGTAGATGCGCTTAACCTGACCCTCATCTGGGTTGGAAGGATACTTCTCTTGGAATTCACCCAAACCTCTGGTCTCGAACTGAGTCAGTGCGCTTTCGCCCACGTTTGGATCGTAAGACGTTGGCTCGGGTGCTTGGGTACTGCGACCAGTGCCGCGATCATTGCCACTATTACCGTGACCCCTACCCGTGTCCTGAGATGGTCCAGCTTCACCGTCTTCAGTCTTACCGTTGATCTCGTCCGAGACGCGCGGGGTGCCTTTCGGATAATCGATCCCGAACAATTCGCACCAATCTCTGAGGATCGGGAGCAAGTCCAGCGTGTTATCGGTATTGATGATGCGCTCATAATAGTGCCGCACTGCTTTTCGGGTGCAGACGAAGCGTCCTTTTTTACCGGAGGCGACTGCCTTGTAATTTGCGGTGCAGTTGGTCTGCGAATGTCCGATGAAGTCAGCACCGTGCTCGGCACTGGTCAGCGTCTTGAAGGATGATGCCTCGCGGTGGCACAACCACTGAAGCCACTCGATTGCTTTGGTCAACTTCGATGGGAATTCAACCCAGTTGTCCCAACCGAATTTGTCTTGATCATCGTACCCAGATTTGTCTTCACGGGCGAGGTGCTCAATGCGGATGTCTTCAAAGATGTTCAGAAGCTGAAAAGGTATTCCAGCCTTTTTGACAGATTTGGTTACCAGCTCAAGGTCATCAGTCCACTTGCCATGAGCGCACTCATGCCGCACCAGCGAACGGTACGCCTGATCCACGTGTTTAGCGTTGGCTTGCGCGGCACTGGTGAGTGCGTTGTAGAACTTACCTCCAACAGTGATGCGATGCTTCCCATCAACGAAGGACCAGCATGCGGTATGATAGGTGGGGTTGTAGCGCACGTCGATGAACGTGAATCGCTTTGCGACCAGACCCCCCGTTTGGTGAAGTGCGCGGACGATGCCCCGATTTTGTTTTACTCCTTTTTTACGCCACACGTACCCGCGCAGCTTTTGGTATTTTGATTCGTTATACATTTTTTTGGTTCTTGTTTTTAGTTGTTGGCTTGTCTCATCAGTGGTTCGGATGCCATCCGGTCCCAGACGCCCTTTCGGGCGTTTCGACTATTCTATTCGGTAGGGTCAGTTTTGAGGGGCTCAGGTGCCTTGGCCCGATCTGCGAGCGCGATCAAGCGCGTGCTCCATCCTTCAGATGCACCCCCATCGGGCAAACGATCTCCGGTATCCGCATCCCAGTTCTGCACCTTGTCCGAGACGGCACTGGCCAGTTGGCGAGCGATGTCTGCCTCCTCTTCACCTCCGAACAAGGCAGCGCGTTTCAGATCGCGGGGCGATAGGCTGAACAAGGTCCGACCATCCACTGCCGCTTTCCTGCTCTCACCGACGATCTCAGCGAAGTTCTCAGCCAGTTTGACCTTGGGGTCTTCAGCGACTCCAAAACCGTTCAGGATCGACTGACAGACCACGGTGAGGTCATCCTTATTGTAATCGATTTTGACGTGATCAAAACGATCCCAATACGGTGCCTCGGGCACCTCGGATTCAAGGTTACATGCGGCGATGATATGCAGATGCTCCACCTTAGCTTCTAAGACCTCCAGATTGCCGTCTAAAGGCTTGCGAGTCCGAACCTTAAACACTTCATCACCCTCGCCATTTACGACAGGCTGAAAGGTTGTGAGGAGAAACTCCCGAGTACGTGCAGTCCAGCGCAGATGCTCATCGCAAAATAGCAGAACGTTAGTACCGTCTGCCGCTGCGCGGAATGCCTGTGTCAAAACACCATCGGTGATGATGTATCCATTCGCACCATCAGGCGTGATTGAACCCAGTATGGTGCTGATCTCATCAATGTCTTTGTTACAACCGTGCTCCAGATAGAGGTCATACTGCTTGCCCAATTCGCGAACAGCATGCGACTTGCCAAACCCAGCGGGTCCAGCGACTGAGACGATGTTTCCACCGTTGTAACTGCCAGCGTTATACTTGGGCGATAGTTTGGATAGGACAGGGTTACCTGATGAAGCTGCAACCAACCTAGCACGGCGTGCGGTCCCACCCTTGTCCGACTTCAACGCATCGATCAATTCGCGGATGGAATCACCCGTGTCTTCGATTTCCTGAATGCGATCATCGAGCTTTTGATGGGCTTCTACTAGCGAACTGATCACGGGATCGTCAGTCAGATCGACTTCCTGCTTTGACCCTGCCGTGATTTGGGTGAGTAGTGATGCTAACTGTTGAGCCGCATCATCCGGTGCTGCCGATGCCGATGCCTCTGCCGCTACCTCTGCCGCTACCTCTGCTACAACAGGCACTGTTGTGGCGGGGTGCGTGGTCTCACCTTGGTGATGGGACAACCACGCATCGGTAGTGTCATTGTAGACCTGATTCAGTGCCGCAATGTTGAGCGCGTTGTAGATGTAGGATGAGACCTTGTTGTCCGATAACCACTGCCGAGCGTGGTTGCGGTTTTTGGAAGTGATCACCGCACTGCCGCGCGGTCCGAGTTCGTTGTGTCCTTTAATCATGGTTCTTGTTTTTTGAGTTCTTGTCGTTGCCGCATCCGAGCGACCTGTGCATTTCACTCTATTTTTGATCACAATACAATACAATAATGCACATTGTAATTGATTGTGTTTTGCCCCTGTTTTTGTAGGTTATTCTGATGGCGGATGCGTCCGAAGAAAACCCCTCTATAAAGGCACCCAAGAAAACGGCCAAGAAAACGGCCAAGAAAACGGCCAAGAAATCGGCAGTCAAGCGCACCAAATCAGGCAGACCATCACGGGCTGGAGCGACTCAGGCGATCAAGGATGCGGGTGCTGCCACAATGGGCAGACCTGTCCGAGCATTCGAGCCAGCGACTGCGACTGCCATCGTGGAAACCATTGTCCGAGACGGGTTGCCTTGGCGGATTGCAGCGAATAAGCACGGCATCCATGAACAGATCGCGTCGAGGTGGATCATGGAAAATAGCGACTTTGCGTGCTCTATAAAAAAGGCACAAGCGTCTCACGTCTCGGACCTACTCAACAAGATGGCCGAGGCACCCAGTGGATCATGGCAGAAGTGGTGCTGGCAGCTCGAACGCATTTACCCTGAGAACTTCAGCCAAAATCAACGTTTTCAGGTAGAAACCACACATAAGCTCGAAATTAATGCGGCAGTATGTGCCCAAATTGCGGAGGGATGGACCAAGTTCAAAGAGAAAACCATCGATATTCCCTAGTTTTTTGCGATTATGGACTGTTTTGTTTTTTCGTTTCGCACAATAACACTTATATCCCATTCAGTATATAATGCCAGCAGTACTATATCAGTCCGGTGATTTGAGTCGCCTCGCGGGTGGGCATGTCGGGTGCATTATGCGCAGGTGGGGGGAGGGGGGTCGGCCCATTACTCCCCCCTTTATGGGGTTTTAAAACGCAGATGGATAAAAAGGCTTTATTAAATTCAGATGATTCTATACTAGGCACCCCCGTCTGGTTTGCACGGGAGGTATTGAAACTAGAACCCTACGGATGGCAGGACAAGGTCATGTGGGACGTAGCTATGGCAGATAAACCCGTGGCCCTTCGCGCAGCCAATGGCTCTGGCAAGACCCAGAATGTAGCGGCTCCCCTGATCCTCTGGCATTGCGCGTGTTTCCCTAACAGTCAGGTGGTCACCACCGCTGGTGTTTACCGCCAAGTAAAGGAACAGCTATGGGGTTGTCTCAGGTCACACAAGGATAAGCTGGGAGCCGGATGGTCTATCAACCAGACCGACATCACAGCACCCAATGGTAGTCGGGCCGTTGGCTTCAGTACAGAGGACTCCGGTAAGTTTGAGGGTTGGCATAACGACCATTTGATGATGATCGTTGATGAGGGAAAGTCTGTCTCGGACGATATTTATATGGCTATTGAACGCTGCCAGCCGGAGCGGCTGCTGGTGATGTCGTCAGCGGGCACAACAGTCGGGGAGTTCGCTAATGCATTTCTAACAAGAAAATCATTTTATTCCACGCATACAGTCACTTCCTACGATTGCCCCCATCTCGGGAGTGAGTGGATCAGTACGCAGATTGAGAAGTGGGGTCGGACCCACCCTCTTATCCGCTCCATGATCTTCTCAGAGTTTATTGACGACGGGGGTGTGGGCTACGTGGTGGCGCGGGCGGACATAGTGAACTGTCTGGAGGAGCCGCCCAAGGCTACGGATGGCGTCCCACTGGTGTTCATTGATTGGGCCGCAGGAGGTGACGAGAATGTCATGGCTTTTGTCCGAGGCAACAAGCTGACAGAGATGGTCTGTTGGCGGGACAAGGATACGATGGCAGCAGCGGGACGGGCTATAGCTGAGATTAACAAACGTAAGGTTCCCTTGGATAGGGTCTGGGCAGATGACGGCGGACTAGGGCACCCGATCAACGATGCCCTTGCCACGGCAGGGGTCAGCGTCCGTAGGGTGCTGAATAACAGCAAGAGCTATGACCAACAGCATTATGCCAATCTTGGCGCAGAATTGTGGTATGACGCCGCTAGACTCATACAGCGTAAGGAAGTCATCCTATTGGACGATGAGACGCTTATAGAGCAAATGGCGAGCCGCAGGAGTACCTACACGGCATTAGGTAAGCTCGCCTTGGAAAAGAAGGAGGATATGCGGAATCGAGGGCTGGGATCACCGGACCGCGCAGATGCCGCACTGTCTGCAATCAGTATTGCACACAGAGTAGGAAACGTATACGATGGTGTTGTCTTCGCTGAAGAAGATGAGGACACCTTGTCGGACGACCAACTAGCCGTGCTAGAGGAAACAATGTCCGGCTCATTCGCTGGCTTATGAAAGAGAAACTAAAGTCTAGGAAACTATGGGTGGCCGTCGGTGGCCTGTTAACCGTAGCCGCCACTGAGTGGCTGAACCTATCACCCGAACTAACCGAACAGGTTGTTGGGGCTGTCGTTATTATTGTACCCGCTTACATTGGCGGACAAGGCATCGTTGATGCCATGAAGGAGTACGCCAAGAAAGACAACCCACCAACCAGCTAGATGCTACTAGCCGCTCTGAAGGGACTTGCAGCGTTGCCTCGGCTGATAGACGCGGTGGAATCTATTGGAGATATAGCTAGGGCGCAAATGGCGCAACAAAGAAAAGATGAGAAAGACAAAGCTGTTGACGATCTTATTGATGCTGCTCGGGAGCGCAGGTTGCGTAAGCGTGAAGCTGAACGGGTTTCAAGAGATAGCGGAGAGGAATCCGGTGGGGATGGAGGAAGCAACAGCGACTCCCGAGGGTACTGAGCTAATCCGTCAACTTGGGTTTTATATTAACCAACTAGAACAGCAGCTTGAGGAGAACTGAGAATGCCTAAGAAGTACCAAGGAGAAGCGTCTAATACAGGTAATAAACAGCTTTTAATAAAAAAGCGAAGAACCCTTACTAAATTATGGGCTGAAATGGTAAAAGATGGTCGCCCTCTAAAAGAGACTAATGCCGTGAAACGGCGATTAGATGCCCTAAAAATAGCCAAGAAAAAGAAGTGAGTGATATAGGGCTTTATATTAATAAATTGGAATATGAATTGGAGAAGCAATGATTAACCTGTCGGAAATGGACACCTTGGTGCGGGACGCACTACAGGCTCGGCTCCCTTGGGAGGACGAACAGATCAAAGGGTATAAGCTCCGGCACGAAGGTCTCGGACGGCCCAAGAAACCGTGGGCAGGTGCAGCGGATCTGAACTGGCCTCTGTCCGATATGATGATCGAGAAGATTAAGCCGTATTACATTCAGCAAGTATTTGCGAATGAGTTGGTGGCAAACTTCTTTTCACTCAAGTCAGACTTAATGCAGTTCAATAATGCGGCAGCACAATGGTTTGATTACCGTCTAAGACAGCGTACTAATTTTGAGACAGAGATTATCAGCGTAGCGGACTACATGTTGATGGCAGGTAAGGGTCTCTTGAAAGTCTACTGGGACGAGGGGAAGAGGCAGGTGAAGTTCGATTCTGTGGACCCGATGTATTTCATTGTCCCAACCCATACGACAGATTTACGGGATGCCGATTGGTGTGCGCAGGTTCACCAGATCAGTCCAGCAGCTTACAAGCGAAATGAGAATTACAACCAATCACCGGAGCTTCTCACCAAGATACGGGCCGCAAATGCGGAAACGCGGACGCGCTACGAGAGTGAGAAGTATCTCCGTGAAGGGATCACACACTCCGTTGACGATGATCGTATCCCCGTGTGGGAGGTGTATTATCGGGACGGTAAAGACCTCCTGACCTTTACGTTTTCACCATTGTCCTTGGATGAATTTGTACGCCCTATCCGTAAGCTCCCCTACGACCACGGTCACCTCCCGTATGTGGAGTTTAACGTAGAGGTTAAGGATAAAGGTTATTACTCACCCCGTGGTATCCCTGCCCGTATCGCCCCGTTACAGCAATCCATGACTAAGCTCTGGAACGAGAAGCTGGATGCTGTAACGATTTATAGCAGACCCATATTTACGTCGGACAACCCGATGGTGAATGCAGGTAACATCCGTATGCAACCCGGTCAGATTATACCATTTCCGGTAAAGGCTGTATCGATGGGGGCACCTCCGGTAAGTTGGGATCAAGAGATTGCCCAGCAGCGGTTGACCGCCGAGCAACTAATCGGTATTCCCGACGCGGGTCTGCAAAATCAATTTAAGTCAGGGGAACGTCGGACTGCGTCTGAGGTTAACCTTATCGGGACGGTGATGAGTCAGGTGACTGACCTCCGTTCCCGTATCTTCCGTCGAGCTTTAGCTGAAACATTCGCGCAAGCGTGGGGGTTGTATGTCCAATATGACAAGGCGGATTTACATTTCTTTTACCGCAACGAGTTGATGACGATCCCGCCCGAGGCTGTCCAAGACGGGTATCGGGTCGAGCCATTGGCTAGTGCTGATAATTTTAATAAACAGTTTGTGTATCAGAAGAAGGTCACACGGTTCCAGTTACTCCAGCAGAATCCGTTCGTGAACCAAGCGGAGCTTGTCCGAGACCTGATTGCTGCGGACGATCCACAGGATGTGAAGCGTATCTTTATGGATAATGACGCACAGTCTGCGGATCAGAGCGAAGACCAAGCAACTGAGCTTTGTCGGATGATGATTGGGTTCCCGTCACAAGTGAAACCCGTGGATGACGATGCTACGCATTTGATGATCCTTCGGGGTTTTGTGGAGAGGCGTATCAGCGCGGACGAGGGTATTGACGGTGAACTAGCCGCACTGTTGATGAACCATGCGAATATGCACATGCGACAGCTACAGCAAAAGAACCCTGAACAAGCGAAACAACTTGAGGAACCTATGCAGCAAATGGCTCAGTATTTCGGACAGGTGGTGGCTATGGAGCAGCAAGCTAACCAGCAGCAACAACAGCAGCAAATGCAGATGCAAGGGCAAGAAGAAATACCACAAGAAGCCTTGCCCGAAGGTATATAATCCCATATATTGTGAGAAGGTTAAGACGTTTTTTGACAACTTGGAGGGCTGTTTCGGCAGTCCTATCGTATGCAGACACACAGACAGTGTGGAGCGACAAGGACCGCCGCGCTCTCGGCGCGTTCCTTGAAAGTCCGGCAGGAGCTAGGATGGAACGCCTGATGGCGGACCAGATACTGGACTCATGCCAGACCGCCGTGTCCGAGCAGTGTACGCCGTTTGAGGCGGGGACCGTTCACGGCATGAAGATTTTATGGGTGTTTATGAAAACACTCACCACGGCGGGGGCTTCGCCAGAACAAGACCCGAACTATGAGCGAGACAACTAACCTAACGGTAGAAGAGGAGTTAGATGCACTAAAGCAAGAGGCGGAAGCCGTTGACGCTGGAACGCAACTCCCTTCTGAGACTGCTGAAAATGAAACTCCTACTGGCAGCGAGGAGGCCGAGGGTGAGTCCGAAGAGGGCTTAACCATTGAAGACAACTCTGAAGACGAGTCGGCGGGCGAACCTACCGAGGAATCTAATAAAGAGGTTTTAGAAGACGAAGGCGTGTCCGAGACGGACCCGCTGGAGGGTGCTGACGTTGGGGAGAAATCTGACGCAGAACCACAAGCACGGCGCACGGGAAAAAAGAAAGAGGCTTTGAAGCGTTCTTGGGAGAATGCAGACAAGCGTCACCGTGAGGCCGACGAGCGTGAGACACACTTACGAGTACGGGAGACACAACTCCTTGAGCGTGAGCAGCAGGTTTCCACTATTGAATCTGAGGCACCGGATGATCCGTTACCTAAGTATTCAGCAGATGAGATTGCGAGTTCACTAGAGGAGTTCATTGATGATGGCGAGTTTGATACTGCAAAGAACTTGATTAGAAGTCTTGCAGGAAAAGCCAACGCAATGGGTGCCGCCCGTAGCTCGGGACCGAACAGTCCGCAGTTTGCAGAGGCATGGGACCAAGTGAGGGGGAAAGCCATAAAGGATAACCCTGAACTGGAAGACCCCAAGTCCTCCTTATATAAGGAGTCTACTGGACTTCTTAACGGGGAGTGGGGGCCGTTGTTTCAAGCGCACCCCGCAGGGGTTGCTGCGGCAGTAGAGGTTGCTAAGTTGCGTATGAACGCCGCTTCGTCTTCGGAGTTGTTGGAGAAGGTTGAGCAGTTACAAACTGAGAACAATAAACTCAAGAAAGCGGTAGCATTGGATGGGACAACACCAACAATATCAGGCGGAAGCACTGAAGCCAAGTGGGACAACCTCTCACTTGACGACCAATTGGAAGCGTTACGACATGATGCGGCGATTTTGAGTTAGTAATAAAGATTGGAGGCCATCATGGCTGCTACAACTGGATTCATTCGCACGACCTCTGGTAGTTCAACAGAGTCAAGCTCCGGCTTGGACTCTTCAAGAATTTCTGAGGTCTTTAACAAAAACTTCCTCAAGCATGCAATAGACCGTTTGGTCCTCGCAGAGCTTGTGGAGAAATTCGACCTGCCTAAAAATGCAGGTACACAAACCATGCGGTTCTTTCGCCGTGGTGAAGCTAACGTGGATAACGTTCGCTCACTGACGGAAGGTACCCCATTAACTGACTTCACGCACACCACGCTCGAAATCGTGGAAGCTACGCTCTCCCAGTACGGTGACGTATCCAAGATTTCGGACACTCGCGTTGCTACTGACTTGATCAAGCAGCTTGAGTTGGAAACCCAGCGTATGGGCGAGGAAGCCGCACTGTACTTGGATAACCAAGTGCGGGACGAAATATACACAGAGATGTCCGATTCGGGGAACTCTGCTCAACTTATCGATCTGACTGCGGAGTCTGCCTCTGCGGATCGTACCGTTGAGCTACAAGACCTCGACAAGGCTTGCAGCATTTTGAAGGAGAATCGTGCTCCTACCTTTGCTGGCGGTCACTACGTCGCTGTGGTTAGCCCACGTCTGTCTTACGATCTTCGTCAAGACACCAAGTGGGTGAATGTTTCGAGCTACTCCGATAAAGAGAAAATCTATAACGGAGAGATCGGGAAATTCTTCAACGTCAAGGTTGTGGAGCAAACGAACCCGAAAGAGTTCGACCACAACTCGGGCACTGGAAACGGCCACGCTTGTTTCGTATTCGGTAAAGAGTTTGCCGGAACAATCAAGCTCGCTGGTTCTAATAGCCCACTCAAGCCGCAGCTTATCATTAATGATAAAGCGGATAAGAGTGACGCCCTGAACCAATACATCACCGCCGGATATAAATTCTACGCCGCTAGTAAGGTGTTGAATCCTAAATTCGGAGTAATGATCAAGGCTAATAAAGTCACGTTTTAATCCACGGGACTAAACCGAGGGTGTCCTGCTTTAGGGATGGAGTAGGGCACCCTCATTTAAGATTGGATTGATATGACTTTAGCGGATATGGCAGATCAGGTTGTGGATTTGATTGGGTCTTCGGACGCGACTTCAAAAACACAAGCGAAGGAATTCCTGAAAAGACGGTACATGATGTTGTATGACGCCCATCTTTGGGAAGATGCAAAGATATCATTGACGCTTACCACCTATGCTAACCAAGTCATACTACCTGCGTGGGTAGATAAAGTACTTCAAGTGGTTATGCAAAAGGGGGATTTGAAACGATTACTCGCCCCAATGGATCGTCAGAATATATATCAAATCAATCCGTACCTTTTAGAGGAATCTGGTGATGTCATAGGGTTTAGTCACATGAATCCTGTAGCGACCCACATGCACCCTCCTAATGTAAAACTTAGTATTAGTTCAAGTGATGCTACTGATACGGGAAGCGTTCGGGTCCAAGGGATGCACCTCGGCAATGAGATTTCAGAAACGGTAACATTGTCTGGGACTTCTGATCGGGTTTCTCAAAATTATTACGATGAGATATATTCTTTATCCAAGCCGAAAACGGCGGGGTACATCAGGGTGGTAACTTCAAATGCGGCTGAGAATGAATTGCAGGTTTTACTAGAGGATGAGAACGAGAGGAAGCACCAGAGGATTCAGCTACATCGTGACATTTCAGAAGGGCACAAGTTATTAATTTATGCAAAGCACATCTGTACGCCTCTTAGCCACGACAATGACACTCCCCAATTAAAAGCATGCACTAACGCGCTGATCTCTTTCGCGGTGGCGGATATGCTTACTCGGATGCGGCAGTCAGGGAAGGCCCAAGCACATGTGCAGGAAGCGAACGCGCATTTAGTGGCAATGATGGGGGCTGATAAAAATCAACGGGCTAACGTAGTCCGATTCGTACCGGAGGACAGTTATAATGGCTAACAATACACCATACACAAATGAGAGCAACGCAACGGGGGCGTCAACAAGCCCTAATGGGGTTACTACTTTACTTAATAAATTAGATTCGGACAACGACGGTGTTGTGGATGGCGTACTCGCTACGGGAGTTACGACAGAGCACCTAAATGCGGATACCTTGGTTACTGCGGCTGAGTCGATTTCGAGCAACGATAACGACACCACACTGCCGACCTCGGCGGCTGTTAAGGATTACGTTGATGCCCAAATACTCACCAAGGACAACTTAGATGAGATAGCTGAAGGCACAACCAATGTCCACTTTACGGCCACTGATAACACTAAGCTCGACGGTATAGAAACCGCAGCTACCGCTGACCAAACCGGAGCGCAGATCAAGACGGCTTATGAGGCTGAGAGTGATACCAACGCTTTTACTGATGCCGACGAGACGAAACTCGATGGCATTGAAGCTAGTGCGACAGCCGACCAGACTGATGCTGAGATAAGGACAGCGGTTGAGGCGGCTACGGATTCTAATGTGTTCACTGACGCTGACCACACTAAGCTCGATTCTATTGAATCCTCTGCCGATGTAACCGATGCCACCAACGTCACTGCCGCTGGGGCGTTAATGGATTCTGAGCTAACTGATTTAGCTGGTGTAAAGGGAGTTACAATCTCAACGCTTCAATCCAAACCATCAGAAGGAGCTTTCGTTGATGGTGACAAAACCAAGCTCGACGGCGTTGCGGCCAGTGCAAACAACTACGCAATTTCTTCAGACCTCTTGGACGAGGATAACATGGCCACTGATTCGGCTACGAAGGTTCCGAGTCAACAGAGCGTTAAAGCCTATGTAGACTCACAGGTTGAATCTAAGGATGCGCTGAGTGAGCTAAGTGGCACTCTGGACGACATAACCGCTGGGACAACCAACCTCCACTTTACGGCCACTGATAACACTAAGCTCGACGGCATTGAAGCTAGTGCCGATGTGACAGACGCTACGAACGTAGATGCCGCTGGGGCAGTGATGACTACTGACACAGAGCTGTCATCCACAATTACCGCAAGCAGTCTTACCTCGGTAGGAAACCTGACTGGCCTTGCTGTAACAGGTGACGTAACGGTTGGTGACGCTTCAGGTAATGCAAGGCTTGAACTGGACAAAGCTGATGCCTCAGTAGCAACAATTCATCTTCAGAAGGCAGGAGCAGATGATATTTACCTCACCAGTGATGCAAGTGAGACGTTTGCCATCGGCACAGGCAACACTAACCGTATGGAGATTACTGCTGGCGGTGATTGCCAGTGGAAAAATACATCCGGTGCAGCAAAACTAACTTGGGATGCATCGGATGAGAGGGTGGGAATTCGCAGTACGGCTCCAGTCTCCGCCCTAACTATACTGGGTAATGATTCTGAAGCCAATGGCCCGATTATCACACTAGCTGGTGACGCTGTAAACCAAGGGGAGAGTGGACGAATTAGGTTTCAGGAGGCTGCGGGGAATTATCAAGGTGGGTACATCCATTATGACGGGAGTGCCAACGAACTCAACCTTGGAATGCACGCTACTGGTGATACAACTATCGGTAGCGATGAAAGTGCAATTTCAATAGCGCGTGATACTGGTTTGATTGATTTGAAAGCAGGCAAACTGAAGATTGCTGGTTCATCCGGTACAGACGGCCAAGTGTTAACTACCGGAGGTGACGGTACGATTGCGTGGGAAGATGCTGCCGGAGGTGGAGGCGGCGGCAGTCTAGATAATGTTTCAGAAGACTCGACACCTCAGCTTGGTGGAGACTTGGACGTTAATGGCAACAAAATAGTCACTGTCTCTAATGGTGACATAGTTCTGGAACCAAACGGAACGGGTGGGGTCGGCATAGGCACGGATTCGCCGTCTACTTCCCTCCACGTTTCTGGTGCATATAGCTCCGGTGCAACCCCTTACATTCGCGCCGAGGACACGACAAGTAGCGGGGCTTTGATTGAGTTTTACGCCACGCAAGCCTCTGGTGCTGGCTATATCCAAACTGGGACATCAACGGATATTAGGTTTGCACCAGCGGGTAGCACTAAAATGCTACTGGAACATACTACAGGGAATTTAGGCCTAGGCACTACGGCTCCTATGCGTAAATTGGATTGCGTTTATTCTGATTCCAATACTGACGTAACATCGGGTGCGGGCTCAACGAACGGAAGAGGGCTGCTTATTTTAAATAGTGACGGCACGGATGACAGCTACGCCCAGTTGGATTTACGAACCGGAAGCTCAGGAGATGTCCGGCTTGCCGCTGTTGATAAAGGTACTGGCTCCACCGATTTAGCCATCCTGACAGACAACGCTGGTTCATTCACAGAAAAGATGCGAATTTTGGCTGGGGGCGATGTCGGCATAGGCACTAGTCCAAACGAGAGGCTTGAAGTAGCTGGAAATATTAAATGCAATGCTGCTAATGGTAAAGGCTTCGTCTTAAACGCTACCACGACCACGGGCATTTTTAGGCAGAACGGAGATGAATTAGGAATCACTGTTGGCGGTTCCGAACGGATGCGAATCGATAATTCGGGAATGGTCGGCATAGGGACTGACATCGATCCATCCCGCCGCCTTACGGTAGATTCCGGTTCCACTGATACCGTTGCCCTATTTAAGTCATCGGGCGATGCAAACGCATATATACTCATTGAGGATGGCAATACCACAACTGGCCCGCATATCGGAGCAGTAACCGATGATTTGGTTTTAAGGACTAGCAACAACGAACGCATGCGAATCGACTCTTCGGGCAACTGCGGTATAGGCTGCACTTCAACTTTGGGAGTTCTTGAGGTGGCTGCTGATGATGCCACAACTGCGATTGCGATTTCAGAGACAGGAACAGGGAATAAGAGGTTTGCTATTACACCACTTGCTTCCGGTGGCTGGACTACTTACGCCACTGCCAGTGACGGTGGAAGTTTTGTTGCGGGAATCACGCAGCTCGGTAGCTCCGTCGGCATAGGCACTACGGCTCCGACTCTTTATTCTGCGTCTACTGAAGGAATCCACGTTGCTGGAACTAACGCTGAATTAAAGCTGGAAACCAGCAGTTCTTCGGGTTGGGCCTTTATTCACTGTAAATCTCCAGAGAGTGATTGGGCTTTTGGTATAGATAATGATGAAAACTTCCGAATATCAAACAACAGTGGACTGACTTCAAATACAGCTATAACAATCGACACGGCAGAAAACGTAGGCATAGGCACTGCCGCTCCGTCTGCTAAATTAGAGATTGCCGCACCTTCAAGCGGTTCAGCCTTTGTTGCGAATTTGCTAGATAATACAGCAGATGGACTTGTTGTTAAACAAGGTAGCAACGAATATTTAGCGGTTAACACAACCAACACTTCTGAAGCGGTTGTAATCGGCAACACCACAACAAATCCAGAGACTCATATACTAGGAGGCAACGTCGGCATAGGTACTACGTCTCCGTCATACAAGCTACATTCCGTTGCCGATGCTGCAAACTGGGGTGCTTACATCAAAAACGAAAACGCAGCGGGGTACGGACTTTTAGTTGCAGGAGGAAAAGCCGATGGAACCACCGATGCGTTTCAGGTAGATAACGTAGCTGGAACCACGCTACTGACTCTTGAGGGTTCTGGAGACTTGGGGGTAGGCCATAGCTCACCGAGTAGTTTCCACAACTCAGGCAACAGACTTGTCATAGGGGCTGGAAGCGGTGAGGAGGGTATGACTATATACTCAGGCTCATCATCTAATGGTGTTATAAATTTCGCAGACGTAGCAACCACATCTTCTTATCAGGGTCGGATAGTTTACGACCATAGTGATAATGCGATGAGTTTCCACGTAGGAGGAACTGGTGCAGAAGTAGCGCGGATTGATTCCAGTGGCAATGTCGGCATCGGTGGTACGCCCAGCACGCATCCCCTTGAAATTCATAGCGCAGACAGTGCGGTTGTTTTAGCTGATTCGTCTGCTGCTAATTCTTTCTCACAATTCCGTCTCAATTCCGGTGACCAAGATTGGAGGATAACTTCTTACGGGGAGAGTTATAGCGGAGACACCGACTACCAAAGTAAGTTTTCAATTTTCGGAGGAGACTCAACCGGAACACGCGCCCACAGACTTGTTATCAGCTCCGGTGGTCAAATCTCCCAACCTGTTGAAACCCTCACCACGGGTGACACTGTTGATATTGATTTCAGCAAGAGCAACCTCCAGACCTTTGCGTTGGATGGCAATGAATCACAAACAGAATTGACAGGTTCTAATTATGCCGCAGGTCGCACTGTTAGGTTGATGATTGATATGTCCAATGACAGTCACATGATGGGAATTACTACCCCGTCAAATTGGACTAATTTTGGTGACGACCCAACATCAATATCCTCTGCGGGGCTTGTGCTTTGCGAGCTTACGTCATGGACAGCCGCTGAAGGTGGAGTCACCGCACGGTGGAGCGAAGCAACCACTTAAACTAAACAAACAAATAAATAAATATTATGCCAAACACATATAACTACACGCGGCTTGAACCCTTGGTGACGACACAAGAGGTTAACGGCAAGCAAGAAAAAGTCGTAGAAACCCTAGTGGCTGGAATGACAGCAGTTAGTGATGACGGATACAGTGCCTACATCGACGCTGCCATTTCCTGCCCACTCGACCCAGACAACTTCGTCACCTTTGATGAGATTGATGAGGCTTGGGCGGTTGCAAAGGCTGAAGCTGTTGCCGAAGAGAAGGGCTGGAAGGATTCGTTGGACAAGCAGATTGAAGCTGCGCGTACACGGCCACTCCCTGCTAAGTTCAAGTTTCAGGAACCAGTAGTGGAACCCGCTGAATAAGGGCCATGCCTGACTATGACCCAAACTCCCTAAGTGCAGTTCTTGTGCGAATGGAACAGCGGCAGATCGTTAACACGGATCGGTTGACTGAAATCATTCACAGGCTGGACAAGCATGAGGAGCGGATTGAAATGCTGGAGCAGTTCAAGTGGAAACTCCTTGGTGCGTTAGCAATTGGGTCAGCAGGAGGAGCAGCAGCGTTTAGTAAATTGTTCGGAGGATAAGAGTTATGGCACAGTTAACTACAGGGAACACATGGAGTACGGGCGACACCGTTACGGCGGCGAAGTTAAACCTAATGATAAATGATGCCACGCTTCAGGCGGGGGCAATCACAAGTCAGGGGTTAAACAGTAGCCCCGCATTGGCGGACCAATTCCTTATTGTAACGGCGGCGGGGGACTTGTATCGGACAACGCTTCAATCAATTGCGTCTTCATCTGCTGAGTTTAATGCTAATAAGATACAGAGCAAAGCAGTGTCTACGGCATCCCCCGCTAATGATGAGATATTGGTTTATGATTCTTCGTCTCAGACATGGAACTTTGAGAGCAATATAGCCACACCCGCAGATTTGTCAGTTACTACTGGGAAGGTTGAGGACGACGCAATCACTCTCGCAAAACTGGAGGACGGCACTCAGGGGGATATTCTCTATTACGGTGCGTCTGGTGCTCCAGCAAGGTTAGGGTTTGGGACTGATGGGCAATTCCTTAAAACCCAAGGCGCAGACGCGAATCCGGTTTGGTCTACGTTAGCTGTCCCAGCATTTGCACAGGCTATGCTAACCGGAACACAAGATGTTTATAACCACTCAAGCTATAGCGTTGACCCTGTTGAGGGTGCTGTTGGGGATGACGAAGCGTTCTGGCTTGTAGAGGATGATAACAGTGACAGTATGGACTTGAGCCTAACCGTAGCAAGCGGCAGTAAAGTTAAGCTGACTGTTGATTTAGAAACGGACACCAATAATGGTACAGTTGCCGTAGGTGTCCGTGTTCAACGAACTGTTGATAGTGGGACAACTTGGACTGACCTTCCAACAGGAGATGCAGCGTCAACTAGAGTCCGGTGCTCTTTCACGAATCATCATGGGAATGACCAACGCTCCAATGGTCGTTCAACTTGGCATTACATTGATAGTCCTGCATCTACAAGCGTTCGGTACCGAGTGATTTACACCTGTCACCCTGATTACCATATATACCTGAACAGGGAGTACAGCCTTGACAATGACGGGGATTCAGGAGGGGTAAGCACTTCGGAGTATCGGTCTACCTCTTACTTTCTGGCCGAGGAAATTCAGCAATAATGGAGTAATATGCCGGTCTGGTACAACGAAACTTTAGACGACCAACCCGTGTTTGACCTCACGGGGGACTTTCGGGGTGGTATGAACGCCACGATGGCCCCCTCGTTGCTACCTAATAATCAGTATTCGTATGGCGAGAATGTAATGCTTACTAATGCGGGAGGACTCCGGTCACGTTATGGCACGTCCCAACTTGCGTCAGCGAGTAGCCCGTCTTTCTTATTTTACTTCGATACTCCGACCCACGAAAAGCTGATGATGGTCCGAGACAACACTTTCAGTTATTATGATGGGAGTACGACCTCAACCGTCTCAGGGTTCAGTGAGACAGGCGGCATGGCCCTCATGCAGGGCATGGATATGTTTTTTACAGCGACTTCGGGGGGTCTTTATGAATTTGATGGGACAAACCTCTATAAGACTAAACAATTAAAAGTTACCATAGACTCCGGCGGGTCGGGATATAGTAGTGCTTCGGTTACGGTTTCCGGTGGCGGCTCCCCAGTAGAGGACGCAACGGTAGCCGCAACGGTAGCGGGCGGGGCCGTCTCAGTGCTTAACATCACGAACCAAGGGCGTGGGTATACCTCCACCCCGACTCTGACAATCACCGGAGACGGGTCCAGTGCCACTGCTACTGCGGAATTGGTTGACCCACCCAGCGGTACTATCGGTGTGTGGCACACTAACCGTATGTTCTTGGCAGGATTAACGGGAGAGCAGAGCGATACAATCCGCGTCTCGGACCTGTTGGATCAAACTAACTGGCCCGCAGCAAACTCGTTCCGTGTAGGCGGGGGTGAAGGCGAGTCTATTATGGCCCTGAAAAGTTGGGACGTTATGAACATGCTGGTGTGGAAAGAGTCAAGCACGTACCTCGTCCAAACCGATCCGGTGCAGTCAGTCGCTAACTGGCCTATTCAAAAGGTGAGCGACAACATTGGCTGCGTCTCGTCTCGGACAGCAGTACAGGTGGGTGCCGATGTTTGGTGGCTCTCCAAGCAAGGAGTGGTTTCAGTACGGCGTATGCAGCAGGAAACTCAGCGCGAAGTCAGTGCAGCTATTTCTGTCCCGATCCAAGATTACATTGACCGTATTAACTGGAATGCAGCAAACACTGCTTGTGCTACTTTTTACGACAATAAATACATGCTGGCGGTACCACTGGATGGTGAGGCGTCCCCCACTCATATCTTGGTTTACGATACTTTACACCAATGTTGGGCAGGTGTTTGGACAGGTCTGGGGTGTAAGGATTTAACACCTACTAATTTTTCTAGCGTTAAAGGTTTGGCGTTTAGTTCTACGGATGGAGACGTGCTGGAGTACGATGCCGCTAAAACGGCGGACACTATCCAAGGGACGGCCACTGCTTATTCTTCTAAGATTTACCTAAGAGGTTACAGTTTCGGGGAAGTTGTTACCCAGAAAACGGCATTGAACACTGAAGTCGAGTTCTACCGTTCGTCCGCTACAGATGTGACCTTTTCGGTTAACTTGGATGAAGCAGACCCCATTATAGTAGCATCCAACATCGCTAGTGGTGCGGCACTTACGACGCTCCCATTTGAAGAGGAAGCGGGTATCGTTCTCGCGGCTCTGGGGACCACCCAGAAGAGCTATAATATCATGGGATACCCTCAATTCAGGTCTTTACAGCCTCGGCTGGAGGCTAACACAGGGGTGTTGTCCCTTCGTACATTGAAAGCAAGTGCATTCTTGGATACAATAGATTTGCATACAGGATAATGAATACACTCGGTATAGCAGCCTACATAAAAAGGCATTGGAAGCCCGCCCGAAAGTGGGACAGGTCTCAGCTTGTCCCGTGGGTTGATTGGTTTTTAAGCGATAATCGTCTTGGAGTTATCCAACACGATGGCCGTGTCATTGGGGTGGGTCTGGCACGTACACTCAGTACTGAGGATGAACACAACAATATGTATGCACACAAAGAGGACGGGCCTATTGCTTGGGTAGACTTGGTTATTACCCAAGACCCGAAGGTGTCTCAGCTTTTGTGGCGATTAATGGTCAAGCGGTTTGGGACAAAACAAGTGCTTGGGTTTCAGCGGGATATGAAGTGCTCAAGCAAACCTCGATTCCACAATTTTAAACAAATGCAAAGGATACTCTGTCATGGGAAGTAAAACACCGCCAGCCCCGCCACCGCCCGATTATGCCAAGGCAAATCGTGAAGGTATTTTAACCGACGTAGAGACGCTGCCTGTCCGGCGTCAGATAGATATTGCGGCCCGAATGGGTAAGTCCGGCACATATACATTGGATGGCAAGGAATACGATTACGATTTCGCAGGAATGTCTGATCTGGATTACGGAAGGCAGCAGCGGGATTATCAAAGAGAAACCGCTGACCTTGCCGCACAGGACTTTCTGGAGATTCAAGAAAAGTATGGGACACAGTTCCTTGAGACTTCACGGGAGCAGCTAAAGGCGTCCGACCCAATCGGGTTTGCGCTCCGCGAGAACATGGGTAAAGAGGTTACCAAACAATTGGCAATGGGTGGTGCGGCTACGGACGATGAGCTACGACAAGTCCAGCAGCGTGTCCGAGCCAACCAATCACGTCTCGGCAACACCCGTGGTGTTGCAGCGGGAGTGCAGGAAGTCATGGGACAGACCCAATACCAGAACCAACGGCAGCAACAAAGGTTGGGTAATGCTGGATCATTCCTAGCTGGGACAAACCCCTTATCACAGTTCGGACAGCTTCGTGGAGCGCAAGCAGGGGCGGCTCCATACTCTCCGATTGGGACGGGCGGTACTATTGGGGTGAACGCTAACGCAGGTCAGTTAGGCGCACAGTTTGCTCAACAGTCTTTCGGGACACAGGCAAACATTTACAATACACAAATGGCTAATAATTCTAACCCTTGGATGCAAGGTCTCGGACTTGTTGCTGGAGCAGGGGCGAGTTACATGGGAGCAAAGTACGCATAGGGAGATTACAGGCTTATGGGAAATGATTTAATAGACGGGTTTCAAGCTGGGTGGAAGGTTTTCGAGCCACAGATCGCGCACAAGCTCCGCATGAAGGAGCTTAAAAAGTCCAAAGGGTTAGACGCGGAGGAGAGCAGGAAAGGCAGAAGGCATGCCATTAAGATGGAGGATTTAAGGAATCAGCACCAAACCGAACGGGATAAGATGGGGCGGTACCATGATGTGGAGCTGCAAGACGCACGTCTTGCCAATGCTATCACCATGCAAAAGGCTGACCTTAGTACTAAGAAAGGTATTGCCAAAGCAACGCGAAAGGCAACTAGCATAGAAAACAAAGCAGACCGTGCTGCCGCGATGGCGGTATTAAAGAAACGTCTTAAACACGAAGCAAGTGAAGGCGCATTAAATAGGGATGCTCGAAAGGCTGAAAAAAAGTTGGACCGAGAACTTGGCAGAGATGGTTACAAAAATGACGCAGCTATAAATAAGTTAAATAATGAGGTTAGGGAACGGATGGGAGCGGCTGATCGTAAGGCAGCGGGAGAACGTCTGGCTACTCAAACCAAATCAACTGAACGGATTCAGGGCACGTATGGTGATCGAACGGAGGATCAGCGACGACGTGATAAGAAATTGGCGCGTCTTGAACGAAAACGTATAGAGCTTGGTGCCAAGTTAGAGGACGGAGCTTTGACTTTGCCTGAGAAAATACAAAGGCAGATGGAGAAGAACGAGGTACGGTACGGGGAGTTAACAGATACCTACAACGATGTGAACCTTCCTCCTGACGTTAGGAAGAAGGCATGGCGACAGGCGAAAGGTATGTATAATGCCATGCACGCTCAAAACCAAAGCGCACAATCAGTAATGACTAAAGGAGATGTACAGGATCATGCGACATTTGCTCAAATGTTTACTGATCCTAATTTCGGACAGTACCATGCACCACTACCTCAAGGAGGCTCGGGTGGAGCTACTACACCAAGACCGACACCCCGTATCCAAGGGCTCCAAGGGCTTCGTTTCCCAAAATGGAAAGAAGCGGTGCCACAGCATCGGGGGGAGGGGTTTGGTACTGTCGGAGCACGCCCTGTACAACCTAGAACAAGTCCGTATGGGAGTTGGAACCCAAACCAAGCGGCTCCTCCAACGAATCTAACGAATCAAGGAGGTAGGCGCAACATTCAGAACAATATAATTGCGCCTAAAACTAACCAGCATCAGCAGCAGGGACCGCAGCAGCAGCAACAGAAGCCGTAAAGTCTATAAGGCCGTTTATGCCAGCACCATACGAGTCACCCTTTGGGACGCAGTTTTACAACCCCCAAACAGGGGGCGCGTATAACACTCCTGTTTATTACGACAATCCTATGGAGGACGGTGATGGGCCGTCTATGACGTATTACGACAATCCTATGGAGGACGGTGATGGGCCGTCTATGACGTATTACGACAATCCCGAACCCTATGCTGAACCTGAACCTGAAGTAGTAGAAGAAACACCTCAATACCACCGGACTAACCTATATCAAACATGGTCTGGGGTAACTATGCGTCCTGAGTACATTGGTGCTTCTAAAGAAGGTAAGCTGGAAATTCTTGATAACTTTGTTGAGGTAATCCAAGACCAGTATGGGGAAAACCCCGAGGGGTTGCACTCCCTATACACAAATGCTCAGTTTACTATAACCGACGGGGACGGTCCACGGGAGTTATCTTTTACAGAAGCATTAACTGATGAGAAGTTTTTAAGTAATGAACTAGCCCGTGCCGAAGGTGGGGACCGACGTAGAATACTTGATACACTTTACGAAGATTATGTAAATCAAGGTAGTGAACTTGAACATGCTCCTTGGTATAAGCAGTTACCTGCATCCCTTGTAGCCGCTTTTGGTAGCGAATCAACAGCGGCGGGGGGACTTACAGGGTTGGGTGTGGGGCTTATTGGAGGCCCGTTTGCCGAGGTCACTGTCCCAGTAGGGATCGTTGGCGGTGGTATGGTTGGCATGACGGAAGACGCAGGTGTCCGTGAAGCGGGCCGCGCCCTGATGATGCGCTACTTCGCCAACCTTGATGCTGGTGTTGATCCAGATGAAGCCTATACAGCGGCAGCACGGGGTGCTTTAGCTACAGGCATTTTAGTAGGGGGTTCTATGATGATCGACCCCACTAGGTCTGTTGGTAAGTTTATCGCACAAGGTGGTGCGGGTAAACTGGCGCAACAACAATTAGCAAAAGCCGCAACTACAACGGGGGTCGGACGTTTTGCACTTGGGACCACCGGACAAGCGGCAACAGTGGGTACCGTAAACGCTGGGGCCGAGATGCTTGACTATGCTCAGTCCCGATTAATCACAGGTAATGAAGACGACTCCCGTCTCATGGGCGGTCTCGGACAGAGAATGTTAATGGGAGCGGGTATGGGCGTTGGCATGCATTCAGGTGCCCGCGTTATAGGCAAAGGGTGGCGGACAGGTAAGGTTGCTTTTGATAAAGACGCTAAAGGTTTAAATGCCAAGTATAATCAAATTTTTCGAGAGGAGAATCTGGCAGGTGGTATCGGACACGTTCAGTATATGGCGAGTGAGGCTCGCGCAGGACGGCGCGGACAAGGTGCTCCTGATCTGGACACGATGGAGGCTAACCGTTTTGGGTACTTAGCCAACCCCGATGAAGCTGTCAAAGCCGCTGCTGATATCTGGAACATCATCACAGATGGGTCAGAGCCTATTAACTTCAAGGTTGTTGATGACGACGGGAAGGTCCGAGTTGCAATGGAAGAGGGGGTTGATGCGGCTTATAGCCGACAAGCCCAGACAATTGAGGCGTACCTTAATATGTTCCGATGGGACAAGGAGACCGGACAACGTGTCACGCTTAACCATGAAGCTGCCCACGCATTCATGGACACATTACCTGAACCTCTTATCAAGGGGCTTCGGGAATTATGGGAAGCGGAAGTTACAAATAAGTCAGGACCGTTGTATCGAGACGCCCGTGGCGAAGCTACTGTCGCACGTCCGAAAGTAACGGACGATCCGCTTGCTCCTAAAAAAGCCCGAGAGATGGGTGGCGAAGAAGTTAAAGTAAAAGCAGAAGAAGGGCCACAACTACGGGATAACATTCACCCAGATGCTGAGACAAATTTCCGAGAGTGGTTTGCAGAGCATTTAGCAATCGATAACGATCTATGGGCTAAGGGTAAACTGGATAAGGCTCGCGCACCCAAGGCAACCTCTAAGGGAATCTTTAACCGTCTCGGCAATATCTTCAGGGACAAGGCAGAGAAGGTTGGCCGTCGGATTGGGCTTCGACCTGAAGGTCTTAACTCAGCCTTCCGTGACTTTCTGGATAGTGGGGATGCCTACACCTTCGGACGTACTGATAAGCAAGTAGCAGGGTCTTATCATGGCCCTGAACTTGACCCAGCTTACGGTCAGTTCCTTGATGCTGAAACTAAAGATAATTTAAATCGTGCATTCGCTGGCTGGTCTCGAATGCAGGGGATGAGTCGGGATTACCCATCCGCATCGGACTTAACCAAAGCCAAAGAATGGGCGGACGTTGCTGGAGTTGAAGGGCGTAAGCGTCCCAAGATGGAGATCGCAGAGATCGATGCTCCCGAGCCACGCGCCCGCATGTCCGAGACAGAAGTTTCAGAAGCACAGGCAAAGGTCAAGGAGATCGACGATCAGCTTGCAACGAAAGGTAAGCTGTCCCGTAAAGAACGAGCAGCACTACGGGAAGAGAAGAGAGAAATCCAACAACAAATTGGTGAGTCCTTCTTGGAGAAGGAGCGGAAACCCCGCGCTGTATCGGACGAGCAGCGTTCCGATATGCGAGACACCGTGGAGTTCGCAGAAGACCCACAAAGATTTCGTGATCAATACGAAGCTGGTGGGAAGTCCCGCCAAGAAATTGCACAAGAAGCCCGTGAGTATAAAACCAAGAAGAAGAAACAAGAGGCCAAGGAAAAAGCCACCCTTAAAAAACGTGGCTTTACTAAGGATGAAAAGGGACAACTTGAATTTGATACAGGGGATACCCGAAAGCCCGCCCAAACAGCGGAAGAGCAAGCTGTCCGAGACATTGAAGACGGTAAGAATGTGTCCGAGGTTATGGACGAGCTTGGTCAGCAGATCAGGGAAGAGACTGCTGGAGAACTTGCACGACGACGGGAATCCACTCCAAAACTTAAAGACCCTACGGATGGCAGCGTAGAGTATTCCAAGCGTGGTGTTTCCAAGACAGTCGCCAAAGCTCAGATGCGCCAACGTGTCCGAGACGCTGTCGCTAAGAACGATAAGAAAGCCGTTACCAAAGCCAAGGAAGACCAAAGGCAGGTTAACGAAGCCCTTATTAGAATTGAGGAAGCGAATGCCAAACACCCTGAAGCACTGCCTCTACGGTTGTCTTTGAACCAAAAAGGAGACGTTGCCTTTGACCCAAAGGGTAAGCCTGTATTTCAAGAAATCGATTACGGTATTCGGAAACACCCTGACTTGGTAGGTAAGACAGACACCGAACAAGCTACTATAGTTGCAGATCGTATCGTCCCCGAAATCGAGGAGATGTTGAAGAACCCTGAGATCAAAGCAGGGTTGGGCTGGTACGGACGGATGCGGGTTAAACTTCAGGAGATGTTCGGTGCTGATATTGAGCTTATGTCTCAGCTTCTCGGAGCGACCAGTGCCAAGACACCTGTAAATATAAACTTCAAGCAAGCCTTAGACGCACTCCAACAGTTGTCTCGCGGTGACTTCGACGATTTGATGACCCGTTATGATGCCCATGTCAAAGCGGTGGATGCTCGCCGTGACAAGGGGGAGTTCAAAGATGTGGCTGCTTATCGGGCAGCTATAAACAAATTTAAAGAGGTGCCCACGCAGTCCAGCGGTGCCAAGTTTAACTCTAACAGTGCGGCTGTCCGACGTGTCTTGCACGGGCATTGGTTGGAGATGTCCGATGCTCCCAAGACTCCTAACTTTGCTGGCAATTTAACGGGGCGCACCTTGGATGCAACCATCGATGTGTGGGCAGCACGTACTGTTCGTCGGGTATTCTACGAGCCAATGGGTGGGCAATGGCGCATTCAACCTGCGTCCGAGACGCCCGTCCAAAGCGGGTGGGCTGCGGGGCGCGGGACCGGAGATTTCTACATAGCGCAGCGGGGGCTTGGTGAAGCTGCTGACAGACTTGGCATGAACCCCGACGACGTACAGGCTGTCTTATGGTTTGGGGAAAAAGATATCTGGAGCAAACGAGGTTGGACTGAGTCTCTTGGTAAAGAGAAATCCAGCTTTGATACGGAAGCAAACAAACTATCCTTAGACCGTTGGAATGCGGGGCTTACTACATGGCAGACAAAAGAAACCTTTAACCCCAAAGTACAAGAAGCGGCGCGGGTACGTCTTGAACAGTCTATTCGCCAAAACCCAGACCTTGTCTCAGCCCGTGTAGTAGATACTGAAGGGCTTTACGGAGGGGAACGTGAGTCTTCGTTTGATATTGAATTTACAGTTACTAAAGACTCAGATGTGGATACGTTCATTCGTGAGTCGGTCCGTATCGCAGAAGAGAACAATCAGTGGGATGTGTTTGTTTCTCGGGTAGTAGACGGGGACCATCCAAACGCCCGTCCCGCTATTGAGGTAGGATTCAAACGCGCTGTCTCAGAAGAGACATTACAAGCTGCTTTAAAAGCATTCCCAGATTATGTAGTGGATGGATGGACTATTGCCAAGTCCCGAAAGGGTGAGGTTATTGGATTCCGAGCGCAATTCATTCCTGAAATCGAACATCGTTGGGCTGGGCTTAAACTAGACGAAGCTACAGTGCATGCCCGTAAGCAAGAGTGGCAGTCTAATATGAGAGAAGCTGTTGCTAAACTTGACGAAAATGTGGTAGCATTTGCAAGGGAACATCATTATGACACCAGAGTTTATGGACGAGAAGAATACGCCAACGCAACAACCGCAGGGCGAGACACGACCTTGGGGGCAGAACTCCAAAGACGGGGAGACGCCCTCAAATCAGATGACGGCAGGGCTTCGGGGGTCGAGTTCTCCCGACGCGGACCTAACCAAGGAAGAGATGCAGCAACTGGTAGACTTCGCACGGATGAGGCACCCGAGTCCCCCCGAGGAGGAGTAGAGTTCTCCCGCCGTGGACGTAAGTCCGGTCCCTACGCTGGTGTCCCTGTCCGACAGTTCGCTGAACGTGCCAGCAGATCGGCAGGGGCTGCGGACGATCTCAAGCCTATCTACGAGCGTCGGCCTGATATTGCAACATACGATCCTCAGTCATTAAAAGCACGGGTCGCTACCCTTGAGTCTACTCCAGACACTAGGCTATGGGAGTCTGTTGAGAAACTCAAAGAGATTACCACAGACTCTCAACATAACTTTGCGATTCAAGACAGTATCGAATTACTTCAACGTAAGCGTCGGGAATTACGGAAAGCACAAAACAAAACCGTAGCTGATGCTATTGAAAAGGATATTGAAGATATCTATGGAGCCGTCTCCAAATCGCAAACTACTATTGCTCAATTATTAAATCAATCCAGACTGTTCAAAGGTATGATGTCCCAAGACAAGGTTGCCTTGTTGAACAACCTGTTGCTGACGCACGGTAGGAAATTAACTGAGCCACAAAAGAAACGATTCCAAAAGATAATCGATACTGAGACCAAAGCATCGGACGATTTTGAACTGGCAAAAGAGAAAGCATTTGAAACTAATTCAGAAGCTGACATCAAAAAAGCCTTGGATGCTGAAGACAAACTCCAAAGAGCTTTCATGGATACCCAGCATTTCGCACGTAAGATGACGCCACGGTCGGATCTGTTTGCGGATTGGAAGGCAGTCGTCTCAGGTGGGTTGCTTACTCCCGTATCCTTAACCCGAAACCTTTGGGGTAACTACGTCAACTTGGTGCCGGAAGTGGCGGCACGAACTATCTCAACCCCCATCGACATACTACGGTCACGGGTTCGTGGGACAGAACGTACCATTGCAGTTGCTCCCGTTGAAGAGACCAAAGGTTTCCTAAAAGGAAGCTGGCGTGAACTGAAGAAGTTACCCAGAAAATTTAAGCATGGCTCTATAACAGATAAAGTAATCGGTGAAGACCTGAGATCGTTCCAACCCGTGGAGGCTTTGAAGCAACTGTTCACGGGCGACTACGCAGTCGATGCGAAGACAGGGAAGATGCGTGTCTCGGACAGGATAGGCAAAGCCGCTGAAGCAGTCCTTGGTATGGGGCCGGAAGCCATGCTACGTGGCTTGTATATATTTGACGAATTAGCCAAGTCCGGTACCCGTGGTATGAGACGAGCTGAATCTATAAAAGCCCGAGGCTTGAAGAAAGGAACGAAGGAACATACCGAAGCCCTGCTTGGCGTTCACAAGGAAATTGAGGCTGAAGCCCAAGCCTTTGCACTTGAGCGCACGTTCCAAGAAGATAGCGTTGCATCTGGATTAGCATTATCAGCGGAACGCAAAGCACGGGCGTTGGGTACTTTTCCTCCATTCTTGCTACGAGTACTCACCAGCCCTTACATTAAGACACCCGTTAACTTAGCAGCCCAAACAATGGCGTATGCGTCCCCACCTCTTGCACTGGCCGAGGGTTTCTATAATGGATACCAAGCATCAAAAGCAACAGGGGTGGAAAAGAAACTCTACACGCGCAACGCGCAGATAGCAGGGGGTAAGTTTATGGTAGCTATGGGATTACAATCCATTGCTGAGTGGTTATTAGAAGACGACATTATCTCAGCAGGACCGGAGTCCAAGAAGATTAACAAGGTGTTAACAGGTGGCATGGGTATCTTCCGTTTTAATAAAGACGGATTCATGCGTAAGTGGAACGGTGGTGATGGAAGCTGGCAAGCAGGTGACGAGACAATCCGTCTGGATACACTCGGTGTTATGGGTGGTGCCTTTGCCGTTCATGCTGAGACAAACCGTCTTCGTGAAAAACATAAGGAGACAGGTGTGGCAGAGAACTGGATGGATATGTATGTTAATGTAGATGCGCTCCACGGGATGGCAGGTCTCGGACGTTTTGCAATGGATCAGACAATGCTTCGCGGTGTGAAGCTCGGGCTTGATAGCCTACAGCGTGGGAACTCTGATTACTATTTGCGTAACCTAGTAAATGCATGGGGATTAACTCCGGTACCTATGTGGAATAATACGATCACCAGTTATCGGGCAAGTCAGTGGGAATACAAGCCGGAGGTTAATGGGCAAGCTAGGTTCTTCGCTGGGCTAGAGGACATGGTTCAATACAAGATGGGGAATTATGAGAACTTACCACTTAAACGAGACATCTGGGGGCGTCCGACTGAGCAAACACCGGAGGGCCAAAACCCGTACATCTACCACATGTTGGATATACGCAAGCCGCAAGCCACGCGGGACAAAGCAAGAGTCCAAGTCCAAAAGCTCTGGCTCAACACAAAAGATTCCGACGTCGTCCCGTCGTGGCCCGACGCAAAAATCAAACTCCCCAACGGGGACAACCTCACCCTCTCTTCAGAACTCTACGAAAGCTATGTTGGAGCGGTGCAAGGAGCCAAGCTCCAAGCCTTCGAGCAACTCGTAGACGACCAACGGTGGTATGCCATGTCTGAGACGGAAGCTGTTCGCATGCTCAAGAATCGTATGCAGAACTTTGGTAACAAAGCTGAAGATTATTGGATAAGACAATACGCACCTGCCCTGATTCAATTGTGGCAGGAGCAGGAGAGGCAAGCGGAACTAATGGGGGACTAATCACTGCACGGTATGTCTATGAAGTGTGACGAAACGGACGGGGGTCGCTTGCCTCGTTTCTTCCAGAAGGCACGGTAAGCCGCATCAAACTGCTTAATAGTATCCTTCTCCAAGGGGGTCTTAACCTCCTTGGGTTTACTCTTCTTCTTAGGGAAAGGACGGAACTCAAACTCTTTACTCATTTGAACTCATCAAAGTACAGGGTCCAGTGTTTGGTACCTCGTATGGTTTTACAGGATACCAGTTTAGGTTTCTTCTCACGGATGCGGCCAAGGTAAGCACCGCATGCCGATGCGTAGTAAAATAACTTCTCAGCAATTGGGGCGGAGTCGCATAGAGACTTGTTGGTCAACAGCGTGTGGAGGTCGAGTGATGTCCCCGTCCACTCGGTATCGTGCGGGTGCATCGGAATTAGTTCCTTTACAATTAACTGAGTGAGCACCGTCAACGGGGACGACTCGTCCTCAACCTCAAGGAGTTCAGCATCATGGTATGCCTTTACCCCGAACCGTGCAGCAGCGATATCGTTCATCTCAAATGTATCAATCGCATGCGCGAGACCTCCAACCTCCCTGTCTATAATGGCATCCCACGCCTTCCATCCCGACTCAGTGGACAGGTCGGTGGGGAACGTAGGCATCTTACATTTAAACAGCATCACCTTATCCTTCAGTGAGTCATCAAGCGGTGGGAACTGACTCATGTTCTCATGCTCACCGTTCATACTGATAGAGATGCGCCACTTGGGTACCAGCCGGATAGCGTCCTGCCCTTTACCGTGACAGGATAGCGTGTCGTTGACCGTGAACTCCTTGAGCTTGGCACCGAATGCTCTGCGCTTCGCCATGTTCACGTCGTGAAAACAATCCTCAACGATCAGATGATCGGCTTCAAAGAGGTCTCGATTGAATGAGGTCTGCCCACTCATGTAGTTGAACGGGTTGGCTGAACGGCCACCCAGTAGCCGAGTGGTCATCTTCTGAAGGAATGACTTGCCACAACCAGCAGGGCCGACATACACCATGACCTGTGCAGGTAGGCGGGTATGTGGTTTAGCTTTGAGGTTCTTGCGTGCCCACTTCCACCACCCCATCTGGTGCCGAAACCCTTTCTCTCCCAGCAGTTGGGTAAGGTACTCTTTTATATGGGTCCACTCCCCCTCGACGGCTTCAAGTGGCTTAGTGTCACTGGTCACCAGTATCCGTTTACGTGTCCCATCGAATGAAGACACCTCCAAGACACCTGTTGGGTATCCAGCAAGGGGCAGTGCGTAGTGAACCCGCCTTGTGTTTTGTATCGCAACAAGCGCGGCATCCACTTGGGACAGGTCGTCCCCTTTAGCGCACCGCCAATCCAAGCTCTCAGCACGGAGGTGTGACTTTATATCCTCACGGGTTAGCTGTATCCACTCATTGCCGTCACGCTTGTAGTAGCGGTTTGCGGTAGCGTTAAACACGCAGTCAAATATATTGGTTCCATTAAAAATAATTGGGGCTATCGTATCCATATCAGCTTCTGTTCATTTCCATTATCTCGTTTAATTCCGGCAGCACGAACAGGCTGAGTGCAACGTAGTGTGGCGGTATCCACACACAATGCAGGTAACACTATCCTTGCCCACTCTTCTTCCTTCGCACTTGGGTAATTGAACCACCCATGAATCGACTTGTTGCCTGAATCCACAATGCAGCGCAGGTTCCACTCGTCCATGTTGTTAAGCCACTTCAGGACAGAGCCGGACATGTCCTTGTTCTTGATGGGGTCAGGATCAAGGTCATCGCATTCAACGATTAGGAACCGTCTGTCTTCAATACAGTCCTTGGTACGTGAATACGTTCCGGCTTTAAATGAAGTGCCGCACACAAAAGGATGAGGGGGGTTCGGCATAGACCGCCATGTCTTGATGGGTCGGAAGTATTCGGCATGAGCAAACTGTCCCGAGTAATTCGGTTCGCCGCACCACATGATATCATCCTCCGGCCAGATACTCAGGAACTGCTGCCACGGGTCTGCGATTGGTAGGCTGTCCGAGACGATAGCTTCAACAGGCCACTCATACTTTTCATGTACCCAATCCTTGTGCTTGGTCAGCCTTCTCGCCTGTCTCTCCAAGTCCCATCGCCGTTCCCGAGCATCCTTCTGTTCCTCTGTAAGTTCCTTGGGGTGCCAAGCCTTGCCCCGCAGTGCCGCACGTAACGCAACATTCGCTTCCTTTACGACAGCTTTGCACTGGTTATGTAAACAGAAAATGGTGGGCACATTGTCCATATAGAGGATGGTGTCCTTTAACTTGGTCGGTGTGGTATGTAAGTCCTCCGCAGGGCATTGGATAAACCCCTTCCCTTCCCGCTGCCACTCGATTGGCCCTACTAATTTTTCTAAATCAAACTTCTTCATCTCGTTCTACTAAAATATATTTCTGGTTCTTTTTGAGACGGTCCGTAATACGCCCGAGGTGGTTCACAAACCGCAGCATCATTTCATCTGAGATATCTTTGCCATCTTCCTTGAGCATTATGTTTGCATTAATAAGCTGGTGTCTGCCGTTGGGGTGAATGACTTCAACCTTGACTGTCATTAGTTCGTCAGACGCATCGCCGTCCATGAACCACCCTAGTATGTCGTTTAGTTCTTCGGACATAGCACCTTCTCAAGGATGCAGGTAACTCTTTCATTCTCTCCGAATATCTCAGCCTCATCCACGAAGCGGCGGTGTGCCAACTCAGTTAACCGTGCGAGCAGAAGGTGGATACACTCATGTGTGGCTACTGTCTTAATTAGCTTGGGGGTCCACTTGACATCGGTTGAAACCGTGACCTCGGCCACACACCCTTCGGGTGATACCTCACATGTGGCGTACTCAACTGGCAGCTTCTTTAGAACGAAGCTCACCGTGTATTCCGCCAGCCCGAGCTTGGACTGCCATTGCATAAATGTTTTCTGAAACGATTTAAACTGTCTATCTGTCATTTATCATACCTTTCAAACGTCCCACCTTCGGCAGCGAGAGGTAAGTTGTTTGCCCACTCAGGAGGAGTGGACATTATCTCCGTGATACGGGAGAGTGCCGCATCGGCTTCCCCCTCGGGTACCTCGCATATAACTTCATCATGGACATGCCATGTTATCGGGTAGCCTTCGGCTTCAATCTTCAGCAGCATACCCGCGAAGAGGTCTCGACTCACCGCTTGGACGATGTTCTCTGTCAGCTTCCCTCCCCACGTATAGACCATACGTCCGTTGGTGGTGACCACGGTGGCTGTTCGATCACCTTCCGGTGCGCGGGGCTTGCCCCATGACATTGTCCTACCGCTGGGCAGTGCAACTGCATACGCCTCTTCCTTCGCATGCTTCGCCAATAACAAACCCCGATTTAATTCATTCCAATAACGACCAATGGAAGCATTGGACCTGCGCCACTCAGCCACGATGCGCTTGGCCTCGCTGGTGTTAAGCTCCAGCCCCGCCATTGCCTTGGCCACAAACTGGAACTTGGCACCGCCGCACCCGTAACCCAACCCAAGCACTCGGGCCTTGGCTAATTGGTACAGGTCAGGACGTTCCTCCTTGAGCTTGCCGCCCTCCCATCCCATCGTTGAACGGGCATGTGCTTCGTACAAAGGTACCCCGTCCCTGAGTTGCTGGAGCATACCCTCGTCTTGCGCCAACCAATACAGGACACGGGGTTCGATCTGAGACAGATCGCAAATTACGAAACGATGGTCGGGTCGGGGGACCAACAGGTGGCGGAATGTAAGTCCGAACATCTCGCCCCTTGGTAGGTTCTGTAGGTTAACCCCTGCGTCACCCGACCACCGTCCGGTGTGCGCACCCCAATACTTGAGGTTTACGGGGATGGTCCCATCAGAGCGAAGCCTAACCTTGATGGACTCCAACTTACGCAGAAGCATATTACTCCTGCGGTAGTCCCGCAGCGCACGGATGAAAGGATACTTATCAGCGTACTTGTCTTCCCAACGTTGGCACTCTTCTGAATCTTTAGCCATTGACTTGGGTGCTGGGATGCCGAGGTCTCGGCAGTATTCCCGAACGACAGTCAGGGACATCGTTGCCTTGGTTGGGTCATCGGACCACGGGATTAATGCCTCGGCTTTGTCCTTCGTCTCGGACAGCTTGGCGATCCCCTGCTCCAGTAAATCCTGATCGATGTAAACCCCACGGCTCTGGAGCCTACGGGTATGTGCAGAAAGCTGACGTTCTTTCAGGGGCCAGCGGCCAGCAAACTCGGTCCATAATTTGTGGCAGTAAACTGAATCGCGTCGGGCATAGTCGATGAGTTCCTTGTCCTTACCCTTTGCGACAGCGTCAGCCCAATGCTTGCCGCTCATCCAGTTACGCATGAGCTTGGGGACTTCTTCATTGAAGGCTGTCTCAGACGCAGGAGCCAATGCTCTCGGCAATCCGCAGTAAGCAACGAGGTCTGCACTACAGCTCCATGACTTGGGGATGAAAGGGTTTATGATTCCACGTTCAATCCCTGCGCGAGCTACGACCTGATCAAACCCTGTATTGTGGGAGACAAGGTCTTTGCCATCTAGTTCGGACCAATCAAAATCTTTAGGGTCACCGCAGAAGTCCAACCCTTCCCCGTATACGGACACCATGTAGATGTCAGTGTCAGGGTGATGTGCGTAAGACCAAGGGCCATAGGTCGCTATCGAATGGGTACGACTGTAGAAGGTTTCAAAATCAATAGCTATCACTTGCGTCCCTTCCACCACTTCCACACTGACTCCACCCATAGCAACGCGAACGCGACCAGTATTAAGGGGGCTAAGACTCCCCCGACTACCAGTATCACCATCGCATTAATTAACCCTTTCACTTCAGAATCTTCCAGTTATCAAGGTACTTGCGCCACTGGCTTACGGGGATGGTCCGCTGCCGTGGAGTGAGGTGCTTGCGTGACATGAGGTGCCATCCATCCCGCAACGTGCAGATCGCAAAGATATCGGCGTGCCCTCTCAAGTTACCCGTCGTGGTAGTCATGCCTACCGCTTTACGATTCACCGTGCTCTGAGCCTTAATCTGCACGGTCAGCAACTTGCCAGAGGGGGTGAGTAGGACGCAGTCAAAGTCGTCAGGGTCACCCCCCACGGGTGTGCATACAATACACCCCCGACTCGTTGCCTCGGCAGCGAACATTAGTTCACCGATCCTGCCGACTTGCTGCCACTTAGATTTGTTGGCAGCTTTTTTCCGTCGAGTGCGGTTCCGTCGAGTACCCATTCTAATATTTTCTCAACTCCTTTCCTAAGTTGTTCTGGTGTAGGGACATCGTTGAGGAGCACCGCGTCCGGCTTGCAGGTATCCACC
>Ga0209756_1000401_pt1 | contig 42435 bp, 59 predicted proteins | sample ETNvirenome_6_85_FD_184071 | JGI IMG/M metagenome (GOLD analysis project Ga0209756, IMG submission 184071) | Marine viral communities from the Pacific Ocean - ETNP_6_85 (SPAdes) (version 3) | ecosystem: Environmental > Aquatic > Marine > Oceanic | place: Pacific Ocean | collected 2013-06-19 | reverse complement strand
ATTGGATTTTAATGCAGCAGAGTTAAGGACACTGATTGCTCTTCAGGGAAAATCCCAACCCAAGGAAGATATCCATGAGTGGAATATCAAGAATGTTTATCGAGGGCTGGTAACACGAGAGGAAGCAAAAAAGAGAATATTTGCGTGGCTTTACAATCCAGATAGCAACGATTATTTATCTTCCCGCGCTTATGACCGAGATTCGGTGGTACAAAAGTACTTCACTCAGGGCCAAGTGAGAACCTTTTGGGACAAGATCATCCCCTCTGAGGAAAGAACAGCTTTAAATTATATCATTCAGAGCACTTGTGCCGAGAATGTTTTAAGACAAATGATAAAAATATCTAACTCTCTACGGGGCACCAAATCACATGTTGCTTTTCCGATGCATGATTCTATTGTATTAGATCTTTCAATCGAAGACAAGAAAAAACTTCCAGAAATTATAGACTCTTTTTCTGATACAGCGTTGGGAAAATTTAAGGTCAATGTGGCAGTTGGTCAAAACTTTGGTCAGTTAAAGAGTTTGGAGGTGTGATTTGAACATTATAGGATTGGGTTCGGCAGGATGTGGAATAGCCAACGTTCTTTCGAGATACCCTCAATATAAAATATTTAAAATAGATGTTGACATTTCTGGAAAAGGATGTTATAATATATTAAAGCTTAAGACAGGGGAAGAGTACGAAAGCCATGACTTTCCAGGCCTCGATAAATTTTTCAAGAATTTAAAGGGGAAAACATTTTTTATCGTTGGAGGTTCAGGAAAAATTTCTTGTGCGTCTCTAAAGATTTTGGAAAGTATAAAACATGTTCCTATTTCTATCATTTATATTAAGCCGGATTATGAATTGTTAAATAAAGTTCAAAAAATGCAGGATAGAGTCGTTTTTAGTGTACTCCAAGAGTACGCTCGGTCTGCTGTTTTTGATGATATTTGTCTGGTTTCAAATCAGGCCCTAGATTCAATATTGGGCGGCGCGCCAATTATTGGTTATCATGAAAAACTCAATGAAATCTTTGCTTCGACGTTCCACATGATAAATGTATTTCAGAATACAAAGCCCATAATTGGCAGCATCGAAGAGCCCAAAGAAACACACCGTATACTAACGATCGGGCTCTTCGATGCAGAAAAAAATGAAGAAAAAATGTTTTTTTCTCTTGACAACCCTCGCGAGAGATGTTATATTTATAGTATAAATGAAGACAAGCTTAAAACAGATAACGATTTATTTAACACATTAAAAAACCAAGTAAGATCAAAAACAACAGAAGATCTTAGTATAACATATGCTGTATACTCTACAAATTATGACTACGATCTCGGTTATGTTATTGAAAGAACACCATATACACAACAGCAGGCATTAAAATGAGAGCACATTTAGGAATTTTTAGAAAGAAAGACGGAAGTATTCGGACAATGAGATTTGTAACATTGGACAATCTTCCGGAGGGATTTTTTATCTCTCAAACAAAAGGTACCGGCAAGAAAAGAACTCTTGTCGAAGGGAACAAGCTTGTTTGGGATTTAGATAAACAAGGATTTCGTGTTTTTAATAGGAACACGATTATAGGAGAGATTGAGGATTTCAATATTGAAAGTCTTGAGAACTTCGAACAACAAAACAAAACTAGCGAGACGAGAGATTTGTCGTCTTGACTTTAGCCAATGGCACAATTCATTAATTAAAAAGGAGAAATCAACATGGCACTAGATATTGAAAAAATTCGAGCAAGGCTCGATAGCGTTAAAAACAACAACAAGGCAGGAGGGTCTTTTTGGCGTCCAAAAGACGGCACTCAGACAATCCGAATCGTTCCGACTGCGGACGGGGATCCCTTCAAGGATTATTGGTTCCACTATAACTTGGGTCCAGACCAACGAGGAGGTCTTCTTTGTCCGAAGAAGAATCATGGAGAGGAATGTCCAATCTGTGATTTTAAGGATCAACTCTGGAAGGAGTTTAATGGTAATCAGGATCCTGATACTATGAAACTCGCTAAGGACTTGAGCCCTCGGCAACGCTTCTTCTCACCCGTAATGGTTCGTGGCGAAGAGGCAGAAGGTATTCGCATCTGGGGTTATGGCAAGGAAGCATATACTTCCCTCCTTAACTTAGTTTTGAATCCCGAGTATGGTGATATTACAGATGTCGATGACGGAACCGACCTGACTATGACCTATGGGAAGCCACCAGGAGCAGCTTTTCCAAAGACAACCCTGACTCCGCGTCGTCGTACTTCTCCGCTTTGTGATGAAGAAATCGGAGGAGATGAGGAATGTACTCGACTTATGGATAATATCCCTAATATCGACGGTCTCTTTCCAAAAAAGACGCAAGAAGAAGTCCAAGCGGCTTTGGATGGGTTTATTAATTCTTTGGAGAAGGAAGGTGATGACACAACTGTGTATGCATCATCTCCTGGAACAAAGGCAACTCCCGATGTTGTTAGTGCGTTTAACGAGCTAACTGGAAACTAGCAATCCCCCAACCGTTCGGGGCACGCGGTTTAAAGCATGTGCCCCCATTTTTATTTTAAGGAGATTTACATGTCAGCAGCAGTATATGGTAGTAGGCCTACGGGCCCCTGGACTATTCCTCCAGGCGGAGAAGAACACTCTTCAAGAGAAGAAGACGTGTCTGTTCATGTCCCGTCGTGGCTAAACAGAAAAACGTGGGGTGATGTCATCAAGGGATACATTGAGGCTGCGGGAGGTTTCGATTGGCGCCTGCTTCGGAGGGCTACTATTGCAGAGTTACCCAACGGTGATCAGTGGCTCATAGATGGAGATCATACGAGAGCATTGTACAAGATTCAATACCCGAACAGAAAGAAGTTCCCAGCAAAAGTGGTGAAATGTGCTGATCTAGCCGAAGTTAGTTTTTTATTTTGGCTCTTGAACGAAGGCGGAAGAAAAAATTTGAAGGCGGAAGAAATCTTTATACATAAGGTTCGCTCAGGAGCTTTCCCAACAGAAAATTCCTGTGCCAGAGATCTCGAAAAGGCGGGATTATTTGTTACTCTTGGTTTATCCGGTAACCCCAAAGGCCAGACTGTCGGATCCCTTGTTGACGGCGCCTATTCCGTCAAAATCCGGGGCTTTAAGACCATCTTGCAAGGCCTCAAAGATGATAAGGCTTCGGTTTATACTGCGTCAAAAATGATAAGAGACTCGTTTTCATCGCACACCAAAGATAATAGAAAGATGGCAAAAGAGCTTTTGTGGGGTCTCGCTACACTGATGCATACAATGCCAGCCCTCCGCGACAATCCAAAATTCTCAAAAGCAATGAAGGAGTGGCTAGATACTCAAGCTAGTGCTTCCTGCAAGCAAAAGACTGTTTCTAGCAACTTTAAACGCGCTGGTGGTAAAGTCGGGAATGCCGATGTACTGTGTATTGCGCTGGGTGCCTATAAGTCGTTTAGGGATTACGCGACAACCAAGTCGCTCATTAGCTCTAAAACTTTCACCAAATACTGTTCTAAGGCCGCAAAAGACCTAAAACGTCGCATCGATAAGTCCTAAAAAGGAGATCTAAATGGCAAGAAAATCAACAACGGGTAAGCTCTCTATGTCAGAGATGCGCAAGCTTATCAACAAAAAAGCTGGTATGAATGTTGCCCATAATCTAAAAGAAGAAAATCCAACTGAGGTAACTCAATGGATTCCAACTGGCTCGCGCTGGTTAGATTCTATTATTTGCCGGGGGAAGTTAGCCGGGATCCCTGTGGGCAAAATCATAGAAATAGCGGGCCTGGAGTCAACAGGAAAATCTTATATGGCGGCTCAAATTGCTGCCAACGCTCAAAAAATGGGTATGAACGTTGTTTATTTCGACTCTGAATCTGCTATCGATCCCAACTTCTTGGAGAATACCGGTTGTGACCTCGATAATCTTTTATATGTTCAAGCAAAATCTGTTGAGTTTGTTTTAGAAACCATGGAAGAGCTTCTTGGTGCTGACAACCAGATTCTTTTTATATGGGATTCGCTGGCTTTAACTCCAGCCATTTCGGATATTGAGGGGGATTTCAATCCACAGTCTTCCATGGCTGTGAAAGCTCGTATTCTTTCAAAAGGAATGTCAAAACTGACAGTTCCAATTGCGAATACAAAGTCCACATTCTTAGTTTTAAATCAGCTTAAGGCCAACATCACGCGCTCCCCAAGCGAAGCCATGACAACACCCTATGTGACTCCTGGCGGAAAAGCCATGATATACGCATATTCGCTACGCATTTGGCTCACTGGTCGTAAAGCAAAAGCCAGCTTTATTCTGGATGATAATGGTTTCCGCATCGGATCAGAAGTTAAGGTTAAGCTCGAAAAATCTCGCTTCGGAACCCAAGGCCGTAGATGTAACTTTAGAATTTTGTGGGGTAATGACGATATTGCCATTCAAGATGACGAATCATTATTTGAGGCGATTAAGGGATCAGACAATATTCTTCAGGCAGGCGCTTGGTTTACGATGGTTTTTGAAGACGGTTCAACTGAGAAGTTTCAGGCTTCGAAGTGGGTTGAGAAAATGAAAGATGAAAAGTTTCGACAAAGAGTTTACCAAATCATCGATGAAGAAATTATTTATAAATTTGATACTCGGCAAGGAAAAGCCGAAGATTTTTATGAAGTCGAAGAGTAGATAGAATGAAAAGAGTAATAGTTATAGACGCCCTGAACGCATACTTCAGGGCGTATATCGTTAACCCCAGTCTGTCCAAAAATGGGCAACCCATTGGCGGATATAAGGGGTTCCTTGGGATCTTACAAAAACTTTGTCGGGAAATGAAACCCGATGAGATTGTAATAGCTTGGGATGGCGCAGGTGGTTCACTACGCCGAAAGCTTGTTAACAAGAACTATAAAGAAGGGCGCCAACCAATTCGTCTCAACCGCGACATAAGGAATCTTACAAAAGACGAGGAGACGCAAAACAAAGTTTGGCAGCAGTATCGTCTGATGGAAATGCTTAACTACATGCCAGTCATTCAACTGATGGTTGACGCTGTGGAAGCCGACGACGTGATCTCTTTTATTACCCAATCTTTCCGGTATAAGGGCTGGCAAAAGGTCATTATATCTAGCGATAAGGACTTTTTTCAGTTGTGCGACAATGAGACAGTTTTGTATCGCCCCATTCAAAAGAAATTTATGAATGAGCCGCGTCTTGTGGAAGAGTTTGGTATTCACCCGACTAACTTTGCTTTAGCTCGTGCAATGGCAGGAGATAAATCAGATAATCTTGTTGGGGTGAAGGGCGTCGGTTTGGGAACCATATCTAAAAGGCTTCCTTTTTTCGCAGACAAGAACTCTGTGACCATACCAGCCCTCATTGAATTTTGTGAAAACAATAATACCGGCTTAAAAGCATTTTCTTCGATTTGTGAGTCAAAAGAAATAATAGAAGAAAATTATAAAATTATGCAGCTTTATGCGCCATCGATGTCCTATGATGATAAAAGTAGAGTAAAATATATAATTGACAATTTTGATCCTGAGTTCAACAAAACAGAAGTAATTAAGCGCATGGAAGAAGACGGCTTCGGGAACTGGGATACGTCAGATTTGTTTACCACCTTCAAAAGAATTTCAAGTAAAGCTTGACAACCTTAATCTTAGGTGTTATATTAAGATTAGTGAGGGGGTTTAATGTCGAAGGAAGACTTTAGCCAATACGGCAAAGACTTTCAAGAGATCTTGTGTCATTTGATTTTGGTCGACCGACCGTTCGCAGATCAAATGTTCGAGGTCTTAAATATTAATTTCCTGGAGCTTAAATATCTCCAGGTTTTTGTGCAATTGATCAAGAAGTACAGAGAGAAATATTCGGTTCACCCCACAGAAAAGATCATGACCTCCATTTTGAGAACAGAAGTCTTAAATGAAAACGAGTCGGTCCAGCAACAAATTAGAAATTTCTTTGCACGAATTTCAAAAGCCCAAATAGAAGACACGGACTATATTATTGAGACTTCTCTTGATTTTTGTAGAAAGCAAAAGTTAAAAGAAGCAATGCTTAAATCGGTAAAACTTCTTAAGACTTCTTCTTTCGATGAAATTTCACAGGTCATTAACGAAGCTTTAAAACTTGGATCTGATTCCAACTTTGGTCATGATTATTTAAAAGATTTTGAGCAGAGGTTTTTGTTCAAGGCACGAAATCCTACCCCAACTGGCTGGCCAGAGATAGACACTATTACCCACCAGGGTTTAGGGGAAGGCGAGCTTGGAGTTGTCATCGCACCAACTGGTGCAGGCAAAAGTATGGCACTTGTTCATCTTGGGGCCGAGGCCTTAAAAGCAGGCAAGAATGTTGTATACTATACACTTGAATTGGCAGATACGGTTGTGGGATCTAGGTTCGATAGTTGTATAACAAATGTCCCCCTTAACGATCTTAGTTCCTTTAAAGAAGAAATTTATGAAAAGGTACAAATGCTTACTGGAAAGCTTATTGTTAAGGAATATCCTACAAAATCTGCGAGCGTAAATACACTAAAAAATCATGTTGAAAAGTTAATAAATCGAGGGTTTAAACCTGACTTGATACTAGTAGATTATGGAGATTTATTACGTCCAATTACAACATTAAAAGAGAAAAGGCACGAATTGGAGACTATTTATGAACAGCTACGAGCACTGGCGCAAATACACAATTGTTGTGTATGGACCGCATCCCAAACGAACCGTTCTGGATTAAATGCCGAAGTTATTACGATGGAATCAATTTCGGAGGCTTTCAACAAATGTTTTGTTGCAGATTTTATTTTTTCAATATCCAGGACGGCGGAAGACAAATTGAGTAATTCAGGTCGTATTTTTATTGCTAAGAATAGGAATGGTGTGGACGGCATCATTTATCCGATCTATATGAATACAGCGAATGTGACCATCAAGGTTCAATCTTCAACGGGTGAAACCATCGGAGATGTTAAAAAAGAAGCAAAGAAAAGGCAAGAGAAAAAGTTAATTACACTATACAAAAAAGCAAAGAAAAATGGAGGAAATAAATAATGTCGATTAATTCGCTGCAAGAATATACGAGGATAGCAAAATACGCAAAATATTTATCAGAATTAAAACGACGAGAGACCTGGCGCGAACAGGTTACTCGTGTTTTTGATATGCATAGAGAGAAGTTCGAGGGTAATGAAGAAGTTATGTCCCTCATCGATGAAGCTGAGACTTGTGTTCATAAGAAGGAAGTTCTAGGCTCTCAGAGAATTCTTCAATTTGGCGGCGAACCCATTTTTAAACATAACGCCCGCGTTTATAATTGTGGTTTTGGGCACATTAATCGCCCCCGGGCCTTCCAGGAATTAATGTACCTTTTGTTATGCGGCTGCGGAATCGGCTTTAGTGTACAAAAGCATCACATCGCAGAACTGCCGAGCGCTGGTTGGCTATGGCGCACCCCGAAAACCTTTGTGGTTCCCGATACAATCGAGGGCTGGGCCGACGCCGTTGGAGCATTGGTTGCCAGCTATATGGGAAGAATTCCAGAATTTGATGAATACATAGGGTGCCCTATTGAGTTTGATTATTCTCTCATACGCCCAGCAGGAGCGCCATTAAGTTCTGGTTCTAAAGCTCCAGGCCCTGATGGCCTTAAAAGGTCGCTAGAATTAATAAAGGGTGTTTTTGAAGAAGCGGTTTCTTCTCGCATGAACGCTCACGGCCACATTAAATTAAAGCCTATTCAAGTATACGATATAATCATGCATGCTGCTGATGCTGTTATCTCTGGTGGTGTTCGTCGGTCTGCTACGATTGCCCTATTCTCTCCTGACGATGAAGAAATGGCAAAAGCTAAGACCGGCTCTTGGCAGATGGAAAACCCACAGCGAGGCCGCTCGAACAACAGCGCTCTCCTGGTGCGCGATGAAACCACGAAAGCACAGTTTACTCAATTAATGGAGTGGGTTCGTGAATTTGGAGAGCCCGCATTTGTTTGGGCTGAAAGTACAGAGATGGGATTTAATCCTTGCGTTGAGATTGGGCTTTACCCAGTCGATATCGAAACTGGCAAACCAGGATGGCAATTTTGTAACTTAACCGAGATCAATGGAAAAAAGGCAAACACCCCAGAAAACTTTTATAAAGCTTGCCGTGCTGCAGCTATTATTGGCACGCTTCAATCTTCTTATACGAGTTTCCCGTATTTAGGAGAAACAACCGAGAGAATAACCAAACGTGAAGCATTGCTTGGTGTCTCTATTACAGGCATGATGGATAATGCAGAACTTCTGTTTGATCCCCAAGTTCAACGAGATGGCGCGAAGATTGTTAAAGACGTTAATAAACACGTTGCTTCAATAATCGGGATTAATCAAGCGGCGCGAACAACTTGTGTTAAGCCCGCAGGATCAACCAGTTGTATTCTTGGCACTGCGAGTGGTATTCATCCCCACCATGCAAAAAGATATTTTCGAAGAGTTCAAGCGAACAAACAGGAGAACCCTGTTCAGCATTTCAAGAAATATAATCCACGAGCAGTTGAAAGATCTGTGTGGGATCCTAACGGTGTCACTGAAGTTATTACTTTCCTATGTGAAGTCCCTATTGGCGCTAAAACTAAAAATCAAATCGATGCGCTGAAGTTGCTAGAAAGTGTTAAGTTGACGCAACAGAATTGGGTTCGTTATGGAACGAACAAGGAGCTTTGCGTCCAGCCATGGTTGAGTCATAATGTTTCTAATACGATTCACGTTAAAGAAAATGAGTGGGATGAGGTTGCCGACTATATCTATAAAAATAGAAAGTATTTTGCTGGTATCAGTTTGATTCCTTATTCGGGAGATAAAGATTATCCTCAAGCGCCATTTTGTGCTGTTCCTTATCCTAATGACATTCTTCGCGACTACGGCGCAGGTTCTTTTTTTGCTTCAGGGGTCATCGAGCGCGCACTAGCGACTTTCGGTAATGATTTGTGGTCAGCATGTGATTGTTTGCTCGGCATTGGTGAGCCATTACACGAGGCTTCTCCAGTTAGACAAGAATGGGCCAAAGCAGCAATTAAGTTTGCCGATAGTCATTTTGAAGGAAATGTTCGAAACATGACTTATTGTCTAAAAGATGTTTATAATTTAAAGCTTTGGGAAAAGCTAGCCCATGAGTATCAAGATGTTGATTGGACGATGATGTGTGAAGAAGAAGATAATGTTAATTTTGAATCAGAATCGGCATGCGCAGGCGGAGCCTGTGAATTGCCAATTGAATATTTGGAAGCTTTAAGAAGTGTGGCCACTTTGGAGGAAATATGAATTTTGAACCATGTAACAGATACTTGTTAATAGAACGAGCAGAATTTAAAGAAGAAAGTTTAATCGCATTGCCCGATAGTTTTAAAACACAAGGAAAATACGAAAAAGTAAAGATCTTATCCATATCGATCGATGTTCGCCCACCACTCTCACCAGGACAGCAAGTTGTTGTTTTATCTCACATGATTGAAGAAGTTGATTTTGGAGAAGGTAAAGTCTATTTAGTATTAGAAAACCACGTTGTTGGCTTTTTAAAGGAAAAATTTTAAATGGAATTAACAGATAAACAATTTTTGAATTTACTCAAAGATCTTATCAAAGAAACATTAAGTGAGAAGGAAGTTCTTTTAGAAACTCCAAAGAAGAAAAAAACCATCTGCGAAAAAACGAAAGATAGTGAAAAGGCTAGATAAACACGAGTATAAATATGAAACTATCGTTATTGGAGGGTGCCTGAGTGCTCTTTTATTTTCTTATTACAATGATTGCCCTTGTATTTTTTCTGAGCCCAGCATTCCCTTTGAGTTTGATGTATTTAATGGGTGGGACCTCTCGTTCCTCGGGCTCGAAAAGACCCCTCACAAGGAGCTTGTCTGGCAAAGATTGATAATGTCCTTATCTTTGGGTGGTCTTCTTCCGATGGGGGATAAGGTAGCTTCTTTGAGCATCCAAGAAAATAAATTAAAGGCCTCAACTCATAATTCGAGGCTTGGTAGGTTTGAATTTAATAAACTCATTATTTTTGACGACAAGACAATCAGGGGCTTACCGAAAGTTAAAGATCAACTGACTGGAAAATGTAGAATTGTTGATTGGTTTCACGTTCGCTCGGGGATGGAGCATGATCATGACTTGTTTGAAACTGAAGACGATTTCATTCAGAAAGTTATTTTCTATCCTTCAGAAAGATTTGGTAATCAAACAGCAGGCAGGATTAGAAAAGACCTTGTAGCATTATCATATTTAAGCGAAGACCAAATAAATGATTTTAATTACTCCGACACAATGGCAAAGTTTAAAATAACTCAGATGATGAAAGACGCTGGAATCAGAGGAGCAAGAAACGGCAGAGATACTTACAACCCAAATATCTATCGTTATTACTCTCCCAAGATTGAGTCTGTCGAAAGAGAAATCATCCGAGACATAAAAAGTTTTTATCATGACGACGAAAGATTCGAATTTCACTATGAAACACCAGAAGAAATTATTGAAAATTATTCTTGTGATCCCCTTTCTTATTCGTCTAAAATGACGGAGTTAATGTTTCGGACTAACTAATTATAAAATGATGGGACACTTAAAAGACGTTAATGAAACATACTGTGAACATTTTCGTCATGCCTTCGAAGTAGGGTCGACTCTTCTCTTGGCTTCCCTGGCTCAGATAATTCACGCGGTGATTCCAGAATTTTGTCCTCCCTATGGATCAGACATTGATTCTTTAATAGAATTCTTGGAATCAAAACTTCCGGAGAACAGAAAATGAATATGAAAGACCTACTTTTAAATTGGAGAGCATCTGTTAAAAAGGACGTTCTCAATGAAAACAAAATTCTTCACGAAGCTAGTGACGAAGAGATAGAAGTCATTCAAGATGTCCTGTCGGATTTGAATCCGGCGAGCTTGCCAATGAATAAAGCCTTTGACGGTAAATTGAGAAAGGTGATACCCATCAGTGCTGTCGGTGGGATCGTGGGAGAAATGGTGAATACTCTCGAAGGGGCAGGGTATGAAGTAGATCTCAAAAGCGGCACAGTGTCCTACGATACTGAAAAAGAACATGGTGGAAAGGTTTATAAAAAGAAGAAGGTTCTTAAAATAAATAAGGTCTTAACCGGACTCCTCAAGCACAAAGAGAAGATGGACGTTGTATATAACAAGATGAGTGACGTCCGTTCTAAAAAATATAACCGCGCATCGTCGGAGGAAGAGCGCGCTAAAGCCGATGAAGAGCTGGAAAAGATTCAAGGTGAAATGGATAAGCTTGAAGACGTTGGGAAAAAAGCATTTAAGGGTATGGACAGATATGTTCACCTCAACCACGTTAAAAAGTATGCCGCAGCTTGGATGGAGAATGCGGGATTTTTTAAGAATGATCCCGAGGCTTTCAGTGGCTTTTCTATAATAGTTAGCCGACACCCTGTCGATGTCCTTAGAATGTCCGATTTTGAGAATATTACATCTTGTCACACTCTTGGATCTAGATCCGGAGAGGCTAATTCTCGTTTCGTTAAGTGCGCCTACGCAGAAGCAATAGACGGTGGCGCGATAGCATATGTAGTACCCACAGAAGACGTAAAAGATTTTGTAGAAGAACATGGTCCGATAGAAGACGCCGAAGGCGAAATATTGTTTGATGACCTTCGCTCGGTCGGTTCTATTGAGCCTGTATCTCGAATTCGAATTAGGGTTGGCGAGATACAGGATGACGACGGCGAGGTCACAGGATTTTTAGGCGTACCAGATAGAAGAGTCTATGGAGCCAATACATCGAGTTTTTATTCCACCCTCAAAGATTGGCTTGTGAATTCACAACAGGACATTGTAAAAGCGCTCCCAAAATACGAAGAATCAGATGTTGGTGATCAAATCAGCCGAATGGCGGGCAGGAGAGTTGCGGACACAGATATTGGAAGAATAAAACTTAAAAATATTACTCAGATCGGGGGAACGTATGAAGACAACCCATATGGTCAAAATCTGGCTGCCATGCTAACATCAAACGTTGGGTTACGTGGCGAGGCAGATCCCGATTTTTTAGTACTCGGACATGTCAAACAAACCAGTGATACCGAAGATAATCTCAATATTCCTGATAATGCTATGGAAGAAATGATAGAACAGATAGCCGAAGAGGTGGAGGACTGGAACAGGAGAATGGCTCACGTATCTGTGGATGCCGATGTCACAGATTACGGCGACGGAGCAACTATCGATTGTTCCGCTACGCTTGACGTGGATTTTGAGATTGATGAGGATCAGTGGGCGAATCCGGATGCTAAATCTAGTCTCAAGGCGCAAGCAGATAATGTCGTCAAGTGGGTCTTGCAGGAATTAAGTGAGATGGGCATAGAATGGGCTGATCCAGATGGAGATCGCGTTTGGCGATGGGCTGGGCGTATGCACGCGATCGGGAGTTTTACCTTTCAAGTTTCTCTCACCGGCACCTATGGATGGACTGGCGACGGAATATACGACGTCGACTCTTTCAACAACACTATTGAAGCCATTGAAAACGAAGTGGACGACAAAGTTGACGACTTGATCGAGCCCACATTTTTTCGAGTTCTAAGAAGAGAGGGATTCCTAAAAACGAACCAGGTAGACGAGCTTTATGGCTTATTTAATGATGATAGTGATTATTATGATAGCGACTGGACTGTTGATTATTTGCCCGATGAAGAAAGAATAGACGTCGATCTAGATGATATACCACTAAATATTGATGATATCAAGGGGATGGAAGAGCAATATTACGAGCATGACTTAATGCGGGAGGTATTGATGGGAAGGGCTTTCAGGGTAGCGTTTAGAGAAATATTATTTTCTCACATCGAATCATTTGTACCGGGTGAATCTATGTATCCAATGATTTCTAGAGGTTACCCAAACTATTCTCAGTCTGCCTACGGAGTGTCTTTTACATTAAACGCAGACGATCCTGATGATGTATTTGATCAAATGAAGAGTGCCATTCTAAATATTGATAAAGAGACTGCATCTAAAATTATCAACGAGGCGTATGCCAGGGTTGTGAGGCATGATGTTCAACATAAAAAACAACAAGAGCTTCCCTTTGAAAGCAATAAAACCATAAACGAAAGAATTCACAGAAACTGGGCTAACTTTTTAGGAAAATCGATTGCTTAAAAATCCTATTGCTTTCAGATTCGGAAGTGATGGCTTCGGTGTAATTCCTATTCCGAATGTAGCACTCTTGTATCGCTGGAAATAGACCGCATGGGGTCATATCATCTTGCCGGAATTGTTCCAGTCGCGGGCATGCCTCTCGATTTTAATCTTGATTGGCATGACGCGATGATGCCGATTGCGCCGGACTATCTCGCAGTTGAGCGCGCTGTGTATGAGTGTGCGTGGGCTGGATGTGAAACCATCTGGATCGTCTGTAACGAAGATATGACGCCACTTATTCGGCATAGGCTTGGCGAGTGGGTCCAAGATCCTGTGTGGATTGGTAGACGGCTCGATCCCTATCCTTCGCAAACCCGCAAGCAAATTCCCATATTCTACGTTCCTGTTCACGCAAAGGATGTAGGAAAGCGCGACTGTCTTTCGTGGAGTATTATTTGGGGAGCAACCACTGCTTTCCGTATTTCGGTCAAGCTGAGCAAATGGGTTGTTCCCAAAAGATACTATGTAGCTTTCCCTTATGGAGTTTACGATCCTGAAATTCTCAGGTCACATAGAAAAAGCATTTCCAGCGAAGGCCCCTTCATGTTGAGCCACAATGGAAAGACGGTTCAAGATAACGAATACCTTGGATTTACATTTGACAAAGACGATTTTCTTAATTGTCGCAGGCAGATACGAGATGGAACAGGACAATACAATTCCGATGTTCTTGAAGAGGGAATCTTTCCCAGGAACAAACTACCAAAAGAAGAAAGATGGTCTGCACGTCACTTTTTACTTGACAAAATCTTTAAACCGGTTATAATATATAAAGAGAATAAAGTAGAAGTCCCATGGTATCATAACATAGATTCTTGGGACGGATACTGTAGCTATTTGGGGTCAGAAGAGCGAAAGCTGGTTGAAAGACCACACCCAATTTTCATGTCTTATCACGAATGGAACGAAATAGGAGTTGATGATGAGAAATGACCACCCACTAATGCCCTTGATGCTGATCTTTGTACTGATCTTTATCGGAATTCCAATCATTGGCCTCTTGACATTCTTTATCTCAGCCATCGCCGGGACGTTATGAGGAACGAGGCTTACGAAGAGGGGGATTTTGTAGCCGTCTATCGAGACGAGCCAGAATCCAACGTCTTCGTGGGCTCCGGAGTTATTCTGGAAATTCATGATATCCCCAATACTTTTGGGCGAAAATTTTATACTCTTTATACTAAGGGCCAGCCCATCCTTTATGATGACGGCTTTTATCTATTTGAAACACTAAGCAAAGCAGCCCCGCTGTAAAAAATAAATAATTTTAGCATTGACACGGCGTTAAATAAATGTTATAATACTTATACACCTGGAGAACACACATGAATAAGATTCCGTTCGTCGGATTACACGCTCACTCGGTTGCTGGAAGCATCTTTGATGCCCTTGGCTACCCACAAGAACATATGGACTTTGCCTTTGAGAATGGCATGGATGCTCTTGCTTTGACCGACCACGGAAACATGAATGGGTTGCCCCATCAGGTTCTCCATGCAAAGAAAATGAAAGAAGAGGGAAAAGATTTCAAGCCCATCTTCGGAATCGAGGCATATTTCCTGCCTTCAATGGAAGACTGGAAGGCCGACTACGACGCTGCAAAAGAAGACAAAAAGCGCAAAAAGTCATTGAGTAAGGATGTAACAGCGACCACCGTGGAAGATGAAGAAGCCTCTAAGAAGGCGGTGCGCAATATTCTCAATCGCAGGCGACATCTTATTCTCTTGGCGCAGAACCAAGAAGGTTTGAATAATCTCTTTTCGCTTATCTCCGAATCGTTTGAGGCGGGGAACTATTACCGTTATCCTCGGGTAGATTACAAACTCTTAAAAAAGTATTCTCACGGCGTCATAGCGGCGTCGGCTTGTCTAGGGGGGGTATACGCCGGAAACTACTGGGAGAACCGTGAGAACGGCAAAGAAGCCGTTCTAGAGGCCATGCGTGAGACAACAAGACAGATGCTTGACATCTTCGGAGATCGTTGGTACGGAGAGCTTCAATGGAATAACATTCCGGAGCAACATGAACTTAATAAATACACTATCCAGATGCATGAGGAGTTTGGAATTGATTTAATTTCAACTTCAGATTCACACTATCCTAACCCAACGGCCTGGAAAGACCGGGAACTTTACAAAAGACTTGGCTGGCTTGGTAAATCTAAACCCGACTATATGAACGGAGAACTTCCCGAAGGAGTTGAAGAGATTGGCTATGAACTCTATCCGCGTAATGGTGATCAAATGTGGGCTGCGTATAAGAAGTATTCTAAATCCTGCGGAGTAGATTACGACGACACTCTTGTTTACAACTCCATGACCACCACTCACTTCATCGCGCATGACCGCATTGAAGATTTTATACCAGACAACACAGTTCGATTACCGGATTTTGTTATTCCTGCAGGAGAGACCGCAGATTCAGCATTAGAGAAATTTTGTATTGAAGGGCTCAGGCGTCTTGGATTACACGCAAAGGAGGAATATACTGATCGTTTGCGTATGGAGCTTGAGGTTATTTCTGACCGAGGCTTCTCCAAATACTTTTTGACCATGAACGAGATTAGTCAAAAAGCCAACGAGGTTATGTTAGCTGGACCAGGACGAGGGTCTGCGGCTGGGTCACTTGTTGCTTACGCGCTGAATATTACACAGGTTGATCCCATCAAATGGGATTTACAGTTCGCTCGTTTCCTTCGAGCCGATGCTACTGACTATCCCGACATCGATTACGATGTTGCGGACAGCATGAAGCTTAAAGAGATCCTGATTGATGAGTGGGGAGAAGACAAGGTTGCGCCGATTTCTAATTGGAACACTCTTCAGCTTAAAAGTCTTATTAAAGATATTTCAAAGTTTTATGGAATTGAATTCAAAGAAGTCAATGACGTGACCTCGGTGATGATATACGAGGCTATGGCCCCGGCCAAAATGAAACACGGGATCAAAAGTGGTGTTTATGCTCCGACCTTTGAAGAGGTGATGGAGTTCAGCGACACGCTGCGGAGCTTTTTGAGTCGTTATCCACACGTCAAGACTCACGTCGAGGCTTTATATGGCCAAGTACGATCTTGCTCGCGTCATGCGGGCGGAGTTGTCATCGCGGAAGATTTAAACAAAAGAATGCCCCTCATTAATTCGGGCGGTGTTCGTCAAACTCCATGGTCGGAGGGACAGAATGTCAGGCATCTTGAACCTATGGGCTTTATTAAGTTTGATGTTCTTGGTCTTTCAACTTTGAAGATGATCGACGGAGCAATTTATCATATTCTTCGTCGACATCACGGTATTGATAACCCTACGTTCGCGGACATTAAAAGTTTTTATAACAAGTACTTACATCCGGATGTTATTAATTTTGATGATCAAGGCGTTTACGAGAACATTTTTCAAGCAGGGAAGTGGGCCGGTGTCTTTCAGTTCACAGAAACTGGAGCACAAAAGTTCTGTCAACAAGTTAAACCAACCAACTTGATTGATCTAGCGGCCATTACTTCCATCTATCGCCCGGGCCCATTGGGCGCCAATGTCCACAATGATTACATCGCAGCTAGGGAGAACCCCCACAGGCTCAAGTTTATTAACGATGAACATAGATCTGTAACCGAAGAAACAGCCGGCTTCCTTATTTTCCAGGAGCAAATCGCCCTCTTGGCTCATAAGCTCGGAAAGGATATCTCTCTTGACGAGGGAAATGCTTTGCGTAAGGTTTTGACCAAGAAAGGTACAGGCAAGGAAGCCAAAGTTAAAAGAACTTTAAAGTCAAAGTTTCTTAAAGGCTGCATCGAGAAGGGGTTAAGAAAAGAAACCGGCGAAAGATTTTGGGAAACTTTTGAGTACTTCTCAGGCTATGGATTTAATAAGTCTCACGCAATATCTTATTGTATCTTATCTTTCCAGTGCGCCTGGTTGCTCAACTATTATCAGGTCGAGTGGCTAGCTGCATTCTTAGACAAGGAGCCAGAGACGCGAAAGGAGAAGGCGATTAATGTTGCCAAGTCTTTCGGTCTAGGTATTAAGAGTCTTGATATTAATTCGTCTGGGAGAGTTTGGGAGATTTCGGAGGATGGAACGATGTTAATCCAACCCCTATCTTCCGTTAAAGGCTTGGGAGACGCAGCCATCGATCAGATCACTGCTAACCGTCCTTTCGCAAATGTCGAAGAGTTCTTATTTAATGATGGTATTACTTATTCAAAATTAAATAAGAAGAGCTTAGATGTTCTTTGTCGCAGCGGGACACTCAATAGCTTAATCGATCACCGGTTTACAGGTGGCAAACATTTCTGGTCTGCCATCTGTGTTGACCGCCCCAGGAAAGAGAAAAACCTTATTGAGAATATCGAGCTTTACTCTCCCGAGGGAGACTTCTCAGATGAAGATAAAATTGGTTATCTTGTTGAACTAACCGGAGTGTTCCCATTCAACAAGGTCATGAAGCCAGAAATTTACAGTCAGCTAAACGAAGCTTTCATTCCAGCAATCGCGAACTACGATCCAGAGCTATGCGAAGTAGTCTGGTTCATCCCTCGTAAGGTTGTTCCCAAGAAAACAAAGAACGGAAAACCCTACTGGGTCATTGAAGTCGTTGACGACACAAACACTCTCACAAAGATTCGTTGTTGGGGAGTCAGAGAGTATGATAGAATTCATGTCAATAAGCCATATATGGCCAAGCTAGAGTACAATGAGAAGTGGGGATTTTCAACTAGAAGCCTCAGAAGAAATTTTAGAATTTTAGCTTGACAAATATCAGAGAAGATGTTATATTAATATAGTAAGTAGGAGGTTGTGTGAAGTTCACCACCGTTGTAACCAAGGTCGATTTTGATCTTGATGATGTTAGGTTTGCATTAGCAGACTATGTTGATTTTTATCATCATAAACCGCAATTGGCAGAAAACATTAGAAATAATAAGTTTAAAGTTGTCGAGTCAGAAAAAGATAAATTTAGTATTAAGATTATAAAATGATGCAGCATGAAATTGTTAATAAGATGTTCACCATGGGTCAACTTGCTGAGAAAACGGGCGCCGACCTTTCCAGGTGGAAGCTAAGATATGGTTTAGACCGCGAGCTTTCACCTCGCTCTTTTGCTAGCGGGAGGGCCAACTATATTTGGATACAAGAATTGATTTGTTATGTTTCTGGAGGAATGTGGGATTATGGTGGTCAGGGTAAGAGCGAGCCAGATTTCTGGATGGGGGAGGATTGGTGCGAAGCCAAGGCTTATGATAAAGAAAAGCCCCACCTAAATGTAGACGTGGCTGCATCGTCCTTCTTCGCAAACAACTGCAAAGTAAAGGATCACAAAGCGCTCTTAGAAGAGTCTGACACCGCAGCCAAGAATTTTCTTTTCAAACACTCTTATGATGGTAATGATTATTACTTGCTTACGAGCACCAGAAATTTAGACTGCGAGCTTGAGGAAATTGAAATGGTTTTCGTTGAAACCGATCTCCTTATAGAGTGCCTAGATCCAAAGAGTCATTTTAAAAAAGTAAACATGTCACAGTTATTTGACAAAGTGGGAAGAATTTGAACAACAATGTAAAAGGCGGCCACAAGAATAAGCAGTCTTATGCTAATACCAGAACAACCGGTAAGGAACAATATTACACACACCCCGAGGCAGTTAGCCGATGTTTAGATCAGGTTTTATTACACATTGATTTAGAGAATCGGAAACTCTTAGAACCAGCCGGCGGAACAGGCGCTTTTATCGAAGGGTTTTTGAGGTTGGGAGTATCTCCTGATGACATTATTTCCTATGACATCGAACCGAAACATAAGCTTGTAGCTTTGGGAAATTATTTGGAGACAGACTTTTCCAAGCACAAGAACCTTATCGCCATAAGTAATCCTCCATTCGGCCGAGCATCGTCATTAGCTAAAAAGTTTTTTAATCATGCCGCTTCTCATTGTGAATACATCTGTTTTATAGTTCCGCAATCATGGAGGAAATGGACAACTCAAAATTCGTTGGACAAAAATTTTCATTTGATTGTGGACATCGACATGAAGAAGAATTGCTTTGAAGTGCCACCGGGACAAAAGTCAAAAAAGAAAGACGTTTTAAATACTGTTTTTCAAATTTGGCAGCGTCGAGATTATAAAAGAAAGAAAATAGCTATTCCAGATCGTGGACTGATAAAAAAGATAATACCAGTGATGAAGAAAGTTCTGACAAAGAAAGACGGCGAAGAAGTAGAAGTATCGCGACCAGATTATGTAGAGGGTGCGAATTTTCAAATGATTATTTTTGGGCATTCGTGTGGCAAGTGCCAGGACATTACTCAACCAAGAGTTGATGCTAAAACAACAACCATGTATTTGAAAGTTGACCGGCAAGATGTGAAAGATGCTCTTCGAAAGATTGATTATTCAAAATATTATAATAATGTTTCATATGTCCAAGCTTTATCTATTCAAGAAATAAATTATGAATTAAATGAGTATTTTGGTTTGGAAAACTTTAAATTTGAAGAGAGGCCATAATGGGAAAACTCCAAGTAGATGTCATCGCCGGCGTTCAGTACGGCGACGAGGGAAAGGGAAAAGTTACTTTTTCTGCTAGTCCACACGTCATTTGAGGATTGTAGGCATAGTTACCCCTAGATGGGTAACAAAGATAATATAAAACAAAACATCGCCATAAGCGAACTAAGAAGAGAGGTACAAGATCTCAGAGAGAGATTAGAAAAATGTCAAGAGAGAAATCGTGATTTAGAAGTTCAAACCGATGCTATGAGATCTGTTTTAAGAATTTATCAAAGTTGGGGCCGTCGCCCGGTTTAGAAAGGAAGACTTATATGGAATGTCTGGACCTACACGATCTTGACCACGAAGGAGCTGAGTTTGTTATTGAGAAATTCATAACAGACAATTTCGCTAGCCTACCGGTAAAAATAATAAGTGGCTACTCACGATTTTTTTCTGAACTAATACGAGAAGTTGTAGATCGTCATGATCTCGAATGTCATAAAGAAATGTGGTTCAATGACGGGTGTTGGATAATCACAGATTTTTAAAATAACCCTTGACAACAGACACTAAGAGTGTTATATTAATATTAGAAACAAACAATAGGAGCTATAATCATGATGAGTGGTTTGGAAATTTTTGAAAACGTAATTGAAATTCACCAAGAAGTGGGGGATGAAGAGGCCGGTTCGAAAGAACAAAAGATGATAGAGTATATTAAAGATCTGAAAGCGATTGAGGATCAGATGGAGCCACTCAAAGAGCACAAGAGGGCTCTTAAGAAAGACTTCAAAGAGCAAGGTTGGCTTACTGGAGATGAAATATCCATGACAGTCAAAGCTTACCGAATGATGAAGGCAGAAGACTTCGACTTCGATGAATTTACTAAAATTTATGAAGCTCTTGCAAAGGTCGGAGGAAAACTATAATGATTTTAGAATATTACAGAGTTCGCCCAGATGCTATTCCTCCAAGCAGAGCAAACCCATCGGATGCTGGGTTGGACGTTCACTTCAACCCAGATGATGGAGAAGTAAAGGGAGTCCATCTTGAGCCGGGAGAGAGCACGTTGTTCTCGACCGGCTTGAAGTTCGGAGTTCCCCATGGTTATATGCTTGAGGTTAAGAATAGAAGCGGGAATGCTTCAAAGCGAAGCCTGCTTGTAGGCGCCTGTGTTATTGACTCTGGCTATGATGGAGAGGTTTTTGTTAATCTTCATAACGTCGGACGTGAGACTCAGTTCATTGAGCGAGGCATGAAGATTGCACAGATTGTAATGGTTCCGGTCGTTCACTTTCGAGCACTGGAAACATCACAGGACAATCTTTACAACTGGTATCCAATTACAATGAGTGACAGAGGTTCACAAGCGCTTGGCTCGACCGACGAACAGATAGCTCAAACTGAAAAGATTGACTATTTTGGTATGCCAGTGGGTTGGGAACTTGGAGACAAGCTGTGAAGATTAGAAAATGCCTTTCATACGATGACGTTTTATTGGCACCACAATATTCCGACATTAAATCTCGTTCGGAAGTTTTGATTGGCAGCGCCCTGGATGATGGCCGACTCTTTGACCTACCCATTGTTTCTTCCCCCATGGACACACTAACAGAATCTTCAATGGCGGCCGCGATGAACACTGCGGGTGGCTTGGGAATTATTCATCGATATAATTCTATAGAAGATCAGGTTGCCATTGCCATGGCTGTAGAACTAGCCGATGTTCAAACCGTAGCTGCAGCAATTGGAATTAGCGGAGACTATTTTGAAAGAGCAACCGAGTTGGCGAAAGCTGGAGTTGGCATCTTTTGTTTGGATGTAGCCCATGGACACCATATTATGATGCGAGACGCAATCGAAAACATCAGGCGCAATTACCCAGGCATTCACGTTATAGCTGGTAATGTAGCAACTCGCGAAGCTTTCGAAGATCTTGCTAATTGGGGCGCTCACTCCATTCGTGTTGGAATCGGCGGAGGCTCTATATGCTCCACCAGAATCCAGACTGGTCACGGGGTTCCGGCCCTTCAGTCGATTATGGATTGTGCCGGGGCTGATGTCAAGACGGATGTTAGAATCATAGCCGATGGTGGGATAAGGAATAGTGGTGATATTGTAAAAGCACTCGCTGCTGGAGCAGACTTTGTTATGCTCGGATCTCTGCTAGCCGGGACAAGCCAGACACCAGGCACGGTGATGACTGGGATGGGTGGAAAGAAATACAAATCCTACCGAGGAATGGCAAGCAAAGAGGCGCAGCACGATTGGAGAGGAAGACACAGTTCAAACGAGGGAATATCAACAACAGTTCCTTTTCGTGGAGACGTGAAAGAAATTCTTGCCGATTTAAGTAATGGGATCCGAAGTGGGTTTTCCTATTCGGGAGCAAGAAATATTTATGAACTCCACCTTCACTCTCACTTTGTTATGCAAACTCATGCTGGTCAAATAGAAAGCAATACACACATCTTAGGAAAAAAATAGATGTCCGACTATGGAACGAGGGACAAGAGGATTTCTTTTATGGATACAGATAAGAGAAATGCCGACTTAATGATTAGGCTGAAGCACGATGGCTTAACCAAAACAAAGTTTTTCAGAGCAATCCTGACGGGATATTTGGAAAGAGATCACATTATTATTAATTTTGTCGAGAGCTTAAAGGAATCTTCTGGTGCTCAGAGTAAGAAAAAATCAAAGATTGTTAAGGATCTGGAAGAAAAGGGGATAGAAAATAAAAGAAAATTTGGCCTAGAAGAGTCGGAAATAGAAAACATTTTTGATATACTTGAAAAAGAGCATCCCGATTTATAAATTTGAGGGTGTTTTTGTAAACCGAGTGACTATTTATAAGTGAAAATTGACCATTCTTTATGGAAAATTAGGAGAAATGCTATGAGCAAAAAGCTTTTAAAAGAATCAACCATCCGACGCTTCGGTGCCCTCGCGGCTATTAAGCCCGCCAGTACGTCTAACTTTCTTAAAGAATTTGACGACAGCGTATATATACGTGAAGAAGAGGAGGAAATTGTTGACGATGAAGTCCTCGATCTAGAGCTTGCGCCAGAGGAAGAAGAAATCGAAGATGTCGAACTTGATATCGAAGAGCCCGTAGAAGTGGGTGGCGATGCTGAAGATCTTGTGATAAGCCTCCTTGATAAAGTCAAAGAGTGGGCCGTCGACCAAGGCGTCGAAATGGATGTCGAAGCTGATGAAGACGTCGAAGACGTTTTGGATTTTGAAGAACCTGTCGAAGATGTCGTAGATGTCGTAGACGACGAAGAAGCTGTCGATATTGAGTTTGAAGAAGAAGAAGACGGCCTCGAAGAGATGATCAACTCTATCCTTTCGGAAGATGACGAAGAAGATGAAACACTGCAAGAAAAATCCCGGGGAGATAAAACAATTGATGAACCAACCGGCGCTGCTTTTAAGAAGGGCCAAGAGACCGAGAGCGGTGAGGAAGCGGATAGCACCAAGGCAACTACCAAGCGCAAGAAAACAAAAGGCGCCCCCGGTGATAAGAGTTGGGGCACTAAAAAAGGCGAAAAACCCTACAACGAGTCCCGACAAGAATCAATCAAGGTTGTTTCCGATGACAAAGTTATTCAAGAAGTTACTAAAAGAGTTAAACAACGTCTCGCAAGAATTGCAAAAGCGCGAAAGCGTCAATAATAATAAAATTTACAAAGCTGATACCTCAGCAATTCAAAGTAGAATGCTGGGGTATTTGTGCGTTTGGAGAGTGTAGTGGAGAATGTACTAATCTTTGTCATGGGGGCGATATGCGGAATTTCTATTTATCGCGGAATCATGGTTTTGGTGAACGCTGGACAGGGAGTTTTAATTTTTAGACAAGCAGAGTATATGTGTTTACAACTGCTCGCTCTTTCTTTAGAAGATGCCCACAACATTAAAACGACCAAGCAACAGATAATTAAAAAGTTAGAATACCCAGATAATGTAATCAAACTTACGGGAAATGAAGACCGTTATAGTTTGAATCGATGGAAGAATGAAGCCATTCAAAGGCTGATTCAAAGATACCCCCCTAATTATAAGAAGATAGTCCAGTATCGGAACTGGACGGAAGCAATGAATTACTTTGAAAAACAAAGAAAAAACATTTGCAATTTAGATTAAAAGGAGGTATAATGTTAAATGAAACAGGAGGTAGTTATGCATGCGACCGGGTGGAAGCATCTTAAAATAAACGATGAAAACATTGTTTATATAGTTCAGATTGATCGGATAAAGGGGAAAAGAAAAGAAAATAAGGTTTTGAAAGAAATGAAAGAGTGGGACATGTCCGGGAGTGGTTATAATAATAAAACCAAAGAAGCCATGTATATCTTCACAAAATCTTTTAAAAGCGAGGGTGAGTGGTTAAAGTGGGGAAGACAATTTCCTTATCATCTTATTGAGATTGGAACTAAATCTAGTAAGAAGAAACCATATAAGCTCGGTCTTGAATATAAAGAGCGTCGACAAAGGAGGAAGAGTGTCTGATCCGGATCAAGAGAAAATACCAGAGGAAGGAGAGGAGGCGCCTCCCGAGGAGTCTCTCTTCCATCTCCAACTTGAAGAAGAAGAAAAGCTTAGAACAATTGGGCTCTTTGGAGATGTAAATGCAGCCAGGGCAGAAGAGGTAATCTTTAGTCTTCATGCGTTAAATTTAACAAAGAAAAAAAAAGTCCCAGTTGATTATGAAGATCTCGACAAGGGTTTCACTGAAGAAAACATGGGAGCCGAGTTTCTCATCTCAACAGTTGGAGGGGACGCCTCGGACATGTTTGCTATTTATGATACGGTTCGTTATCTAAGGGACGAGATGGATATAGAAACTTTTGGACTAGGAAAAGTAATGTCGGCCGGAGTTCTTTTGCTAGCTTGCGGTACCAAAGGGAAAAGAAAGATAGGTAGAAACTGCCGGGTTATGGTACACGGAGTGGCTTCTGGAACGCAAGGCAATATTTCCAATCTCAAGGTAGAGATGACAGAGATTAAAAGAATTCAAGAAATGTATGTCGAAGCGCTAGTAGAAGAAACAAAACTAACAAAGGCACAATTAAAAAGAATGATGACAAAGAATGTAAATGTTTATCTTTCAGCCGAAGAGGCTATTAAATATGGGATTGCAGACATCATTGTTTAGGCTTAACAGAAATTTGAGGACTAATTATTAACATGGATGAATTAGATTTATTAATTGAAAAACATTATAGAAAAAAGAAAAACAATTTTGATTCAAATGAATTATTGGGATTGGTAGAAGACGTGCTGGGGGGCCTTTTTGAGCGTAAAGCTGCCGGGACACCTGAACTATCGGCTGCTGATGATCCCGAAAAGCTGAGTCCCGATTCGGGAGCTACGGGCGGCAAAAAGTTATTAGATATTTCCGTAATTTCCAGAAAATTAATCAGAGGAACCGAATCGTCAGCTAGGCTTCCGGATGTTGAGCAATCATTTGAAACATTGAGAAAGACTAACCCATATATTGAAGGTTTATCCAGTGCAAGTAGGGAAGAGTTTTCAAAGCGATTGATTGAGGCTTTGAATCATTATTTTTCTCCACCACCCGAAATATTAGACAAGCCGTGTGTTGGAATTGGTGCAATGCTGACTAGACATGTTATTTTAGATGCATACTTGAGCATATTTAAGGAATATAACGCACAATCTGCTGGTTTTGCTAATGAAAATTTTGTTTCTGCTCTTGTGGGTGGTCAAACAGTTTCCATCGAGGGTGGTCACACATCTATAGCGGATTTTCAACTAGCCAATGGAGCATACGGAGTTTCTTTGAAGACAGCAGAGTATAAGGGTAAGTTGTCCGGATCATTCACAAATATGATGAGGACTCTGGGTATTAAATTTCGCACCAGTCGGGGACGTAGATTCTACAGCGACAATGGCACCCCGGTACACTCCAATGGTTTGTATTATCTTCTCTTTAACAAAACGAAAGACTCACATATTATAACGTGCTTTAGGGTCGATAGAGAGAAAATAATTAAAGAGCTAGAGAGAAGGGCGACCGAGAAGTGGTCTGGCGTGAGTTTAGACGACGATGGTTATTTTGTGTTTAGTAGCGCGCCAGATAAAGATATCAGTAAATATATTACTGGGATATTAAATCTTGACTTTAGTACCATTGTTCAGGGTGACTCCCTCGGCGGCATTTCCGATTTGGCGGTAGCGGAAGAAAATATCAAAATGATATTGCCCGAGGTGGAAGCGGTAGATGCTGAAAATATCGCTAAAATAATTGAAACCATCGAAGCGTTGTCAACCTTTTATTCAATTTTTTCTAACGCCGTATTAGAATTTGCTACTGATCCTGATTACGAAATACTTTCAAAAATCAAGGAGGATTTAGAAAAGGCGGCACAATTTGAGCCAGAGAAATTGATCTCTAATGAATGTTGAAAATAATCCTTGACATTTAGTTCAAAATAGGTTATAATATAATATAAACGCATGAGGTGTTCATTGACCAAACATTATGGTTCTGGCTCAGAGATGAGTCAAAAGATTCTTAAGGGAATCAATGTGTTAACAGACAACGTAGCTTCGACGCTTGGGCCCAGGGGAAGGAACGTTATTCTGCAAGAGAAGAATAAGCGGCCCATTATCACTAAAGACGGTGTGACCGTAGCAAGCTTCATTGATCTTGAGGATCCAATTGAGAATGCGGGAGCCCAAATTATTAAACAAGCAGCCGCACAAACAAACTTAGATGCTGGTGATGGCACAACAACTGCCACAGTTTTATCGAGGGCAATACTCAATAAAGCACAGAAGTATATTTCCTCTGGAGTTCCTCCTATTGAACTGCAGCGAGGGATTGAGAAAGCAGTTGAAGTTATTGTTAAGAATTTAGAAGAGTCCTCTACCCCTATTACATGTGAAGAAGATATCATACATATTGCAACCATTTCCGCAAACAATGATAAGCACATTGGGAACTTAATAGGTCGCGCTGTTAGTGCTGCTGGTAAGGACGGCGCTATCACTGTCGAGGAGGCGCGCTCTCACCAAACCAGTCTAGACCTTGTTGAAGGTTTCAGGATGGACGCTGGCTATGCAGCAAGCGCCTTTATCACCGACGAGAGGAGAAGGGCTGTCACATATGACAACCCACTGATCCTGGTGACCGATGAGAAGATCGAGCATGTTCAAGATATTATGGGGATACTCGAACTGTGCGCTAGAGAGGCGCGCCCTCTTGTTTTTGTAGCCACCGACGTCGAGGGGCAAGCATTGGCAGCTATGATTATGAATGCCATGCGAGGAACATTAAAAATTGCAGCAGTCAAAGCGCCCAGGTATGGCGAAGAACGACAGAACATCCTTAAAGATTTGGCTCTCTCAATCGGTGCTCAGTTTATAAGTAGATCCACCGGTCGAAAGCTTCAAGATGTTAAACTTGTTGATTTTGGAACAGCTAGCAGGATTGATATAACGAGAGGCCAGACAACGATTGTGGGTGGTGAAGGCGACACAGATCTTATTGACCAACAGATCGACGACTTGAAAGCTGATTTAATCGAAGAAGATAATCTTCACGAGTGTGAAAAGATTCAAGATCGAATCGCTCGATTGGCAAGTGGCATCGCTATAATTCGAATAGGAGCGGCTACTGAAATTGAAATGGTCGAGAAAAAACACAGGGTCGAAGATGCTCTTGAGGCGGTACGATCTGCCCAACTTGAGGGTATTATTGCCGGAGGAGGCACAGCTTTGATAAGGGCCGCTTCAGCTTTAGAGGTTGAAGTTGATAACGAAGACCAACTACTTGGTGTTGAGATTGTTAAAGAGGCCGTTCAAGCACCGCTTCGACAGATGGCCATTAACTCTGGAAAATCTCCAGACATTATTTGTGAAATAATTTTAAAAGAAGAAAGTAATTGTGGTTACAATTTTATCTCTGATAACGTTGTGGACATGATTGAGGCCGGGATTATTGATCCGGTTAAAGTTACAAGGACAGCTTTACAAAATGCAGCCTCAGTAGCGGGTACACTAATTACAACAAACTGTGCCATAATCCAAAGTTGAAAACTATTTAAGGATGATGGGGAGGACGCATGAGATGTCTGAGGATGAAGTCAAAAAGGTGGATATTATTGAGCTTGATGGGAAGCTCGCCAGACTTTTTGACGGAATCGACGGGATCCGATCCAGCCAATCCAGAATGTCGGAAGACATTGGAAAAATTAAGGAAGCAGTCTACAATCCAGACGAAGGACTTTATGCGCGCCTCAGAAATCTTGAGCAATGGAAAGAAACATCTTCTAAAATTACTTGGGTTATCATGACGAGCATCATTGGTTTGTCCTCGGCCACAGTGTGGCATACTTTTTTCAAATAAAGCGTGATAATTAAAATGAAATATGCGATGTATTATGAGAGGTGTCTTTGCGTGTAAATATAAGCTACTCCATTGAACTAGAAGACGTACCCAACGAGGTGTCACGAATTTTGGAAGAATGTGAGATCTCACTGCGGGGAATTCATGATAATCTTAACCGTGCAATCGGCCAAGACCCCCTTGGCGTGATTGAAGAATTAGACAAAGTAAGAATAAGCCTAGCTAAATTAGATTTAAAGCTTGGGGATTCTATGCAAATATTGTCGGGGTATGTTCAGACCATAGCCGTTAGGCCCGAAATGGAGCAGAAGGCTATGATGGAGAATGATATCGTCGAGGAGGAGAAAGACAATGATGAAGAAGTTTAAGCAGGGAGACTATGTTTATATACCTTCCAATGTAAGACTATTTCGTTTTGAAAAAAATAAGCCACAACATTTTCCGGATTTTAAAGAAACCAAAACAACAGAAGAACCGAAGCATTTAATGTTTGTTAATAAAGTTGATGACAGCTGGATCCGAGTATTTTATAATGGTGAGTTGTGGTCAGTTAATGAAGAGAATGTTTATGAAATTGAGGAGGCGCAATGAATGTTAGATTTGTGGAAGTTTTTGATTCCGGGGTTGGAACGTGCTCAAGAACTTATTTACTTAGAACAGTTTTTATCAACCCAGACTACGTGGTATGCTTGAGAGAGGATCACGATACAACCAATCTTTTGAAAGAGGGCAGACTTCCAGAAGATTTAGATGCGAGACAGTCTTTTACGCGAGTCTCGATTAACAAGGGAACCTATGGACAAGATATCGTCGTGGTTGGCCCAGTTGAAGAAATTTATAAAAGATTGGACTTCCAAAAGAAACAATTATTAAAAGGATAGAAGTGGAAATCGCATGTAAATTTAAAGAACTCGGAGAGCTAGAACCAGCTATCCAGGCGACGGCAGACGATAGGAAAAAACTAGGAAAATACGATCGCACCAATTTGAATGTAGAGGGGCTGGGGTATAAAAAGTGGGCCCTGGTAGCTTACATTATACCAGATGAGCCCATTCAAAGATATCTTAATGATGGGCTTACTGAGCAGCAAATTGTTGAAGGGTGCATCGCATTTTTAAATCAACCACCAACAAAAAGATCCAGAAAACCAAGATACGGCCATTTGGAATGCAGGTACTTTGTTTTTCTTGAAGAAATGATAAGTGTTTCTCTTGTTGTAGATCAGAGAAATAACAAGTATTTTTGGGGGAGAGGCACCAAAACTTCGCCTCGTCGAAAAATGAGCAATCGCGGGAGGCCGAGAAAATCCAAATGAGTTGTCCTACAGTGATAAAAATGGGCCTAGAATCTATCGAGTGGCACTTGATGGAGGCCTATGATGTGTATGTTTCTTTTGAGGACGACGGCTTGGATGAATATTGGTTCGACCCAGATAGTTACGAGCAAGACAAAGGTGTCGTCTCTATCAACTCGTCGGAATCGCTAGAACATCAGCTTCACACCCTTCTGCATGAAGCGGGACACGTTGTTCTACGCGCCAATCCAGAGAGTTTCCGCTCTCCCTTCCCTCCTTTGTGTAGGACTACGTTTGAAGGTCGCCTGGAGATATTGAGAGAAGAGGTGCTAGCTTGGGATAAAGCGGAACACATAGCAGAGCTTTTGTCTGTGCGGCTCGACGAGGGCCGCTGGAAGAATAGCTATAAAAAGGCGCTAGAGAAATATGTAAGATGGACGATAAAGGAGATCCAAGATGATGAAGAATAACATTTTTAAAATTTGTTTTATTATGTTTGCACTGATGATGCAAGCATGTAGTGAATACGAGGTAGTAAATATTCCTCCGAACACAGGGGTCGCCCCGGACGAGCCCGATGACCGAGTTCTGTTCCCCAACCCGGAGAAAAACATCGACCTATCAGATGGACCTGTGGACCTGGGAGACCCCCTCATTCCCGACATTGAGGTGAGCTTCATCCAGCATGATTTTGGTATTCGCGAACTAACCGATCCGCCTGTCGATGCGAATCTTGAAATAAGAAATGTAGGAGACTATCCCCTGAGAATTAGCTCTATAACACAAACGGCCATATCTAACTCTTTTGTCCTGGCGCCCCTTGCAAACACAGAGATACAGCCAGGGGATATGGAGAACTTAATAATTAGTTATTTGGCCACCCAACATGGCCCCGATGCAGACGTGATAAGGATACAATCAAACGATCCCGATGAAGCGTCCGTTGTGATTTTAGTAGCCGGGAACGGCGCCACTCCAGTGTTAGAGATTGATCCACCTTCTGTGGATTTTGGGAATGTAGACATCCTCGCACCACCCCCGCCGGTAACTTTACAATTAACAAATACTGGCACCGGGTTGTTAGAAATAAGTAAAATAGAGGAAGCGGAATCCAACCCCGATATTAACATCAGCTCATACCCTACCTTGAAACTCTCTCCGGGAGACCAGACCACTCTGGATGTTTCGTATTTGCCCACCGACTCTGGAAGTGATAAAGAGAAACTAAATTTTATTAGCAACGATCCCGCCTTCCCAGTTCATTCAGTAATTGTTGAGGGAGCCACCGCCGACCCAGATATAGACGCACCCACGCTGGTTGATTTTGGTCTGCTAGACGTCGGCGTTACTGTTAAGAAATCTATAGCTATTGACAATGTGGGTATCGGCATCCTTAACGTCAGCGGGGTTTACTTTACTAATAGCTCTGCAGCTTTTTCTATTGCCAAGAACTTTTCGGGAGATATCGCACCCGGCGCTTCCGAGAAGATTAAGGTAGAATATACACCGGACGACGTTGCTCCGGACTCCAACAGCATCGAGATACTATCGAGTGATCCAGATGAACCCTCTTTCATTGTTTCTCTTATCGGAGAGGCTGGCATACCGGAAATAGATGTTAATCCTAATAGCATTGACTTCGGCGTGCTCGATGTGGGAGACACTCTGGCAAAAACCATTAAGATTAGTAATGTAGGTACGGGCACTCTCCATGTTAGCACCGTCTACTTTACTAATAGCACGGCAACCTTCTCTATCATCCAGAGCTTCACTGGCGTTATCCCCCCAGCTTCGTCCGCCGACATCGAGATCGAGTACCAGCCCGATGATTATATTCCGGACTCCAATAGTTTGCATATCTTGTCGGATGATCCTCAGATGCCCACCTACGTGGTATCCATGGCGGGAGAGGCGGGCATACCCGAAATAGAAGTAGACCCCCTCAACATCGATTATGGAAGTGTATACGTGTATGGCAACCCCGCAGTAGAGAAGGTGAGGATAGCCAATGTGGGTACTGGAAAGCTCCTGATCAATTCGCTATCACTGCAAAAGGGAGTTCTTTTTTCTTGGAACCCTCTAGCAAATAACGTGGTTGACCCTGGGTTTTCCGTGGACTTAGAGGTGGTTTATACTCCAGTAACCTACGCCCCCGACACTGATGAGTTGTCGATAGACTCAAACGACCCGAATAACCCACTTAGCCTGGTGTCTTTGGAGGGTTGGGGGTCTGCCCCGCAACTGGAAATATATCCAGACCCTTATGATTTCGGAACTGAGTACCTTGAGTGCGATAAGGAACGCCCCATTGATTTAAAAAATGTGGGAGACGCGACCCTAGAGATAACCAATGTAGAATATTTCACCTCCTTCCCCAATCATTTTTCTATTGATTACGATTTTGGTGTGAATGGTCCGTTCCCGTGGAATATACCAGGAGGCTCCTGGCACTCTGTTTATTTAGAGTATCTGCCTATGGATGTCACCACAGATTCCTCTTTTATTAAAGTCCACTCCGATGACCCCCAGATCCCCGTGGCCATCTCGTATCAATACGGACAAGGTGCATATTATTCATCTGTAATGGATACTTTTACCCAGAGCACGGTAATGATGTCAGATATATTGTTTATCATTGATAACTCTTGCTCCATGGGAGGATGGCAGACTCATGTGGCCACCAACTTTGACTCCTTCATTACTGTATTCCAGAACTCGGGAGTCGATTTTCACATAGCTACGATCACCACTGATCAATCTACTTTCGTGGGAAACATCATAGACACAAATACAGTGGACCCTATCGCGGAATTTAATACACAGGCTCAAGTTGGAACTTACGGTTCCGGCTGGGAAATGGGGCTTGATATGGCATACGACGCACTACAGCCAGGTGGAGAGGCGGCTCCTGGTTCTATCTTTGAGCGACCGGACGCCAAAATGTCTTTAATCTTTGTTTCTGACGAGCCAGACTCGTCCCAGCAATTTTCCAATAAGCTTGATTATTCCGCATATTTCAAGACTGTTAAGCTAAGCTCTTCGCGGATCATCGCTCACGCTGTTGGTGGCGACTGCCCCTCGGGATGCTATATACCAACCACGAACCAATATGGGTACGTCTACAATTCGTGGGCGAGTTGCGGTAATGGCTATGATGATGTAGTAACTGATATGGGTGGCACCTACTTGTCCATGTGCGACACGGATTGGGGTTTGAAGATGGAGACATTAGCCAAAGATTCTATTGTCAAGTCCTCTTTCGAGTTGTCCGACACGCCGGTCCAGTCCACCATCGAAGTGGTGGTAGGCGGCGTTTTAACGGGAAACTGGACATTCGACCCCCTCATCAACAGTGTGGTCTTTGATCCATCATACGTGCCTCCTGCTGGTAGCATCATCGACATTAGTTATAATATTCTTGGAGGATGCTGATGAGCACCAGAGTTGACAAGCCGTGGGGATACGAAATAATCTGGGCTCAGACCGATAATTATGTGGGGAAGCTTCTTCACATAAATTCGGGCCAGAGACTTTCCAAACAATATCACCAAGTAAAAGAAGAAACTATTTATGTTTTAAGGGGAGTTTTGTACAATTATGACGAGGCTGGCAAGAAACACAGGCTCGTCAGTGGGGAGTCTTTTCATGTTAGTCCGGGTCAAATTCATCGGTTTGAGGCGTGGGGTATAGCACCGACCGAATTGATGGAGGTTAGCACCAATCACCTCGAAGATGTGGTTAGACTTGAAGATGATTATGATAGAGAATAATCTTTAGAATTTGGAAATAGAATAAACTATTTATTGTGAGGAAAACAAATGTCTTTCACCAAAATAGATCACATCATCGAGGAAAAACTTGATTTACTTCATGAAGAAAAATATAAATTAAGATTATTCAAGGTTGAAATTCTTTTAAGGATTCAATCAGAAACCGGCGTGGAAGAAACATTACAAGATATTCGGTCCATCGGTGGAGTTACGGTGGTGACGGCTATGGATTCATTATTCAGAAAAACCTCGAAATCTTATTTGAGTCACATTGGGATCAAGTTTCATCCCCAAAAAGATTCAACAACTGCGAAAACATTTATAAGAGACCACTTGCTCCCTATCATAAGGAGCACCGAAATTCCTGGGTGTACCGTCATTAGGCTAATGGGCGCGCCGGTACAAATAGGATAATGATAAGGGTGACAATCTCGCCAAAACGTGGGGATACTAAACAGATTTCAAAAGTTGTGGTTCTAAATGACAAAGGAGAAGTTTTGTTATTGCAAAGAAAGAAAGATCAACCTTTTCCGAGAAAGTGGGATTTACCCGGAGGACATTTAATTGTGGGAGAAACTTGGGAAGACGGAGCGAAAAGAGAAACTAAAGAAGAAACCAATCTTGATTTAAAAACTTTGGAGTTGATTTTAGATAAGGGTAAAAATAGGTACTTTAAATCAACAGAGTGGGATGGTGAAGTTTTCAGGGTTGAAGAATTGCCAGAACATGATGATTATATGTGGGTCCACCCAGATAATTTGAGTGATTTAGATATAACACAGGTTTATTTAAAAGTTATCAACCATGCTCTCGACTAAAGAGAGCCAACAGGCACGTATACGAGCATAAAATAATTTTTCTTTTCAACATTATATTGATAGTTACTATTGTAGGTAGGAGATTGCAAGAGGAACCCAAAATAATGACCACGATAAGAAAAGTGTTTTACAAACTAGCCATTTTTACATGTTTTACGCTAATGGTGATGACCCCAGGATGCGACCAGGGGGGACTGGCCCAGTCATTACCCACTGCGCAAATAGATAATAGTTATGTATCCTACAAAGTAGGTTCGGTTTCATCATATGCAGAAAACACATCAAGAAATTCAGCAGTTAGAGTCGAAATAGAGTCTTATGGCGCAACAGTGAGGGGCACAGGTACTTATTTTAAATATAAGGGTCACTCCATGGTAGTGACTGCCGCACATTTATTTGTTTTTGAAGTTCCGACAGTTCTAAAGAGTGAGGCTATAATTACTACTCCACATGAAAAAGTAATTGGCACCCTCGTTTATCTTGACACTATTACCGATATAGCTATCTTTAAGGTTACAACGTTGGATAATAGAAAGGCGGCGAGATTTAACCGAACGCCCGCCTATACGGTTGGCCAAGATATCGTTTATTCTGGCTTTCCTGGGGGGAATAACCTCCTGACGTTTCAGGGAGTGATAATCGGTCAGGGATATGGCACCGATCTTGCTATACAATCATTTGCATGGGGAGGATCATCTGGCTCTGGAGTGTTCGATGAGAATGGCCGCTTTGTAGGAGTGCTCGTTTCAATTATGGTGGGCCCTGGCTATCAAGGTCCACAACTACTTGGCTCCATCGCCTACATTGCTCCCGCAAATCTTATTGACAGTGTTTATTTAAGATATAATTTAGATAAAATGGAGGTGCTGATGAATGATGGTTTTTAAAAACTTAATCAGCGCTGCCGGTATTTTGTTAATGACTTCGTGTATTACGACTATCGATTATGGCTTGAACGCACCGGCCGTGGAAGAAAAAGAAACCATCATAGAATATATAGAAGTCGAAGTGGAGCCCGAGGTCGATGTTTGGGTGGACTCCTTCACGCAGGTGGGTGCTTTTGACGCGATAGATATTGTTTGGGTTATCGATAAATCTTGCTCCATGAACTCACACAACACAAGCCTCCTCGCTGGTGTCGAGGCTATGATGAATAGCCTCCCTATTGATGTTAATTGGCGCTTAAAAATGATTACTGCTGGCTCATGGGCGTTACAGGCTACAACCTTTCCCTTGACGCGGGGGGACACCCCTCAAGATGCTTTGAACATGTTAAGCCAACTACCTAACGATGGCACCGAAGCTGGATTCGACGCTATAAAAGAGTATGTTTTGACAGATGCTTACGCTCAAACTTGGCTGCGATATGACGCTGCGTTCTTGGTTGTTTTTGTTTCAGATGAAGAAGAACAATCAACAATACTAGTTAATGACTTTATTTCATGGTATGATAAATTCAGAAAAGGATCTTATGCTGCGTCGATTATAAATGTAGAGGGGGCAAATTCTGTTTGTGCATACCCACCCTCAAGCATTATGACGGGTTTTAAATATATAGAAGCAACCAACTATTTTGGTGGTAACATTATTGATATTTGTGAATCAGATTGGGCAACCGCAGTGGAGGAAGCCACCAATGAAATTGAGCCGTATGAAGATTATGCGCTTACCCACTATCCTTTCGTGGACACGATTGCCGTCTTTGCGGACGGAGAAGTTTATTATGACTGGCACTATGAATTGTCGGACAATCGAGTTTATTTTGACGTCATTCCAGAAGACAACGTGCATGTTGAAATTGGTTATGCTGTTGAAAAGTATAACTATATTATAGATCATAAGATTGAAATTGATCTTGTACCCGTGAAAGAAATTAATTTATCTCCTTGACAAAATAAGAATAATGCGTTATACTAGTTATAGTAACTAATTATTGATGAACCGGAGAGAAATATGTTACACAAATTTTTTGATTTTATTTTGCGATTTATGGGATATGTTCCGCGCCACAGAGAGAGACTGTTAGCTCAAGAACTTATTTTGTTGGAGCAGGAAATTTCTAAATTAGAAAACGAGATTGTTGAGCTAAAAGACGAAAATGTATCTTTGTGGGGTATGCTCGATGAAATACATAAATCAGATATTTCTAAAAATCAAAATGCCATCAAGCTTTTAATGCAAGAATTACAAGAAACATTGACCGAAGGAATGATGGATGAGATGTTGAAAGATTTTAAGCCCGTTGGCGAAGCATAGGAGCTTTCATGGAAAACATTTATCTGTTCGATGTGGATGGTACTTTAACTGACCCACGACAACCAATGACCGACGACTTCGCATCGGTGTTTTGGGAATTAGTTAGTTCCAATCCTGTCTATCTAGTCTCGGGGAGCGACTTAGGGAAGATACAAGAACAAGTCCCAGAATATATTTTGGCTCGATGTAAGGGAATTTTCAGTAGCTCCGCAAATCAATTGGATGTGGGCAAAAATTTGATTTATAAAAATGAGTTCCAGCCAGCTCCAGAATTTATAAAGTTCCTCGAAGGACACGTTGAAAATTCAACTTATAAAGTTAAAAGTGGAAAACACATTGAGCATCGGCCTGGGATGATTAACTTTAGCATCGTTGGTCGCAATGCAACGCAAGAACAAAGAGAACACTATTATAAATGGGATAAAAGAAAACAAGAAAGAAAAAGATTAGCTGTTTTAACGATGGTTAAATTCCCCCAGATAGATGTAAAGATCGGGGGAGAAATTTCTATGGATATTTACCCTACGGGGCTTGATAAGCGCCAGTCCGTAAACTATTTAAGAGAGAGGGAGCCCGACAAAAGAATTTGTTTCTTTGGGGATAAAACTACTAAAAATGGGAATGATTATAGTGTGGTAATCTCCTTGGCTGATAATGATAAAGTACATTCTGTAACAAATTATCGTCAAACCAGGGACATTATTTTATCTTATTTGAGAGGAGAAAGTTGTGAGTGATTTAAACGACATTTTTGGAGATGAAGAAGAGAAAGAAGTAGAGGATCTTAAACCAAAACCCCCGTCAAGCTTAGCGCCTCGCGGTATCAGGTCTTTTACCGTTTGCCGCCAACGTGATGAAAGCGGAGTTTCCGGCGAAGGAGTTATCATCGAGGGCGTTGTCCTTGGTACTGGGCAGTGTCTAGTACATTGGCTTTATCCTCCTCCAAGGGGTGGTATCGCTATTTTTGATTCAATGACGGATTTTATTAAAGTTCATATTGAACCACACCCCAGCAATAAAACAATTATAACTTATCAAGATGGGGAACAAGACCACTATGGAGACTAATTATAACTGGAGAAAATGAAAATGAAAACAACAAGATCGAGAATAATGGAAATTATCAAGGAAGAACTAGATGATTCGCTTAAGCCCCAGCCGCTGGACCCAGCAGTTATGCAGAAAACGCAAAAATGGCAACAAACATCAGGCCCCTCTGTGCAGGACTTGATTCTCCAGATTGAGCAGTTGTCTTCGCGTGTTTCCAAATTAGAGCAGAAATTGAAAGTGACACCCACCAGAGGCGAAACGTGGGGAGACACAGACTATGCAGATCTTGGGGATGGAGAATAGTGTTAGAAGAGTGGGAAGAATATCAGAGCATTTTAAAAGAGGTCGAACCTTATCAAAAGTGGGCTCGCGCTCAGAATCGTCGCTTTAAAAAATGGATGAGAAAAGGCCCAAAAAGAAAAGCTGCTCCTTATACCAAAGAACCAGTTTTGCAGGGAAAATCTGGCCTCGGCCCACTTGAAGAAAAAGAGCAGTTAGTTCCAGAAATCAAAGAAGAGTTAAACCAAGATATTTGGGACGAGAATGAAAAGATTAGGCCAGAAATTGCTAAAAAATTGTTGATGATCGCCCGAGATTTTTATGAAGGATTAGATTTACCAGCACCAGTTTTAAATGTGACTTTAACTGGTTCTATGGCAAATTATAATTGGACGAGCAAATCAGATTTAGACTTACATATTGTGATAGATTATTCCGCCGTCGATGAAAATATTGAACTCGTGAGACAATATCTGATCCAAGCTAAAGTAAATTGGAATAGGAGTCATGAGATAATAATCAAGGACCACGAGGTTGAAGTTTACGTTCAGAACATAAATGAACCTCACCATTCGACTGGTGTTTACTCTCTTTTAGACGACGAATGGATTTATAAACCAGAGCGCGCCGAGTTTGAAGTAAGCGAAGATGCAATAAAACAAAAGTTTGATGCATTAAAAGAAACAATTAAAATGATCGAGAAGCTCCAAAAAGAAGAAAGGTACGAAGAGGCTTATGGAGACTCTGACAGATTAAAAGAAAAGCTAAGAAATTATCGCCAATCCGGTCTGGAGACTGGAGGTGAATTTTCAGTTGAGAATTTGGTTTTCAAGGCACTTAGAAACGAGGGAGAACTTGAGACACTATCGAATTTGAAGAGAGACGCCTACGATGGTATGATGTCGATAAGTGAGGCCCAAAGGAAAAGATAATGAATGACTACCCTATCTTTCAAGCGCGGAGATATTGTAAGATGGCGAGCCTTTATGAGCGACGTAGAATTTTATTATGGTTTAGTGATTGACTGCGACGACTTCGCTGAAATAGGTTACATGGACTTCCCTTATTATTCATATGACGAGCTAGCGCAATCGGATTACACTACTTTTATGACAAGAAAAATCACTTTATTTTCATTTTATGCACAAAAAATTGTCACTCTTCACCAGTCTGCCGCTGATTTGCCAGTATTTCCCGAGATAGTTCGCCTTTACGAAGCCTCAGAAATTGAAAAAATAACTTGACAAATCATTAAAAAAATGTTATATTATAGTATAAGAAGTTAAAAATTTGTTCAAGGAGTTCTTATGCAAAAGGTTAGCCCAAGCCCATCCGAGCTTGAAATTGAGTTTTGTTTAGCAAATCTCGTGCCTAAATTACAATTGATGGTAGATACCCATTATACCACATATTCTACCCCGACACAAGTGATCGTTGGTAAAACGTTTTTATCCCACCTTAAACCTCCAGTATTGGTCGTTGATAAAGGGCGCGTGTATTGGAAGTTGGTGCTGGAGAATCAAAATGATTTTGGTGGCCACTCGCGCACGGTATACGGCTTTATACGCCGAAGAGACGGAGCCATCTTTAAGGCCGCGACTTATCGTCGGCCACAGACTGAAACCAAATCAGCGATTCGTGGGTATATAACTGAAGACTTTGCCATAGATTGTTTTACCGCACACGGCGTTATATATGCAATGTGAAACGCAACAATTGATTATTGAGCTTTTAGACCAGGAATTGCGAAAAGCGAATCATCCGGCGACGTTGCTCTATAAAAAAGAGATTGAAGATGCAAAGCAGGATTTTATTGAATTTATAAATTCTGGGAAAGTTATTAAGTTCCCGGCTCCGCCCCGCTCTTGACAATCTCTTGACAACTTTTATCTTTACTTTCGTTCCAAAATGGTGTATAATATAGGTATAAATAAGCGAGTTGTGTCATGCGAGACGGCGAAAATAAAATGAGAAATGAGTTTAAAAAAGGACAACTCATTAAAATCCCCAGGGGTGGACTCGAAGGTACGACGGTTATTTTGTTGGATCACAATTCAAAGTCACCGGGCCAAGTCAACCCGAAGCTTCAGATATGGGATGTCTATATAGTCCACTCTCCTAGTCCGTTCTGGAAACCTGGAGAGAAAATCGGTATTCGCGGTTGGGATATGGTGAATTTTAATGGAAGTTAAGGAATTGAAAGTTGGACAAGTTCTGAGATACACTGGAAGTTTAAACACAAATTCGACTTCGTTGTGGATTCTGTTAAGTGAAGAAGGGGGTGGCGACTACTGGCGGAAGGATGGCTCTATTCAACGTCGGTTTCGACTATACGGATATTATGATAGTGCGGCGTCTTTGGATAAAGATAAGCGATATGTGGAATACGACTTTAATTATAAGAATATAAACTACTTTTCAATAGAGGTTCAAAATGAAGTTTAAAACAGGACAAATCATAGGCAATTATTGCTGCAACTTCGATAACGAAGAGCAGTTAATAAGCTCGCATGTGATTATCGAGGTTCTTCCTGACCTATTGAGGCTATATTGTATTTATTGTCATCCTTTCAACGGCACCATCGACCGCGCCACCGACCCGTACACTCACCATAGAATAGCCCATATTCAATCACAAGATGAATCCCAAAACAATTTTTATTGGAGAATCCAAAATGAAGTCTGAAACTTACATACCAGAAGAAACTTATCCAGATGTTGACTTTCCCGTCATGGTAGATTGTAACCCAGCAATCGTCACTTACCCCAGCGGAAAGACTTATGCTTGTGCGGGCTCAACGATTATGCGGGTTCCGGCCGGGACAACTCTCGATGAACTTCCTCGCTGGGTGAAGTGGAAACGAGTTAAGCTTGACACCGAGACAGTTCGCGTGAAAGGTTCCCGAGGAAACTCCTATACCGTCACGAAAAACAACAACACAGGTAAAACCTCGTGTTCTTGCCCTGGCAATAAATATCGTGGGAAGTGTAAGCACACCAAGGCGGCTTTTTCTTCTTGACATTCTCTTTACAATTTAATCCTTGACATAGCCCTCTCCAGGGTGTATAATATAGCATAGCTTAAAGGAGTTCTCCCATGGGAATTAGAAGTGAAGTTGTTGCCTGTTTTAAAAATGAAGCTTATCAGGGATTATCTGATCGCGCCAAAGGAACCATCCAGGAGTATTTTGGAGATTACGTGGAGCGCGGTCCTGAAGGGCTCCTCTTTTATGTTGATTATGTTAAGTGGTATGACAGCAGTTACCCAGACTTGATATCTTTATATAAGGAATTGTTTGAGGCGGAAGAAGACGATTTTTTAATTGTCGTTGCCACCCCAGAACACCCGACTGACGATGAGAGTGATATAGGTGGCTGGTACGAAAATCCCTGGAACGTGTATAAATCTGTAAGTGTTAGCGTTGAATGGGAGAAATCATAATGGAATTTAAAGCTGGACACTACATAAAGAGCAAACAAATGCAGGTTGAAGGTATACTTTTGAAGGTAGATATTGCGCTACCCTTTGCTCCAGTTTCTTTGTTCTGTACCAGGGATGCGGTTTATCCCTTAAACGTAGGAAAAACCATCCACCTTAAACTGAACCCAAAGTATTGGGAGATTGACAATGATAGAGCTTAAACCAGGACAATTGGCGAAGGAATTTACTGCAACAGGTGATGACTTGCTATCAGTTTATTGTCTGCTGGAACGCCCGGTGAAAGGTCGCCTTAAGGCAGTCTGTATTTTTGAGTCAGTAGCAACCCCTTGTGGTGAAGTGTATAATCTCCCTGGCGAAGTAACTACGTTTATGATTTCTATGTTTACTCCTGGGGATTCATATTGGGAAATTGATAATGTTAAGATAACTAATTCATTTCAAGGAACGGGGCGCTAAATGGTTTTACGAGCAGGCGATTTGATAGAGTGGGAGTGGGATTATAATTCCCATAAAAGTTTATTTATTCTATTGGAAGATGTAGAAAGCTCGGCCACCAGCGGTACGTCTCGGCCTCGCACAGGGAGCTTTCGGGCGTATTTAATGAATGATGTTGCGATGTCGGCAAGATTGCCATTTCTTGAGGAGAAAAGGGTGGTTGACTACTTGACTTATGACGCATTTAATGCCGCACTTAGGAAAAATAAAATTAGAAAACTAGTTGATGTTAAATTATTAACTCAAACAACAATGGAGAAAAACCATGATTAAAATTTGTAAACACTGTAAAATTGAATTTAATTTGTATTCCCGACTGAAAAAGCAGGTTGGAGGTTATATAAATGAATGTCCAGACTGCGTTGAAGAGCGCGGCGGCGATGATTCAGAGCCAAAACACTTTGGTGTAACCGGTTCTTGCGACGAGGATGTTTCGATTGTGCGCTTTGATAACCAACAAAAGCGAGATGAATTCCAAAAAGAGTACGGAGAAATTAAAACTCTGAAAGACTATTTCTAGTCTTGACATTCTCTTGACAAAATAATCATTGACTTTAACTCAAAAATCGTGTATAATATACACATAATCTAAGCACAGGAGCTTAAAATGCCATTTCGCGACGAACCATTCTCTGAACCCTTCTATAAAATCATTTCTTCCGAGGAATTTTATGAAGAAAACTATGACTTCGGCGGGTCTTATGACGCCGAGGTCTTCGATTCGGATGAAGAAGAGCTAGACTGTCCCGATTGGGTACAGGAGGAAATTGATGAAGAAATTCCTTTTTAATGAAGGCCCTGTAAAAATCGAGGCTGGGGATATCATTTCCCAGCTTTGTGATTTAGAGGAGTTTCATACTGGCGATTATCGGTGGAGTGAATTAAGGTGTGAGCGTCCCGATGATACTCTGAACTTAATCGAGGTTGCTCGCTACATAATCGTTGGGGCCGAAAATGATGATTGGGACGGTCATGATGAAATTC
>Ga0209756_1000400_pt1 | contig 42474 bp, 55 predicted proteins | sample ETNvirenome_6_85_FD_184071 | JGI IMG/M metagenome (GOLD analysis project Ga0209756, IMG submission 184071) | Marine viral communities from the Pacific Ocean - ETNP_6_85 (SPAdes) (version 3) | ecosystem: Environmental > Aquatic > Marine > Oceanic | place: Pacific Ocean | collected 2013-06-19 | reverse complement strand
AGAAGGTTATCGAATCTATTGGCAAGGCTGAGAGCTTTATTGCTATTGAGGACGATCACTGGGGTCAAGCGATGAAGAACAAAAAGAAGGTCGCTGCTCAGGTATTTGGGATCAATTGCCCGCAGGTACTTGAGAATTTCGATGCGCTCGTGTCTGACAAAGAACCAGAATAGAGGGAGAGTAAAGTATAATAAGATAAGTACTTAGTAAAGGAGTGTAAGTATGACAGAGATAGATGTATCAACAGATTTGAGCGAAGTAACTTCCCAGACTGAACTTTTAGTGCTTCAGTTACAGGAGTTAGACAGTAAGAGGCAACAATTGATACAGCAAATTCAAAACTTAAACGGGATAGCCATGTATTTGCGTGGTAAAGAATCCCCACAAGAGTCCGAAAATATTGAAGTATCGGAGGATACTGACAAGGAGTCATAATGTCAACAACTGCTAGTCAATCGTTAAAGACTGTATATGATTTCGACGGTGGCAGCACGTATGTAGATCACACCAAAGAAGCACGTATTCGTTCAGGAACATCTTTCACTATATTTAGTGCCACTTCAAAATATTTGTATCTGGGGCACGACGAAAAATTTGATATGGTGTTATTTGATGTAGACACGGCAGGTAGTCTGGGTGCGTTGACATGGGAATATAGCAATGGTACTAATTGGACAGAATTTGCACCTTCTTATGATCGTATTTCTATTGATGGGGAACCCTACGGATTTGACAAGGACGGGGCAGAGTTTTTCTTGGATAACCTTGTAAGCGATTGGGCAACCTTAACTGTAAATAGTGTAAATATATATTGGATTAGAGTTCGTTCCGCCGCTTCTGTAACTACTTCTCCTACTATAAAATCAATAGAGGTGCGCCCAAGAGCGTCTTACTGTACAACTAAGGATGTGTTTCAGTTTATGCAACTTGAGTATGTATTAAGTTCTTACAATTCCAGTACCGGAGTTACTACTGCGGGAACAGATTTTACCACTTCCACAGTTCCAACAAAGAATACTGTAGAAAAGTATATACAGGCGGCGCAATCTACTATAGATTACAGAACTCGTAAGTCTTGGAGACCTAATATAGTTCTGGGCGAAGATCACAATTTTAATATATTTGGCTTTAAACCGGATAGAAAAAATGTTAGTAGAGTTCTCTCTATGGAAGTTTGGGATGGTGCTTCTTACGAAACAAAAACTTCGGGTAGGAATAAGGATTATTTCTTTGTGCCCGATACTGGGATGATACATTTTTCTAGATTCTTTTTCTTACCTGCTAGATTTGCGTCAATGAATTCGCCTTCCGCTAGATTTGGTGGGGGTGAGTTTCTTACGCCTATTCGTATAAGTTACGTTTACGGCAAACATCCAAACGAAGATGCCCGAGAAGGGCCTATGGCTACAGAGCTAGCGAAAAAACTAGTCGCCATAGAAATTTTACGTAACTCAGACTTTGGTGAAACTATGGTTGGAGGTAGTGACCGTGTAGGCATGGCACAGCGAATAGATCAATATCAACGAGAGACTGAAGATGCTCTGGAAATGCTACGTGCATTTGAGGTATTTTAATGGCTAATGAACCAGTACCAGTAACTGATTTTTTAACTGAACTTCGTAGCCAATGGGACGGAGGTAATGTCGTTGAACCTCGTATAATAGAAGTGAACAACAGTGGGTCTAACACTCAAGGGTTTCGTATAGACTTAAATCAAGCTGACCATATTTTAGGGCGACCTAGTGCCCAATCGTTCACAGAGCAACCTATTGGAAATTGGAAATATGGTAACCGTACATATAATTTGGAGTTAGAATTGTATACAAAACAGAGTAGGTTGAATTTATATAATTTAGTTAGAGAAGTAAGGAAAATTTGTCACGCCAGAATGCATGATTTAACAAATTTCCAACGTATGCAATTCTTGTCATACAGCGAGCAGTCGCAGGAGCAAGCTAATATTTGGGTAGCCTCAGTACAAATTCAATTAGTTAACAGTGGAGTTCTGTTAGAAACAACCTAGGGCTAGTATAATATATATATGTAGCTAATCACAAGTGGGGGAATTAAATGGCTGTTTATCGTTCTGATCAAACTAAGGTAACATTCGCTGCTGAGGCGGCACTTGGGGGAACTCCTGAGCCTATATGGGCTACTGCTGGCAGTGGTACTGATGCATCAGATTTAGATGGTGCAGCTAGCCCCGGTGATAAAAAAATCACAGTCAGTGCCGCCGCTGGCGTTCTAGCGCAGGTGGGTAATTTCATTCTTATAGGTAACGAGAGTACAGGGACTTCCGTAGCCACACAGTTGGGGCAACAGGAAATTAGGCGTATTGAAGCAGTATCAAGCAACGACCTTTACTTGGATAGACCTATAGGTCACTACCACCCTGATGCGGCAGACGTAAAACATATAACCGCATTCCCGGCAGACTACTCAAGCAATGCGGGGTACTTCCCTTCCCTAACTTTCATACCCGGAGTTTACGACACAGTATCGCTTCCGGAACCTGTGAATGCTGTAGACCCTACATACTACTTAGGGTTTGACTCGAAAAGAAACTTCTCTCATGCATATAGAGGTCAACAGTCTTTCGACGGGTCTATATCAAGCTTTGCCCTTCTAAACGGCTGGCCTTTGCGATACGCTTTCGGGTCGGTTAGTTCCACAGGCACAGATGCCGATGCTACTGATCTGAGCACCACGGTAGAGACCGCCGCTAAAAAAGGCGATATGATGATTATCGTCGAAGAAGATGGTACTAATGAAAGCGAAGCTAGGGTTGCAGCGGGAGATTTTATACGAATCACCACAACCGCTGCCGTTACTGATGCCGCTACAGGGATTACAACTGAAGCGGGGACAGACATTAGGCAAATTGTAAAAGAGGATGCTACCGCTGGCACGGAGACTACATTCATAATGCATCTAAACATGCCTTTGAGTAGAAATTATGCGGCAGGTGATGAAGTTCAAGAATTGAAACACACTACTGGTACATCTGTGTACACGCATACCATTACTGAACAGAACGAACTTCCCTCAATAAGTATGCAAGCTATGTTTAAAGATACTGGCGACAATGATGCTAATGCTTTTATCCGTAAGTACTACGGAGGTTATGTATCGTCTGCTACAATATCCGCTGAAGAAGGTGGCTTAGTTCAAATGTCATGGGACTCAATACCTTTCATGGGTATGGTTCATAATATAGCGGAAGGATATGGTGGAGGAGCAAGGCTTGGAGACTCCGCCACAGGTGGTATCCCCGGTTACACGCTTACCGGTACTCCCGGTACAAACGCCTCGTATGATTATGTAGGTGCTCCTGTTGTAGACGGTACAGGGTTCGTTGCGGATGCTTCGGTAGCTGTACCAAACACTGACAGCTCTGAGGGTGCAAGTACTTACACTTCAAGCTACCCACAGACTGAACCTTACTACTTCACTCAAGGGGAGATTACACTTCATGGGGTTGTAGTAGCTAGAATTCGAGACTTTTCAATTAGTGTAAATAACAATGTAGAGACTAGGTACTACATTGAAAAACGTGGTGACATGCGTAGGAGAGGCCCATCTCAACTACATGAAGGTCGTCGAGAGTATTCCATGACCTGTACTGTGGTTCCTGATTCTATTGAAGTAGCTAAAACAGGTGCATCTGCTACACGAACAATTTTTGAAGAGTATTTGCTTCAGGGTGATTATGGAGAATTTGGGTCAAATCAGGGTATAAAGGGCGTAGGGCTAAAGATAGAGTTCACCAGAGGAACTAATGACACTATAACTCTTGAAGTTTCAGGCTCAAGTACCGCAGGTACGCCGAACGCTTACATTATAAATGCCCCCATGCAAATTGATGGAAACAATCCTATACAGATTCCTGTAGAAATAGGAATCCGAGCATGGGATACTATACAAATAAAGGATAAAGAACCGTTTTACCCCTAAGGAGGAGATATGGCGACAGTAAAAGATAAGCCAGCAGCGAAGAGTTTTAACCTAAGTAAGTACCAAATATCAGATAAGTCTGTTACTAGGGTAATTGACTTAGGAGATGATTCGTTTGAGGTGCGTGTAAAAGAGTTATCATGGTTTCAGCGTAATACTCTAATGTCTAGATGTATGCAGATAAAAGGTAATTCTGAATCTACCTTTGATGGGGCTTTATTCGTGAGGGAGGTTCTGAAGGAAATTATTGTCGAAGCTCCTTGGGGTAAAACTACCGATTTATTCTTAACCTCTATAGATAGCCGCCTTGGGCAAGCATTGGAAACTCTTGTATCTTCTATGTCGGGTGGCTCCGAGGAGTTATCTCTAGACGAAACAAAAAAAGGATAGTCTTATTTTCGAAAGGCTTGAATCCTTCGAAAGAAGAGCAGATGGTTTTTTCGTTTATTAGTACTGTGAGGATGTTACTATCTATGGGCTTGACATATTCAGATATTAAAACTTTATCAGAGCAGGAGATTACCCTTCTCTTAGCTACTGAGTTAATGATAAAAGAAAAAGAACAGGCTGCTATAAATGCCCGTAGATAATTTAGGTCAAACTTTTAGGTTTATTGTAGAACAGGCTGGCGGCGGAGGCGGCGGAGGCGGCGGCGCTAGTGACAGCACGGGTGGGGCTGGGGGTTCCCCGGGGAGAGTGGCTAGAGACGCTAACCAGTACCGTGATACCATGGCTAAAATGGTTAAAGCTGTTGATCACTCCGGAAAAACCACGCAAGATGCGTTTACTAAAGGGTTTAGAGCGGTAGGGCTTCAGATTACTATGGCGAACATGCTGAAGCAATCCCAAATTTTTACCGGAACCCTTAACGCTATTTTCCAAGTAATTGGAGCACTTTTCGATATAGTGTTAGCCCCATTCATGCCTTTGATAGTTAAATTTATGCAGAAAGCTATCCCCCGTCTACTGGATTTTGCTGAACGTATGGCTGCATGGGTTAGGGGTGAGTTAGCTCAACTGGATGAGTTGGGGTTCATGGGGTATATACAGAAGAAACTTGAAGAAGACATTCCGAAAGCTTTCGAAACATTCGGCCCTGTAGTAGCTGCGCAAATAGGGATAGCATCCAAATTTATAATTAACGCTATACCGGGAACTGTAGCAATTGCGCTAACGTCCTTAGGTATACTTACAGCCGAAGTTTTAGGTGCCACCGTTTCGGGAATCGGTGAACTGCTAGTGCTTACTTTAGATAAGTCACTTGATGCTATGTCTAATGTTATGGCATTTCTTATGGACAAGATGGCGGGCCTTAAGATAAAAAATCCATTTGGCGAAGGAGTCTGGGAACCTTTTAGTTCGTTTAAAGGAGCGGGAGATGCTTTACGGGAGGGTACAGAGGGCACCCCTGACTGGCTTACAAAGATGAGAGAATCCACTATCCCTGAACTTGCGGAGTCGGTAAAAACACTTACAAGGAATACCTTTGATTGGGCTGCGGATATATTTAGATCAGCCACAGCGGTTGATCTTTTTGAAGAATTATCTGTGATTGTGCAAAACTGGGTGGAAAAGGGAGTTATTGGGGTTTTTGATGCAACGGCCAGTGCCGCAGGTGAATTGGGTGGTGAATTCGGTAAGCTGGCCAAGAAGGTGCAAGAGGTGCAAGGGGCGCAAGAGGACTATTATCTTTCACTGCATGGGGGTGGCATAAATGAAGATTTAGAGAACGATCCACAAGGTATTACCCCGGATACCTTTTTACCTTCTTTCATCTCCGGTGACTCAGAGCGTGACCCACTGTATGAGCTTGAAATGGGTATGGATTTGGCGCACGACCCCAAAGTTAAATCAACCATCAGAAGCATGACCAATGCACAATTAATTGAGGCGATTCAAACGTGGGAATGGGGCCACCCGACGATAGGTGATACGAATGATTTGGAGCACGATCCACAAGGTCTTGGTGACGTTTTTAGAGGAACCCTCTGGGATAAAATGCAGGATTGGAATCTCCTGACTAAGCCCGAAGACAGAGGCAACTTCATTGGCGGCTGGCAACAGTGGCATCCACTTAAAGGTTGGAACATGGTACCGGGCAACTGGCAGAGCGGCGAGGACGGTATCTGGGATGCAGTACAGAATTTTGATGCTATGCCGGGTCAGGGAGCAACGTGGAATCCCGTGAAAGGTTGGGACTTAAGCGGGGATGCCATAGTGGAGACAGTTGAAGGTTGGATTCAGGGCTTATTTGGCAATAAAACTCTCCAAGAATTCTCCAGACATTATATGAACGCATCACAGGAGGGGGACTTCCCCACTCCCGGTGGTTATGGTAGCGGTGGTGACTACTTTAGCCAACTTGAGATTACTGTAAAGACAGACCCGGGTTCGAGCGATGTATTAGGGGTATCGGATACTAAAATGAGCGTTAAAAATGGTGAGAAACACCAGATTGATGTATGGCTTAGTAGCGATCCACAAGGTTTGGGCGATATATAGGGAGAGAATAATGTCTAGTATGATTTTGCTACATGATGGGTCAGACGGTGGAGGGGGGCATGTTTTAAAAGCTGAGAGTTTAACGATATCTCTTTCAAAGACTCCTATTCAAATTGCTATCCCGGGTACATCGCCCCAGCTTTTGGATTTAAACATGATACGCCCCAATATAACAATTGGGGGTCTAGTAGAAAATACTACAGCGGTAGGAGCTAACTATACCTTAGCGACTACTGCACTTACCGACGGGGGTTTAGATGGCGACCCAACCTCAGCAGGTGTAAGGGCTGACGACGGTCTTTTAAACTTTGATGGGACGTACACTTACCCAGATAAGGCTGCGTTAGAGTACTACTTTTCAAATGAAGCTTACATACCCGACAATGAGTTGGCCTTAATAATAATTGATCCGTCAGGTACGACATTTAGTTTTTATAACATATCAGGACAATCCGCTACATTTATCCTAGCCCCCGGTACAGAAGATAGATATTCTTACAACTTAGTTTTTGCAGCTGGGTTAAGAAACCGGATATCTGGTACAGCATAATGGCAAAACCAGTAAAAAGTATATTACAAATATGGACAGGAGCTAGTTGGGAGACAGTATACGCATCTGAGGCCAGAGCGACAACTACTACAACCGCTATCAACAACGGTTCTGGTTATCTTGCAGCAGCTACTTCCCTAACGGTTGACAGCACTACTGGAATTTTAGCTGGTGACTATATAAAAATTGCTAACGAACTAATACAAGTTAAGACCGTCGCTAGCTCTACGGTTTTAAATCCGGTCGCACGAGGTCAACTTACTGGAACTACCGCCACAGTAACGGTGGCAGCCGCAGATATGTCTGATAACGCCGTGGTAACTAAGGTTGATTTAGCGGTATCGGCTCTATTTAAAATAAATATAGAGGAAAAGTACGGTAACCCTGTAGTGTGTACCATTGAACTATTTAATAAGCCTTACGCTGCTGGGATAACAAAGGGATACGTTGAAGATAGGTATGGAGCTTATTTAGATACTTATCAGAGAATTCGTGTACTAGACGATTACAGTAAAGCAATTTTATTTTATGGGCGAGTATATAGAAAAGACATAGAATTTAATCGAAGTACAGGGTCTATTATCCGTATAACAGCTTTTGACGCACTAAAGGAATTAGCAGATAACCGGATAGAGGGGGATAAGGGTAATTTTTCAAGTCAGACAAAACGATCTGGTGTTATTGAGAAAATAGTTGAAAAGTTTACTTACCAAAACACTGCTGACAAGAATATAAATCTATCTACTGCCGATGCTCAAAAATTCTCAGATTCCGTAGCTGACATCGTATCTACGGAGGAGCACGATTATTCCAAGGGGAGAGTCACAGGACTTTCCGCTATAGCTAAATTAGCTAAGCTTGACCCCCACTCCACTGAGGAAATCAACGCCGATAATGGATACACCTATTTCGTAGATAATGGGTTTACGTCATCATTAAAAACCACTAGTTACACATCGGCTGTCCCGACGTTAAATTATTTTAAGCGTGGAACGATGCCTGACACATCTATTGGCACTGACGATTTTTATAAACTAACTCTAAGCTCTGTGGAATCTGATGGGGATAGTTCAAATAGCTATACCACAACCTCTAACACTCTTGGCACCTTCCAAATTTCCAAGCAATACACTGATGTATCAACGGCTATAGCTCTAACGTATAAAGATTCAACCGGTGCCATGGCTACCAAGACCTGTTACAGGGCGAAGGTTTCCAATCTTGCGGGCGGTGGTACCGGGTCAATTTTTGATAAAGCCTTGCTCGACGACTCTATATCTATAGAATTATCCCCGGAAATTTGGATAGATACAGATACAAGTTCATATACCCCAGAGAAAGTAGGTCAATTAATATACCTTAGTGATGAAACAGGCAACGATAAATTTGCAGTATTTACATTAGACGACGGAAAAGTCCCCGAAGATATCAAATCAAGTACCTTAGTACCGGGGACAGCCGCTGATAAGACTACCGAGTACATAAGAGTAGATACTTTTGGTTCTTCTGCGGGGGCATCCCCTGTAGGTGACGGGGCGGACAGGTTTACAGTTGAAGAAACTGATGACGTAGAGGTAGAGTTATTACGCACCATACCCTTTACTTTTGATGACCAAAAAGACCCAAAGGAAACCAGAATAGCAATTCATTCAAGGTTTGAAGCATCCCAAACTACAACTAGACCCAGTAGAGCAGAGGTAAGCATCCTTGATTATCCGTTTACTCGCCTAACTGTCGATCCCAGTAGTAGGTCAGGTAACGAACTTACATTGCCGGTAGATATATATAAGTACGGTGCGAGAAAAGGTATGGTGGTTAGACAACTTAAGTCAGGAGTTGAAACTGGAAACTATGGGTATATATCTGAGATTGCAACGGGAGGTAGTCCTACCGTAACTGTGGTACTATCTAATGCTGCGGGAACTCAAATAACGGGCACTAACTTACCGTGGGCGGATACAGATACATTTGTTGTATATATACCTATAAGACCCGGATTCAAGACTTACCTGACAAACCCAGCAGCCGGTCTAACTGCTGACGGAATGCTCACCAACATAGATTACTCCGAGGGGCAAGGCATTCAAACCTCAACCCTAAGTTTACTCACAGATAACTTTGCGGCACTAACTGAAAGTAGCCCCGGAGTGTCTGTTGGGGGCACTAACTCAACCCCAGTTAGCCCAGATAGTGGGAAACGAGTTTATTATAACGTAACAGCGGGGGCCACCACCCCCCTGCTTTCCCTTCCGGATAGCGGAGATGCTTACCGACGAGTAGATTGGGCGGAAGGAACCTTAACTGTCGGTACAAAGACATATGCAATAGCTGCTAGCAACACATACGTTGCATTATCGAACGGGTGGTTACCTAATAATGAATGGTATGTAATATACTTCCTAAAGAGTGAATCTACCACAGCATTTAAGGTAGCTTCCCTTGCTAATTTACCTAAAGACGTAGATTTAATACGTATAGCTCAGGTTAAAGCTAATACCAATACGAGTCTGGGTGCTCTACGGAGATTTGAGTCGTCTGATGTAATTCTTTCTGCTGAGGCTGGGGCTACCATTGATGCAGCGGATATAGCAGACGGAGCGATAGATTCAGCTAAATTTGTACGTGGAGCACAACCATTTACACTGACCCACACCTTGTCTCCAACAACAAATGTATGGAGTTCGTCGTCTTATAATTCGGTAGCTTGGGCAGCATCTACGTTAAAATACAGTGACGGTGACACCTTAACGGTAAATGCTGATTCAGCTACAGGGCTGGGCGCAAATACTACATATTGGGCTTATGTTGACACAACTAACGGAAATATAACACCAACCGCTACCGCCGCTGATGCGATCAGCGACACTAAACTTCTAGTAGCCCTTATAAGGATTGGGCCTGATACTGAACCAGCGGCCTCCATCGCCCCATTGGGAAGTCAAGCCCCCGTCCTTTCAACATCAGGATTGGCAGCTAATGCAATAGTGTCAGATAAAATTGCAGCTAATGCTTTAGATGCCCATACAATTACGTTATCTACGGGGGGAAAATTTGTAACCGCATCGGGTTTGGGGAGAGATAGTACTAACCAGTGGACTACTATGTCAGGTGCGGGAACTGGTGGTGGATTATTAATCGACACAACTGGGATTATAGGTACAAGTAAAAGTGACGATGGCGATATCAACGATACTGAGTTTTACATAACGGCATCAGACGGGAAAATGTATGCGGGTGGCGGGAGTATTATTTTAGATAAAACAGGGTTGACCATCAACGACACCTCCGGTACATTCGCCAATTCAAGATTCCAAGTACAGTCTTCAGGCACGGATGTTTTTGGTATCTATGAAGCAGGGAATAGTGTATACCTTACTACTGATACTCGTACAGGGACGATAGCTTATGATATGACTGTGGGGCCTCAAGGCATTAATGATACGGGGTCTATTTTACCAAGGTCTGCCGATAAAGTTACGCTAGGTAGCGACGCTTTACCTTTCTTAGACTTATATTCCACGACAGTCCGTGTAGGTGCGTCCCATTACCCCCTTACCACTTCAGGTACTAACTTATTATATAATACAGCAAAGGTTTTCTATGATGAGGACACAACTAATGGGGGAACTCTGAAATTAGGTACCGCTGTAACTGATACTAATATTATAGATGCCGGTTATGGGCTGATTAGATATGAGAAAGACGGCAATGGAGATGCCGCTGATACACTAGGTTTCATAAGCGGTCAAACGTTTGGGGGAAGAACCGGGCTAACGGACGGAGCGAAGACTCCTACTACCACTAATCACGGTTCAGCATTTTACTCTATGTTGTCCGAAATAGATACCTCCGCTCGTGTTGGGGATGGTAGCGGTTATGTCATAAGTAGGTTAATTTTTGAACCTATTGTAGATCGGGCCTATTACAATAATGACTCAGAGGTGGATACTACTGATGGGTATTATAATTACGCTTATCTAGGGTATCACAACTGGCTATATAGTCTAAATTGTTATTATATAAATGCTGGAACCGGTTCTGCCGCAGTACCAACTGTCACTGTAGGAGACCAAGATACTGGTATGTATGGTGGTGGAACTAACATATTAGGGTTTTCTTCTAATGGTACTGCTAGATGGTCAATAGATGCGAGCGGTGATTTGTTACCCGCAATTGATGGTTCAGGTGTTGCTGGTTATGATGTAGGAAGTGCTAGTTATCAAGTAGCATCTGTTAGAGCTTACACACTATTCTTCACTAATACAGCCTCCACATCAGGTACAGATTTAATTGTAACTGTGGGCGGTCAGATAGCGAAGAAAACTAGTTCTATACAGTATAAAGATAATGTAAAAGAGTTAGTATATGATTCTTCAAAACTTGACAAGTTAAGACCCGTGAGTTACGATTATAAACTAGATAATGCCCCAGATATTGGCTTAATTGCCGAAGAAGTTGATGAAGTTTATCCAGAGTTAATTAATTACGATAAAGAGGGTAAGGCTGAATCAGTAAAATATCATGGTTTATCAGTTATGCTGTTAGATGAAGTTACTAAATTACGTAAAGAAATTAAAGAATTAAAGGAGAAAACCTAATGCCAGATGTAACAGTATCGTTTACAGACGCACAATGGGCAAGGGTTGTTGCCGCAACTACATTTATTGTAAGAGAGGATCAAGGGGTTGTTGATGCAACTAAATTAGCTGCTAAGTGGAAAGATCAAGCAACTGGTTGGGTGAAAGCGTATGAGAAAACGCAAGCTTCTATAGATGACTTTTAAAGATGCGTCGTGTAAATCACGTTATTCGATCTAGAGAGAAACACCCTGAGTGGACTTTAGGTTACATAGCTAAGAAGGTTGGTACCAGCAGAGAGAACGTTTGGCAGATTCTGAATAGACGGGGTATGCCTACCGCTGCTGTTCGCCCTAATCCGGAGGACAGGCCCCCTAAAGTCCGTAGGAGGAGATGTAGGGTTTGTCGTAAGATACTCATAAATCCAATCAGCCGGGGGAAAGTCCCACCATTATGTAAAGGTTCTTGCTATTTTGAGTGGTATTATGCTAAAATAAGATGTAACTGGTGCGATGTTATTTTCTATAGACGTAAATCTGTAATCAAGCACCGGGCATTAGTAGGAAAGAAGCAAACTTACTGTACGGTAGAATGTTATAAAAATAAAAAGCGGGTACATAGTGGAGATAAACGATAATTTAATAATTCAGTGGGAACCCAAAGTCCAAAAAATGGCTTCCCGAGCTTCAATTGTGGGCATGGAGCGAGAAGATATAGCTCAGGAACTACGTTTAGTTATATGTAAGGCAGCAAAAAAGTACGATCCTGACCGAAATGCCTCATTTCATACTTATTTACATACCAGTATGGTAAATACCATACGAACTCTTATCACAAAAGCACAAGCACGTTTGAAAAGGCAACCGATTTTCGTTCAGATTCCCGATGATGGGACAAATCAAAGCTTTGAGGAATTAGCAGCCATAGAAGACTCCGGTTTCCAAACGGTAGCTTTTATAGAAGAATTAAAGCAACTAAATTTAACGCCTACCGAACAAAAATACATCGAGGCTAAGTTAAATAAGTATAATAATAAGGAAATTTACTTTAAATTAGGGTGTATCTCACCACACAAGGTACGAGCGCAAGTTAAAGATAAGTTAATAAATTATTATGGGAACCAAGACACAAAAACAACTAACCTGTAGGACTGCCTTCTCCGAATATGAGAAGTTATATTCAGATATAACTGGGCAGGATTATACGGTTTCCACTTTCATTGGTCGAGAGATGAGTATGTTAAAGAATGCTATAGAGAAGCATGGCTATTATGATATTCTCTGTGCTTTACTTTCCTCACTTAAGAAGAATGATAAGAACGCCACCATTCCTTATACTTTAGGGGGGCTGTCTTATTATCTTCCCGACTGTAAACGCCCTGATCTTTACTGGTTAGTATTGACTCAGCCTTCTGATTCCTGTAAAATACTTTGGAGACACTTGATGCGCTTGGAAACTAAATGGTTTCCCGCCGCATCTGACAAAAAAGTATATTCAAATTTAGTTTTACAATTGGAGCAGAAGTATGGCTTACAAGGAACGCAAGCGGCGCTCACCCCGGCTACTTGAAACACTGAGTCAAAGAGCGGCCCCGAATAATCAGTTTAGGGTTGTGGGCGTTAATAATGAAGCTAGACAAGTTTGGGATTATGGGGTATACTCATCTTACACAGAGGCCAAGCGGGTAGTGGATTACCCCCCTGACCCGGCGTGTAATTTTTATATACATAATAGTTATAACAGAGTAATGTACTCATCGAGGTAGGGCAGACATGGATAGTGCTAATTTTAATTTTATGGAGTCAGCTATTGTTTACGGTCTTTGTAACGAAAACAATTATCGGAAGTTTAAATTTCCTGTAAAGAACTTCGTTATTCATGGGGACGCAGTTAGATTTATTAACTCTCACATAGATGAATATAAGGAGTTTCCAGAACCTAGTGTTCTAACAGAGAACTTTCCTAAGTTAAGGATTGAGGCGGTTACTACTAACTTTGATTATGCTCAAGATGAGTTTAAGAAGCAGGTTTTGTTTAGGGAAATCGTAAATTCATTCAGTTCAAATAAGGCTGTATTGCAAGATAACCCTAAGGCTGCTTTGAGTGCAATTACTCAGTCTCTAGCAGATGTTGAGGTTACCTATGATGAGGATGTATCGTACTACGATACCGGTGATTCAGATAGATTTGCAGAGTGGCAAGCCCGTAATAAGAAACGAGAGATGGGGGATGGTATGATTGGGATACGTACCCCCTTCAGAACTCTCAACAGCACGGGAATGGGTTGGCAGGAAGGGGACTTGGTATCCGCTTTTGCCCGCCCTACCGTCGGTAAGACTTGGTTATGTGTAAAAGTTGCAGCGGAAGCTATATTGGATAACCGTAGAGTACTGTTGGTATCCACCGAAATGACAAAACGTTCTATAGAGATGCGTATGGATGTCGTACTTGCCAACATGATGGGGTACAAGCTATCCCATAGGGCTTTACGATCTGGTCAACCTATAGATGAAACTGTATATAAGAAGTTCCTTTCGGAAACAAACACCAATAAACTGCTAGTGTGTGATCATATTAACGGTGAAGATAGTATATCTTTGCCCAGTATCGCAGGATTGATACGTAAATACTCACCCGACCTTACTGTTATAGATGGGGTATACTTAGTATCCACATCAGATTCACGAAAGGCGGCATGGGAACAAAGCCACAGCTTATTCTACGGCCTCAAGAATTTTGCGTTATCGCAGAATAATGCTATAATGGTTTCAACACAAGCTACAAGGGATGCGTCAAACATGTTTGCGCCTCCCAGAGCAGATCAGGTTGCATTTGGCGATGCCCTTATCCGAGCTTCTGATGTTGCCTTGTCAATGTGCATGGTAGAAGACGTTGACGATCAAAGGGAAATACAATTTCAGAAGTATAGGGATGGGGACTTACCGGTTGATAATTGCACATTTACTTGGAATGTGGATAGTGGACAAGTTGAAGAGTTTGATATAGGACTGTAGGAGGTCTATAATGGGATTACTTAGTTGGTTTAAAGATGATGAGAACAGCATAGTTGTAAAAACTGGACGTAGTAAAGGGCCGGGGAAACCTATGGTCTCTATTACAGTCGGGGATATCCGTAACGGGTCTGTCTCTGACCCCAGAGGATACAAGAACGAAGTTGTTTTATTCGTTAGGGCAAACAAAGCGGATCGTAAAGCGAAGGCGTAATGTTTGACTGGGCATCAGTGTTATTAGAAGCAGGTATTTCGGTACCTGCGGGCGAGGAACAATTCAATATTCTTTGCCCCTTTCACTATGACCAGCATACCTCGTGCTCCATAAACACTAGTAAAGGTGTATGGATTTGCTTTCGGGGGTGTGGGCAGGGCAGCTTAAAAGGTTTTGTTCAAGAGTACTTGAACCTTTCCTCAGGGCAGTTATCTCAATTCTTGGGAGATCACAGTGTATCAGTTGATGCAGATTTCTTAGATGAATTTGAGATGGAGTCTACCCACCTCCCGAAAGTAGACTTCCCATTCAACCAAAATTTTGTACCTAATTGGATTTTCGATAGGGGTTTCAATAAGCAGACGTTGAAAAAATGGGGGTCAGGGATAACAGCAGAGAACGGGTTGGCGGTTCCTATTAGTGACTTAGATAATGTTGAAGTAGGCTGGGTAGTACGTCGGGAGAGAGGGTTTCCAAAGTACTTGTACCCACAGGACTTTAAAAAATCTAGAGTTTTGTTTGGTGGTAATTTAGTACAGCCTTCAAATTTACTATGCATTGTCGAAGGGCCGCTTGACGCAATGTGGTTAAATCAGTTAGGATATAACGCAGTAGCTATTTTAGGTATGTCTATATCTAAAAAGCAGGTAGATTTAGTACAGGGGTTACCTGTGGGTGAGGTGGTGTTATGCCTTGACAATGATGAGGCTGGACAGATAGGTAAGGAGAAAGCCTTGACATATCTGGGGCAGTCGGTTAGAATAGCATATATTGATATTCCTTCACAATATAAGGATGTTCAAGATATTAGAGATAAACAGATAATGGATAAAATAATCCAAGACCGGGAATACTGGTAGGAGGATAAGTATGAGTGGAATAAAATCTATACAGGAGCGAGCAGGTCGTTCAACATCTTCAGAGCGATCCAATTTAGGTGGTCTCAGGAAAGAAATATGGTTGCGGGATGGTGACCAAGCATTTATTATTCCGGTTGCTACTGGAGATGATGATGACCCGTTCTTGGAAGAATATTGGATGCATACATTCAGGGATGAGAATACCTTTAAAAGTGTGCTGTCTGGGCCAGATGGCCCCCTAGGGGTGGTTCCATCAGATAGTAAGCCTCAACATAGGTTTGCTTTCTGGACATACGTTACAGAAGTATTTCATCCTGAGCGTCGAGTGGATTCATGGGAATCAATTACAGGCCCTTCAGGTAAGACTATGTACAAGGAAGTTGTTAATGATTTCCGTATACTGCCTCTAACCTTCGGTCGTGGTAACTATATCTGGAATCAGTTGGTAGATGTTTATAATGATTGGGGTTTCTTGAACAAAGGGGTTATCAGGGTTAGGCGTACAGGTGCAGGACTAGATACTACCTATACAATAACCGCAACCACTAAAGAAGATGAGATACCTGAAGGCGTATACAACACTGTCGGAGACCTTCAATCTGTAAAAGATTACATGATGGAAACCTATAGTGAGTCCGGTGCCTCGTCAGCAGAAACTGCTGCAAGTGTACCCGATACAGCTACGGCATTAGCTTCGGATGACGATGACGACACACTTCCCTTCTAGTGTTAGTTCTAACTGACAAACAATTCGATTCGGCTGTTGCCACCCTCAGCAATTATGAGGATTGGTCAGTAGATTGTGAAACAAATGGTCTGGACGCATACTCTTATCACCAATTATGTGGGATTGGGGTAGCGGTTCCAGACCATACGTTTTATTTCCCGTTCAGACACCAAAGTTTAGGGGGTAATCTCGATCCGAAGTACCTATCTCCTCTATTTGACGAGTTAAACAAGATAAAGCGTGTTGTAGCCTACAACTTGAAGTTTGATGTGCCTTTTTTGGAGAAGGAAGGGTTACGCACAGATGATAAGCAGCTAATTGATGTGATTGTGATGGCTAGGTTGACTGAAGCGAGCAGTATAAATACGTTATCCCTAACAGAGACCATTTCTAGGCGTTTTGGCCCCAATAGTGCCTCTTATGACAAGGAAACTAAGCAAACATTAGTGAGAAACAAGTGGAATCGTGATTTCTCCATGTGCCCAACTGAAATTTTAGGGCCTTATTGTGAAAAGGACGCTTACTGGACATTAAAATTATATGAAGATTCACTTGAGAAGATAAAAAAGAGTAATCAAGAGAATATATGGCAGATGCAGATAGATTTAACAAGAGTTTTGTTAGATATGGAGCGTCAGGGTATACGGATAGATCAGGGATACGCCCTAACGGTATTAGAAAAGCTTAGTATTCGTAGTGTAGACATCCAACATCGTATAGAAGCTCTTTCGGGGCAGGTATTTAACATGTCCAGTCCTCAACAAGTCGGTTCATACTTCAACTCAGTAGGTATACACTCTCCTATGAAGACCGCATCAGGGGCAGAGGCTTGGAATGAGGGGGCGTTAGTCCAAATAAATCATCCTGTAGCGGGTCTAATACGGCAGCACAGGACGTTGGCGAAGTTAAAGTCAACATACATCGAACCGTACCTTGAAACGCCTGTAATGCACACTACCTTTGCTAATTGGGGAACTGTTACGGGAAGGCTATCCTCCCGTAGTCCTAACCTACAAAACATTCCACGCAACCACTTTAAACTTTATGATGTGGATTTCACTCCAGAAGAACTGCGGGATGTTCGGGAACGGGTGGGTGCAACTATAGCCTCTAAGGGAGGTAACGCTTTAGATAGTGAGAAACTAAGCGATGAAGTTATAAAGTCGTGGGGCTTTATGGGTGACGAATCTCTTGATGAGACTAACTCTGAGCAAATTTCTATGCGAAGACTGTTCGTACCGAGGCAAAATCATTACTTAGTGTCATACGATTACTCTCAAATGGAAGTTCGTATGTTTATGTACTACATAAATAACCCAGATATGCTGGAACTTATGAAGCAGGGGGATATAGATTTTCATGGGGAGGCTGCAAAGCTGGCGTTCAAAGTAAGCGAAGATAGTCCGGACTTTAAATTTTACAGGCAACTTGCCAAGACTATTACGTTCGGAGTTATATACGGAATTGGTAAGGATAAGTTAGCTCAACAGTTGAAAACCACTCCTAATGAAGCAGCCAAATATAAGAGAGACTATTTTGAAAATATAGCCGGGTCAAAGAAATTCTTTGATACTGTTGTTAGGATGATCGAACATCGTGGGTGGGTTAAAAATAAATTTGGCAGAGTCTACAGAGTACCTTCGGACAAAGGTTACAAAGCTGTCAACTATCTCATACAGGGAACTAGCGCTGACTTGCTGAGTGAACGTATGATTGTAGTTTCGGAATATCTAAAGGGTAAGAAAAGCACCATGTTATTACAAGTACATGATGAGATTATTTGCGAGATACATAAAGATGAGGCACCTGAAGTTGTCCCCGCAATTAAAGAACTGTTAGAGGAGAATTCATTAAACATACCTTTGCAGGTAGACTTGGAGATATGTGATCCTTCTTGGGCAACTAAAAGGGATTTTGTATTGACGGAAGCACTAGAACCTGATATAATTAGTAATTACATAGATTGGGATTAAGGAGAGTTTAATGGCGAAGGTATCACAGGAATTGTCATTTACTGTAAATTTAGGAAATTATAATTCTGCAAAAGCGACGGTGGGTATTTACGATCTGGACACCGACCATGATATAGAAGAACAAATCGAGTCTGCTAAACAAGCTTTAGGTAAGGCTTTTGTTAAACTATATAAATTGGCTGATGCGGAAGTAGACAAGATTTTAAAGGATGCGGGCTAATGAGCGAAATAACACGAGCGAAGATTCTTGAAGCTGTTCTATCTGAAAGGGAGAGACAGGACGAGCGGTGGGGGGATCAAACACACAATACCGATTTAGAGTGGATATCAATTTTAACTGAGGAGGTCGGGGAGGTTGCCAAGGATGTGAATGACCACCGTATGGCGGGTATGTTTGAGGAGATTATTCAATGTGCAGCGGTTTGTTTTGCGTGGTCAGAGGCTTACATTAATAGAGGTGGGTTAAAAGATGACAGCGAACAATCTGTTTAAAAACCTGCTAGACGATAAGACTTTAGGGTTGGTGACGGGGGATTCAGATGAATTCTCTTACGAGAAAATACCCTTCAACATAGCAGGATTAGATAGAATTACTAATGGGGGTATACCTAAGAAAAAGTTCTCCTTATTTTTTGGAGGCTGGTCGTCCGGTAAGTCTTATCTCGCTAGCCAATTATGTAAGTCTGTTCAAGAGCAGGGCGGAGTTTCGTTATGGGTAGATACGGAGATGTCTTGGGATTCGGTGTGGATGGATAAGTGTGGACTAGATACGTCCGATATGCTAATAAAGCAAGCCCCCTCAGCAGAAGAGGCATACAAGGCTATGGAGGCCGGTCTTAAGGCGGGGGTTGATTTAGTTGTACTGGACAGTGTAGCTGGTCTTATACCTGAGCAAATTATGGATAACAAGGACTCTTTTGGGTACAATCCTATAGCATGGCAAGCAAGGTCGTGGAACCAAGCTTTGGTTAGGTTGCTTCCGTTATTAAAGCACGGTTCAGCTTTAGTTGTTGTCAATCAAGTGAGGGGTTCTATGGGGCCTGTATCCGCTATTGAAACTATGCCCGGTGGTAAAGGGCAGCAATTTTTTGCTCATGCTGTAATGGAGACTCGCAGGGGAACTTATATTAAAGAAAAGGATAAGCGTGTTGGGTTTATGATTCAAGCCGCCCTACTGAAAGATAAGTTTGGCGGAGACCGGTGGGAACAGATTGAGGTACCATTTCGTATTGAAGGGGGCATAGACACTAATGAAACCTTTTTGCGGGAAGCTTTGGAAAAAGGTATCATAGCTAAACGTGGGGCGTGGTATTTTTACGATAAATTTCCTTCAGGTAAGCTGCAAGGGTTTGATAACTTGCGTGGCTTCGCTGAGGAGTACCCAGATGAAATGAAGAAGATAGTGGATGCCGTCGAAATTTTGGACTAAGCAGGAGAAGCTTATACAGAAGTGCTTAGAAGAAACTGGGTTACGGTACATATCCCAAGCTAGATTCGGTACATATGATGTGGACTTCTACCTACCTGAGATAGAGGTAGTTGTGGAAGCGGACGGCCCCTTTGGTCATCTGGCTAAACGTGATGCATATCGAGACGGTAAGTTAAAGGATATGGGTATAGAAGATATTTGGCATTTTAGAGAAAATACACTAGAAACTATAAAGGGAAGATTATGTCTGGAATTAAACAAATTAGAAGCCAGTCTTTAGGTATAGGGGAATTCGTATCTAAAGATAAATGGTTAATTAAACAGTTAGAAGGCACCATGGTTTCCGAAGGGAGACCTCCTAGAGCAGGGGTGTTCTACCCATCCAGTTTAGGAAACCCTTGCGATAGGTACCTTTACCTTTCTTACAATGGTTTAATGCCAGCACTGGACGTAAAACCTAAATTACAGCGCATTTTTGATACGGGTGGTTCGTTTGAGGAACGTGTGGAGGTGTATTTAAAGAAAGCTGACCTACTAATAGATCGAGAATTGGTAGCTACGTTTGATGACCCCCCAATTTCCGGAAGAATTGACTTTATTATAAAGGATGGTACGGATAGGGGTGCTATTTTAGAGTTAAAAACAATAAATTCTGCGGGGTTTTCTAAGTTGAAAGGCCCGAAACCTGAGCATCTAATCCAAGTTCAGTTGTATTTGAATATCGCAGAGCAGGAAAATTCTTATCTGTTGTACGAGAATAAGGATACTCAAGACTTGAAGTCCTTTAAATTATTACGTGACCCCTTGTCGTGGGAAAACTTAGTGAGTAGATGTCATAGAATTATGGAGATGAAGGAAGTGCCTGTAAAATGTACTGGGATGTGGTATTGCAATTGTAAGAAGGTGTTACTATGAAAAAACGATGGTCTCATGAAGATGCTATATCTCAGGCTAAAGAGTACGTAGATAGTATTTCTGTGCCGGGGTTTACATTAAAGGTGGAGAAGCCTCACACAGGTTTAAACTTTGCTGATGTTATGAAAGCTGATAATAAACAACTTGTAGATTACCTAGTTATGTACGGGGGTTCCAAAAGTCTCTTAGAGCAACATGTAGCTGATTTAGAAGCTAGGCGTGGCGCAATGGAAGCACAGTTTGATGAGGGGTATAATATTGCTATATTTCAATTGAACCAAAAATATGAAGCTGAAGCAAAAAAGAAGCCTACTAGAGACCAGATGCGGGGCGAGGTTCTTATGACTAACCCGTCACTAATGGACTTACGTAGGGATTGCATTGATATCAATACGGCATACCAAAAAGTTTTAGGGGAGTTGAAATTATACACCTCAGCCTATGCTACTGTTTCTAGGGTTGTTGCTATAAGAACTCAAGCGTATGAGGAGAAAACAGATGACCGAAGAACTTTTAACTAAGATAAGTTACATAGAATTGGGTCTTTCGGCGTTGAAATACTACGTGCTAAACGGGGGCACTCATGAGGGGTTGTTGATTGTGGATGATTTAGCGCAAGTCCTGTTAGACATAAATGAAGATTTAGAGAATGCCCCAGAGGTTCTTGAATGATCGGGGGGATAGATTGCTCTACAAAAGCAGTTCATTTAGCGCTCATAGATGACGACGAGCAACTAGTGGAACTAAAAAAATATGGTAGCAAAGGTAAATTAGCTGAGGATCGTTTCTATGAAATACTCGATCAAGTCTATGCTGATCTAAGTATAATAGATATAAGCGCAGCGGCGATAGAGTCTGCTATATACATACAAAATGCTAAGGCTACAATAGCCATTGCTTCGGTGGTGGCGGGCGTAAAATATGGTTTTCATAGAGGTGGCATCTCTTTTGTGGCTGTGGATAATAATACTTGGAAAAGACAGGTTCTAGGGCGTGGTAACGCCAAGAAGTCTGATATAATGAAATTCGCTGTAGATTTATGGGGGGATAGATTCCCCGAGCAGGATTATGCGGATGCGGCGTGTATAGCGTTATGGGGGAAAAGGTATGGAAGATAAGTTTAAGATGTATGTGTCTAGGGGTGGCCCCAAAGAGGATGCTCCCACAGTCTATGAAGATAGGTTCCCTGAAGGAACTACGTTAGAAGATTTAAAAGAAAAGCACGGTGTGGTTATTTGGTGTAAATATTATGCTTGTGTTAATAACAAGCAAGTCGAAGACACCCAACGTACAACAGGGTCGCTTCGAAAAAACCCCCAGTACAAACCCATTTCTGAAAAAAATAATGTCTGGAAAGGCGTGTGTACCAGAGATGAGATTGGAATAGACTTTAAACAATTTTTCTCTAGTGGAGCCAAATTTAAAGTACCAGCTTGCTATAACGCAGCTACTAATAAAACAGGATATATGGATTTCAGTAAGCTGTTGCAATCAGACGGTTCCCCTTACGGCGGTAGCCTAGAGTCCCAAAGCTCCGACTACTTTTCGCCGCCCACCGACAACCAAGACTTCCAAGACCGCCCAATGCCTGACCACGACGGCGTACTATAACTTATGCCTAAAACTATTCCCCAAGAAGTTAAAAATCGTGCTATGGAATTATACCTAAAAGATGATTCTTCAGCACGGCAAATTGCTGACGCTATTTCTACAGAATATTCTGTTCAAGTAAGTAACCAAACTGTGTACTCTTGGGCTAAGAAGTACGATTGGGATTCCAAGAGAACTGACGTAAAAACTAAAGCTTTAGAGAGAACTGTTGAAACTGAATCGGGTAGGCTTGCTAGACTTCAACAGGAACACTTAGATGTTTACGGAAACATACGAGAGAAGGCTACAACTGAATTAAATAATCTCACATTCGACAGAGCTTTTGACGCTGTAAAGGCTGCATCTATAGGTATAGATGGTGAGAGGCAGGTAATTGAAGGCTTGATTAATCTGCAATTTGTACAGGATGTTATTCAAATTCTAATTGATGAGATTGACGATGCTGAACTAATGCAACGTATAGCAGCTAAACTTAGACTCCTTGTCTCTACTGCCAACCAAGATCAGAAAGCAACAGTCATTGATTAAAGCGGAAACGGTTTCAGTTGTAGATGCGTTAGCTTTAATGGCTGACCAGTTAGAGACGAATAAAAAGTTTGCTGTCGGCAGCTTTTGGGACTTTGTAAGAGATGTGTGGTCTCAAAGTTTTGATAATCCTTCGTTATTTAATTCTTGGCATGTGGGGCGAATTTGTGAGGATGTAGAGTACGCACTAGAAGAAAAATTGAATTACGTGAGCGTGTTACCACGAGCGCATTTTAAATCCACTATTTTAGGTCATGCCTTTGCTGTGTGGCGGTTGCTGAAATTAGGGACTAACTCAAATACATTGTATCTTTCTTACAGTGCTTCAATGGCTCAATATCATATAGGGGAGTTAAATAAAGAAGTAGTCCGGAATCCTATATTAATGCAGTGGATGGTGGATAAAACCCCTCGTGGGGATTTCACTTTTAGGTATTCAGTTGACGGTAAAGTTGCTGAGATTTTACATGGGGGCTTATTCTCATTCAAACGTGGGCTACATGTTAACGGGGCGTTGATTGCAGATGACATCCTCCGTGACCCCGACAACCCGTTAGCTGTCGGTCAGATGAATAAAATTGAAGATCATTTCATGACTGAATCTATGTTCATACCTAATCAAGGTTGCCCAATTATGGTGGTGGGTACCCCGATGATACCGGGTGACTTACTAACCGTCTTGGAGAAAGACGACCGGTTTTTTACACGGAAGCTTCCTGCGTTAGACCCGGAGCCGGGGCGTAGAGTTTTGTTCCCCGCTATGTACTCTGAAAAGTTTTTACTTGATACACAAAAAGCTAACCCCAAATCTTTTGCATCTGAATTTTTGTTACAACCAGCGTTTAGTACGGAGGCTTATTTTTCTTATGATGAAATTTCCAAATGTGAGGATGCCAGCTTACGTAGTTTATCTGCTACGACAGAGCATCTCTTTAATGAAGATGACGAAATTTACGCTGGGTTTGATGTAGGGAAAAAACGACACCCATCGCACTTAGTTGTTTTCAAAAGAAACGGTAGCTACCTAGAGCAAATTCATCAATCATTCCTAGATGGCTGGGATTATTCAGCGCAGATTGAATACTTGAATGACGCAGCGAAGAATTTTAAAATTACTAGAGGATATATAGATAACACCCGAGGGGAGCTAGAGGACAGAGGTTTAAACTCAGCTTGGTTCCCAATGTCGTTTACAAGTAAGAGTAAACATACAATGGCTCAAATTTTTGAGGAAACAGTACATAACGGTACCTTAAAGCTGCTACGGGACGAAAGACAGAAGCAGCAAATACTTTCAGTCAATAATGATTTGAAGGCTCCCGTAACCCCGATGGGTCACGGGGACGCTTTCTTTTCAATTGGAATGGCTCTTACTGCCGCCTATGAATCTGGCAGATACAAGGTACAAGATATAGGAAATTTAGCTACCGCTTTTGAAGAGGAGAAAGAGGATGAAAGTGGGGTCAAAAAGATGATGGAGAGGTTGCAAAATGCTGGTAAAGAAGGGTATAATAATACTAACCCCGTAGAGGAAAACCATCCTGATCGCCCTAACCCCGATTGCACGATCTCAGAATGTTCTCCCGCTGTATGGGTTCCAGAGAACAAACTTTGTCTATTGTGTTTACACAGAGGTTAGTAGGAGATGTACATGGTAACTTTAACTTCCCAAGCTCAAATCGTAGCTGAAAAACGGTACTTCCAGAAAAATGACACTGGAACTCCTATTGAAGATGCGGACGAGTTGTTTAGAAGGGTAGCTAATGCGATTGCAGTACCTGAGAAGAACTATGGGAAACTTGATGTAGAAATTAAAATGATATCTAATGAGTTCTTTCAGATGATGAGTGCCCTAGATTTCATCCCTAACTCTCCCACCCTAATGAATGCCGGTACTAACCAAGGTACTTTATCGGCTTGTTTCGTGCTACCTCTTGAAGATAGCATGGAAGGCATAATGAAAGCCGCTCATGATTCAGCCATGGTTCAAAAATTTGGCGGGGGGACTGGCTTTGCTTTATCTAAATTACGTCCACGGGGGGACAGGATAAAAACGACACATGGAGTTTCTTGCGGCCCGATAGAGGTTCTTAAAACCCTGTCCCGTGTTTCTTCTATGATTACCCAAGGCGGTAAACGTGATGGCGCAAACATGGCGGTTATGGATGTTCATCATCCGGACATCTTAGAGTTTATAGACTGCAAAAAGGTTGAGGGGGAAATCCACAACTTTAATATTTCTGTAGGTGTTTCAGATGACTTTATGAAATCTGTCGTAGCAGGGACACATTTCCCTTTAATCAACCCACGTAACAATACAATAGTGGGGGAGTTAGATGCGAGAGATGTTTTCAATAAAATAATAAACGGGGCATGGAGAAATGGGGAACCGGGCATGGTTTTCCTAGATACTATTAATAAAGATAATCATGTATCAGATCAATACGGGGACATGATTGCAACCAACCCGTGTGGTGAACAGCCCTTACTACCCAATGAATCTTGCAATCTAGGCTCTATTAACCTAGCCAACTTCGTTGAGGAGAAACCGGATACAGATAATTGGAAGGCAGGGATTAGCTGGAACCGATTAGGGGCGGTAGTAAAAAGTTCTACGAGATTTCTAGATAACGTAATTGATGCTAATCATTACGCAACTCGTGACATAGAAACCATGACTAAAAGTACCCGCAAAATAGGGTTGGGTATTATGGGTTTCGCTGATCTTTTAACTCAGTTACATATAGGATATCATACTAAACTTGGTCGAGAGGTTGGCGGAGAAATTATGGGGTTTATAAAAGATGTTGCAGATAGTGAATCTAAATCATTATCGGATGAACGAGGGGTGTTCCCGGCATGGGGCAAGAGTGATTACGCTTCCTCCAAAAAGCAGTTTAGAAATGCTTGCAGAATTACGGTTGCGCCTACAGGCACCATCTCTATGCTAGCTGATACATCAAGTGGGGTAGAACCTTTGTTTGCTTTAGCGTGGCGCAAGACAAATATCCTTGATGGAGAAACTTTATATTACGTAAATAAATATTTTGAAAAAGATGCAAAGAAACATGAGTTCTATTCGGATGAGTTAATGGAGCACATCTCTAATGGAGGGTCAATACAAGATAGACCTGATGTGCCGCAATGGGCTAAGGATGTATATGTTACATCAGATGAAATTTCCGCAGAAGCGCACGTACTTATGCAATCAGCTTTCCAAGAGTCTTGCGACTCCGGTATCTCCAAGACGATTAATTTTCCAAACAGTGCTACAGTAGAGGACGTATATTCTGCGTATATGGTTGCGTGGCAATCTAAATGTAAAGGTATCACAGTTTATCGTTCTGGAAGTAGAGGGAAAGAGGTTTTAATAAAAGCGGAAACACCTGAGTCGGGAGATGTTCTAGATATCACAACTTACGATTATTTAGGAAATTTAGTAAATGCACCCTTTCTGACTAAAGGTGAATCAGTACAATCGGATACCTGCTGCGGCTCCCCATTTATTGTAGAAGAAAGCGGTTGCTCATCTTGCAAAGCTTGCGGGTGGTCGAAATGTCATATATCATAGAAGAGTAGTATAATACTATATTGTAGTAAGGAGAAAAGTTATGCCTATAGGTGGACTGTTGCGTGATCGTGATTCTCAATATGTAGCTCATAGAGACGACTTGGGTACATGGAGGATATTAGATGCGTGGGATGATGAGTTAGGCGGATTTGAGCCTGACGCAGAAGTACCCGATGATCATGATGCTGTAACGATATTAAGTGAGGGAGCGTATCACGCACTGCTAAAGGAAGCTGGTAGGTTAGGAATTCTATCCGGGGCGGTTCACGCCGAAAACTTTAGTTTGCGTGACTATTGTGCAGAATTAGAGGAGAAGGTAGATCGGCTAGGAAAAGAAAATAAAGAACTTTTAGATACACCTGAACAGAGAAGGCCCCCAGATGAGTTATCTGAAAGTTATTTACTAAAGGAATCCGCGCTGCAAGCTATAATTAAATTGACGGCACTGGAAGAAGTGTCCGGTCTAACTAAAACCAAACAGTTAGAGGACTAACGTATGAAAATTCTGGATTACTTACCTGAAGCTCCATCCTTGGTAGGAAAGATGGATGACCTTAATGCGAAACTTGGAATGCAGAGTAGGCTAAATCTAAGTAAATCCGCTGGGGATACAGGTAAATCACCTACATTTGGTATTGATTACATTGTTAATCAGTATATTAAAAACCAAATTGGGTTCCGTAAACAACTTATTCAAGATTTGCAGACCATTGCTTTTTCGGTAGAGGAAATACGAGGCCCTATAGGGCATATTACGGGTGAGGTTTTTCGAAGAGGTTTAGAGTTCCAGCCTGTAACCGAAAACGCAGACGAAAAACAGTTAGTGACTCTAAAGAAAGTCCTGAAAGATTGTAACATCTTTGATCAAAGTTTAGAGGAAGTGCTTAGACAGTTCCATCTAGACTTAAATACAGTAGATGATGCGTTCATTTATTTAAACAAGGAATATTACGCTACTGAAAAAGGGGAACTTCGGTCAAGAATAATAGAAATTCGACGCTTAAACCCAGCTTTGGTAGAGTTCGATCTAAATGAAGAGGGGTTGCCCAAGAAGCAACATTTCTTATGCCCTGTTCATAGGGATTCAGGTCTGGGGCAAAACGCAGAATATGTAGAGCAAGCCAATACTGCGGCTACTGCAATGAAGCCGGGATGCTGCTCTGAGTCTGACTGTTCTGTCGATACTGTACCAGCGATGTATCGGTACTCTAATCGCAGTAAAATTTACTACCTACTTGATTCTGAAGTTATACACATATCTAAATTTTCCCCAACTGAAACATATGGGTGGTCGCCCATACTAACCATATTTGAAAAGGCTTTAACTCTCATAGGGATGGATAGAAACCTTTACAGGTACTTCTTTGAGCGTAAAATGCCTTCCGCTATGTTAATGGTATCTACAGATGATCCAGAAAGTTTACGTCGTGAAAGAGAAAACATCGCAGCCCAAACGAAAGCAGACCCCAACTATATTCCGATGGTTGCTGTATCTTCTAAAACGAATAGAGGTAGAGTAGACATGGTTAGGCTTTTCCATACTCTGCAAGAGATGGATTACCTTCCGGTGAAAGAAGAAATACGTGAACGAGTTGCCGCCTTGTGGGGTGTGTCCCCAGCATGGCAGGGAACCCCAGAGGCGTTTGGCGGGCTTTCTACTCAAACACAAGGTCTGCAAGTTATGAGTCGTGTGGTAGAAGCGGATCAACGGTTATTCCATGAAAAAGTATTCCCCTTAATATTAGAAGCTTACGGGGTTACGGATTGGACTTTATCTTTACCTCACCCAGAAGAAAAAGCGGAAGCCACAAGAATTAATTTTGCTAGCCAAAGAGTTCAAATTGCAAAGCAGTTGAACGACCTAGGGTTTGACCTTGTGCTAAAACAGCAAGATTCCGATATGGATGATGTAGACTTTATTGTATCTGGGGAACCAGTACCGTCTGCTCAGATTAGAGGCGAGACTGAGGTTCTTGCCTTAACTGCACAAGAGGAGCAGATGAAGCAACAGCAGATGCAGTTGATGCAACAGCAGATGGCTGCTGAAGAAGCGGGAGAAGGGGGAGGTGGAGAAGAAGAACCAGTTGAGCAATCTATGGATGTAGGTAAAGCTGAAGGGAAATACAAGGATAGAAACTTAGGTTGGAAAACTCCGGACGCTAACGATAAGATGCCATTAGATGAACGTGATTTAGATGAGTACGCTGAGGCGCGTGAGAGAAAAGGAGAGGATAGGTCATTTGGTTTAGTAAAAGGAGGTACATCAACTTGGATGGAAGGTCTTTACGATCTAGGTTATACGTCACCTCTAGTGAAAGAAATTACCTCAGACGGCAGTAAGTTGTGGTTCACGGACAACAACAGAAACCTCGTTGCATACTTAACGCCTTTCGGTGTTTCGAAAGTTGAACCTGCAACTTTCACAACGGCTCGCCCTCAACGAAAACGGGTTGAGCCATCTAACCAGTTACAGTCAAACGCTCCTTCCTCCTCCGGGGTAACGACTCTAACGGACATGGAGGAAGATGAATAATGTCTAACGAACTGGAGAAAGCAAGAGATGTTGGAGATGACCTTTCTCCCCGGGATATGGTCGGAAGACCGGATCAAACCCGCCGTCGTGACGGGAGTATTTTAAAGCCGAACCAAAGACATGAAGATGAAATTCATCCCGATTCTGATGAGGGACATTATTTAAAACCTGATGATTCCAATGAGTCAGCTAAACATTCATATATAGATAAGCAGGTAGATCGGGCCACTGGGACTGTGACTTATTTTTACGAAAACGGTGTACGGTCTATACATCACCCAGATATGACTAAAAACGATCCAGCTTTCCATAAGCGGCAAGCTGACACCCACAGGCGACAAGCTCAAGTCAGTAGCTTGATTGACGGCAAGGCATCTCTTAGTCATTTAGCTGCGGCGCATGGACACGATCTTGCCGCTCTACATAAAGAAAGAGGCGTAAGAAGAGTACGGGAAGGTAGAGAGGGGCTGACAGATTGGGCTGCGCGTCTCAGGGGTGAAGGTGATGACAAAACCGTACCTGAATTAGACGAACTAGGTAGGATTAAAAATAAGCCCAAAGAAACTCCTGAGAGAGTTTCTCCAAGGCGTTCCGCAGATAGCGGGCCGGTAAAAAAATCGGAAAGCTCCCACCTTTCAGATTTTACTAATTTCTTACACAAAGAGGGAGCTATAGGAACAGTTGACGGGATGGGCACTGTTGCTGTATCATCAGACCCCGGAGTGTTTTCCCCAACCTATGGTGATAGGTCGCCAATAAAACAGAAAAAGAAAAGAAGCGGCGTTGCTAAACTAGATCAATTTTTACGACATAAGCAAAAACCTAAACATGTACAAAAGTTTGCAACCACTATTGTAAAAGGGGCTTTACAAGACTTGAGAGATTATGATATCATGAAAGCTGTTGAACCTCCTTACCCTGCTGTAAGAAAAGAAACTTACGATGGGTGGGTAGAAAACATTGATGACGATAAATATGGCGAAGACCCTAGGGTTATTGGTTCGGTGGGTAAGGCGGCGGCGCCTAAGAGTAAGCAGGAAATCAAACCGGAGAAAATGCCTAGCGAGCCGAAGCCTAGTAAACCTGCCCCAGTTGGCAGGAGTATTAGTAAAGAAGATAACGAAGAGTTTTATAGTCTATTCAAAGATTACTTTGAATACCTAGATAAAGAACAGGAGAGTACCGATGATTCCAGAGATGTCGAAGAAAGACTTGATTCAGAGGAGACAGGCGGGAGCGACTTGGACTAGTCTTTCCCAATGGTTGTCAGATGAATTTGGTATTAGTGTTCATCGTTCTACAATTCAAAGATGGTACGACAGAGAAGTCTTTGATGCGGGTTCTGTAATTGACGAGAGAGCGGCTGGGTGGGCTGATAATGTAGCACCGGAAGAAGAAGAGGACTTTCTTAAGGATAGAATTCGTATAGATAAGAGGGCTGCTACATATAAAGCAGAGTCTACTTACTATAAAAAACTGTATGAAAAATCCATAAAGAATTCTGTACGATCAGAAATTCTTGTGGATACTATAAAGCGGTACACAACCCCACTCCCTAAAACTAAAACCTTTAAAGTTCGTAAGCCTTCTGGAGCGAAAAAAGGTTCAGCGAAACAGGTTATGGTTGCCCCACTTACAGATACACATGTGGGAGATTACGTAAATAGTGAGCAGATGGTAGGATTAAATTCCTATGACATTGAGTTGTTTAGTCGCCGTATGTGGGGCTGGGCTAATCAAGTTCTAAACTTAGCGGAGTACCGGCGAAACATTTGTGAGATAGATGAACTTACCGTACCCATGCTAGGAGATATGGTCTCTGGGGATATTCACGATGAATTAGCCCGAACTAATGTGGATAACTGTATGATGCAAATGATGTACGGGGCTAAGATAATTAGTCAGGCATTGATGTTCTTAGCACCACATTTCAAAGAAGTCAAAGTTCCGTGTGTTGTTGGTAACCACGGTCGTATGACAAGAAAGATTCCATCTAAAGATAAGTACATGGATTGGGATTACATGATGTATCAATGGATTGCAGTGTTCTGTTCCAAGCAGGACAACATAAAATTTGAAATACCCAAGTCCTTTGCTCATGTGATATCTGTTGCAGGGAGAGACTTACTAATGATGCACGGCGACTCCGTGGGTGGTGGTGGAGCAATGGCAACTATCCAGAGAGCTATAACTTCGTTGAGGGCAGTCTTACAGTACAAGACGCAGATAATAACCGACGATAGTTTTAGTGTTTCTGATAAGTTTGACGATGTTTTACTGGGACATTTCCACAGGGTGGACGAGATAGATATTGGGACAGGTAGTTTACATATCTGCGGAACCACAAAGGGTGGGGACGAGTTTGTATTTAGCCGACTTCATGTTATAACTAAGCCAAAACACATAGTTTTGTATTACCACCCTAACCACGGTCAGGTAGGTAAAGAGGTAATTTACTTAGATAGATTTGATTCCATTGAATCTGGGTTTGAATTGGAGATTCCCGAAGTGTGGCATTCATAGTATAATAAACTATGGATGAATTGCAAGAACTTTTATACGGTCTCGTTCAGAATTTGGTTATGGAAATTACGCAGGAATTAGCTGTGTCTTCAAACGTACCTGTTTCTGAGGGTGGTGTTATGCCTGTAAAAACTGGGAGACTTCGTTCGTCCTTAACAACGACTCAGGTGGGAGATGACACTATAGATATTACTTACAGTACTCCATACGCTTCTATAATACATGATGGCGGTATAGATAGTAAAGGGCGTAGGTATAAAGCTCAGAAGTATTTAGCTGCGCCGTTGGAAGAAATATTTAACGACTTACCACAGAGAATTGAGAAGTCATTTGACAATTTAGGTACAAAATTGGGAGGGGGTTTAACTGTAAAAATTGAACCCACCACATTGTTATAAGGAGATAGATTATGGATATAGAAAAGGTTAGTGAGGAACAAGAGTGGGTTTTAGCTCGCCATTCAAGGATGGTTGGTAAAGTTTTAGATCAAATTGAGTCCTCAATACCTGAGGGCAACCAATGTGAAAAGGTGAAAAAACTGGTACAAGTCCCCCTTTACGACTTCCGTAACGAGATGCTTCGGTATCTTGAAGGTAAGATAGATATAAATTCTTACAAAGACTCATAAATTCCCGCCGTTTTTCAAAAATCTTAGTATAATAATATAGAACGTTTGTTCTAACACACCTACTTAACTAGGTTATATTTGTTTATAGGGGTCGGCGGTGGCTTAGACCAACCTTTATGAAGTTTGGATATGGAATGGAAATATATGGAGGTTACACCATGGCAGATGAACTATACACTCGTCTTGAAAAGTATATGGAAGGAACGTCATTAGGTTTGACGGCCCTTGCCGAGGTACTTACAAAGATGGATTCCCGCCTTACAAAGGCTGAGTATGATGATGAAGCAACACTGTTTGCAAAAGAGCAAGAGGACGCTCGAACAAATTTAGTTAAAGATGTGGCTTCTCAGGTCGTAGCTATGCTAAAGTCAACTGACGATCTTGATAATGTTGGAGAAAGAAAAGTTAAGAATAGTGGGGCATTAAACCAAGATGGTAACGATGGCTCCACTACCGTTTCCCCTACTACCGACGCTCCTAATCAGCAAGCAACGCTTCAGGCTGAGGACGAACCCGAGGAAGAGGAAGAGCCAGAGGAAAAGATGGGTAAGTATCCGATGAAGGAACAGGAAGATGACGATGATGAAGCTGTTGAAGAAGAGGCTTCTAATGACGATGACGAAGATGACGATCAAGCAGTAGAAGAATCCGTTTACAAGCAGATGAAGAAAGAAATTTCTAATCTAAAGAAACAGATTTCTAGCTTCAACACAGACCTTTCTAAGTCTGTCAAAGACGAAACCGAATCCACTCTCCGCAAGGCGGGTTGGAAGGAAGAGCGTCGCTTGGTCGCACCTACGTTGAGCTTGGGTAATGACGAGGTAGAGATAGTTAAAGCCGCCCCAACTGGTGGGGAGCTTGTCGATGAACTAGCGAATATGTCTTACTCAGAACTTAGGAAGCTTCAATACTCTGTTGAACAGGGTGATGTAACACTTTAGTCTGAGACCTTAGGAGGGCAAATAAAAATGACAGTTTCACTTGCAGAATATATTGCTCAGGCCAACCGTGGGGCAACCCAATCGGTTCTAGGCTCTGAGTACTTGTCGAAGGCGTTTACGGGGACACCGTTTACCGTCGATACCGACACAAACGTCTTTACGACCACCTTTGGTCGTAAGGTATGGCATGCACTGAATAACCAAACTAGGTTCTTCAATGCACTTCCCAGAAATGTCTGGGGTAACGTAGCTGGTTGGAGGGTACGTTCAGACCGTGGGACGGAACGCTCTAACCCGATTACAGAGACGGGATCACTCCCAACTGTGGACATCTCAGCGATTCAGACAGTATCTTCACTGCCTCGTATCGTTGGTACGACGTTCGCAGCCTCCGTCAAGGCGATGTTTACATCGCAGCTTGAGGGTGGTGTTGGTGATGTTCTCGCTCTTGAGAACGAGAACGCACAGCTAGACCACATCAAGGAAATGAACCTTGAACTTCTAGCTTCTTCAACGGCGGGCATTACGACCGCAACATCAACTACTGAAATTATTTGTACTAATGCAAATAACTTTAGGGTTGGTGACGCACTTGGTTTCTCAGATGCTGGTACTCTTGAGAATGAGACCGGTACAGCAATTACCGCTAAAAGCTCTACTACTAGGGCGTTAACACTAGGCACGGCGTTGGACGCATCCCCAGCAACCGCTGATGGTGTTTTCACGTTCAGTCGAGCAGGTTTGACTTCAATTGACGACATTGTTTCAATTGATGAAACTAACTTCCTAGACGGCAACGTAGATACGTATGCTAACGCTTACGACCTTACTTCTACTTTGGCAATCAACAGTGCCACCGTTGGTCGATCCGTAACGGCGAACCCGTGGAAAGCTGCGGCATCCGTACAGGGAAACAGCGGTACCGGACGAGACCTTTCCTTGAACCTTCTTGATACAGCTATCCAGAAGATTCGTACCAATGGTGGTGAGCCAAAACTTATCGTCATGGGTCATGACCAGTACTTCAAACTTGAGCGGTTGCTTAACTCTCAGCAGAGGTATCTTGGTCAGGAAGAGTACACGGTTGGTGTAGGTTCGGAGAAGACTTTCCCCGGCACCCGCACTGGTCTGATTCTTGCTACTTACATGGGAATTCCAATTCTTCCAGATGCGGACACCACGAAGTCGGCTAAGATTGGTTCTACCGGCGGTACTCATGGTTCTAACATTTACGTACTAGACACGGACTATCTTGAAGTTGCGGTAGCACAGCCTACCCAGTACATCGAGAACCGTGACTACTTTGCGGCTTCGTCGCTAGTAGTTCGTGGTTTGCTCTATACGATGGCTGAACTCAGGGCACACCGTTTTGACGTACAAGCGAAAATTCTTGATCTGAGCGAGTAAGCCAGAGACCTACATTAGTAATGTGAGGGAGCTTCGGCTCCCTCACGTTACGATTTTTAGATTGAATCTTTTAGATTTCGGAGGATATATATAATGGCACTTACAGTTGCAACCCCGGAAGGGGCACCAACAGAGACCGGAGTCCCCGGCAACATGAAGTTCCGAATCGTCAAAATTACATTTGATAGTTCCTACGCCTCAGGTGGTGAAGCTTTAACGGCTACCACTTTAGGTTTTGGAACCGTAGCTCTTGTGATTGCTCAGGCAGAAGATTCTGGATACGTTGCCCAGTATGATTACACCAATTCAAAACTTGCACTCTACGAAGCGGGGGCAGATTCCGCAGCGTTAGATGAAGTTACTGCCACTACAGATGTATCTGCGGTGGTTGTGAGATGCCTAGTTATGGGCAGATAGGTAATGCCTACCGAGTCTATCAATGTAAAACTAGCTACATACATGGAACGGTTAGATAGATATATCGAGACTCAAGCAGCCTTGAATGCGAACTTGGCGGATAGTCTGGAGAAAGTGCATACAAATGTTGAGCACTTACAAGATTGGCGTAGCCGTGTATCTGGAGCTAGAACCGGATTAATAGCGGTGGGGTTACTTATAACTCATACCGTAGTTATACTTGGTAGTTTAATGGCTCTGGTAGGCTGGACAAACACTCGATAGGAGAATTTGGGATATGGTAAACACTTCGATAACGCATGATGAATGGCCCTCATGGGAGATAGACCCCAGCACTAGAACGTCTACCCATCCGTTCACAAAATATTACCCATTCAAAGCAACATTATCTTCCACAAATACGGCGGAGGATTTGTTTACGGTTGCCAGAGGAGATGCCGCCATAAACTTAGTTACCAACCCTAGGGTTGAAGCTACTGACATTACGGAATTCACAGCAACGGGGTCTGCTATTTCTAGAAGTACCGCCCAACAAGATACTGGAGCAGCATCACTACTAGTCAATCCTGACAACGCTGCTTCTGGTGAAGGTGTTTATACCGAAGTTTCAACTGGAGGCGGTAATGGTCAACAGCCTGTAGTTCTAACAGGACAAGCAACTGTACGGGGAGCCTCTGCTTCCGGGGCTGTTCAAATTATTGTTACCGACTCAGATGATACCACGGTAGCTACAGGCAATACCGTTAGCCTGTCCACATCATTCCAGCAATTGCAGGTTAGGTATGAGATACCTCCCCTAACTGCTTCTAATGCTCTCCGGATAAAAATTGTTACAACCACTAATCATAATATTGATTTCTATGTAGATAAATTTCACAACGAACTCCGGAACGGCGGCGGGTACTCTACTTACACCGACGGAGCGCAAGGACGTAACTTCTCATGGTTCGGAACTGCTGACGCTTCTATGTCCAAAAAGCGTGTAGATTCTGTAGTAATTCGTGGGATTCGTATAAATGTATCCCATGACACATACCTAGCTTTTGATTGCACAGCTTCATCCTCCACAGGGATTTGGATTGCCGCACCAGCAGCAAACACCCCTGCGTCAGGTTTCTTTGAAACGACATTCCCTGTAGATTTCAGAAAGAATATAAGTTTTATAAACGGAACTGGGTCTGAAACGCCTTTGGTTTACGGGGTTGTATGGGGGATACACCAAGCCTAATGACTACTAACGTTGCATACAAACAATGGTTAGCAGAGAGCGATGAATCCATTATCTTTCTTGATAAGGCAGAGGGTGGTAAAGTTGCGATAGAGGATGTTCAGGAGGGCTTAAAGGAGTACAAACGTTTATTTAGGGCTGGGTTAGCATCGCCAGCAGAAATACTTACCTTACATAGAGCGTACCCAGATGTTTCAAAGTACGCCAACGTTGTTGAAATCCTTGACCTAAGCGATGAATCTGAGCCTACCGTTATAGGAGGCCCTGCCTCTGTGGAGCTAGTAGACAGGGAAGGGCACTTGATTACCTCCGAAGCTTTGGAAGATGCGTTTAAACAATACATGGATAACTTTAGAACTCGTAACGTAATGGTTATGCACTCTGACGTTCAGGTTGGACATGCGTTACCTGTATATATTTCAAAGGGTGGGCAGATATTTAAGAGTGGTGTAGAAGGCACCAACTTATTTTTCATATCAGAACTTAGAGATGATACAAAAATATCCCAGAAAGTTAAAGAGCAAATCAATTCTGGTAAGATGAGATCATATTCTATTGCTGGAAGCGCAACGAAGACACAGAATATTAGCAAGGGTGCGGATTCTTACATGCAGGTGGATAGCTTAGAGCTTGCGGAGATAACTATTTGTGAGAAAGGTGTAAACCAAGGAGCACATTTTGAGTTAATGAAAGCTGAGCAAGTAATCCCAACCGAACCAGAGGATAATTTATTTGTAATCAGTAAGGAAGATATACCTTCATTCACTGAAGTATTCTCTACATGGTTTGGTAAAGCATCGAAGGAGGGCATAGTGCCTGAATTAAATGGTAAACAAATGGCTGTACTTGAAAACGGAACGGCTAGACAGATTCAACACCGGGCTTTACTGGATGAACTGGGATTCCCTATGTATGTTTATCCGGAGAACTTACGCCATCCCGTCGATTACGATGAACCCGGCAGACCTGTGCCATCCAAGATAGTAAACCAAGCCGGTCAAGATTTGGGCGATGCTAACATAGAGGAGATGGTTAAGTCAGCAACGGGTACATTCATTAATATTCTGAGTAAGCAAGATAAAACTGAAAAAGGTGTGATCGTTGGAGATCAACCCAACTACGCTGATGACGAAGGTAAGGTGGTTGGTCACCTGCGGGACTGGAGCGGTCGGCGGGTAGACAGGGTAACTCCCGAACCTGTAGCGAAGATGAATGAGGCCACGCCAGCCCATGAACCTAATATCAATCCTGTTGATATGAATGACTATACTGGTGACGAAGAGAAAGATAAAGCAACTGAAAAAGGTATAGCCGGGGCACTTGCAGGTTTAGCAGCCGGTGCAGGTGAAGTTGCTGGGGGTGTTGCGGAAGGTGTTGGTGAATTTGCTGGGGGTGCTGCAAGGGGTGTGGGGGCTGCTGCACGAGGTGCAAAAGAAGGTATCTTCGGTGAAGAAGAGGAGAAGATGGTTAAGTCTGCAACGGATACATTCATTAATATTTTACGTAAGGAAACGCCTGTGCCTCGTGCTAATAGGACTGAAACTTCAACTACTTATAGGGGTCAGCTACCAGATCATGCAGTACCTAGTGATGTAAGACACAATGTCAAAAGCGACACACCGACTCAGAAATCTGACGTTTGGGCGGATGCAGCAAAAATTGATCAGATTAGAGAGACAAAAAAACCAACCAGCTATCATGGTACGGTAACAACACGAACTATGTCTACCCCGGGTGTCGAGTCACAATCTACCGGTGCTGTTCCAACGACCCCTCCCGGCGATTCCTTGAAAACTAATATCTCCACGAAGTCAAAAGCAGTTGACAAAGGTTTGGTAGGAGATGTTTTAGCGGCTCCGGTAAAGACTATAGGAGGTGCCGCAACAGGTGCAGCGGCTGGACTAACCGGCAGTAAACAATCCGTAGATTGGGGTAAGAGTACGGAAAAGGGATTTTTAACCGAGACATCCCCTAGAAAAACTGATTCAAGCAGCCCGTATTCTTATACAGGCCCTTCAGGTGTTAAGAGGGTAAAGAAGGGTTCAGGCGGGTTTGCCGACGTTGGGCGTTCAGCTAAAAGACCCAGCCATTTTAACGTAGGGGAGCACTCTCTTATACAAACTTCTGTTGATGAGGACGAAGAAGAATCCCTGAAAAAATCCACAGATATATTCAAACGTGTATTAGAAGCTGAACGACCCGACGAGACATGGACGGGTACTGATAAGGAAAAAGATGTGCCAATGGAAAAAATTATTGGAGCTTTACTAGCTCCGATAGCTGGGGCTGCGGGTGCTGCTTTAGCTCCAACTTTAATGGGTGTTGCGGGCGGAGCCGCTAAGAAAATTATCGGCGGGTAATACAGTATGGAATATAATAGGGAGAGACGTAATGTTTGGAAAAATTAGACCGCAGATATTTCTGGCGATTCTGGTGCTGGGAATCTTGGCTGCTTTCGGAGCAGTGAACGAGATGCCAGAAATTGCAACTGGGACAATCGGAGGCATTATCGCTTTGGGTATGAAGGTGTTGGAGAATGAATAATGGATTCGGTGATTGCGAATGCGATACCGATGACAGTTTGTTGTGCCATGCCTACCCAAGCGAATGTGAATGTTCATGCGAATGCGAGGAGTGCGATTACCTTGAGTAAGGAGGCTCTGGATGAACGGCGAATGTAAATGTGGTGGAAATTGTGGGTGCGGAAAATAACAATCCTTTGTAAGGAGGAATTTTGTGCAAGGAATTATTGCTAGAATTACGGTGCTTCTTCCGCTTGTGGTAGGAGTTGTTGTAGCTATAGCCATGGATTTGGTGGACGATCTCGTAGGGATAGCCACCGCCGTTAAAGACGGGAAGATTACAATCGAGGAACAGGAGGCTATTGACGCTAGAAGGTCTAACAGACGTTGGGCTGCACTTAGGGCATTAGCTGGTAAAGCTCCATACTTTACTGTGGAATAAACAAGGATGGTGATTCACTATCTCATAAGCTCCGGTCTTACGACCGGGGCTTTTTGTTATGGTGAGAGGAAATCATCTTCCTTATCGTAAGCTCTAACAACATCCTTCATGTGTTTCTGGAAAGCGTAAGCGAGTTTTTCCATAGGATGTTTATATGCGTTAGGAGTTTTCAGCAGGTTTAGGAAATACTTTAGAAACCATTTAGTCTTACCTGACATTATTGTAAGACCTAGGAAACGAACTTTCTTAGTTAGCTCCTGTTCAATAGCATGGTAGGTTTCGTGTGCATACATACCAAACTCATACACCAATGCTTCCCGCTCTCCGTACTTCTTACGGAACTTTTCCTTTACTTTAGGATAACTAGGCGTGTAATATATAACGCCCCACAAAGTTATTCCTTCGGGCTTGGAAGGAAACAACCCAGCGATCTTTCCAATCATTGAATCTTCTTCTACTGGCGGGAGATATTTCACCCGTTTACCTTTCTCGTACAACTCGACTGGGTACTCTAAGAATTCTTGATGTAAGCCTTCCCGTAATGCAAATTGCCATGAGGAAGGAAAGTGTTGTTCGTACCTTAAGTTCTTACTAACCCGTTTAAACATTTCAAACTCCTTGTAAGGAAGGGGCACTAGAAAGGGCTACGCTATCCTCCGCCATGTACATCTATTGCGGACTTCGCTCCCGGCTTCTTTACCCTGTAGTTATCGGTCTGAGCGTGACAGTTTGGGCAGAGTAGACGAACATTTCGTAAGCTGTTATTATTATGATCACCATCTTTATGGTCTAGTTCAAATCCAATGGGGTCTTGCAACCAGAACTTCAACCCACAGAGGTCGCACTTAGGTTCTAACTTCCCTTCATTGAGTAGGCGAACCTTTAGCTTGTCTGATTGCATTGGAACCTTGTTTGATGTATAGTCTGAAAGAGGACGTTTCTTTTCGAGCGTTGACTGCACATCATATTTTGTTAGCATGAATGGAGGGACACCGGATTTACGGATTTGTTTTCCGAGTTTTGATTTGCGTACATTAAACATATGTGCTATACTACCTTTCAGGAGGTTCGAATGTTAGTTACCGATATTGTAAAGTTCTTTATATTTCTTATTGTTATTGCAGCAATAGGTTCCGCAGTAGAGAAAGACCTTTGTACATACCATGGTGATACTGCCGTCATGCAGTCTGACTGGGCGGATTGCCCAAAGGAAGATTAGTTATATAGTATTATACTAAATACCGTAGAGAGTGCGACATCACATAGAAGTAAAGAATGGTTAGGTTTGTAATGAATAATTCATCATGGAAAGTTCCGGACTGGGAAACTTCACACAGAGCAACTTTAAGGGATACGGATAAATATCTATATGATATACGAAATGCGCTAGAAAGGCTAAGGCGTACCGTGGCTGGAATAGGCACAGTGATCATCATTATACTTGTTGCGCTGACTTGGTTTGTGTAGTATAATAGTATAAGCATGCTACTAACAATATAAAGAGGGGACTATGTACAAGTGGGAAAATCGTGACCGGAAACTTTCTCGGAGGCGATCACTAAAAGAATTGAACGCAGGGTATAAAGAGCCAGAAAACGATCAGCAGAAGAACAATAAAAAACTCCGTAAAGAAGTAGACAAGTTAATGAAAGCATTGGAATCCAATAATGATGAAATCTCTTTTACTAAGAATACTTCATAGAGTTAATGAACGTATTTGTTCTTACACTGTGATAAAGGTAGACCCTTTTAGTAGGGAGCGGAAGTTATTATGTGTTTCCTGTGGAAGAACGAAAGAGGTTTTTTATGTCTGAAGAAATGAGAGAAGATCACTTCCATCCTATATCCGACGCTAGGAACATAGAAGTTTCTTTATCATTACATGAATTATTATTCATTGACGATCACGTTACCTTGTTAGTTTCAGACCACGACTTTGAGCATGTTGTCCCCCTTAAGGCTAGACTCCCTGCCTCTTGTGTTGGGGTAGACTTAGGGTTTATCCAACTAATAGGAAAAGCACTATTAGAAGCATTTTCGGAATCAGGAAAGGATGTGACCGCTCAGCTTTCATCAAGCGATCTTCTAACTATACGAGAGATAGCACTAACCCCAGTGCAATACGGCAATTCTAATGTCGGGGTTTCCTTGAAGCGTAAAGTATATCAGGCTTTATTTGATATGGAATTAGAGGGGATAAAAGAAGCAAAGAACCTAGATGCGTTACTAGATGGATTGAATATAGATTTAGGTGAGGATAAGCCATAATGGATGTTCAGTGGGATATTACAAATGTATCAGATTCAGAAACTAAGTGTTGGCACAAACGAAGTGATGACAAGTACGAGCTAAACGCTGTCACACAGAGTATCATAGACCTTACCGCTCTTGTTGGAATCAGTAAGATAACTCCTAAAAATATTGGGGCTTTTGCTCAGCGTCTAGGGATTATAAAAGTAATAGGCTATCCCGTCCCTGACAATGTAACGATAGATGCGTTACAAGAACACGTGGGTGTAGAAACATCCGCTAAGATAATGGACTATCGTAAATTCAAAAATCAAATCTTCTCAGGGTTGGAACAAGCATCTCGGGATGTGATAGAATAACACATGAAGAAAAAGACCCCTGCCCACCCCCATCGGTATCTAAACCACACAGAGCAACTTCTATGCGCTGTGTGTGGCTCTGAGGCTCCTAAAATCAATATACTCGACTCATCCTTGCGTAAAGGGGGGTTTACAAAGAAGGGGATACTAGAGTATTATAATATCACGAAGGAACAAGCAAAGCGTTTCTTTGTATACAAAGTAATAAGCAGGAAAGTTGGAACATAGAAATGAAACTAAAACCCTTTGGAACTCTCATATTAGTAAAAGTTACGCCTGACGAGTCTGATACTAAAACTCAATCTGGCATTATTATGCCTGATACAGTGAAGCACAACACACCGTTGGTTGCGGAAGTCCTTTCCGTTGGTTCTGATAATGGGAAAGGAATTCAATCTGGGGCTACGATACTAATCCCAAGAGATGCCTCGTTCATGCCTTTGGACAACATCCTCCCCAATGACGATGACGGGTCTGAGTACCGACTCATTTTACCTAATGTAATAATTGGTGTGCTGATTGACTAAGGGGGCGCATAGATTCGACTACCTATTATGCAACAATCCAAACCTTTACGGGTTGACCGTCAAAAAGCCCATTGACAATACGGCGGGGATTGCCTAAGATAGTAGGTAGGACATGGGGGGCAGTTCCCCATCGCCTCCACCAATTAGGTAGGATAAGACTACATGACTCGTATTGTGAAGCGGGTGGTAAGGGTTGACTGGTATTAGACAACTGGCATTCACATCAGTTGTCCTACGTGTGGTCAACGTAAACTGGAGTTAGAGAAGGAGCGGGGTGG
>Ga0209756_1000399_pt1 | contig 42495 bp, 33 predicted proteins | sample ETNvirenome_6_85_FD_184071 | JGI IMG/M metagenome (GOLD analysis project Ga0209756, IMG submission 184071) | Marine viral communities from the Pacific Ocean - ETNP_6_85 (SPAdes) (version 3) | ecosystem: Environmental > Aquatic > Marine > Oceanic | place: Pacific Ocean | collected 2013-06-19 | reverse complement strand
CAACCTAGCAGTAATACCTCCGAGATGGTTCACCACATCGCTAACGGCTGTGGACTTTTTTGAAAGCAATAGATATGTTGGAACACCTTGTAATACTGCACAATTTCCGCTAGGAGATCAATTCGAGGCATCAAACAATCAAGTAATAGAAATGTCTAAATACATTACTGCACCTTTCCTATGTGAAAAGATTGTTTTTGACGTCACAGCTTCTTTGTCTCAATGTCGTATCCGAAAAGTAACATCGGGAACTCCCTGGATAGCTGAACAACCCCAGACACAAACTTTTATGGTGCTCTTGCAAAGAGATTTAAAGTTTTCAGGAAGTTTAAATGATCCGGCTACATTTAAATATTGGGCAGGTTCCGGTTACCCACCCATGACTAACAAGCCAGAGTATGCAACTTATTCTCAAGATAGAAGAATTATCTGGTGGGGAAGGGTGGCCCAATACGCCGACTACCCTGCTGTGGGCGTCATCGCCGGATGGCCGACTTTTGAAGAGTTTGCATCAGAATATCCATGGGTGACTCAAGCAGCTGAAAAGTGGATAGGCGTAGGGCAATATCAGTCGAGTGACCCTGTTGATCAATCCACTACGGGTAGCTTTAGAATAGAAAACGAATGTCGAACTCCTTTGGAAGCTCCATTTTCACAACCGCCTGCCCAATATATAAGTTATCCCCCATCCGCGGGAGCAACTGGTCACCAACGAGACGGTGGCGTGGTCTATGGAAGGTCAACTGGAGGGAGAAGCCTACATAATCTTTCCGACGGACGATCTTTCATAAGAGGCACATCAGGAACTGAGATTCTAGAAAAATCCGGATCGTATCGAAATGTGAAAGCTCCGTTTGGAAACGGGCCCGATCGTAATGAATTTCCTGTAAACATTTCTAAGGATACATCCCGTGTAAGTCCTTTTCTTCTAATGCCCGCAGATAAACTAATCATACTATTTGCAAATCAGGCTGCCCCGTGGACTTATAGGACAACTGCCGCTGCCTTAGGCACCTGGAAATGGGAAACCGAGCGAGGGCTTTCTCAGGAATGCTCAACAGTCTTGGGAGCTGGATCTGCTGGAGTGACTTTTTTTGGAACAGAAGTTAGAGAAAACTCTCCTGTTTCATTTGAGACAAATCAGCCACTTACTTCAGACGCACTTCATGAAGATGTTCGAGACGATATGTCACCTTACGGAGAGGCCCGTTGTCTAGATCAGTGGCAAGTTGAACCGATTTCTAGCTACTATGGTTCTTATTTAGACAATGTAGTAACCGGTTCAATGTATGACCTTTCTGATCCGACCAAATTCGTCAATCCCTCCCCTCCTGGGCATAATGATCTTGTAGCAAATGTACGAAAAGTGCAAGCATCAGTTGTCGCCGGTCAAGGCGGGATAACAGGAAGTCTACAGCGATTTGTGAGAGCGACCGACTCAGCCAGAGTCTACTATGATTCTTGTACACCTAATATGGGTGAGGTTATTGAAAAACGCGGCCTTGCTTTCTACTCCTTCTCAGTCTCCACAAACACTCTTCAATCACTCATCTTGGATGCAGGCTCTACTCCTGATAAACAAGTTATGGGCTTTCCATTTGAGTCAGATATCTCTGATATTACGCGAAAACCGATAGTAAGAGATATTTTTAGTAAGCCCGGTATCCAATCTGTTGGTAATGCTTCAGTATCCTTCACCGCCGGCGGCATTCGGTCTCCTAATAACAGTTGGGGACCTGTGTATAAAAGTTCTGCCAAAGTTACCTATGGAGAAGACTATTCTAACTCAAAAGTTTTATCGAGTGAGACAGACTTATTAAAGGTTATCTGGGGAATTGGCGACGCGGCTCATAATGCAGCATTTACCGGAAAGGGCGTAGTAGACTGGAATACCAGTGGAACGACCCTAGGAAACGTGTTCCAGCCTAATGTTCGTGGATGGAAGTATGGGCTAATTAATGCAGCTCCTATTTCCCCAACTGCCATTTTTAGGTGTGATGCATACGGTCAGTTTAGAGATATGCTAGAGCCAACATTGACGACTAGATTTTTTGACAATCAAATACTTGGTGAGCCTGTTATTGAAGTTAATTTTACATCACGCGCCGGAGAATTAGGAATATCCCCGGACTCGACAAATTCTCAAAATCTTTCACAGTTTGCTACTTCTTCATTGCCTTATTTTGATGGTTTGTCAAAATCACGCCCCGGTACCCAACCTGACCTACTCGATAAGATACAGGTAGGGTAAAGATAAGATGTCAATACCGATTATAAAAAAGTCTCCGGGGGAAATCAAAAAAGCAATTTCAATTCCCCTTTTTAATACAACTAAGCAACAGTATGAGCCAATTATTTTTCCAAACGGTTTAAAAGTAGGACTCACAGGAGATGATTTTAATAGAGGCATAGAGTTGGTTTCAAACAATGCACCTTCTGTTACAACTAATCGTCTATATAATGAAAATGGAGCTTTGAAGTTTAATGGAGGAGCCATTGGCTCCGGCGGCGGAACGAGTTTTTGGACAGAAGGCTCCGCGGGAAAAATATACACAACTGGCTCAGCCGGCGTAGGAACTAGTGCTGCATCTAAAACAGCATTTACAGTTTCACAGGACTATGCCACCGTAACATTTGAAAACCAACTAGCTGATGGTGAAGGCGGCGGCAATATTATTAAATACGGCACAGGAACAACTGTTGCAGGAGAATTATATTATCTTGATGCTTCTGGGGCTTGGTATGACACTGATGCCAACACAACCGCAGTTGGAGGACAACTAATTGCAGTAGCATTAGGTACGAATCCTTCATCTGACGGAATGTTACTATCTGGCTTTGCAAGAATAGGATCATCTTTGATTAATGGCACACCTGCGATTGGATCACCTGTATATATCTCCACAACTACGGGAGAGTATGACTTTACCAGACCTTCTGCCTCCGGAGAGTTTGTAAGAGTTGTTGGTTATTGTTTGGATATCCATACTAGTGACATTCTTTTATATTTTAATCCAGATCCAACTTGGGTGGAGATTTCCTAAATGGCAATTTACTACGTTTCTCAAGATTCCGGAAATGATGCAAATACAGGTGTACAAGCTCAAAATTCTGCAACTCCATGGAAGACATTATCACATGCATTTTATACAGCCGGCGATACATCAACCGGAATCACGTATGGAAATGGGATAATCATTAATGATAGTGCAACATATACAGTTACAAATGGTACAGCAGGAACTGATAATACTAGTAATCAAATAGAATCAACCACAGGTTTTCTTCCCAGAGAATTTATTATAAAAGCCGGCTCCGACTGCAGCCCGATATTGGATGGTGGTCATGTTGCAGATTTTGCTATAGAAACCTACAATGACTGGATAATAGAAGGTATAACTTTTAGAAAATTCGGCTCTACTATAGGAAGTCACGCCGCAGTAAAACAAAGTTCCAGTAATAAAGCAGCAACTATTAGGGATTGTACTATTCATTCTATCAGTGGATCAGGTATAGACATGAGAGGCGAAGGAACCCTGATAGAGAGATGTTTAATTTATGACATTGCAAATCGAGGAATTTACGGTTTATATCAAATTACTATTCAAAATAATATAATTTATGATTGTTACAGTTATGGAATCTACGGTGGAACCTTAGGATCTGCAGCTTCAAACACAGTTGTTCAGCATAACACTGTCCATAACTGTCCTGCTGCCGGATCTACTCATGCATCTAGACAATACGCAGCTTTTACCGAAAATGCTCAGTTCAATATCATAACAGACGCTAGCTGCACTCTCTCAGGACTACGAGCAATGGGAAATCATTCTTATAATTGTGTTAGTGGTTCATATGATCATAACGGCTCAGCTTCTCCAGACAACTATTATGGTGGTACTAAGGGAACCGGAGATATTGAGTTAGATCCACTATTTACTAGTAACTCAAGCCATGATTTTACCCTATCCCCAGGTTCTCCGTGTATAGGGGGAGCAAATGGATCAACATCTAAGTTTGATTTTGTCAGTGGGTCTAGATACTGGAACTATGGTCAAGAAGTTATTGGAGTTAACGCCGGAGCTCTTCCTCATGATATGGGAGGATATGAATATAATCATACGTCAGTCTGCGGAGTTGATACAGAAAAAATTAATAAAGTTATAGGTGCTACTTGAATAAGTTAGCTAGGGTAGAAGCTATGAGTACTTGTGTATTTAGAAAGAAATTTAATATTAGCTACTATCGGCAATTAGAAGGTTTAAATAGTTAGACATATGGCAGGCATTCTAAACAACAAAGAGCGAATGATAGATTATATCATTACAGAAGAGGGAAAAAGGCAGGCAACAGCAGGCCAAATGAAATTCGAGTATGCTTCATTCACCGATATGCATACTTTTTATGCCCCCACCGGCTCCATAACAGATCCAGGTGTTGCTGAATCAGCTGCCTCCAGAATATATTTTGAAGCATCCAATCGTTTTCAAGATGTCATTGTTCCGGAATTAGAAGCCGGAAATTCTTTAAGACCATTCCGAACATCTGACTTTCAGTTTGATGGTAAAGTGGTTGCTTCCGGTACGTTTAAGATCGGATTCCAGACAAAAAGCAATATTTTGACAGGATCTGAGATTGTCAACAAATCAGAGCGATCTCTTATGGGGATTACTTCTAATTTTACTGATCAAAGAATTCTAGGAACTATTGATCCTTTTTCTATGACAACTGGCCTAAAGATATCACCCACCACTGGTAGTTTTTACTATTGGGATGATATGCCTATGGGTAAGTCTATAGATGGTAGTATTTCTTTAGAGGCTTCTGATAGCATATATGCTGATAGAAGATTTTCACATTTTTCTAATTTCTTGTATTTACCACCTATTAATAAACCAACTCCCGGAGACTTAAAGGGTAAGCCTTTAGGAGTATATCCAAAACTAAACCAAAAAGAAACAATAAAGTTTAAAGATTTAAAAAAAGGATTGTCGGACAAGCAAAGTGTAGAAATACAATTTGATGATACATCTAGAGACAATAATTTAATCGGACAGGTATTTGAGTTTTCCTCTACTGGAATTGAAAAGCTTTCTATTATTGATTTTGGCATCTTTACTGATGATGACCCTTTCAGTCCAGGAAAGCAAATATTTTTTATAGGAAAACTCTATAGAGATGCCAATGGGTCAGAAACTTTTATGAATATTTTTACTCTGGAATTTGATTGATGGCAAGATACAAAAACAATAGAATTCAAAAAGTCAAATTTAAAGATATAGCTGATTTTTCTGAGGGAGTCTATGACCTAGAGCTTACAGATATCTTGAATGATGCTGTAAAGTCAAAGACATTTGATAATTTTATAGAATCACCTGGCGCATTTGAGTATGAGTTAGACTTGACAGTCGATGAAGAAAAGGTAATAGAGCTGGGAGTTCTAGGCTTTAAAGTGGAGTTTTTTTCTAAAAACCCTAACAATACAATTAAGGTAGACAGACAAAATAATACAAGATCCCAGATTGCAAAAAAAAGAAAAAGTAATGTAAGAAATTTCTTATTGACGAAATCACCTGCTTCGTTCTTTTCGTTTAACATAGATCTAAACATTCCGCTGCCTAGCAATAGTTTCCAGTTTCTATCTAATAAAATGTATCTGCCCAAACCAAAGACATATACATCTTTCTTTATGCTCCCCCCAGAGACAGGAAATAAAAAGCAGCCGACACAAATAACAGCTACTCCTATAAAATCTATCGTAAAGAATAGCGGAATAGGTTTATCGTTCAAAGGGTATTCAAAGCAGTCTGTGTTAAAAAAAGGCCTCGATCCTGCAATGATGCTGGCGAAACCAACGCCATTTATTCCTACGTTATCTGCACAAATAAATAAAGCCTCAGTACCGCTAGATGATCCTCCACCAAAAGATCAAATTGATCGTGTTGCATTTAATACGATGCATGCAGTAAAATCTTTAATGGATGAAAGAGAAAAGCTTAGAAAGCTTCAAGATGATGATAGTAATGACGCACAAAAACTATCTAATTTAGCATCAAGCAATCGTTTATCTGAAAATAGCTTAGTAAATCTAGGGTACAAGGCAACAATTGAAAACTCTCTTTTTACTGTCAAGAGAATAATAGAGCTACCAAAGGATTTACTTGGGATGAAAGAAAGATTCTGGGTAAGAATAACACCAATCCTTAAGAAAGAAAATACCTTATTTAAAATCAACAAACAGACTTTGCCCATTATATTTTCCGTCAATCACAAATCTAAGGTAGAAGAGATTCTAGTACCAGAGTATGCACCAGAGGTATCTCTAGTCTTAGATAAGAAGGGAGTTGTGATTTTGCGTCTAACACAGAAAGATCCAACAGCTTCAAGTGTGTCTCTTGTGAGATCTGTAATCTCACCCAGAAAATCAGATTTTTCAAAACCTACTATTGTGGCAAATTTAAAATTCACATCAGACGACCCAAGTAAAATTATTACTGACTTTGACCCTGAGAATATTTTCCCAAATACAGTAATCTATCGAGCAATATCAAAATCTGGGATGGGACAGCTAGGGCCTTCTGCTAGCTATGTAATAAAAGGTCATGTTAATGTGAATATGCCGACTGCAAAAGAAGATCCCAATGCTTTAGCAATTATTGCAATCAATGAAAATGAAAGAATAAAAATTGATGTTGAAAAAATACCGGATGAAGTAATAGGAATAAGACTTTTAAGAGAAGAAATAGATGAGACTGGCAGCCTAGACAAGAGGGTGCAAGTAATACCTACAAATGACGGAAAGACCTTGAATGATACTTTCGGCGGTGTATCTAAGTTAACATATTTTGATTATAGCGCTGATCTGTATAAGAGGTACCGATATTTTTGTGCAATGAGACCAACATTGGGCGGAGAGTTTATTTCTGAGGAAGATGAGCACATTATAAGAAGAAAGCCAGTTAGACCACTGCCTGTGGAGGTGTCGTTAAGCAACACACAAGTAGGAAGAGAAGAGTCTGGTGGCTTTAGAGTCTCTATAGACGCAATTAGTCTCCCAAAGCCAGAGGGGATAGATTTTATCTTAAATGTAATGGAAAAAGCAGGTGTAGATCAAGTCCTGGTTGATGAAATTAAAAAATCCAGATCTGAACTAGCTGAACTAGCTGTTTTTGTGGTTGAAAGAATTGATAGAGTTACTGGAAAAAGAATCTCTTTTGGCTTACATGCACCCGGGACTTTTGAGGACAATGATCTTGTTAGAAAAAGATTAAAAATACCTGGTCTAATGCCCTCCGGAAGATACTCCTATTTTTTCAAGTTATGTCTGAGACCGCCACAGTCTTTTTTAAGAGATGTGTTTGTAAATGCCTACTCAGCACAAAATGCTAAAAAATCCATCAAGGCAAATGCGAAAAAGTTTTTAGGTGCCTTTGCGCAATCAACAGGTGCAATACCCAGCAACAAAGACATTGAGGACCTCTCGCCGGGAGACATGTTTAGATTAGGAGAAACAGGCATAACACTCCAAGTAGATGTCCAAACCCCCAAACCTTTGCCTAAGCCGGTAGAATTAAGAGGGAGAAACATTAAGACGGGGCGTCATAAAGGATATCGTCTATATTGGAAATCATCTATTGAAGACACTTCAGATGTTGATTACTGTTTAATATTTGTAACAATAAATGATAAATCACACGTTGCCGGAACAGTTGCTTGCTCCGGCGCTGGAATGTATTTTAAGTTTAAAGATACAAAATTTGGAAGTCAAGTAGGGAAAAAGACATATACAGTAAAGTTTGTTTATAGAGACAGCTCTGTATCAGCTCCGTCTAATAAGGAAACTCATACGACATACACAAATCTACCCAAAGCATTTTTTGCTAAAAAGAAAAAAATCAAGATTTTAGGTGATTTTAAAGGCCTCGTTAAGAAGCAGAAGATATTTGCAAAGGGAAAAGTGGCTCCAAAATCAATGGGAGTTTCTAACATTGCTAAAGCAATCGGTGCCCCAGGCTGGACGAAGAAATTTTAAGGAACTAGACAATGGCATTAAAAACAGCTAAGGAAAAATTATTATCATTTGCAACATCTCTCGACTCTGAAGTTGTAGGAGTAGGACAGACTCCTCCTACTGTAAAAGTTCCAAAACCTGAAGGAGATCTAATTCTTCAGAACAAGAAGATAAAAGAGACAAAACAGAGTAAAGGGGGAAACCCGAACCAGGAGATGCTAAATTCAAGTTTTGTCAATCTAAAGATAGACCCAAAAAGAATAGTTCCTTATACTACGTCACATATCTTTGATTATGATATACCTTCTATTAAAGATATGTTGTCAGCTAGGAAAATGGAAAGGCAAATCGATGATCTTATAATGCAGAAAACATATACAATCACAGAAGGGTCTGAAGATGCTGATAAGATTTCAAAAGCACTAGAAGATGTTGATTTAGAAATTGAAGATATGGACACACTCTTAGCTGCTGTTGAGTCTATGAATAAGTCATTGGAAGAAGCTGACAAAGCTTTTGAGAAAGAGGCACAAGAGAGACAAATTACAGAGAATATGACAGCTAACATGGAAGAATTAGGTCTAGACATGTTGGGAAAAGATGAAAATCAAGAACCGATATCTTTTTTGGATGTTCTGGCAGAAAACTCTTCAATACCCAGATCTTCATTGGAAGAATTTAAAAACTCTGCAATCTATTTACAGGCACTTTCAGATAGTGAGTATACTCTGTCTAGGGGTCTTTCGCCCAGTTTTATAATAGAGTCCAATCAAAGAGAAAAAAGCCCTTATGATTTTGCAGTCCCAAAAAAATCAATTAAGAAATACTCTGGGATGACTTTTAAAACATTGTCACAATTGGGAATAGGTGATAATGCAAATTATGACAGTGTTTTCGGTAAAAACGTTAACGGAAAACCTCCGATCATTGATGGTTTTTCTGCTATGGAACATGTTGCATATTACTGTTCCATACTTTCTCATGAATATCTTCTGTCCGCAGGACTAGGGGCTTTAGTAGGGACACCTTTAGGACAAAAATTTGGTGCTGCCGGAAAACCTCTTAAAAAGCTGTTTGGCACAGAAACATTGTTAAATATAACGGGTGAGTCCGCGTCCCCTGATTCACTTGCAGATTTTGTAGTGGTGGGAGAAACAGGCAATATAAAAACAATCACTGGAAAAGAAAAGAGAGTCCAACTCTTTGAAGGAGATGACCCCGCACATAATAGCTACAAAACATCAAAAACTGCTTGGATTGACACGATCAAAACAGATCCACTTAATAATAAGATGAACATAATGTCTGATGTTCTAAATCAAGCATCTGATACATTTTCTGATGCAGAAGAATTTTTAAAGACAATGACGGGTCGAAATGTTGAATTAAATCTTTTAACACCAAGGGGTCTATTTGCCAGAGTATTAAAAGACTTTGCTAGTCTTCTAGAAGGACTCACAGTTTCAACTGATGCTGAGCTAAGAGGAAAAAATGCAATTGAAATAATGTTTTTAGTTCATTGTGCCAGAGGAACTTCAACCAAATCATCTGAATTATCCAGCTTAAGAAGAAGAATGCATATTTTTGCATGCCGCCTGGCAAATTTACGAAGGTTGGCTGAAGAATCAGATGACCCTCTTGTAAGAATAACTTCTACAGAAGGATCATCCGGATTTCAAAGTGGTATAACAGAGGTGAACACAGATAAAAGACAAGTTGCACTATCACTAGCCCCTCTTTCTACTACTTCTGAAAAGTTAACATCCGGGACAACAGTAACGAAAACAGGACAACAAATAATTGATTCTGTAGTAGATTCTGAAGATGCCGCAGGATTAAATTCTCTCATTGTAGCTATATTTGAAGACCTACAGAACGAAGCACTAAATCTATCCAGAGAAGGCGGCGATAATCAGACATATTTGAGAGAGGGCCTTACAACAAGATTCTCTGGATTTGATGGAGCTATGACTATAGCATATATCTTTGAATGCTTTACTGTTTTAGCAGATTCATTTTGCGCTGTACAGCTTGAACTTGACAAGGGTATGTCCTTTGTCACAGCTCTTTATTTTGCTGTAAAAGAAATGGGTGATATAGGTCAGGAAGAAACAAAACTTTTTGTCGATTCTTTCTTGGACACAAAACAAAAAATAAGATACCACGGAAATAGTAACCCAAATTCTAAATTAAACAGGGCAAGAAAATTTTTGCTAGAGTTAAGCGCAGCATTAGAAAACAGTGACTTATCTAATTTAGTAGACTCAGATGGAAACATTACCGGTGTGGATGGTCTAACAGAAATACACCAAATTGGCAATGGAGTAACAATAACACCAATGAGCTTAATTGAACTAAGCCTAACACTTTCACAGATAGAAAATTTACCGTTGGAAAATTTTGCTGTTGCAAAATCTGTAGTTCAAACAGTGGTAAATTCAACTGAAGATTTGTCTTTGAGGGCAAAAGCTTTAAGGGGAGATACAGCATTAGTTCCAGATGATATTGCAATATTAAAAACTTTGGGAGAATCACAACTCGGAAAAGATTTTATCAATGGCTTGACACCCGAACAACTAGTCTATGCTCAAAAAAGACTCACTTCTTTTAAAGAAGCAAAAGAATTGCCGTACAAGATAGAAACATATCCGGATGAAATATTTGACTGCATAGATTTTTTACTTGATACAAAGAGTGGAGAATTTGTGCATGGGGCAATTCTACTTTTAGGTCTGCCGTCAGGAACTGTATCTAGTGAGATGCTATCAAAAAGCTCAACAAGAGAGAACTCGTCAGTTAAATTTTCAATTGATAAACTAGATGAGCTATTGTCAGTTGTAGATTTTAAACCAATCACAAAAACGTTTGGGTTGATGTATGATCTAGACAATAGTTTGATAATAGAAGCATTTGAGCAAGATATAGTGCCTACTAATTTTAACGAGCTAGTTTTGCTATTGACATATCATGTGGTAGGTGAAGACGACCCTATCCTAGGAAGCGAAATCATTAGTTTGTCATCAAATCCAACTCAAACAAGAAGACACCTAGAGGCAAAAGTTGAATCATTCTTATTTAAAAAAATGATCGAAATTTTGAGTGATATCAATAGTCAAGCTTCAAAGATTCAGCTTAATCCGATGACAGCAAGGGGTGAGGGTGTATTGCCGGTTTTATCTTCACTTTCAAAACCACTGGACCTGAACCCGGATTTACCAAACTTATTTTTTACCAAAACACCAGAGGGTCTTAAGCTACCAAATGCACAGAAAGTATCACAGATGATACAACCTAGAAAAGTAATTGTTAAAGGTATTGATGCATGGAAAAGTCCTGTGATTACACCTTTTGAAATAGACATGGTATATAAGTTTTTTTCAACCAAGCCTTTCTTTGTAGAGAAAATTAGAGAGTCTGTTTTAACAAGATCTATTTTTGATGAAGTATTTGCAGTATGGGTGAGCCTAGATGAATTCGATCCCGACGGTTATAGCTCCAGGGAATTATTTTTTCAATCTGGAGGAACACAGCAGACGATAAATGACTTAATTTTGAATATTAAAGAAGCACGCTCACCTGATCGTGTAGCTATAGAGTCACTTTACATAAGTGCAGATTTGGAGGTATCATAATGGCGATACTAGATTCGAGATACATAGGGATGATCGATATTCCAGAGCCTCAAGATTTGAGATCTCGATTTGTTTATAATTTTTTCGTCCCAGATGAAAGAACCAATAGATCTGGAGCCGCCAGATTTCAAGGTGTCAAAAAAGAAAGCACGCAAAGATTAATAGACACAAGAGTAGCTCAAGCTCATCTGCCAAGATACATTGAAATAAATTTTGACGAAGCAAGATCAGGAGACGGAAACATAGAAGACTTAGGCAATCAGCCTATTCTAACAGATCCAGCTGTCAAGGGTAAAACAGACAACGAAGATACACTTACGACAGAAAGAGACGCAATTTATCGATACACAGACAGATCTGTTAGAGCAAGACTCACTGGAAAAGCAAGATTATTAAGTAAGTTAATGACACTTGAAAATGAAGATGTATTAGATCAAATTTTAGAAATATCTAAAGAAAATGAAAAAATAGATGTGGCTCAACTTCAAGAAGTCTTGAGCCCGGAATCAACTCCCGGGGTTGAGTATGTTAATGATGTAGGGAAACTAAATGAGCCAGATGTCTATGTATTAGCATCTTCTCTAACCCTAGACATGTTTTTAGACCGACGACTTTTAAGAGCTTCGCTGGGTGGTGATTACACAAAAGAAAGTTTACTCAAGACTGTCAACACAAAAAAAGCTAAGGATGATGCTCTTAAATTTTTACCAACATGTTCTACAGATGGACAAAATGATTCGTTTGAACCTACATTTACTTTAATAAAAACTGAACCCGTTCAGTGGCCGTCTGAAAAAGTCAATACGATGACAATCGGTTATATCTTAGAAAGAATTGAAGTAAACGAAGCCGGAGAATTAGTAGGAACTTCTCGATTCTTAATAGATGGAGCCTCTTCCACCAGCTTCATAGACACCAAAATAGCATATGGGAGCACCTATACATACTCTGTAAGAACAGTCTCTTTAATACAAAGAGTAATAGATTCAGATGGTAATGATGATTTGCCACCCGGATTTTACAATAGTTGGTCTTTAGTTTCTTCTAGACCATCAAAGATGTCAATTGTTGAAGCTATTGAAAGAGTTCCTCCATTAGAACCAGATGGTGTATTTTACCGATACAATTATGATGGAGGTGGCCTTGTCTTAAGATGGCAAATCCCGGTAGGTAAACAAAGAGATGTAAAATACTTCCAGATTTTTAGAAGAAAATCAATTTATGATCCGTTCACATGCGTCGCGCAGATAGACTTTGATGATTCTACGATGGTATCGACGAAAAGAGAGCAAGTCGATCCTAGTAATAATTTTAAGTTTGACTCACCGACGACATCCTTCATAGACTCCGATTTTAATAGAGAGAGCTCATACATTTATGCGATTGCAGCAATCGATGCCCACGGACTAACATCCGGATACAGTGCACAATCCTTAGTTTCGTTTGATAGAATCAAAAATGTAATAAATCTTAAAAACATTTCTAAGCCGGGTGCACCCAAGCAGTATCCAAACTTCTTTATTGACCCGGACCTAGATGACAACATTTTCGTAGATAGCCTTACGCAAGATGCAATCTTTGTAAGCAAAAAAAATAAGATTAAAGTTTATTTTGATCCGGACGCGGCTACCTTTTCAAGTGTAGATGGACGTACCGGTGAGATAATTTCCACAAAAAATAACAACGCAGCAGTTTATAAATTACATTTGATAAACATAGATAGACAAAAGTCAACCACGTTAGAGATAGCAGTGGATAATTTAGGTTCTTCATAAAATGCAATTTACGGTGACTGACACAAGCGTATATTTACCAGCAGAGGTGTTCCAATGGGATTTTTAGATCATTCGACAAATAATATTATTATAGATGCTGTTTTAACAGATCAAGGTCGTCAGATGTTAGCTGACAATAGAGGTAGATTTAAGATCGCTTTCTTTTCTTTAGCAGATGATGAAGTTGATTATACGATTATTGAAAAATTTGGAAGAGCAGTAGGAAAAGAAAAAATATCAAAGAATACGCCTATTTTTGAAGCCCAGACAAAAGCGAACTTGGCTCTTAAGAATAGACTTTTAACATTACCAGATCCTACTGTAATACGACTACCATCACTTTCTTTAACAGCAACTAACTTAACAAGCAATATCCTTGCTTTTAATACATCAACTAGTACAACAAATGCAGTATCAGTTGAGCAAGTAATTACAGGAGAAACCACAATTCCCGACGGAGTATCAGACACTACTTTTACAGTTTTAGTGCCTGATAGGTTCCTTTCTGTACAGGGAAAAACTGAAATTTCTGTAGAATCTACAACAAGAATTGCATCCTATAGTGTGACTAGAAGTGAAACAAATAAGTCAAACGGCGCTATGGCTAATCTCACATTAATTTTGCAACCAGGTCTAGATGATACTATTTTCAATATCTATGGAGATTCAGACAACAAAAATAAGATAACAAGTGTCGTATCAATCGTGGGTGATCAATCCGGAATTAGAAAAGATTTCACAGTGACAATATCACGACCAACGGCATCGTAAAGAGATTTTAAAAGAGGAATAAATGGCACAGTTAACCGGCGGAAGCTTTAAAAGAATAAGCCCAGAAGACATTAAGGTTCGACGCTCAACCTTGAATCAGCTTGTAGATGTAATCCAAGAAGACGTTTCAGGATCAGCAACTCGAAAAAAATATCAAGTATTTGTAACGGGAGGGGTCGGCCCTGGAGTAACTTCATCGCTATTTCAGACTGTGTTCGACCAAGATTTTAGTTTGCAAACAGCTAATCCCATTTTTGATATGACAGTCGGACTTTACGCATCAGCATCAACAGTGACTGACGCTTCTACGGGAAAGGATTCAGCAGGAAAACTGCTTTTCTCTTCCCAATCTTTAATGATGAGAGAAAAAGTAGACGTCTATAAACAATACGCTGCTTCTCTTTTAGGAGATGCAGACAGTTCATTCTTTGCTCCATTTGGCAGTACAAATACATCAACTACAAATAGAAATGCAAACGATAGAATCGATGAAGCCCTATTTTTCTCCTTTAAGCGACTTTTCTCTAGAGATCAGATCAAAAGAGAGACACTGGCATTTCGAATGTATAGAAGCGGGGTTTTGGACGGAATGACAGGATCTGTCTCAGATCTTCAATATCAAACAATTGCAAACGGTTATACGGGTTCAAATCTTCAGATGACGTCCCCTTCAGGTAGTGCAATTTTTAGTGATATTGGTGCTGCTTCAAACATTAGAAGAACTTTTGGTGGATCAGTAGGTAATATTGTAAATGCAGCAAATACTTCCGAAACTGTTGGACTTGTATTTTATGATCAAGGAACTGTAGTTTTAGACTTAGGAAAAGCAGTTTACGCGGATCAGCACATGAGCGGTGTGATTGACGCTATGGCACAATCATCTACTTTCGAGGGTGCGAGTATCCCCACAGGCCATACTGTCCTGGGATGCAAAGATACGGGACAGGGAAATCCTGCAGCAAAATTTATTCCAGATTTCTTGGTTTCAGGATCAATTGATCAGATTGTAGATTGTGTCGCTTCAACCAGATTTCAATCTGGTTCTTTGACAGCTGCTACATTTCAAAATGTTACAAACATTAATTCAACGTTGATCTTTTGTAGAGCAACAGCCGATGAGTTTAACTACTCAACAAACCCAACATTTACAAACAGTGCAGGCAGAATCCGCGTGGTTGATCAGGGTCAAGAAGATACTCAAAGAACATTCTCGTTCCCAACTACTGTTGGTTTACATGATGAGTTTGGTAATTTGTTGGCAGTTGCCAAAATGTCTAGACCGATTGAAAAGAATGATGAGAAAGACATCACGTTTAGGATTCGTCTGGACTTCTAAAGGAGCCAGATATGTCCATATTTCGGCTCACGAAAGATCATTTTGAGAATTTTGAGCTAATAGCTAATCCCAAAAGACAGTATGCGTCTTCTTCTTCAGGAATTACAGGCGCAGTCGCTCTTTTTGCTGATGATTCTCCCTCTCTAAAAGAGTTAGCATCTACATTTGGAAACGCCTCCGGTAGCATAGATGACAATACAACTGACTTATGGAGAGAGACGCTAGCGTCAGATGTAGCTTCTGGTTCTTCAACAGATCATTACGGTGATTTTGAAAAGTACTTAAGTTTAGTAAACAGTCTACCTAAGTCTCCGTTCTTAACAAAGAAGCAGGAGATTTTAAGATTCACACCCGGCGTAAGATTTGACAAGAATCTATTAAGAAAAAGTGCTGTAAGAAAATGCTTGTTCCCGTACTATAGAAACACTTATCCATCACTTCAGTGGTCATATACAAATTATAATAGTCTTAATTTCGTTACAGGCGGTAATCTACCCACAGAGTCTGTCTTAATATATCCAGCAGGAACAGGATCAGTCACTCAAGAAAATTGGAATCCCCTAGGGCCGGCCAATAGATTTACGTTTGATTTTTGGATAAATCCCAGATACACAACGGTAAAGCCAGGCGCAGAGTTTACAGCAGGCACTGTGATGCATATGTCGTCTTGTTATGCTGTATCTCTTGTAACAGGAAGCTCTGTTGGAATAGATGGAATGCCTGATGGCTATAGAATGATGCTTCAGCTAAGTCATAGTGCAGACGTGTCGCCCTCCAGCATAGATCTATCCAAAGACAATAATGATAGAGCAGCACCAGAAGAATGGGTCTTCCTTTCAGATGATAACGCTCTTACAAGAAACACTTGGCACCATGTGGCAATTAGATGGGATTCTACATTTGATCATGGTACCGGATCCTTTAGGATTGATGGAACAAATCAAGGGACGTTCAATATAACATCTAGTTCTGTAATGCAAGTAACATCATCAAACATGGACCTTTTAGATCCGGATGCGTTATTTGTAGGAAACTATTATGAAGGTGACAACAATGGCGCAAATGCTATAGCAAAATTCTTTAACAAGTATGCACATCAAGAAGAGGGTGTAATGCTTTTTAATGATCTTTTAGAGACAGATCCTGCCGTTTTTAACTTTCCTAATCCTCTAAATGCAGAAGTCCATGATCTTAAGATCTATGACAGATATCGAACAAATGACTTAATATACTCTAGTTCTGAAGTAGGTGCATCACTAAGTGATCCCGATCTTTTATTCTATGTACCACCTTTTTTCACCAAGGATTCCAGGAATAGACTAATACTCCAGACGCCTTTCTTTGATGTAACAGGCTCTACAGAAGATCCATTTAATGTTGCACTTTCTTTTGGTGTGGGTGGAATGTGTATCAACTTAGAGAATTTTACAAAAGATTTTGTAACAAATCAATTCCCCAGGCTTTTAAACTTAACAGCATCTCGAATAGAAACACAGATCAATACACCTAGAACAGCAAACTATCTTTTGTATGAGTCTGGATCTACTCGAAAAAGAAATTTAACTGTTCTACCCTGTGATAATGGAAAGTTTTTTCCCAACTTCGATTTATTAAAAACCACTCCGGGAATGGGAATTTCAAATTCACTTTCTGGGACGTATGTAACCAGCTCTTTTAGCGGTTCTTTTAATGACAAATTTGTTGATGATTTTGGGAATTCCAACTATACCTTTGTTAGTCTGGAAAATATGGTCGATACAGGATCTTTAATAAACAAAGGAATCCCTAACGCAGATGAATCATCCGGTTCTCTTTTAGTTCCTCTTCAAGGTGCTACTCCTGAAGATCCCGGAGTTTCTCCTGGAAATATTTTAACAGTCCTACAACGTCAACATGATCCATCTTCTAATGAAGTAGTATTTTTTGATATGTCTAACATGTTTTACGGTGACGAAATAAAGCCGGGAACGTTCGTCCTAGAAGATCTATCAGCATCAGGCTCTAATGGAAGAGTGAAGTTTAAAGTAAGGGACAACAAAAAAGGGAATCTTTATCGAGCAGACTGTTCTGGATCACATGCGACCTGGGCAAGCGTAGGAAATCTAATTTATGAAGAAGGAATAGCTGTAATAAAAACTCCTCACATGCCACACTTTGGAAGCGAATCTTTTAAAGTATCATTTGAAGGACACAAAAGTGTATATGTTTTGGAAGTTACAATTCCCGCGGGAGAAGCCCTTCACAATTCATCGAGTAATCCAGTATACAAGCCTCTAATACCCAGCAATTATCCCAGCGAGACTTCTGATGATTTCACGTATATCACAGGAATCACATTACATGATAACAACATGAATGTGGTGGGAAGAGCTAATCTCTCACAACCGGTTGTAAAAAGAGATGAAGATCGGCTAGTATTTAGATTGAGGATGGATTTTTAATGATAGTGCTGGGTTTGGATATTTCTACATCAATTACAGGTTACTGCTTAATGGACACAGAGCAGCCTCTGGGACATCGTCTTATAGAAGCCGATGGTTTAATCATATCACACAAAAAAGATTCATACACCAAGTCTGTATTAACACGTGATGTACTTTTGGATCTTGGCAAGAGGTATGATATAGAAAGAGTCATTGTAGAAGAAAATTTACAAGCCTTTCGACGTGGTCTTTCATCTGCAAAAACTCTCTCTACTTTAGCAAGGTTTAATGGAATTGTATGCTTCCTAGCACAAGACACACTAAAAATTCCTGTAGAGATGATTAATGTTAACACAGCCCGAGCTAAAGTGGGCCTCAAGGTCAATAGAAAAATAGAAGATCCTATTAAAGATCAAATTGTTGAATGGGTAAAATCACAACCGGATTTTTCTAATTTTAAGTGGCCCACAAAAAAACTTAAGTCCGGCCCGAGAAAGGGAATGACAGTTTTAGAAAAGAAGTGTTATGATATTGCAGATGCAGCTGTAGTTTGTCTCTCAGCCTTCCAGGCTTGAACATTTGTTCTAGTAAGACTACACTTAACATATGAGTGTAAATAGTGATATCAAAAGAGTGATTAGGGTGGCTTTTGGTCAAGGGTCTATCTCTCGAGATGGGGTCAATTATGCTGTCTCTTGTCCTGCTTGTCGAGAAGAGAGTAAGAGCAAGAGAAAGCTTGAAATCCGCTTAGACGATGGAAGGTATCACTGTTGGGTCTGTGGAATTAAAGGGTCAGACATAAGATACCTGATTCGAAAACATCGACCTGATCTCATTGAAAGTACAGCAAATCTTAAGATTCAAAAAAGAAAGAAAGAAGAAGAGACTAAAGAAGAAGAACTTTTCCTTCCCAAGGGCGTCAAGCTTTTGGGCTGTACCATCTTTCGTGATCCCGACATGAATGCTACAAAGAGGTATTTAAAAATGAGGGGTCTGTCAGAAATCGACATGATGAGATGGAGAATAATGGCATCCCCCAAAGGTAAGTTTCGAAGGAAGGCAATCATTCCCTCGTTTGATAGGGATGGAAAACTAAATTACTACGTTGCCAGATCTATTGATGATCTGGGTAAGTTTAGATATAAGAACGCAAAGGTTTCAAAAGAAAACGTTATTTTTAATGAAATAGATATTGACTGGAAAAAACCTATAATCTTGGTTGAGGGAGCATTTGATGCAATAAAATGTCCCGAAAATACGATTCCAATTTTAGGATCTAGTTTATCTAGAAAATCTTCTTTATTTGGAAAAATATTAGAGAATCAAACACCATGCACAGTAGCCCTGGACCCGGACCTTAAGATGAAAGCTTATAAACTTGCATCACTTATAAGAAGTGCTGGATGTGATGTAAAGATAACTTTCGCACCCCCGGGTAAAGACATGGGTGATCTAAGTAAAGAAGAGGCATTAAGCGTAGTTTTTAATGCTAAACCATACACAGATATGATGAGACTAACACAGAAGATAAGCGAAATCCAAAGCGGATCTTCTCTATAGGAAACTAAGATGTATAAATTTGCGCATTTCGGCGATGTACACTGGCGAGGCCTGAGTCGTCATGATGAGTATAAAAGAGCTTTTTCTTCCGCATTTCGAATGCTGAAAGAACAAGATGTAGATGCAATTTTTATTGCAGGAGACATAGTACACTCCAAGACACAAGGGATATCCCCGGAGTTGATTAATAGTCTCTGTTGGTGGTTTAGAGGCTTGGCTGACATAGCACCAACATACGTTACATTGGGCAATCACGATGGCTTAATATTGAACAAAGATAGAGAAGACGCGATAAGCCCTATCATTTATGCGCTTGATTTACCTAATCTTCATCTCATTAAGATGACTGAAAAGGTGGCATTTGATGATCAAGTGGATATTATAAACTTTTCTTGTTTTGATGAAGAGACATGGGCGGAAATGGAACCAACCCCGGGGAAAATAAACATCGGAATTTTTCACGGCGCTGTTCGAGGAAGCAAGACTGATATTGACTGGGAAATGGAAGGTGAAGTTGATGTTTCGATGTTTGATGGGTATGAATTCGTTTTCTTGGGGGACATTCATAGACATCAATACCTGGAGCCTCACAAACGAATTGCCTACTGTGGTTCTACGATTCAGCAAAATTTTGGTGAAACACCAGACAAGGGTTACCTTTTATGGGAAATAGAAGATGCTAAAAATTACTCGTCTCAACATTTTCAAGTACCACATGATAGGCCATTTATAACAATTAACTGGAAAGGCTCGGTTTCGAGTACCTTAGATGAAGCAGATGAATTTCCTGATTTTGCCAGATACAGAATTAAAACTGCGATTCCAATAAGTCAGGGTGAAATAAAGCAGCTCTATTCTTCTTTAAAAGAGTTTAAGAGTGCAACTGAAATTGTTATGAAGCATGATGTGTCGAGAAGTGACTTGAGGCAAGAAGATACGATTCATCCTAACATGATCAATTTGCATGATCCTAAGATAGTTTCATCTATGCTTATGAAATATTATGAAAGAGCCAATCTTAGCGACAGAATGAATTCGAGACTAGAAGAGTTGGTCCATCGATTGTGGAAGAGTGCCATGAAAGCAGATCGATCAATAGGTGGAAAATGGTCACTTAAAAACATTGAATTTGATAATACGTTTGGCTATGGTAAGGGAAACGAAATTAATTTTGATAAATGCGAAGGAATCACCGGAATCTTCGGACGTAATCGAGTAGGTAAGTCTTCTATTTGTGGAAGCATCATGTATAATTTGTTCAATTCTACTGATAGAGGATCTATTTCTAATCTACACGTAATTAATTCTAGGAAAGGACATTGCAAGGCAACTGCTCTGATAAGCAAAGCCGGCAGGAATTACGTAGTCGAACGACAGACTGTCAAGAAACAAGCTAGATCAGGTAAGTTAAGTGCCACTACACAACTAAATCTACTTGAAGTCAATGATGAGGGCGATGTAGTAAAAGATTTATGCGGGGAGCAAAGAAGAGAGACCGAGAAAATTCTCAAGGAAATAGTAGGGTCTTCTGAAGATTTCTTACTAACATCATTTGCATCCCAGGGAGAGATGAATTCTTTTCTAAAACAAAAAGCTTCTGCAAGAAAAGCTGTTCTTTCTAAGTTTCTAGAGTTAGATGTTTTTGATCGTTTACACGAATCAGCAAGAGAAGAATCTGCTGGAGTTAAACAGCTTCTCAAAGCAGCTCCTGATAGAGATTTTGACATATCGATACTAGATTCTAGAAGTAAACTTAGAGCCCGTGAAATTGATAGAGAGTCAATTTGGGATGATCTCGAATCTATAAGGTCAAAAATTAGAGAACTAGAATTGACCCTGGCAACGAGAAGTGATAGTAATCTAGTAACACAACAAGACCTAGATGAACAAAAAGAGAAAATAGGCATCTTTGAGACAGAAAAAGACCAAAGATTAAAGAACATTGAAGGTCTAAGAAATAAGTTTGATGTTCTTTCCGGAAAAGTAACAAAGCTTACGGATTTCAAAGAAGAATTTCCCGTGGAAGAGCTTAGGGTATCAATAAACGAACAAAGAGAGCTGGAGAATTCTGTATCATCAATAAAGCACTCTGTGGACAAAGAAAAGCAGAGACTTAAGTCTTTCCACAAAGAGGTATCTAAATTAGATGAAGTTCCATGTGGTGATAGTTTCCCCACATGTCAGTACATCACTAGTGCTCATAAATCAAAAAAAGAAGTAGAAAAGCAAAACTCTAAAATTGATGATTTAAAAGAGGATTTAAAAGTTACTAGAAAGGGTCTAAAAAAATTATTGGACCAAGGACTAGAAGAAAAACTAGAAAAGTATAACGATCTGATTGTGAGACACAATGAGTTTACAGTTCAAAAGAGTAAGACAGAGATTTCGTTAGCAACTGAGAAGAATAAACTACATAAGATAACAGAAGAGATCAGAAAATCAGAACAAGAACTGGACGACATGAAGGCAAATGTATCGTCTGATGATGCTGCCTTGCAAGTTAGATCTCTTCGATCAAAACTAAAAAATCTAAATATTTCTGCAGGTGAAAAAGAAAACAGGCATGCATCTCTGTCAGAGTCAATAGGTCTACTACAGTCAGAAATAAAGAATCTTTTAGTAGAAAAAGATGAGTTTGAAGGTCTAAATGAACAATGGCGAGTTTTTGAACTTTTCTTACAAGCAACCTCCAAAAATGGAATTCCACTTGAAGTCATAAGATCCAGACTCCCTGATATTAATGAAGAGATTGCTAGTATTCTACAAGGAGTCACAGGCTTTACAGTTGAGCTTGAATCAGACGAAGGGTCTAATGAGATGGCTGTTTATATCAATTACGGAGATTCCAAAAGAATAATTGAGTGTTGTAGTGGCATGGAAAAAATGATGTCTGCCCTGGCAATTCGTGTAGCATTAATAAACGTCTCTGCACTTCCTAAGTCTGATATTCTAATAATAGACGAAGGATTCGGTGCGCTAGATAGCGGTAATGTAGAAGCATGCGGTAGATTTTTAGAATCTCTTAAAAAATGGTTCAAGGCAATATTAGTTATATCTCATGTCGATGCTGTTAAAGACGGGGTTGACAATGTTTTAGAAATTAGACGAAAAGGTCCCGATGCGAAAATACAATACACATAGAACACAAATTATTGTCAAGGGAGAGCAGGCCCCACTCGAATGTCCGGTGTGCAAGTTTGTCTTAAGAGATGACCATGATGTTCGATCTGTAAGAAAAGAAAAAGCATGTTCAGAGTGCACTATTAACTTTAAGCATATATTTTTAGATAAGTGGAGGGACGGTTGGCGTCCTTCTGTTGAAGAAGCTAGATCTAAGATGCATATTTAACCCAGAGGTGGTTTTATGAATACTAATACCGTAAGAATTATAGGACAAGTTTTAGAGAATAGTTGGGGAAGGGAGTCAAGCCCATCCGGAACATATTCTGTTAAGTACGATTTGGCTGGAAATCTTTTAACACTTAAGTTTACAACAGTCGTACATTTTGCTGGAGAGTCAGCATATGGTCCACAAGTTGCAGAAGCTAATAGACATGCTGTTAACTTGATAAATGAAAAGTTGACCCTGGTAAAGAAAGCTTTCAAGGAAGTTACTGGAAGCACTCTTAAGACAGAAGATTTAGGCGGCAAAGATGATGTCGAATTAATACAACCCCATTCGTCAAGAAGAGTTGCTTACTACCGGTATAATCATGTTTTTAAAATAGAAGACTGATTAATCGTGGCAAAGGCATCCAAACAAAAGCAGATAAAAGAGATAGTAAAATGTGGTAAAGATCCGACTTACTTTATTAATAAGTACGTAAAGATCCAGCATCCCACCCGAGGACTAGTCCCTTTTGACACATACCCGTTCCAGGATGATTGTGTCGATGAATTTGTTGCAAATCGATTTAATATTATTTTAAAATCCAGGCAGCTAGGAATCTCTACACTTTCAGCATGTTATGCTGTATGGTTAGCATGTTTCTATAGAGACAAGAATATATTAGTTATTGCAACAAAATTAGCAGTCGCCCAGAACTTCATAAAGAAAGTAAAAACTGCATTACGAAGTATGCCCCCATGGTTAATGCTGCCAGAGATAACTTCAGCTAATAAACAGGGTGTAGAATTTAGTAATGGATCTGCAATTAAAGCAGTACCTACCTCTGATGATGCTGGGCGATCTGAAGCACTTTCACTGCTAATTGTAGATGAGGCCGCATTTATTAGAAATTTCGACGAGCTTTGGATGGGCTTATACTCTACTCTTTCTACAGGAGGTCGTGCCATCGTTCTCTCGACACCTAATGGGGTGGGAGACAAATATCATGAGCTTTGTATGGGAGCTCAAAATGGTGAAAATATTTTTAATTTCATCAAGTTGATGTGGGACGTACACCCTGAGCGAGATGAAGAGTGGTTTGAAACTGAAACAAAAAATATGAGTCGTAAGCAAATCGCTCAAGAATTAATGTGCGACTTCGCTGCGTCCGGAGAAACATTTCTATCGTCAACCGATTTAGAAAAAATATCCATGCAGATTCAGAAACCCTTAGAAAGATGGGGACCTGATATGGGTGTATGGGTGTGGAAATATTATCTTTCAGAACACAAGTATGTGATATCTGCGGATGTTGCAAGAGGCGACGCGGCCGACTATTCTACTTTCCATGTTTTTGATACAGTAACATCAGAGCAGGTGGCTGAATATAAAGGAAAGGTACCACCCGATCAGTTTGCAACTCTTTTGGCTGAAGCTGGAAATCGATATGGCCAGGCTTTGATATGTCCAGAGAACAATACATACGGTTACGCAACAGTAATGAAGCTAGTAGATAATGGTTATAAGAATCTATACTTCAAGAACGAAAAGGATAAATTTGCTGCTTTGTACGGTGCCGGCGTTCCTGAAGTTTCAAAAATAGGATTCCAGACAAATTCACAAACTCGTGGACAAATTTTAACAAAATTTGAAGAATCAATAAGAACAGGAACAGTTAGGTTTTATTCTTCTCGTCTTTATGACGAGCTGAAGACATTTATCTGGAAGGGTAGCAAAGCTCAAGCTCAAAAAGGGAAACACGACGATCTTGTAATTGCAGCCGCGATAGGTGTATGGTTGTATGATGCTAACCCAAGTCTAAACAAGCAGTCATATGATATCAATAAAGCAATGATAGAAGGATTCCAGATGAACTCCAATGGATCAGAAAAAATAACTAGCCCATGGAGTCGAATTGCTTTTAATCCGTTTAAATCATATCCAGCCTCTTCGTTGCCCGTAAGTGGATCAGATGAAGAGATGGATTACAGTTGGCTTTTATAGGTTACTATATAGATAGTTTGTTCGAGTAGCAAAGAGGAAATTACATGGCACAAAGTTCAAGTCTTTTTGGTCGCCTGACTAAGCTTTTTAGATCAGGACCGATCGTAAAGAAAAGAGTTAAAAACGTATCTAGTCCTGCAGCTTCATCTGCCCTAGAGGTGTTCAAGCGAGCACACAGTGATGTTTATAGCAACACACTTAGCGCATATGGATCATATGATAGAATGTCAAGATACAGTGATTTTTCTGAGATGGAAGCAACACCAGAAATAGCTGCAGCTTTAGACATATATTCTGAGGAGACTGTTTCACCTGATGAACATGGTCGAGTCTTACACATATATTCAGACAATAGAAAGATTCAGGAACTCCTAGATTCTCTTTTTTATGACGTATTAAACGTCGAGTTCAATTTAGTAATGTGGGTTCGTAATCTTTGCAAGTATGGAGATTTCTTCTTGTTTAACGATGTCTCTCCTGAATATGGAGTCATCGCCGCATATCCGATCGCAATAAGTGAAATGGAAAGAGAAGAAGGCTATGATCCTGATGATCCCATGGCTGTTCGATTTCGATGGGTAACTCAGGGAAATCAAATGCTAGAGAACTGGCAAGTTTCTCATTTTCGTCTTTTGGGAAATGATGCTTTCCTACCGTACGGATCTTCGGTTTTAGAAGCGGCAAGAAGAATTTGGCGACAGCTAATTTTGATGGAAGATGCGATGTTAGTCTACAGGGTTATCCGTGCACCTGAAAGAAGAGTTTTCTATATTGATGTAGGTAACGTACCTCCCGAAGATGTATCCAATTATTTGGAACAAGCCCAGACGGGTCTTAAGAGAAATCAAGTTGTCAACAAAGATACAGGTCAAGTAGACTTAAGGTACAATCCTCTATCGGTAGACGAAGATTATTTTCTACCAGTGAGAGGCGGAGAATCCGGAACTAAAATTGATACTCTTGCAGGAGGTCAAAATACCGCTGCAATTGAAGATGTCGAGTATATCCAGAAAAAGCTTTTTGCTGCCCTTAAAATCCCCCGAGCATATTTGGGATACGATGAAGAAGTGGGTGCCAAAGCAACTTTAGCACAAGAGGATATCCGATTTTCCCGAACAATCCAAAGAATTCAGAAGACTGTAATTTCAGAGCTTAATAAAATTGCAATGATTCATCTTTATTCTCATGGCTATGATGGCGAAGAGCTTGCAGATTTTGAGTTAAGACTTTCTAATCCATCAACAATTGCGCAACAGCAGAAACTAGAACTTATAAGGGCTAGATTTGAAATAGCTGGAACCGCTCCGGAAGGATCTGTAAATCGTGGGTGGATTCAAAAACATGTGCTAGGATTGACAGATGATGAAATAGCACAAGTTCAAGCCGGAAGAATTCAGGATAAAATAGAGGATGCTGAAGTCGAAGCAGCACAGCCTCCTGGGGCAGAAGACGACGCCGGCGGAGGCGGAGGCGGAGACGAAGGCGGCGGAGACGAAGGTGGTCTTTTCTCAGGTGATAAACCAGAAGGCCAGTTATTAACAGCATACCCAGAAGAAGAATCTGACGATGATGTCGATGAGTCTGAAGAAGATGGCATCTTAAAGAATTTATCAATATCAGATGAAGAAGCACCAATCAAGGTTCAAAATCAAATTATGAATGCTTTTGGAACGGCGGTTAAGAATAGAAGGGTAAAACATTCCGGACCGGAAGCTACACACCTCCCTGACTTTATTAAAATGGTTTCTGTCGGCAAGGCCGGCCGCGGCCAAGATTCGCTTAACAAACCATTTGATGAAGACTTTTTGGGAAATCCCATGGGGGAGTCATCGTCTGTTACCGCGCCACCAAGATTAACTTTTGATTTAGTGAAAACGCTCGATAAGATGTCCAGCAGGATAGGTATTAATAAGGCAAATTTGCTTTCTGAAAATGAGCAAATTGAAATTGATGACATTATAGATGAATAAGGAGGCAGGGGCCAAAATGGCGAAGCATAATAAAAAACGCAACGTCGGTCTCATTCACGAGCAATTAGTAAGATACGCAAGTGAAAAGATCGTCGAGGGTAAAAGATCAATTGCAGAAAAGGCAATAGACGTACTAAATAATCATTTCGAAGAGGGCACTGAGCTCTATAGAGAATTTAGACTATTTAATTCACTGGTACATACAAGAACGTCAAATGATGATCTTGCCAGGAGAATAATAAAGGAAAGCAAGGAAGCTTGCAAGATTCATGATGGTAAAAAACTAAGATCAGAAAAGTCTGACCTTATACGATCCATTAATCATAGAATAGACGAAACATATTTTTACAATCAGCGAGTGGAAAATTACAAGATATTTGCAACTGTTCAGGCACTTCTAAATGAGTGGAGGGGCGGATCTAATTTATCGCCTAAAGATGTAGTAGATTATGAAATTGTTTTAGAGGAGTGGATTTCTCGAAAGGATAAGAAAGTCACGATGGATAAAAATATTGATGCTAATCCACTCACTTTTAAGATAATGTCTGAGAAATTCAATAAAAAGTATGCAGGGTTCGATAAACATCAAATGGCACTTCTAGAATACAAGCTATTAGGGAAAGATGATAAGGTTGAGGAAAAGATTAAAAACCTCAAAGTACAAGCAACTCTGGCAATTGAATCTTTCTATAGTAATTGTGATAATCCAACGCTGGTAGAGAAAAGAGTCATCGTTGAAGAAAAAATAAAAAACTTACCAATTAATTCTAATGATGAAACTATTAAAAAAGCCTTGATAATTTCTCATTTAACAAGGGAGCTGGTGGCAGAAAATGAGCAGTAACAGAAAACTTCTGACCGAGTGGTTAGCTTTTGATTACTCCCCTGATATAATCAAAGAATCAAGAGAAAATAATAATGGAAAAATTCTTCTTAAGGGAATTTTACAAAAAGCGAATACATTAAATCAAAATGGAAGAGTGTATCCTGAGACAATCCTTACAAGAGAGGTAAGAAATTACCAAAAATTTATAAAGGAAAATCGAGCCCTTGGTGAATGTGACCATCCAGATTCTTCTGTTGTTGAATTAAAAAATGCTTCACATATTGTTAGAGAGGCTCATATGGATGGTGATGTATGTTACGGAACAGTCGAACTTTTAGATACACCTAGCGGAAAAATCTTACAAAGCTTAGTAGAATCAGGTGTTACTTTGGGCATTTCTTCTCGTGGTGTAGGAAGTACACGAAGAGACGGAGATACTGACGTAGTACAAGATGACTTTCAACTTATCTGTTGGGACTTTGTCTCTGAGCCTTCAACTCCTGGCGCATTTGTAATGAGAGAGGGAAGAGACTTTTCTGGAAAAGATTTAAATCGTCATTTCACAAAGTCAGACAGAATTGATAGGATTATGAACGACATCATCGATTGGGAGAATGAATAATGGGACAATGGGTATCAAGTAACTGGAATTCAGCAGACGAGTATGGCTGCTCCGGAACTCCATGGACAGAAACCGTAACTTTAGGAACAGGTGCAGTAACAACACTTCGATTCCCAGCAGTAACAAGGTGGATTCAAGTTATTAACACAGACAGTACAGCTGCGAATAGTGCAAAAGTAGGATTCACAGTCAACGGTGTTAATTCAAATCCAGACGACAATTATTTTCTGGTACCAGGGTCATCAAATTCCGGAAGATTAGAAGTAAGGTGTCTAGAGCTTCACTTAAAAGCTAGTCAGAATACCCCGACTGTAAGCATAATAGCTGGCATAACTCAAATTCCAAAGACTCACATGTTTGATGTGACAGGCTCGAATGATGTGCAGGGTGTAGGATAAAATGGCGAAGATAACAAAATCACAACTAAAAGGCATCGTCAAGGAATGTCTTGTAGAAATTCTGTCTGAGGGAATATCAGCTTCGGAAGATAATCCTTTGAATGAGTCTAGAAAAAGAAAGAAAGATGCTTTGAGACGTAAAGCTGAAGAAGATAGACTATCAGAGCATAGAAGAAAATTAGAGACTAGAGTTTCTGATACTGTTGCAACAGTTACGGATGATCCTATTATGCAGGCAATTCTTTCTGATACAGCGAAAACTACCTTACAAGAACAGACAGCAAATGAAACGCCTGCAGGAAAAAATTTAGCAGGCCCTAATCCCCTTGCCGGACACGGCTCAGTAGGTGCAGGCATCAATCTAGATTCAATTTTTGAGTCTCCGAGTCAAAATTGGGCCGACCTAGCTTTTACAGAAACAAAATCATGATGACAACAAAGTCTGGCAACGTCATAAATAGAATAGTAGGAGATGGAGGTTTTACTATGTCACGCAAAGTTAAGAAGATGACTCCCAAAATGCTTAAGCGAATGATCGTACAAGAAGCTAGAAAGCTTCGGATGGAAGTATTAGAAACGGGAAAAGAAGATATTGAGAAAGTAGCATCAGAAACTGAAGAAGTGGATGCTGGTGAATATGCTGACTCAATTGAACAAGATATCGATTGGATGAAGGCTCTCAAGATTCACGAGAGACGTCTAGCACGAAAATTAAGTGAAGTTCGTACGGCGAAGAAAAAAGTGAGTCGCCGTTTAACAAAGAAAATTTAGGAATAAAAAATGCCAGACCATACACAAAATACTGTAGTCGCTGCTGTTACTGATAGAACTCTAGGTAAAACTAGTACAAATGATCTCAAGGCAATCTACGCACAAAGTCCGATGTATATAGGGGAGATGACCCCTGAGACTATTAAGAAGCAATTTCAAGATGAGGTTCTTGACGGGGTTATTAATGATGGCGGTCACACATTTGGAACATTTGATACCAACTTTGTAGATGCACCTAACCTTTCTGAAGTAGAGACAGGCGCCGGCGGTCTTCCAGCAACTCCTTATGTTCCCAATCCATCATCCCCTGGTCCAGGAAGCATGAATCCAACTGATCAACCAGAAGCACCTGATGGGTATGGTGAAAATCCAGCTTCTCAATGGGGATCTGGTGTAGGTCATGCCCTAGGGCCAAAAGCTTCTTCGGAAAAGATTTCCAGCCAGAAGTTAGGTGATTATGTAATGGGTAAATCAACCCAGGAGTAAAAGTAAGTGCCAATTAGCAGCGGTCATATGATTCATAGCACTGTGGAGGACATAAGTCCTCCACTTAGTGAGAAATCTACCAAGACTGGTGGACCTACACCTGCTGTTTCTAATTACGGAGGTACACTCCAGGCGGCATATCCTGCTTCTCCAATGATGGGAGTAGATCCATCATATAATAAGACACATGTTGCCCACTTAAAGCTTAAGCTTATGACGAACCAAGTACTAGAAGGTGATATTGCTAGTGCTGCTGGTTATTTTGGTTATTCTACACCCGAGTCGTCTGAAGAGTCACCTTCAAGCCCGGATCTAACTTTTGATGGTGCTCCAGTAGTACCGGATATAACGACAGATGCTAACGGAAATAAAATCGCTAGTCCGTATATGCCTAATTTACTTCCCCCTGATTCATTTAATCCGACGATGGATAATCAAACACCTGTTATTATTACAGCTGAAGAATCTGGCGCGGGAACAACACCCTTTGTAGGCGACGGTCTTAAAAGCCCAAAAGCATCTTCAACAAAATTAAAATTAACCATCCAGTCAGAACTTGAGGATCCGAATGAATTCGCCCCATTTTTGCCAGATGGTACTAATTCTGATCCGCTTGGTGGACCGTAAGAATAAGCAATGCCTTTTACGAGAATCCCTAAGAATTCAAGCAATTCATTTCAGTCGAGATATGATGATAGAAAAGGTCTTGGGTATGGATCATTAGAACAGACATTTCAGGGTGAAAAGAAATCAAACGACGATTTTCCCTATTTGGACTCTGATGATGCCATAGAGGATGTCGAAGTGAACGATGAGTCTTTAGAGGCAATAAGTAAAAAAGTTTATACTCCTAGAAGAACTGATCCCGGCGCTGAAAAATCTACAGATAGACTTTACTTTGTTGGCGCAGCTTCTAAACTTCATGCGTGCTTTGAGCATCCTGAGGATATTCTAGAAGAGATAATGGCGATTGCAAAAGACATGGAACCCCGAGCGGGTTCTGCCTCTATTGGCGGTTACAGTGCATGGAAGGCATTTGATGAGAGGCCTTATAAGCGAACTGGGACAAAAAAGGGTTGGTCTGAATCTCCTCCTATGAGCATACCAGCCATGGTAGAAGACGAAGAAGAAGAAGAAATTTATAATTTACAAGATTTTGCAGATGTGCAAAGTCGATCTTTAGGTGAGAGTTTCACGCTTTATGATCATACTTAGACTAGAAACTGCGGTGGTAAAATGAATAGATCACTTTATGAAGAAGCAATTGCTGATGCAAAGCAACTAAGAGAATTGGCAGAAGATACTGCCAAAAATCGTGTTATTGACGCTGTGATGCCCCAAATAAGAGACCTAGTAAACAGGCGGATTATGGGTGAGCAGCTTGAAGATGAAATCATAGCTATGGAATTAACTGATGAGCCTGAACCGGTCGAGCAAGCGACTGAGATAGAGGTGGAAGAAGAGGCCCCTGGCGCGTTATTCAACGTTTCAGCCCAGGGTGACGTCAACATATCAGTTAATTCAGAAGAATCCGAAGAAGAAGAGGAAGTTTTAACAGATACCATGGCAGAGGCCCTCGGGCGTCTAATTCGTGGAGAAGTAGAGATTGAACCATCTACTAAGGAGAGAATCGTTGCCCTAGAGTCAAGAGTTTCAAAACTGCGTGAAATAAATGAGTCTACATTAAAAGGTGATCTAACAAGGTCGCAGAAGACGAGACTGAATCTTTCTTTTATGCATTGTTTAAGAGAGACATTAAATTTACGCAGTAAGGTAATACTTAACGAACAGGACAACACTCAAGATAAACTTGAGCGGAGACTATCAGCAATTATCAAGGAGATGAAACAGATGTCAAAGTCAAACCGTCGAAATATCTTCGATTTTCTCTTCGAGGAAGAGGAAAAGGGGAAAATGAGCGAGCTCGAGGAGGCTGAACTCTCGCTTGAGCTTGAGGATGAAGAGTCTGAAGAGCTTGCAGCTGCAGAAGACGCAGATGCAGTAGATCAGGCCCTCGCAGATATTCTAGGCGATGTCGAGGTTGCACTCGATGTAGCAGTAGAAGAAGAGGTTGAGGAAGAAGTAGAAGTCGAGGACGAAGAGGTCGTCGATGATATGGGTATGGAAGAGGAGGCCGCCGAAGAGGAGGTCATTGAAATCGATGAAGGAATGCTTCGTCGAGAAATTCGCCGTATGCGTCGACTTCGTGAGCAGGAAGAAGGACGTGCCGCTGAGGCAGATCCTTTCTTAGCACACGGAGGAGAGGAAATCGGTGATGTCGAGCTTGATGTGGATGAGGATGATTTAATCAACGCACTCGCAGATGAGCTTGGTGACTCTGAGCATGTACCCCCTGCCCCAGGCACTTCAGGATCAGTCGCAGAATCACGTAGACGCCGTCGATCAGCTAGCCGCCGTAGATCTCGTGTAAACGAGTCACGTCAGCTTAAGCAATATCGAGGAGCGGTTTCTACTCTCAAGAAACAGCTTGTTGAGATGAATCTCTTCAATGCTAAGCTTCTTTATGCAAATAAATTAATGCAGAACAAGAATCTATCAACTAAGCAGCAACGAGCTATTGTCGAGGCCCTAGATAATGCCAAGACGCTCCGAGAGGCAAAGTTGCTTTATAAGAGTTTGTCGGAGTCCCTCACCCGTCGCGCTCGTGGTAAGAAACTAAATGAGGGATCACTACGGACGCTCGGATCGTCTTCCAGATCAACCCGATCAGCACAAAGCAGATCAAGAAATGGTGTTGAGGCGGAACGATGGGCAGTCCTCGCCGGCTTGCACGGCAATGACTAACCATCTTTAACCTTAAAGGAGAATAAACAAATGTCTAAGTCATTTAATTTGGATACGTTGACTGAGGGTATTCGCCAGAGACACCTGGGAACCCAAAACCGTCAGCTAGTCGAGAAGTGGTCGAGAACCGGCCTTCTTCGCGGCATGAACGGAGTCCACCGAGAGAACATGGCGCGCTTGCTTGAAAATCAGGCATCGCAGGTTCTTAAAGAGGCTTCTTCTGTTTCAACCGGTGGAGGCAGCATGACATCGTCCGGCGACCTTCGCGGTTTCACTAACATTGCTTTTCCGATCGTTCGCCGAGTATTCGGTGGTTTGATCGCCAATGAGCTTGTTTCAATTCAGCCAATGAGTCTTCCTTCCGGACTGCTCTTTTATCTTGACTACACCTATGGTTCAGGTCGAGGCGGTGCTGGAAATGTAAGCACAACTTCAGCGCTTTATCAGACAGGATCTTCCATCTATAACGCACCTCCAGGAAAGGGAGTTCGCTCCGGTTCTTTAGGTGTTGGTGGTATGTATGATCTCGTCGGAACTGGCTACTCACGAGCTCGTGATGAGTCCAATGTCGTTTCTGTCGTGCTTTCAGGGGCTATCGGTAAGTCGGGATCCTCACTTGTTTCCACTACTGGTGGAACCAACGCATTGCTCAATTCAGGATCTGACGGTAAGTTAATTCAGTTTGACCCACAGGTTTCAAACGCAATTGACAATAACTCTGGTAATCTATCAGATCTTGCAGTTGGTAACGGTGTGTTCTCAGCTGTTGTTCTTGCTCTCACTGATTCTGCGTTTGATAACTTGGATGCCACATTGGCGAAGACAATTACCTTGGCACCGGACACATTTACGTTCGCCTATGCAGAACTTGGAAATGATCCGGACGGCAAGCCGTACCAGGACTCGGATGGTATTTCAAATATCGCTCGTCTCAATCAAATTGGTACAGTTTCCGGTAATACATTCACAGTTAATGCACTAGCTCCACAGGCTGATCGTCACATTCTTATGATTGTTACGGGATCAAGCACGCCAGAGACAGCAGCGGCTATGCCAGACCAGCCAGCGGCTCTTACCACTGGGACTGGTGAGATTAACTTTGCAGTAGATGCAGCTCTAAATTCAGGTACTGGTGATACTCTTGTTATTCCGGCATTTGAATCGAACTTTGCGACGTCACCACGTCCAGAGATTCCAGAGATCGACATCAAGATCGAGGCCATTGCGGTCGTAGCTAACACTCGTAAGTTACGTGCCAAGTGGTCACCAGAACTCGCACAGGACCTCAACGCATACCACTCGCTGGATGCAGAAGTTGAGCTTACTCAGATTCTTTCGGAGCAGATTGCTCTAGAGATCGACCGCGAGATTCTTAACGATCTTCTTACTGAGGGTAATGCAGCCAACTACTACTGGTCACGTGCACCAGGTAAGTTCGTTAACAAGGAGACAGGTGCTGAGGTACTTGCTTCTTCCGGAACAGCTCCTGGACCTGCATGGCGTGGAACAGTTCGTGAGTGGTATGAGACTTTGATTGAGACCGTCATTGACGTAGGAAATCAGATTCATCGCAAGACGCTTCGTGGATCCGCCAACTTTATTGTTGTTGGACCAGATGTTGCAACTATTCTTGAGGCTTCCGTCTTCTACAAGCCTTCCTACACCCTCGACGGTGAAGGACAGGTCAGCCAGCCAATGGTGCTGGGTGCAGAGAAGACCGGTACTTTGAGCAACCGCTTTACAGTTTATAAGGATCCTTACTTCCCACGAAATAAGGTTCTCGTAGGCTACAAGGGTGGAAGTTACCTTGAGACAGGATACGTTTACGCACCTTACGTGCCACTGATCGTTACTCCTACTATCTTCGCTCCTGAGGACTTCACCCCACGTAAGGGTGTCATGACTCGCTACGGAAAGAAGATGGTTCGTTCCGACTTCTACGGCACAGTGACATGCATGGATATGTCAGTTATCTAATCATAGATTAGAAAGATCGCATGATCTGAGGCGCCCTGGTTTTTCCAGGGCGCCTTTTTTATTATTCAAATTATGAAAACAATGGCCGCCGTAAAGCCTCTAGGGGTCCTCTAAGACATTCCATTAATTAGTTTGATAGTAACCTTAAAAAAGAACAAAAGATCCAAACAGATACAAATCTGTATCAACCTTTTTCATGATTTGACACCAACAAGATAGTTATATACCATGAGTCCACGTAATTCAAAGAAAAGTATGCTTAAGCTCAAGTCGTTAGTTGAAGAACTAAGTGATAGAGATAATCAGCTAAAAAAAGATTTTGAATTATTTGAAGAATTTTTTGAAAACTTTCCAATCCCTGTAACAATGTGGTCCATTACCAAGGACAAGACAGTGATATCACAGCGGGGGAATGGATTTGCATGTCGAAAGGCAAATAGCCTGGAAGATATGTTTATGTGTCCCACTGTTAGGTCGATGTCCTTAGAGAGACATGAAAAAGCCCTGCAGGGAGAAAAGATCGATTATTTTGTCAAGACCGAAACAAATGTTTATTATGCAAAATTAGTTCCGAGACAAAATAGTAATGGAGATCTAATGGGAGTTTCGGGAATAGCATGGGATGTAACTAGTAATGCAGTAATGCTAGCATGCATAGAGTCTATTCATGATACTACCCATGGCCGCCGAGGCCAATACAAGGAAATACATCAAGTCGCTGATAAAGCGTTATCTGCTAGTCGTCTAAGACGTTTACTAGATGAACATGGAGAAGAGTAATGCCAAGCGATGGTCAAAATGGTTGGAACGAATATTCCAGGCTTGTTCTCAAAGAGCTAGAATCACTTAATGATAGCATAGAGGGGCTCAAGACAGAGTTTCAGACTGTCAAGCAAGAATTAACTAAAATGCAAGCAAAAGAAGATAAGGTAGATGAGCTTCGACAGTGGAAAGAAAGAATAGACGATGTAGCATCGCCCACACAGCTGCGCGACCTTATAGTTAACATAGAAGAATTAAAGATCTTCAAAACAAAAGCAATAACAATATTCGCTGTAGTTCAATTTGGAATGGCAGCGGCAATGTGGCTAATGAAAATAGTGGAGTAACAAAATGGCTGACGTAAAGAAAACAACAAAAAAGACAACAACAAAAAAGACAAATAAATCTGCTGCACCATCCGTGCCTGTAGCAGCCCCGGAAGCTCCTGCAGCTGTGGAAGAAGCTTCAAAAGTAGCTGCACCCAAAGTGCAAACGGCAAGAGTGCGCTGTCGTCGTCGCAATTAATAGTCACTGATTTGGTGATAATCTTAGGCTTGAAGTCGATATTTAGCCATGTAGGAGTTTAATCATGGCAACGTTTGCAAATACAACTAATCCAACTCCGTTTGGATTTTTTGACACTGATACTGTGTTTCAAACAGAAGCAGACGCACTAGTAACTTTTGTTAAAAGAAAGTTGGGTGATGATATTCTAAGCGTCGAGCTGACTAAGAAACAAATATGGGCGACGTTTGAAGAATCATTTTGTGAATACGGTGCTATAATAAATCAATATCAAGCCAAGTCCCAGCTAGCAAATCTATTAGGTGCTGCGACCGGTTCAATGTCAGGCAGTGAACAAAAATTTCCACGTGAAAATTTTGAGTTTATGTTACGACGAGCTGAACCCTACGCAATGGACGCGGGCTTAGGGGGATCATATAATACCCTCTCGGGATCTATAGAAATCACAGCAAACGTTCAAGATTACGATCTCTATACTGACCTAAAAGATGATGCTGGAAATACTCTATACAGCAATGCTCTAAATAATCCAAAAGGTAAAATGAAGATACTTGAAGTTTTCCATTTTGCCCCATCAAATGCATATAGATTTTTTGATACTACCAGCGCTACCAACTATTTGGCGAATGAGTTTGCATTTGAATCGTACACTCCGGAGTCTATTTTTTACGTCCTTCCGCTGTTTGAAGATATACTGCGCGGAGGTATGCTAGACATGTCTTCGAGGGTAAGAAGAAGCAATTATTCTTACAAGATATCGGGAACAAAAATAAGAATATTTCCTAAGCCAACAGGATCTCCAGTTAAGCCTAAAAATCTATGGGTCCGTGTAGGATTCTCTCCAGACCCAATGAATCCAGCATACGAAGATGACACAATATACGGTGTCAGTAACCTTTCCAATATTCCATATGGAAGGTTGACATACACAAATATTAACTCGATCGGACGTCAGTGGATAAGACAGTATGCTTTAGCACTAAGCAAAGAATTGCTAGGTCTTATTAGATCAAAATTTGCTACTGTTCCTATCCCTGGATCTGATCTTACTTTGAATGGTGATAATCTAATATCTCAAGCAAGAGAAGATATCGAAGCATTAAAAACCAAACTATCAGAAATGCTTGAAGAGCTAACTTACAGTGCGATGCTTGAAGATGAAGCAGCAGCTAGTGAAAATCTTCAAAGAATTCTTAAAAACATCCCTGTACCAGGCGGTACAGCAATAATCATGGGGTAATCTAAAGTATGTCTAGACTATTTATAACCCCAAGAGAAATAGACTTTATTTCTGATGTTACTAAAGAAGTAATTAAGGATGTCGTGGGTCAGAAGATCTATTATTACCGCGTAAGAGAAGATCTAACAGAAATTCACGATGTCTATGAAGAAGCAGAGAACAAAGTGATGGATCCTCCTGTAGAAATCGATGCATTGATTGAATGGGAGCCGGAAATCATAACTACAAATAGATTCGGTGGAGACGATGCATATTCAGTTAATGTATTCTTGCATGAAAGAGATCTACTAGATCGAAACATCAACCCCCAACAAGGTGACTTTTTTAGTTACGGTGATACATTTTTTGAAATAACTAGTGCTATTATTGAAAGTAATGCGTACGGACAGATAGAACATAGTGTGGGTCTTAAGATTGTAGGAAAGCAAGCAAGAAGAGGTTTGATTGATAGAATACCAAATGGACCCACAGATGAATCATACTCTGATCCAGGAGCCATTCAAGAGACATTTGTTCAATCAAGAGGATTTGCTGAGAATAGACTTGGTCCCACCGGTGATGTGAGATCACTCCAAGAAAAAGGTGTTGTTGAAAAGCCAATAACAGGCCCCGCTGAGGTCTCCCCTAGCGGAGGAAACGGAAAAGAAGACGAAATCGGAATGATTGATTCATCGTTTTATGGCGATAGCTAGGTGAGGTTTTAAATGTCCATAAGAGATAATAAGGGAAACCCTCCTGAAGATTTTACCATTCCTAGTTGCACCATCGAAGATGTGGATCGTGCTCTTTTTACCCTTTTTGACAAAGATTTACCCTTTGTGTTTAGACATAAGGAAGGAACTAAAAAAGCCCCGGTGATCTTCGCCACCGGTGAACGATTTGCTGTGCTAAGAAGAAAAGAGCCACTGAGAGATAAATCAGGTGCCATTGTCTTGCCGCTGGTATCCATAATGCGAACAGGAATTAACCAGACTCCAACAATGGGCGCCGGCACAAATCAAAATCAAGAAATAACAATAAAAAAGAGGTTGTCACCCGAAGATCCGTCTTATCAAAGATTGATAAATAAGGTAGGGCTGGATAACTCTGATAATCTAGTATCAGATGATGCAAGAACCCAATTCCCTTCTCTCTCCACAGGATCAGTCCCCGGAAGGATAGCAACCCGGAGATCAGAGACACCTACTTCATTCGATGTACGAAAAGGTGAAGTTTTATCTAATGAGCTGGGAAACAATATATTTGAAATTATTACAATGCCACCCCCAAAATACTTTACTGCAACTTATGAAGTAACATTTTGGACACAATATACAACCCAAATGAATGAAATGATTATGTCTATGATGTCTCTTTATCAATCATATTCTCAAAGAGCATTTAGAATAGAAACTAGTAAAGGGTATTGGTTTGTTGCGTATGTTGATGAAGAGTTGGCTCCAGGAAATAATTTCGATGATTTTACTGATGCAGAAAGGCTAGTGAGGTATTCGTTTAACGTAACAGTACCAGCTTATATTGTGGGCTCTCCGTTTAAAGGAGCAGAAAATAGATTGAGAAAATTTGTATCTGCGCCGCAGATATCGTTTGATTCTGACATTTTCACAGATAGTTATGTTGTGGATCCTCCTGCAAATATACCCACGGCGGATACTAAAAACTTAATTTTAGATGATATGAGAACAGTAGATCAAAATCTTCCAGGACAAGCTATGGCAAATGCCAAGGGTAAATTAGGTGGAAAGTCCACAGCAAACATTGGTGGGACAGTTTCAGATTCAGATACACGGGTGATTGAAGTTCTTCATGATCCTTTTACTGGACAGACTGTCAAGAAGAAGGTTTTGGTAAAAACTAGAATAAGAAGAAGCGGAGAAACCGTTTTGAGAGAAACCAATGGCTAATTTTAACTTTGAACTGGATACTTAAACAAGGGATAAATCGCTCTAGGAGATACAATGGCTGAGCAAACATTTCGTTCACCTGGTTTTTTCGAACAGGAAATAGACTTATCGGCACGTAAAGTTGCCCCTACAGGAACACCTGCAGGAGTCATCGGAACATCACAACGAGGACCGGCTTTCGTTCCTGTGACTGTGGGTTCCTTTGCTGATTTCGAAACAAAATTTGGTGGATTAGACACAAACAGATTCGGTCCCTACGCCGTTAGGGAATTTTTAAAGCACAGAACTGCCTTGACCTATATGAGGGTCCTGGGAGCCGGCGCCAATGAAACTGCTGCCGATATAGAAACAACACTAAATCAGGGTACTGTTAGGAACGCTGGGGTTGAGTTTAGAGGAACACTAAACGCTCGTAAACGACTCGAAGGAGCCGTTCAGCTAATAGTTGCTCAACACACGCCCTCTGCGGAAGAATCTGTAGGCTATCCAGTCTTTACAGATAACGATAGTTTCTTCTCAACTCGAGGGGTTGCATCAACTGTGAATCTGGTTCGTGCGGTTTTGATGACGCCATCTGGAACACAAATTCAGCTTTTAGATGCAAGTGATGTCAAAGGATACACAGTAGCCGGAATGAAGGATCAGGTACCCGTTACATCTATTAGCGGATCAGCTTTGACTTCTACAAAATACTTTAAGGTAATTGTAAGTTCTTCAGCCGGGCTATCATTTGCTAATGATGATAAGCAGCCGGGAATTCGTATAATTTCCGCGTCTTTAGACCCAGCCGATGGAAACTATATTGCTAAGGTTTTAAATACAGACCCACTAAAATTTCAAAAAGAACAACATTTACTTTATGCTGATTATGCTGTAGGCAATGACCTAGCACCGGTACTTTCAGGTTCAACTCCGTCTGTTGCATTAGTATCCGGATCAACCGACACAGTAACTGGAGGTTCATCTACCCAAGAATTTAGTCGTGCATTTGGTAGATTTGACACGCGTTATACAACTCCACGAACCACAACATTTATATCACAACCATATGGGTTTAAAGAGTTTGATCTTTTCCATGTTGAGACACTATCAGACGGCGTATATGCTAATGATAAATTTAAGGTTTCAATTGCAAATGTTCGAGCTTCGACTGATCCCAACTATAAATACGGGACATTTGAAGTCCAAGTAAGAAACTTTACAGATAACGACACTAATACAGAAATTCTAGAAAGATATCCGGATTGTACTCTGGATCCTAGGTCCGATCGATATGTCGCAAGACAAATCGGTGATAAGAAAGTACAGTACAACTTTGATCAAGAGGATCCGAACGAACGTCGTCTAGTCATTAGCGGAAAATATCCAAACGTTTCACAAAGAATCAGGGTCCAGATGAACTCTGAAGTGGAAGGAAAAGATATTCCAGCGAATGCTCTTCCATTTGGGTTTAGAGGACTTCCAACACTCAAGACAAATGATACACTAACAGATTCAGTAACAACTTCTTTGAAGCACCCTAACGGTACTACACTTGGCGGAGGAAATCCAAGAAGATTAGCCTGTAGCGCTCAAGTCGGCGCTGTTATACCGAATGCTTGGACATCGGCAACCGGATCAATTCTTCCTCCACTACCTTTCCGATTCAAGATAACACGTGGGGCTGTAAGTTCCACATTATCTCCTGAATGGGTTGGTGAAACCGGTACAAACGAAAGAGTTGATGGACGTTTCTACTGGGGTGTTAAACCTACTAGAACCCCACGTACTTCATCTTTATCTAATGCTATTCTCAATACAAATGTGAGTACTGTTGCTAACCCTCTGGTTGCAGCATATACACAGTTTGCAGGAATTGAGAAGTTAGGTCTATTAGTTACGGGTTCTGGTAAAGACGAGTTTAACAATAATAAATTTACTCTTGCTCGAGTGGCATTCTATAATGCAGACGCAGGAACAGGACTTTCCGGAGTATTCTCAGCCTTTACTGGAAGTTCAGGCGAGCATATCAAGGAAGCATCTTACATTAGAAATGGTGACCCTGATAAGACGACCTATACCATTAGTGATGGTCAAAGAAGTGATCGATATACGTTAGCATCTTTGATCCAGACAAGCTCTGTCTTGTTCAATAGATTTACGGAGTACGCTAAGTTTACCAACGTCTTTTACGGCGGTTGGGATGGTGTAAACATCACAGACGAGAATGCTTACTTCTTCAAGGATAAGGCAATCTCATCAGATACAGGTGGCGGTGCCATCGACGGCACACCTGACTTGGGTATCAAACCCAGCGCCGGCGGAATTAACCCCTTTGGTAAGGGACGCCTCAATAACGGTGTCGCTTCAGTACGAAGAGCGGTTGATATCATGACTGACCCGCTCTCAGTCAATATTAATATCTTGGCAGTTCCAGGAATTCGTGATACGTTTGTAACAGATCACGCGCTATCCAAGACTAAGAAGTACTCACAGGCAATTTACTTGATGGATCTCATCAAGCTAGATGAGGATGGAGCCCGACTTTACGATGACTCCAAAAATAGAGTTGATGTTAGAGAAACCGCAGAGAACTTTGAATCTCGTGCAGTTGACAACAATTACGGAGCAACATTCTTCCCAGATGTGTTTATCAACGATGAACAAAATAATCAAGTTGTTAAAGTTCCAGCATCTTGTGCTGCGCTAGCTACACTTGGGTTTAATGACAAGGTCGCGTTCCCTTGGTTCGCACCTGCTGGATTTAATCGAGGTGCTCTGGACTTTGTGACTAACGTTGAAACTAGACTTTCTTCGGGAGATAGAGACACTCTCTATGATGCTCGAATTAATCCGATCGCTGTCTTTCCTAAGGCAGGCTTTGTAATCTTTGGTCAAAAGACTCTACAGATGAAGAAGTCTGCTCTAGACAGAGTTAATGTTCGTCGAATGTTACTAGAAGTGAAGCGACAGATCGTCCGGGTTGCCAACAAGATTCTATTTGAGCCTAATAATGCACAAACTCGAGCTAGATTTGTTTCCCAAGTTACACCACTCTTGGCACTAATCCAAGCCCAAGCAGGAATCGAACAATTCAAGGTAGTCTGCGATGATACTAATAATTCAGTTCGGGATGTTGAGGAAAACAAACTCAACGGACGTATTGTTGTGGTTCCGACGAGAGCAATTGAATTCATTGCTGTCGACTTTATTATCACAAACAGTGGTGTGAGCTTTGAATAAATGATAAGTAGTAATAGAGGAAAAATCCAGGAGATGACTCAATGGCAGAGCTAACTTTTAAAAGCCCAGGTGTAAGTACCCGGGAAATAGACTTAAGCGGACCAACTGCTATCTCACCACGGGGTATACCCGCAGGTATCGTTGGAA